>Ga0255751_10001324_pt1 | contig 23578 bp, 32 predicted proteins | sample 071ome_20_FD_179951 | JGI IMG/M metagenome (GOLD analysis project Ga0255751, IMG submission 179951) | Coastal salt marsh microbial communities from the Groves Creek Marsh, Skidaway Island, Georgia - 071412BT metaG (version 2) | ecosystem: Environmental > Aquatic > Marine > Intertidal zone >... | reverse complement strand
AACCATCTATGCCGAATGTGATTTGCACTTTCTTACGTGCCAACTGTTCATAATCCGAGATCCGTCCTATTCCTCCATTTGTGGCCATGGAGACTCCTATGTTGTCAGGACAAAGATCCACAATATAAGGGCTCATCATGGGGTCACCGTGGTTGCCACAATATAAAATAGACTCAACAGCAGGAAATTCCTGCAATATTTCTTCTAGCCTGCTTGGTGGCAGGTGTGCCTGCTTGTAAAATCCTTCCAAAGGGTAACCGTACGCATTACGTGGGCATCCAGGACAACGGGCATTACAGTAACTCGATGCTTCAATGTGTAGATGTGTAACGGGCATATTGTATTTACAAGCATAAATACACACAACGTAAGGAGCAATACAAATGGCCGCAGAATATAAGCATAAAAGATATTTTAGATTAAGAGCAGAAGATGTGACTGGAAATGAAGCAGGTAACGAAGGCGTACTTAAGACTTTCTCATCCACATCAGATGCAAACACCAAGATAGGATTCAAGTCTGTCTGGAACACTTCATCACCAACAAAATCAGAAGTGTTGGCTGACAGTGATCAGACGCTAGTGGTAACATATGAGTTCGCTTCTCTAGATGATCAGACCGCATTCAAGAGTGCTATTGATGGTGATCTGAGTTCTGGAACAAAAATTTACGCACCTGCTACAGATACAGACGAAGTGGAACACTTCAAGACAGAATGGTTACACGCAGACGGATCTGTGTCAAACACTACTAATCTATAATACAGTCACAAAAAAAGGGCGATGGTATTAGCACCGCCCTTTGAATAAATTTAATTACGCAGAGTAATTAATTACTTTTCTTCCTGATTTCTTTAATAAAGAAATGATGTTTGACTTCATAGTCAAAGCAGAGTTCTTAGGTGCAACACCTAATACTTCTACTGTAAAGTCCAAACCTTTTGATAACAACTTGTTAGTCGCTGTTTTTCTTGCAGTGTTTTTTACTGCTAGGTTTTTGAACTTGATTTTACCACCGTGTACTTCACCATTTACTTTGTAAGTTGAAGCCGGCTCCGCAAATACACCAATCTGCTTCGCTCTTGATTTGAAGTTTCTTGTGTATACAACGTATTGTGTTGAGTTTGCCATGGTTTTTGTTTCCTCTTTAGTAGATGGAAAAAGTGTATTAAACATACCTTTTAGCATATTGTTTCCTTTTCCTTATTGTTATTATTATGGTTACGTAACTCTGGAGTTTCAATCTCTGTTATCCTACGTTCCATGTTACAATTATATACTAGAAAGTGTATTAAGTCAACCTATAGGTTTTTTGGGTGGTATTACCTGTCATTCTGTATGTAATCATACACTTTTTTTGCCCATTTTTTATTTTGCTCCGTGGTCATATGGTTGCTTAAATTTAAATCCGGTTTGCTTTTATAATTCATGTCTCCGTCCCAAGAATGTATGAGACAACTTTCATTGATAAAAACGCCTGATTTTAATTCAATATCAAAAGGTAGCATACTCCACATGTGGACAATGGTTTTTTGTTGGGTTAGGTTTATCAAAATATTTTGATCAAAAAACTGTAGGGCATATTTGTATGCAATATTATCCTTATCATTAAAAGAAAGGTATTTGTAATAATAATCGGCCGCCTTCCATGTATTTTTATCTGTTCCTTCTATAGGTTTATTGTTGACAGTCAACGGAAGGGTTGGATGATACAGCCTGTTGGCGTCTGTCCAACAAAAAATAATAAAGTCTGCTAAATTATTGGTGTCCAAATCCCTCTCAAAATCAAGGAAAGTGTGCCAGACACTAGATCCACCCACTCCCAATCTCTTTATTTTGCTACCTAATAAATCTGCCAGAATCAAACACCAACTATCTTCCTTGTCGCTGGCGCAAAAACTGTCGCCATAGAATGCTATCGTGCTCATATTGTTAATTGTCCTTGTAGTCCGGCACAGCGAATAGGTCTATGCCCTCGTCCAACAACTTGTTGGTCTCTTCCTTGGTGGGGTTGCCGTAGAACTTCTGGTCACGTTTGCCCTTGTGTGCTTTCCTGGCCTCACGGGCGAAGTTCTTACCAACGTCCTGGTAATCTTTCTTGATCTTCTTGTTGAGTTTACGCAGTATCTGTTCCGCGGTCTCCCCCATCACGAAGTAGTCGTCTGGTACCTGTTTCTTGGAGGTCTTCACGGCGGGTGCCATTATGGCCTTGTCCACTGCGGTGCTGTCGCACATGGGACACTGTATCATGCCCTTGTTCTTCTGTCTCTTGTATTCCTTGCTGTCTGGGAACCAACCCTCGAACTCGTGGTTGCATCTGCATCTCAATTGATATTTGATCATAATATTATTTACATTATATACTTGACTAAATGAACTGTCTACTATAATATAAGAACATGGCAATAAATGTTTCAGGATACACAAAAGGCAAACCCAAGAAGACTTCCCAAGGCAAGAACAAGAGCAGGATCAAGATGAGCTCTATGAACAAGGCCAAGAAGAGAAGTTACAAGGCGTATGCAGGACAGGGCAAGTAAGGACGAAGTCAGATTACTAAGGGCTCAGATAGGCAACCTCGAAGTGCAGGTGGCGGACTATCAACAGATCGTCAAAGAACTCTCCAACAGACTTAGCCTCTACGAAAACAAACATGGCACCGTGTTCAGATCCGGGAAAAAAAATTCAACGCAAAAATGATATTTTCAGTAACATGTGATCAGTTTAACCTGGGTGCAACATTCCTTATATGGTCAACCCATTATCTAAGCGGCAACGACAAATACCAGTCCATTGAAAAAAATAAAATATTACAAATACCAAACAATCCACTTTCCGGTGGAACTGCTCACAAATTCATAGCCAACGAAATTACATCTATTAAAGATTGTCACCATTACTTGGACACACAACACAACACACCCGGACACATTAATCACATCAAATATTATCCAGTGGTTGAAACTTTGCGTGAATATCATAGTCTGAATAAGGACTTTCAACTTTCCATGATAGATCGTGAAATTCCAATAATCAATATGTCTTGTAAAAATCTCCAACATCTTATAGGGTTCCTTAGATCTGATTACGAGCAAGACAAGTGGCAAAATGACTTTGAAATAGTCAAGAAACACTGTAAACACTATTGGCCTGATATTTTAGACGATCCTGAAATTTATCCGGATAACCTTACCACGTTCCATGGTATCAGAGAAGCGATTGCATTTCGTCTAAGGCCCTATGATTTTTGGGAACATCATAAGACACACAATTTCACAGATAGAATTCTAACCAATGATTTCTACGACCTACTGACAAATGGCTATAAAGTAATTAAAAGCACAATGTCTTATTTGAATCTACAGATCATTGATGCTCGATTAGAAGATTGGAGCAGGACACAAAAAAAATGGAGTGCAGAATTGATGCCATACTTGGATTTCTGTAATGATATTGAACATATAATTGACAACATTGTTGCAAACAAAAAAATAGATTTGGGTCGTTACCGCATGGACGTTCTTAAAGAAGCAGTCTTGTTGCACCTGTTAATTTACAAACACAATTTAAATCTAACAATCAGCATAGACAAATTACCCAATGACACGCAAGAGATCTACAAACTTCTAGGAAAAAACACCCGATCCAGAATCAAGAAATTATACTAGAAATATCTCAGACCAAAGATAACAGCATCCTTCCGCCTACGGAACTTGATATGTTCGTAGTCTACGATGTACACGTTCAACCTACCACCATGCTCATCCATTATCCTTTCGGTGTCCAAAGGTCTGATCGTTATCCTGTCCTCTTCTGGTAACTTGGCTTCGTAACCCCAGAACATGGGCCACCAGTGCAGAGGATTGAGAGAATCAAATCGCTCCTTCATTATGATAACAAATATCACTGGCGTGATTGTGAATGGTTCCATCCACCATGGGATCGCGTCTATGGTCAACCAATCTATGAGATGTATGATGCCTGTCCACACACCCAGTATGGCCAGCAGTATGCCCATGATGGGCCAGAACTCCTCCTCAACATCCAGATCGTGATCGTGGTGTGAGTACATTCTCATCTTTTGTCGTTGACTCAGTTTCATATAAAGTATATAGTATAGCATATAAGTAGAAACACATAATTGTTGTAACGCTCCCAAGGAAGTTCACAACATCAACCCCAAAAATCGATAGTATATGGAACTTGCTATATTAATGGCGGGTATTGTTTACGGCTTAATCATTGGCCTAATACCAGCCGCGGGAGCAACAACAGGTCTTATCACACTATTTGGAGTCATGCCCTACTTCGTAGGAGATCCCTACCTGGGCGTGATATTCTGTGTGGCAGTTGTGGCATCCTCAACAACCGGTGATTCATTCGCAGGCGTGCTGTTGGGCATACCAGGAGCCAACTCAGCGGCGGCCACCATGGTGGATGGATTCCCCATGGCCAAGAACGGTGAGGCCACTAGGGCTCTTTCAGCCGCTATCACATCATCAACATGCAATGGTCTGTTCTGGGGATCACTAACATTTTTATTCTTGCCTTGGTACACCAAAGTTGTGATGTACATGGGCATACCCGAACTGTGGGCATTGGTACTATTGGCATTTGTCACTGTGGGATTTGTGTCCACTAGGAAATATGTTAGGAGTGTACTTGCTATTGTCATAGGTGTGACCGTTGGACTGGTAGGTGTTGATGTGAACAATGTGCCGAGATTCACGATGGGTTGGCGATACCTCGAAGACGGTGTACAGATTTTACCTTACATGGCAGGACTTTTCGCCATACCAGAGCTCTGGGACGGATGGTTCAACAGGAAGAAGACCACAACGATACGGGCAGAACACGGCAGTTGGAATGATCTCAAACAAGGGGTCAAGGATACTGTACGATGTTGGAAGGATAGTATTAGAGGTGGCGCCATAGGTTCTTTCATAGGACTGCTACCTGGACTGGGTGGTGCAATGGCGGACTGGTTGGCATACGGTGCCACGGTCGCGGCCAATCCAAAGGAGAAGTTTGGTGATGGTAATGTAAGAGGAGTGGTGGGCGCCGAGGGTGCCAACAATGCACAGAAGGCCTCGTCATTCATTCCCACTGTGCTATTTGGTATACCAGGTGCTAGTTTCGCCGCGATACTGATGGGATTGTTTCTATACCTAGGCATCGATCTGGGATCACCTGATACGTTCTACGACGACAAATTATTTGACAGCATGACTTATGCGTTCCTGCTTGGAACGATCATCACTGCCGTCTTGTGTTATGGACTGGCATATTTCGCAGGGTGGGTGACACGTATTCCATACGTTTACTATTTCCCTTTCATACTTGCTGTGATTGTTTGGGCAACCTTACAGTACACAGGAGGGTGGGAAGACCTAGCGGTACTGACAGCATTCTCTATATTCGGAGTGCTTTGTAAAAAATTCCAAGTCAGCAGGCCAGCACTGTTGATTGGGTACATATTGAGTGACAGGATTTATAACCTCACTTATCAACTAACATCCTTACATACAGTAAATGATTTAATAACAAGACCTATCTTTATTTTCTTGATGGCATGTGTTATACTGCTACTGTATTGGGGAATAACAAAAAGGAGTCGATTAGACTATGCTTAAGAAAACAATAATGGCGTTGGTGTTAATGACAACAACAGCCTTGGCAGATTACAACTTGATCGTGCCTCAAAAACCTTCTGGTGGAACTTCTGTGTGGGCACAGATAGTTGTAGCGGAATGGGAGAAACACCTGGGTGAGAAGATCAATCTTATCTACAAGCCAGGTGCAAGAGATCAACTGGGACCGAACGAGTTCCAAAATAAACTGAGGTTCGACGACAAGACCATATTAGTATCACACGGTGGTAATGGTATATCGTATCTTGTGGAGCCAGTTGAGTACAACTACTTTGATTGGGAATCAGTGGGACACATGAACCTTAACATCATTGTGGGTGCAAGGAACAAGGCAGACACGAAAAACGGACCTATACAGTTTCCGTCAGGATCTGGAATGACCCCAGAGATCATGGCAATCGTTATGTTGCTTACAGGACCTGACGGTGATCCAGTAAAAACATTTGAAGAAAAAATAGTATGGGTAAAAGGTATGAAAGGTTCAGAGAGGAGACTTGCATTCATCAGAGGTGACTTGAACGCTACAAGGGAGAACCCTGCCGCATACAAGAAACACGTGATGCCAGTGATAGGCAAAGGTGACGCATACACTTGGTTCCATCATGGACTACTGAATGTAAAAACGGGTGAGCATGATGCTGATCCAAACTTCACAGAGCCAACATTCGAAGCACTGTATGAATCCACATACGGAGTCGCACCGAGTGGTGACTTCTATGATGCATACAAACTGGTCAAAAGTTGGAGAGATGCATTACAGAAAGCATTCTGGGTGAACGCGGGCAATCCAAACAAAGCGAAACTTGTTGCCGCTTTGGACAAGATGATCAAGGATCCAGAGTCGGTGGCCGCCATCGAGAAGAAGGTTGGCAAGTACGAATGGAGAACGGGTGCAGAGGGTGACGCCGCAGTGAGGACGCTGAAGTCATTCATCACACCGGGTGCATTGAAAACACTGTCTGACTTTGGAAAGAATCAGTTGGGTTACAATGCTGTGTACAAAGAAGAGCTGACCAAATAATGTACATACTGTTCACAGGGGCACCGGGATCAAAATGGAGTAGTGTCGTCAAGAATATCTACTGGAGTGAGGACATAGATCACACTGACTATTCTGAAGCAAGGACCTACTGGCACGATGCCGATACCCCTGGACGCAGTCATCTCATGCACATTGGAGCATACTTTGATCCGGGAATGGAGTTCAGGGCAACAAGGGATAATTGGGATCTTCCTTTCTCGGGCACAGGCAAGCGAATCATAAAGTCACACACTTTCGCACACGAACTTGACCATCTCAAGGATCTAGGCCATCCCATAGTGATGGTGTACAGGAACGATTTTGAGTGCCTTGAATGGTGGAAACTTTGTGGCGAGTTCACAATCACATATCCCAACTACCAACACTTTGTAAACCTCGACCTCATGTGGGAACACATACAGGCAGAGAACCGAGACACAATGCAGTTCATCAAAGATAACAAAGATAAGATTCATCAACCCAAAGACAATGTTGACCTGTGTAGGTTATTAGATATAAGTTTTCCTGACACAAAGGGAAGGATACATAATTACGCACACAAAGGAATACAGGTATATGTCTACAAGTAATTGGGAAGACGCAAGAGCAAGAAGCAACTATCACTTCAACAAGTGGCACCGGGACACAGACTGTGTTCAACACCTGGGCAAGTTCACGGGCGGGTGGCAGACCGAACTACAAACGGTTATTGATGATGCCAAGCCATTGAACTGGGGCAACCGTAGGGAAGGTACGGGCAGAGAAAACGTCAATGTTGATGTAGAAGCAGAAGAGAATGATCTAAGGACAGCAGGTGCCGACCCCAAGATGACCATATACAGGGGACTGGCCGACTTCACCAAATGTCCAACTCTACAACGTATGACAGACTACTTCGCCATGGAGCCCACTAAATCTAAACTACACATACAGTTCACAGGCGAGGTACTGAACATGCACATAGACAAACTGTATGACTTGGATGCTGATCCAAACAATGTTGTCCGTGTCATGGTGATGCTACAGGACTGGGAACCTGGACAGTTCCTGATGTATGGCAATGAGCAGTTTGACAGATGGAGGGCGGGAGACATACACAAATTTGATTGGCAGAACATTCCACACGCCACAGCGAACGCCAGCAACAGACCCAGACCCATGTTGGTAATCACAGGGGTCATGACAGACCAGACCAGAGATATACTGTCGAAGCCCATCAAGAAAAAGATATAGACCTTAAGTTTAAAATAATATAATATAGTGTATGAACAAAAAAATATTTGCACAATTATTGGCACACAGCCAAAACGATCTCACGAAGATAACACAACCATACATCTTGGAAACATTCGGTGTGGAAGTGGAACGTTGCGACACACTGGAGCAATACGTGGAGGCCATAGACAATGCCTGTCTGCACAAGTACTTCTCCAAGTACTGGCAGAACGACATGAAGAAATGGAAGTACTCGGGTGTGGCACTTATCGACGAAGTGAACAGTCTCAAACCAAGGGCAGTTCTTGATGTAGGTTGTGGCTATAACGAGTTCAAGGGCAAGATAGACAATCTCGTAGGAATTGATCCCTATAACGATCGAGCGGATTTTGAAGTTAGCACACTGGACTACAAGACGGATCAACGGTTTGACGCTATATTGTGTCTGGGTTCGGTGAATTTCGGTAGCAGAGACAAGATAATAGCGGAGGTGTCAAGATGTGTCAATCTTTTAGCAGATGGTGGCACCATGTTCTTCAGAGTCAACCCGGGTGTGCAACACGACAGACCCGAGGCAGATTGGATAGAATTTTTTGCCTGGAATGTTCCGTTTATAATAGAACTATCAGAGATGTTCAATCTAAAGGTGCTAGATATACGTGATGACACCAATCAACGTAAGTATTTCGTGTTTAGAAAAGTAAAATGAGTAGACTTATGCTAGAATTGTGCTACAATAAGAAGTAAATACCTACGATGCAGAAACATACTAGAAGTTTATTAGAAGAATTGAGCTCAATGCCTCTTAGGAGAGACAAAGAGGAGGTCGTGGAGAGCAGGGCTTCTCACATCCTGGAAAGTGCCATAAGACTGATGACCTATATAAGAGAGAATTTCGATCAAGACACAGCATTCAAACTAGAGAAGAAATTCAATTCAGCACTCAAGAACATGGATGCATCCAAATTCAGCAAAGGCGTTGCTCGTATCAAAGAGAACAGAGACGTCAAAGAAAATCTGCTTAAAATCAAAGACGGCGAATACAAAGAGGACTAACCAATGTTGATAGAAGATGTCCTAACAGAGTTTAAGAGGACACACCTTGAACACATCGAGGACATAGTTATAACCGACGGCTACGAGGGCGGCAAGGCGGTCTTGGAATACTTCAGGGGACTACTACTGACACTCAAAGGCACAAGTTCAGAGGCCATGAGTGTGTCTGTGAAATGGGACGGTGCACCTGCTGTGGTGTGTGGTACCAATCCAGACAACGGTAAGTTCTTTGTGGGCACCAAATCAGTGTTCGCCAAGAACGCAAAGATCAATTATACCAAGCGAGACATAGCGAACAATCACGGTACAGACGACCTAGGACAGAAGTTGTTGAAGTGTCTTGTGCATCTTAAAAAACTGAACATACAGGGTGTTGTTCAGGGAGACTTGTTGTTCACAGACGAGGACATCACACGTAAGAACGTGGACGGCAAACCCAATTTAACATTTACACCCAACACAATCACATACGCAGTGCCAGAAGCAAGTGATCTAGGTAAACAGATAGATAGAGCAAAGGTGGGGATTATATTCCACACAACATACGTGGGAGATGCCCTAGCGGACATGAACGCACAGGGAGGAGCAGACGTGAGTTCATTCGCCAAGAGCAATGATGTGTTCTTTGACAATGCCACTTACAAAGACGTGTCTGGCAGTGCTAAGTTCACTGACGATGAAACAAAACAATTCTATAACGGAATAGAGAAACTTGAGAACCTGTTGAACAGTGTGCCAAGGAATCTATCAAGTGTGCTGGGGCAGAACCAAGACTTCATACCCATGTTCCAGATGTACATAAACGCCATGGTGAGACAAGGACAACTGCCAAACGATGCAAACAAGTTTCTACTAGGCTTTAAGAAATTCTACAACGATAGAATGCAACAGCAAATGTCAGGACTGAAAGCACAGAAGGCTCTACAACTGAGACAAGATAAGATGAAACAGATGCCCGTGTTCCTTAACAGGGCAAAGAAGCCATTACAGGCCATGCTAACTTTCTATAGAGCGGTGCAGACAATGAAAGCATTCGTACTCAAAAAAATGAACCAAGCACAGGCCATAGGATCATTCCAACAGACGGACGGCGGACTGGAGGTCACAGAGCCAGAAGGATTTGTCGCTGTTGACAAGTCAGGTAATGCTGTCAAACTTGTGGATAGATTAGGATTCTCAAGAAGGAACTTGACGGCTATCAGCAAATTCAAGAAATAGATTCAAAGTTTTATTAATTTCATTGCTTAACTTTTCTGCATTGAAAAAGTGATTGTAATTGTATTGTCGTAGTGCCTGACTTTGCAGATACATGTCTTGCCACGGGGCATCACGAAGTCTATCACACACGTCAACGATGGTATCGATCCTTGCGCCAGGATGTCTGTTTAAATCATAAACCTCTTCGAAGTAATTGTTGAAAGTTTTAAATCCCATCTCTCTCAACTTCTGCAGATATAGGTAATTGCCATGCACGATGAAAAACTGTTGTGCGATAATTGGCTTCCATATTTTCTCGGTCATGAACACTTCATAATCGTTGTCGTTGGTCTCTGACACGATACTACAGGCAGTGTCGTTGTATGGCTTTTCAAATATGTCTTGATCCATGCCGTACTGTGGATAGTCCTGTGCCCATGGCAGTTCGTACTCGGCAGGCAGTTTCCTACTCGGCCACGATGTGTATAGGCTGTTTTCTAATACACCCTTATCTATTAATTTGTCATAAAGTTTTGTCCTGTGTGGTCTGGACATCTTGTTCAGATATAGGAAATCGTATTTCTTGTTAGAGTGGTCGAAGTCAAATGTTTTATCTTTGTGCTTGTTGTACATATAATACCAAAACCAACTTACCCCTCCTGTCCACCTTACATGTTCTATCTCTATTTCTGGATATTGTACTGTATTGTTGATGTTCTCCAATGACTCCCATGGGTTGGATTTTATAAAGACAAATCCCTGGCTATGTAGTAATTTACAACGTCTTTCTAATTCTGTGTTGAACTCTTCATTATCTTTCAGTCTGATATTTGCCGTCCTCATATCAATTATTGCAAATTTACGATCGAAACTGTCCAAGTCGTAGCCATGTAAGGAGTAATATTCTCCAGTCATTTCAAAAGTTTGATCCTTTATACTGTGCATAGAAATAAAATTCTCGAGGTCCTGATGAAAGCCAGTCTTCATTACGTCTGTGAGAATAAAGTTTCGTTGCATAAGCCCTATAAATACCTGTATGTTAACACCATTTTTAAAGTATGTATCTGAGGGCAAGGTCATAAGGCGACATAGTGACTTGCAGAGATACACTTTCCCAGAGGTCACTGAGAGGATATACCTCAGTTTCCTGGCACTAGCCCTGATGAGTCAGAACAAGGACACACAATCGTTCGCTAAATCATATGCGGACCAGACCATGGCCAAGGGCACATTCGACCAAGTGAGGATGATCAACAATGATCTATCAAACATGTTGGCCATCGTGTCGGGTGATCCTGAGATAACCAAGAAGCTCAAGAACAAGGACCAAGCACAGGCCATGAGACAGAGACAGCCGGTACCGGTGATGGCGCTGAGGAGATACCTAAGGACCTGGGAGGATCATTACAAGAATCTAACACATCTTGAGAGGGCACTTAACATAACAGACGCCAACCTCAAGAATATAAGGCGAGCAGTGGCCAACTACACAAAGTTGGATTCAAAGATGAAGATTCAGACCCTACACAGGCTACAACAGCAACTACAGGCCAAACTGCCCAACACTGACATATTAAAGAAATTCAAGGAACTGTAATGCAAGAACAAAGAAAAAAATGCCACAGGTGCAACTGCGATCCACATTGTGATGAGCCCTGCTCTAACTGTGAGAAGTGTGATCACTGTGACTGTGACAGATGTTTAGAGAGGGCATTTTGAAAATGATCAAGTACATCTGTGAGAAGTGTGGGTGTGAACAGCACTGTAGAAAATCCTGTACCGAGTGCAGGGACTGTCCAGACTGTGCTTGTAAGGAATGTGATGCCAAACGAAAATAGTTACTGGGTATACTATCTCCATCACACCGAACCCACTTACCTAGAAGAGGCAGGCAACGGTCAACAGGCACAGAGAGATGCCAGTTTGAAATATGTCAAGCAATGGCGTGTATGCCTGGACATAGGAGCCAACGTTGGCGAATGGGCAAGACCCTTGGCCAAGAGGTTCGACCATGTGATCTGTTTCGAACCCAACCCCAACTTCAGAGAGTGCTTCAACAGGAACATCACAGAATCAAACGTGACACTGTATCCATATGGGTTGAGCTCACATTCACACACGGCCGAACAGGGCACCAATCACACACATCTAAACTACGTGGTGGGGGACACCACACCTCGCGATGGCGACATAGAATGTCGATCCCTTGACAGTTTCGATCTCCGTAATCTTGACTACATCAAGATAGATGTGGATGGGTTCGAGATACCAGTGCTCCGAGGTGCACAGGAGACCCTGAAGAGAAACAGTCCCGTGATCAACATTGAGATGAAGGAACGCAAGAGGCCCAAGATAGTTGAAGAATCTAGGAAAATACTGCGTAACCTTGGTTATAATCGTCATTCACGTGTGAGAAGTGATGAAGTGTGGCTCAAATCTTAATATTACAGCATAATTTACCAATCTTACCACTAAATACTTGCAACTTGATCCCTGAGCGGGATCAAAGCATTATGTTAACAGAAAAAAGGAGGATAACAAATGCCAATAGCACAAAACAACTTTTCACTTAACCAAAACTTCGAAGTGGGTTCAGTGGATGTAACATACTTCACAGTGGACTTCATCAACAGTATGGCTTCAGAAACAGGAAGTGTTTCTGCAGGCTCGGCTACTGCTGGTTTAGAACTTGTGAGACAAACAATAGGCCAATACTGCACAATTTTGTTTGAAGGTCCATTAACGGATACCGGCACACAAAAAACTTACGGTGTTAGAACAGACGAACTGCACACATTAGGTGCGGCGGCTGAGAAAACATTAGGCGCAGGTGGTTTACTTGAAGAAGCGATCAAGGCTTTGGATGAATCTTCTTCATCTTACCCAACAATTACAGCAGACATAACTTCAGCAACAGTTAGAGAAACTAAACTTGGTATCTTGACTGCGGCAGTTGTATCGTAATAGTTTGTAATATTAGGAGGATAAGAAATGCCAATTAACTCAAATAACAATGCAGTTTTCGTAGCAGATACTAGAACTGACGGTGAAGTTGCACAAGAGTATTTTACTGTTGTGGTAACTGACACATCAGGAACAGCAGTTGACATCGACGGAAACACGCACAAAGACGGAATCGTGGACAGGATCCTACAAGGGATTCAAACACGAGGTACTCTAAGGTACTACAACATCACAACAACTAACGGTACGTTGACAGTTGCGATCGAAAGAGCAAACTCTTGGGAAGACTCAAATCAATCTGATTTGTCTGGAACGCCAACAGCGACAGCGGCGGCGAACTTACAGACTTTTCTAAGAGCGATGGGAACAGTCGAGTGTAGAGCGAGTTCAACATCTACATCAGAAGATGCTAAAATCGACGTGGGCGGAACTACAGTAGCAGTTGTGGGTAACGTATAATTCTAATCTATCTCGGTAGATTCTAATTACCAAGGGGCGGATCTTTAATTAGGTCCGCCCTTTTTTTATCAGTTAAATATCAGTATGAAACACCTCAAAGCAACAAAAATGTTTCCCATGGAAAACGGAAATCCTTACGAGATAGTGACCATGTCCATGGACGAGATCCAGACGGCATCGATATACCAAGAGATACCGGATCGTGATTCATTGAAAGACAGCATCAGCAAAGGTGAAATGGAACAGCCTTTGATGTTGTGGCCGATGACACAGAAATACTGGCAGAACATTCATCTAAAATTTTACAAAAGGAGCAGTCCAGACCTACCGGCCGAGGCACCAGAGAAAGATGGCAGGGTCCTGGTTGTTTGGAAAGGACGTCAGAGATATCAAATGGCCAAAGAGTTGGGATTTACACACGTGGACTGTGTCATAGAAAAAGAACTTCACAAAATAGTAGGAAAGGCCCAATCGGAAAGAAACACAAATGTATGAGTACCGCATACACACCTTGGTAGACATCACCAACAACGGAAACCTCAAACAGCAATTCCCTTTCACCACGTCAGCAGGCAACAAAGTACACGACAAGCACACGCTCGCAATAGCACGTGACCAGAATTCAAACTTCAGTACCATGTTGCAACTGCTACAGATGAGGGGTAACATCACGTGGGAACAGCCACCGCAGAAGGTTGAACTGCCCAACCTGGGTAACCATGCTTTCGGATCCTACTACGAAGGTGCACACTCCACATGGCACTTCCAGTTCTTCACTGAACAGTCGGGAGTGTACGGAGACTTCACAGACCCCACCGAGAACCTGGTGGAGGACTTCAGCCTCATACCCATTGTCGCGGACTGCACCAACACAGCACACCTGCCCATACACACCTTTGTCACCAAAGAAATAACTGGCACGGACAGGCAGAAGATCATCGGTGCACTGGCGGGCGGGATCATAAACACGTACTTTTCATACGCCGGTCCCATCGATAAATAACAGTACATTTAGGCACAAACAAAAACACACAGAGGCTCATCCAGGCAATGCGACAGGCACAGTTCCAGGCTATAACGGCGGAGATCAGAGAGATCAAACAGGAATTAAGAGAATACATAATATTGATGAGTACAACAGAATTAGAGAAACAGAACCTTGAAGCACACGTGGACCTTTGTTCAGAGAGATACAAAGGCTTACACGACAGACTGAGTGCGATCGAACTTCGTCTAGGTAAAATGAACGAAGAGATGACCCAAGGTCACAAGTCACAGACAAAGACAATCATAGCAACGGCGGGCACAGTGGTCGCAGGCTTACTATCAACGGTGGTGGTGATCCTGATGAAGATGCCAGGCTAATATTATCAATACATGTTCATACAGATAGCACCTCGGGCCAAGGTCTACGTCACAGACACTGACGTTGAATTCATCCGGGCACACTCGACAGAATCATTCAGGAGTGACCAACTGTCTCCGGAGGACGCGGACAAGGCCAAGAGGTTGGCGGACAAGGCCATCTTCGTGCGAAAGAAACTTGACACCCACATGCAATATGCTTTAAATAGGAAGATAAAGTTTGTGGCCAATGACAGGAAAAAATAAATCAGAACTGGTAAAACAGATAGAAGCCTACGGGCTGAAGTCTAAACTGGCGGACCTAGCACAACGGGAACAGGCACGTCAACCGTTCCGCCACCTGCCCAAGCAGTTCTCAAAGGGCATCCTTATCGGCAACATAGCCATCGTACCCAAGAAGCACACGGGCACCAGGTACGTGTACGTGATAGCGGACATGATGGAAGCCAAAATCTTACACGAAGACATCAACCTCAAACAAACTGCCATACTGGTGGCACACTACCTGGCGGACGGCAAGAACGTGCCCTACAACATATTGGACGTTGACGCCAAACACGCTTCACAACTGTTTGACATACAGAGTGCCAAACGCATGATACGGGAGGCACAGAAGAACAAGGACGAACAGATGGAGGATGTGTACTGGGATAGGTTGGACGTCGCAAACCGCCTAGCGGACGAGTGCAAGGCTAAAATACAGCAGATCTTTAATGACACGTTCGGAGCATAGATAATAAATAAACACAGTATGAAGAGCTTAGACCTTACAAAACCTATCACAACAGAATCATTGCTGAAAGAATTCGAATCTAGATTCAACATGACAATGGATCTGTCACAGTTCAACGAGGAAGAACTGCAGGACTACGCCAATCACGTGAGAACAAAGATACACGAGATCACACAGAACACACACTTCGGACAGGAACTCAAGGACGACGGTTACCAGAAGAACCAAATGATGTTGGACATCATCAACCAAGCGATACAAGAGAGGAAACTTGCGGAGTACGGCGGTTCATCAGATCCAATGACCAAGGTAGCATCAACGACACTGTCAGCGAAAAGCAAACTGGACAAGGGCCAGGCACTGGACCAAGACGAGAAGAAGATCGTCAGCAAGATAATGACCAAAGAAGGTGTTGAGGAACAATCAGAATTAATTTTAGCCGCAAAAGACATGATGGACAAGGTCACATCATTCTTGGAAGATCTAGCATCAATGAAGACAGAAGGCATGTTAGAACTGGCAGACAGAATCAGAGACGAGATGGGTGCTGAGAAATCAGACGCATTCCTACAAAAAATCCAACCAGCGATTGAACAGGCGGAAGCCACTTTAACGACAACCAGACAAGAACTGGACAACGGTGTAAGAATTTTGACCGGAGAAGAAGTAGCATCAGACCCTATGGGCGCCGATGACACGATGGACATGGACACAACAGACGCAGACTTAGATGACCTAGGGACCGACGACCTAGAATCAGATGAGTTTGGCGCCTCTGATGCCGAAGCGGGTGGAACAGAACCAGAAGGCAGAGAACAGAGAGAATCCAAAGAAGTGTTTGAAGCATCAAACAGATTGTTCAGTAAACTAGCAGGGAAGTAGTCCCGTGAGATTTTTCGAATTCAACAAAAGCGACACAGACCTAGAGTCAGCATTGATCAACATCCTGTTGAACATGAAGGGCGACGCCGACGAGAAGGACATGCCAAGTGATGTCAGCATGGACGCAGTCAAACAGATCATGAGCAACACCGGTTATCCAGCATTCAACTACGACGTGTTCAAGAGGATCTATGATGCCGATGGCGATCTGAAAAACGTGGTAGCGGATTTCGACAACGAGAAGATTGTTGTGAAGACGGATCAAGAGGCAGAAGACAATCCTGCGATGGACTACGACGACCAAGGGTCAACGGATGTGGTCAAGAAGATGGCCAAGTCGGCCATGAACCGTAGGAAGTAATTACAAGTCTTTTACTAGTTCCCAAATCTGTGGATAAATTACTTTCCAATCGGTACCACGTCTACGATCTAGTTCATTAAGCCATATTTTAAATTGCTTCTGTCTAAAGGTATTAGGATCTCGTTTTTCAAACTCTTGCATCGCACCCTTCATGTATCTTTTATGTGAAACCTTTACTGAATCGGGATATCCATGAGAATTTGTATCAAACATCTCGACTGCTTCTTTGAGACCCCATTGATTGATTTTATCACCAAAAATTCCTGGATACATATATGGTCGCGGGGATAACTCGTATTGATTTGCTTTCATCATGCTCCAGTAGATGGGTTTGATCTTGCTACATTCGTTGATGTATTTTACCATGGCTGGCATTCCCGGGACGGCGGTCACAGTGAGGGCGGAGTTTATACCCTGTTCTATGTTTGTGTTGTGTAGTATGTGTTCAAAGTTCTTAACAGCAATATCTAAATCCAGTCCAGTCCTCACATATTCTCCTTCCGGACCGAATGCATCACAACTGAAGAATATTTGTATCTTGTCTAGTCTACCCGACTTCTGTAGTCGATCTAATCTATCGATCCATCCCTTGAATCTCTCATTTTCTATGTTGTGGTTGCTGAAAAAAACCAATGTGAGATCCGGATAGTCTCCCTTCTCCAGGAACTCTATGAACCTGAATGTCTCCTTCTGTAGGAAAGGTTCTCCCCCCATAACGAATATCTTGTGTAATTTGTGTAAATGTTTTTCAAACCATTTGAAAAGTAATTCCGTGTGTTGCTCTATGTTAGGATTCTTTTCCCAATCATTTCTTAAGCGCACACCTTCAACATTGAACTCCCCAAACCTTTTTTCTTCCTGCTGTATGGTCGAGCTGTAATGGGCTCCACAGTATATACATGATTGCTGGCATGTATTGCCCCAGTATACCTCCAACTGCCTCGGGGTGACGTCGACCGCTTCCAAGTCTGTGTCCAGTTCCGGCGGTGCTGTCGTTCCCTCTAGATTTAAATGAATCATCCTGTCTGAAGTGCCACCGGCCTCCTCGATGTGTTTGCAGTGCTCACAGCCACGACCGGGCCATTCGCCACGCAACATCTTCCTCCGCGCTTCCAGTTTGGCGGGCAAGTTGTGGAAGTTGAGTTCTCCATCGCGCACTTCTAACGTATCTCCTAGGACCCTATGACAACTCGCGCTGACTCCGTCTGTGAGATAGATCGTACTGTGTGTCCATTTGAGCTGACAAGGCAGTCCCTTTTTGATGGGGAAAGGTTTTGGAGGTTGCTTAGATATGCCCATGTTATGTAAAAAGTTTAGAGTATTCGGGGAACACGCTTTCAAATTTTTGTCCCCTCAATTCATCTAGCGTCTTGTTGAATTCCATAAAAGAATTTTTTAATTTGTTATAATCGGCAGGACGTGACATCATCCATTTCGTTAAATCAACAATTAGTTCTTGCCATTCATCTCTATTGTTTTTGTATAATAATAATTTGTCTAGTACATTTTTTTTTACATTTTCCGGAAGATATCTAAGATCATTCCACGGCTTATCATTACACCAACATCCGATGGCAAGGATACCCATCTTGCTAAAATATTCAAAATTTTCATCATAGTGATAAATGTTCCAGGGAGTTATGGTTGTCCGCACCGTGATCGAAACATTAGGATATTCTGCACAATCCTCAACATATCTTTTTAAGTTGTTAATGATGTTATCCCATTTACTACCGTGTCTGATGTAATCATTTTTTTCGCCTATGGCGTCTATGCTGAATCCCATGTGAGACTCACGAAACTTACTGAGTTTTTTTATCAGTCCTTCCGAATAAATCATTCCATTAGTGTGAACATTAAAGTTTTTTGTGTGGACGTTCTCACTTGTACAAGACTGATTCAGAATCTTATAAAAAAGAGGAACAATTAAAGGTTCTCCCCCAAACATATCCCACTCTATAATCTTATCTTCCCACTTGGCAAACCTGTTTTCCAGCAATTGATTGTTAGTGTACGCTGTCTTGTGCCGTTGAAAAAATTTTAAGTATTCTTTGAAGCTCGTATTCTCATGGTTCATAGCATGGTCGTCCTTGTACCACATACTGCTGGTATGAGCATTACAACTTCTGCAGGCATTATTACATAGATTCCCGGGTTTAACTACCATCACGCGTGGTTGTTCCAGTACTTCTACATCTTTTAAAAGATTGTTTTGGCTCTGCCTCATTGATTCTACACCGGTCTCTTCCATATCCCAACAAAGTTTACACGTTGGGTTTTTTATTCCGTTGGCATGATCGTCTAGCAGTTTTTTTCTATGTTCGCTGTTCCAGATATCTTTGACATCATCTGTCAGCACATTAAAATGCCTTCCGTCTTTATCCTTGAGGAAGTATTCTGTGAGATGGCAAGGTTGCACCATTCCGCTCATGTCGAAGTTAAGTGCTAGTTTAGCCAACTTACATTCAGTAGACATCTATTTCACCCCACAGGCGTGGTAGCACCCTTGTAGTCTTTTTTCTCCACCGTTGATACCGTTCTCCAGGTTCTTAAAAAAATCTCCTTCTAGAATATCTTTGAGATTGGTGTGATGCAGATTTATTTTAGCGTAGTCTTTGATTAATTGTTTAGGTTCGTGGTTTTCAACGGCTCCCAATATACAACAAGGACTTACATACCCATTAGCACGTAGGTAGATTTCACGTTTGTTTGGCTGGCATGCCAGACAATTTATCTTTCTTATAAAAAAATCTTTTTTTACTGTTTGCTCTGAAACAAAAACATTCTTGTTCTTGAACCACGCATCATCTTTTACGAAGTCTTTTCGTTGGTCGACAGGCTTTTCAATAACGTAGTCATCGACTTTTAGTGATGTTATATCTCGATAGTTCCCTTCATTATCGAAATCCATCCATCGTTCGCTGAACATGTTTTCGAAAGTTACAAAGCCCATGTTTGTGGATAGTTCTTTACAGTCTTCGATCTGGTGTTGATTGTGCTTAAAAACAAGCATCTCCCAACTGGCCTCACCTCCGTTGTCAATGTAGGTCTTAGTATTAGCCATTAAGTTTTCCCACTTGACATTCCTGCGATATAAATGATTTGTATCTTCCAGACCGTCTATACCGAATGTGACCAACACACCTATCTCCGCAATGAGCTTCCAGAAGTCTTTGTTTCTTGCTCCGCCGTTGGTGTGCATAACAATCTCTATGTCTGGATTGATCGCTTTAAGGTATCTAAATATATCAACGGTCTCCGGGTTCATAGAAGCGTCACCATAGGTTCCTTGACAGGTCCATCCTTTTAATCTTGATATAATTTCGTCCCCAATCCTTTGTTTCACGAATTCTAAAGTGGTATGATGTGCATTCGTCACGCCTTTGACCAGGTTCAAATTCCAATCAAATCTGGCACACATAGGGCAGGCGGCATTGCAGTAGTCAGTCATCTCCGCCATTATGTTGGTAAGATTATCAGTTGTAATATATGACATTATAATGTATAATTATGCTTATGAAAATACCTAAGGATGTTCTTGATGACAAGGGCATAACCTATAACCAGAAATATCCATATGGTGAACTGGCTAGAGTAACCAAAAATCACAAGCGTCACTACGAGACCCCAGATGGCAGGCAAGTGCCCAGTGTCACCACAGTGCTAAGTGCCACCAAGGACATGACTCACCTACACGCCTGGCGTAAGAGGATTGGTGCAGAGAAGGCACAACAGATAACCACAGAGAGTGCCAACATAGGGACAGTGATGCACCGTAGCCTCGAGAAGCATGTCAAAGGCGAGGATCGTACACCAGGATCAAATCTCATACAGCAGAAGGCACACCGGATGGCCAACGTGATCATAGACAACGGACTAAATGATGTCAGCGAGGTGTGGGGATCGGAGGTTTCACTGTACTATCCAGAACTGTACGCAGGCACCACAGACCTCGTTGGTGTGTACAAGGGCGAACCTGCCATAATGGATTTCAAACAGGCACGTAGGTTGAAGAAGAAGGAATGGGTCGAAGACTACTACCTGCAACTGGTGGCCTACGCGGAAGCACACAACAAGATGTATGATACCAAGATCAAGACCGGACGTATCTTTATATGCACACAGAACAACGAATATCAGACATTTGACATAGACAACTACGATCACTGGGTGGGACAGTGGTACGCCAAACTGGAACAATATTACAAGAAGATACTGTAATAAATAACAGTATATGCCGATAGTACAGATATCAAGAATACAGCACAGACGTGGAAAACGAACAGATCTACCGCAACTGGCCGCGGGTGAACTGGGTTGGGTCATAGACGAGCAGAGGCTATTCATTGGAAACGGCACAGTGGCAGACGGTGCTCCAGCAGTGGGCAACACAGAGATAGTCACATCAGGCAGTTCGGCGTTCACAACAGCACTCAATCACACATACAAGGGCTATCTAGGTGATTCAACTCCTGTGACGACATCTGTTTCGAGGACCTTACAAAAGAGATTGGATGACTATGTTTCTGTCAAGGACTTTGGTGCAACGGGAGATGACAGCACAGCAGACGTCACGGCAATACAGAATGCCATAAACGAACTTTACATAGACACAGATAAGACTGATACAAGATCGAGGAGAGTACTTTTCTTCCCAGCAGGCATATACAGGATCAATGCCGCACTAAAGATACCACCATACGCACACTTGGTAGGTGAAGGTCCAGACAAGACCATAATAAGAAATTCAGGCAACAACGCCGTGATGGTGACACAGGATAACGCAGGCAACGTGGGCCTTAACATCACCGCCCAGGTCAACCAAATACAAATTTCAAACATGACAATCAGGAACACAGTCGCTTATGGCGGTGTGTCTCTAGACAGTGCCAAAGAAGTTTACTTCAATAACTGTAAGTTCCAAGGATCTTATGCAACATCATCTCCGGCGGATGCATCAACATCCAAAGGTGTTACAGTGACTTCCACCACTGCTCTACCGTGTGAAAAAATATATTTCAATCAATGTCAGTTCACAAAATTTGCAAGATTAGTTGACATGAGTTTTGATGCAACAAATGTTAGATTCAATGATTGTGATTTCAATACTGCCTACTATGGAGCCTTGATCGGAGACGAGTGGGACAGTTCTACAACCAACGGTATGACTGTTGGACCAAGAGACATACAATTCACAGGAAACAGTTGGAGTACTATCAGTCAACAAGCAATATATGTCAAGGCACAACAGACGGTAGAGGCACCATCAAGAAACATAATCTCAAATGGAAATTGGTACGCAAAAGATGTAGCCAACAACTTTGAAGGTGTTGGATCGATCAGGGAAGTACCTGTACTTCGTTATGATCAAGATGAGTGTAGTTCTATCATGGACTTCTTTGAAAGAACTGATCTAAGAAGATCGGACGGTAGTTCAGAATTAAATGCCGCACCGGAATTACAAGGAATTGGCGTACAGACCAAAGCAATTAAATCACAAACACTTGCAGACGCAACAACAACGGCGGCCACCATTAACGAATATCCAGGTCTAGCAGGTAAAGGATTGAAAGTTGTTTATAAGATAGTGAGAGGCACACTTGACAGGACCGGTGAATTAATAATCAGTGCTTCTACCAATGGTGTCAGTTATGATGACACCTACACAGAAAGCGGAAGTGACTGCGGTGTGGAATTGACTGCGGCTCAGAAAACAGATGGAAGTTCTGTCACTAACACTGTGGTGTTCCAGTTCACAACCACAGACACATCTGGTAGTCCTGGTGATGCAACCATTGATTACCAAACAACAATAATAGCATAACATTAATAAACTGATAGACAAAAAACTTTTTTTGTCATAATATTAGTACATTATAAAAACACAAAACGACGTTGTGATTTTATTCGTATGACGGATGACAAATAAAGACAAAAAAAGTTAAACACACGGATTTAGATAAATATGGATACAACAAAAACAAAAATCAAACACAAAAAATACAAAACCTTAATGCCGAACACCAACTCTAGTACGATCAAAGTCCAAAAAAGAGATGGCAGGCTGGAGGACCTTGACATCAACAAAATCCATTTCGTCGTTGAAGAGGCCTGTGAAGGACTGTCTGGAGTGTCGTCGTCACAGATAGAGATGAATGCTAACATACAGTTCTATGATGGCATGACAACAAAGGATATACAAAATGTTCTAGTACGTTCAGCAAATGATTTAATAAGTTTAGAAGCACCAAACTATCAATATGCCGCGGCAAGACTTCTATCATATGATGTAAGGAAGGAAGCACACGGTCAGTACGAATACATTCCATTATTGAAACTGATCCTAAGGAACATCAGATCGGGTGTGTATGACAAAGGCATACTAGACAAGTATTCAAAGACAGAGATTAAAAAATTCAACACGTGGATCAAGCGAGACAGAGATCTCAAATTCACATACGCAGGACTTAGACAGATCTGTGACAAGTATCTTGTACAGGACAGGAGCACAGGACAACTGTATGAGACCCCACAGGACATGTACATGATGATCGCGGCCACACTGTTCGCGGAGTATCCAACAAAGACAAGGATGTCATATGTGAAAAAATATTACGATGCAATCTCACTGCACAAGATCAACATACCCACACCAGTGATGGCAGGAGTGAGGAC
>Ga0255751_10001305_pt1 | contig 23769 bp, 23 predicted proteins | sample 071ome_20_FD_179951 | JGI IMG/M metagenome (GOLD analysis project Ga0255751, IMG submission 179951) | Coastal salt marsh microbial communities from the Groves Creek Marsh, Skidaway Island, Georgia - 071412BT metaG (version 2) | ecosystem: Environmental > Aquatic > Marine > Intertidal zone >... | reverse complement strand
TGGGGGGCCTACTGGTTGTTGTTGCGTAAGAGGTTGTGGGGGTTGAGGTAAGGGTTGGGCTGGACCAATCGGTGGACCTGCTGGCTGTTGCGATGGATGAGGTTGAGGAATTGGTGCTGGCTGCGGAATGGGGGGGTTCTCTCCTTGGGGGGTTTGGGTTTGCAGCACTGCTGCATCTTGAACTGGTGGGCCTTGATTTGGCGTCGTTGACTCAGGTTGGTTCGATTGAGGTGTTGGTTGAACCGCTAAATCCGCCGGATGTTGTGCGGAGATCCCATCGATGTGTGGCTCTGGTTTGATTGCTACGGGTTGGTTAATGGCAGGCTGAGCAATATGTTGTTCTACCTCTTTTCCTGGCTTCTCGACTTTTGGACGATAGGATAACTCTGTTTTACATTGTTTCGAGTAAAAAATACCCTCATTTAGATATCTGTGCATCATTGTACCAAAGTGCTTCATACTTGTTCGGAAGGTATAGCCATCGTGATTCCATATCCAAAAGAGATGGCGATATTTTCTTCTGTGGCCATACAAGACAATCCATTGAACCTGTGCCCTCATTAGTATGTAAGGTACGACGCCGGTGACAAAAAAGAAAAGAAGCAACAGATGTTGTTCAATCACTGAAAAAACGGTGAGAAATGCTGTCATGATGAAAAGTGAAAACATGGTCGACCATAGAGAGGAAAAGGAACGAAGATGTTCTGCATTCAAATGGTGAAAGCCAACGAGGTCCCGCTTAGAGATGGTCCAGTGTGTTTGTCTTGAGATGTGGTCGTCATCATCTTTGAACATCTTCACATGTTGGAAGTGTTCTTCATCAGCAACAAGAAATGTTGCGAAATGAGATGACGCTGTCAGTTTAAGTGGGAGTACATCGGATTCTTCGATGAAGTGGTCTTCGATGGGAAACGGATGAATCCAGAAATCATGTGTCTCCTCTGAAAAGGAAGAGTCGAGTGCTTCAATTTCGGCTTGTTCGTCGGTTGTTATCTCTGATTCTTGATGGTCGGTCTGTGGACTGGTTTCCTCATCACCATGGTCGTCTATTCCCGCCCAAGGATCGTCGTCCATGATTGGTGTGGTCCTTTTCTAGAACAAAAAAGGTTTCATGATTATCGATGTACGCTTGAAAGCCATATTTTGAGGTCGTCTTGAGTTTGGAAATCTTTGCCTTCTTTGGTGCCAACAAGTGTTGGGATGGAGCTGTCTTTCAATTTCTCAAGAACTGTACCTGTGATTGGGGTATTGATGATGATAGCTTCAACATCTTCTGCCTCCTTGATCGAGTCAGATAGTTTTGATGCGGATATTTCTTCATCAGAAAACGAACCATCTTTAAACAAAAACAGTGCCTTGTTCTTACCGATTTCATCAAGTTTATCGAAGAGTTCTTGGATTTCTGGTGGAGCTTCGCTGCCTTCAAAAGTATCCCCGAGTTCATCTTGCCACGAATCGTCTTTCGTGTATTTCTCTTCGTCAAGTGCTATCTGCTTGTCAAGGTCTGACTTGAATCGAGCAGCTTCGGTTTTCTTCTGGAGGCACATCGTTATGGTCTTCTGAGGTAAGAGTTCCCATTCTTGACCTGGTGGAGCCTGGGCGACATGGTCAATTTTCAACATATCAAACAATTGGAGGAAGAGCATTTCTCCACCTCTGTCGCCATCGATTGCTAGAATAACTGTGTCTTTTGAATTCGCAAGGTCGATCAGTTCTTGTTTAATATCGCCCGCCCCGTCAGCACTAATGGCATTTTTAATGCCATGATTGAGAAGGTTACGAACATCATTTCGCCCTTCAACAATAATGAGTGAATCCGAGTTCTCAACGTTTGGACCACTTGTCAATCCGTGATAGGATGTTGCAGTTCCTGTCGTTAGGACGGCACGGACTTCTTCGACAACTGTTTTTGAAGCGGCCTCACCTGAATTGACAAGATTGAGCAACAGTTCCTTGGCTCGCTCGACGACCGAATTTCGCTTTGTTGCACGTACATCATTAATTTCTACAACCGTGATCACTGCGTCGCAGGGACCAATTCGGTCGATTGTTTCGAGTGATGAAGCAATAATTGCAGTTTCAACATTGTCCATGCTGCTCGGAATGAATATGTTTCCGTGCACTTTTCCATTTTTGACTTCTGTCTCAACATCCACATGGCCCACTCTTGCCGAACGTTGTAACTTCCTTAATTCGAGTTCATCGCCCAACAATCCTTCAGTCTGACCCATGATTGCTCCGATGATGTCTTTTCGCTGGACTGTACCGTTAACTTTTATGTCAGCCCGTATCATGTATTTCATTGCTTTACTTGAATTTCCTTGTTTTCGATAATTATTTTTACCCATACCTTCATCTCCTTGATGGAATCACTGCACACAGGGTGTGCATAGACTGCTGGACAGGTCCAACAGAGTGAGTGTGATGATTGGTTGTGGCTGTGGATTCTTTTTGAACCCTTTGGACAAAATCACCTTTTTTCACGATATTTATTGACGGTTCATTCAAGAACATGAGGACAATGGGGTGAACGCATGGCGAAAGACAGTATCGGGAATTTAGAAATTTTCCGAACGACAGTAGAAGTCGTGCTCGATGACGGTGTTTTGTCACGAGAAGAAAAGAGACTGATCATCAAATTGGCAAGTGCACTTAAATTGTCACCAGAAGATGCACCGCAGATTTATGAAGATATCAAAAACAACAAAGATTCGCCCCCTGGGGAGCCTATTGACCATAATAGTGCTCGTGCAATCTATGTCAAAATTTTCGAAATTGCCATTGTCAATGCATCATTATCAAAAGACGAGTTTCGAGTCCTTGCACATCTTCGAGAAATTCTGAGCATCACAGAAGAGGAGCATGAACAAGTTGAAAATGAATTACGAGAACTTGTCAAAGAAAAGTACGATGATGACGATTTAATCGAGTCATTTCTTTCAACAATCAAAGATTCGACAAAGCTTGTGACCAATCTCTTCAATAATTTTCGAAAACGTTCGAAGAATGGTGAACGAGTGTGAATCCACATTTAGATGATTGGCTTTCATCGCAGCGGATGGGAAATGTAAAACGAAAAAGGTCATGGATGAAATTCTTTCGCCAATGCTATGAGCGTTCAATTCCTAGTTTTGGAAACCAACCAAAAATGGATGTTTTTGACGAGCATTCACATTATTCCTTTCACTATGGAGTCCCTACAAATGACCTGAGAACAATTGCTTCGTGGACGCTCACGGAATGCCAGGGCAATGAACGACGGATTGCCAAGTTGATTCCTCTCCTCTGGAAAAGAAAGGGAAGAGAGGATTGTCTCCTTGCAGGTTTTTTTCTAGCAAATTTACCACCGAGTGCAATTCAAGAAAATGTGTGGATGGTGTTTATTCACCTTTTACAAAAAACTGAGCCCGTTGAAATTATCTTAGAAATTTCAGCAGAACTCAAGCGAGCTGGACACGAGATCCCCAATGATGATTGGTTTGTTGCAATGGCAGAACAAAGTACATTATGGCATCAATATGCAGTGCTCATTCTTTCACAATCAAATACGTTGTCAGAACAATGTAGGTTGTTGATCGTGTCGGCTCCGAAGGGCGGCGAGTTGTTCGAAAGAATCCGAGAGAGTATTCTTGTTCCAAAGAATTGATGGAATGCTTGCTTTTTGAAGATTCATGGGCGAGCGTTTTCTTCCTACTGAAGACCCTGTTCTAGAGAACGTGTTGAAATGGACCATTGAACGTGATGCCCTTGATGTTCGACGACTTTTGGAGTGGTTACCGGAGGCTCGCTCATCGAGAGAGCGGATGGCCTTACTCCAACGTGTCCGAGGTTTACTCAACGAACTTGAATCTGCACTCAATGCGATTGATGAATTACAATGAGGCTTCGCTGTGCATGGTATCATCTTCGCCGGAGGAAAATCTCGTCGAATGGGTGAAGATAAGGCGCTCATGTTCGACAATGTCGCTAGGCTACAAAACGCGTTTTCATCCATCGGTGTTGATAAAACTGTGGTTCTTTGCGGTGTTGAAGCGAGAGCCCTTTTATTCTCAGGTACCGTTGTGTCCGATCCAGAAGAAAATATGGGTTTACACAGGCTGCTTCCATGGCTTCAACAGTCAATACACGATGACATCATCTGTGTTCCGTGTGATGCGTACACATTAACTCTTGAGGGTCTGCAAATCATGCTCAGCCATGCTTCAACAGGGGGGGTTGTTGTTCAACAGGAGAAAATACACCCCACGTTTTGCATCATTCCTAAAGGGTGGCGGTGGCCCGAAGATGCCACATCACTTACCTCTCTACTGAGGGGTTTACCGCACATTGAAGTCGATGCAGATGACGATGAATTCTTGAATTTTAATTCAAGAGACGACCTTTCATTTCATCTTGGGAAAATCAATCGTCTTCACCAAGAATTTCTCCATTTGCAATCTTCGTGATTATTGCGGGATAAAGGCGATGTTCCTCAACCTTCACCCGCTGGGATAGGGTAACTTCTGAGTCTTCAGGAAAAATAGGCACTCTGCATTGGCCAAGAATTTGTCCGGAGTCCATACCTTCATCCACGAGATGCACGGTGCACCCAGTGAGTGTTTCATTTGATTGAAGAACATCTCTGTGTGCATGAGCACCAGGGAATTTCGGCAACAATGAAGGATGAATATTCACGATATTCGGCGAATACTGTTGGATGAATGTTGGTGAAAGAAGCAACATATATCCACTCAAAACAACTAATTCGACATCATATGGTCGTAATTCGTCGATGATGAGTTGTTCGTGATCTTCTCGAGAAATTCGCTTGCCATCCACATCGATATGAGGGATAACGATGGTAGGGATGCCGTAGGCTTTCGCATGATCGAGGCCTCCAGCATTTTCTTTGTTTGACACAACAACACATGTTGTGTGATGACAATCATGTTGCTGGAAACGAAGGAGAGCTTCGAGACCTGAGCCTGAGCCGGAAATAAATACTGCACAGCGTAACGGCTCTGCGGACGAGGCAATCCTTCCGCCAATCAGCACCTGTGCCATGGGCATGCCAGTCGAATTCTGTAAAAGAGGGCTTCGTCGAGACATCGGAGGGTTTTTTTGAGATTGATAGGAGGACAGGCCGGGGCAATGGTATGACAAATGATGTCGGTGTTGAGATGCCCCTTTCCCATTACGCTGCATTGAGTGATGATGAAATCGTTGAGGTTGTTCTCTCAGAACACAAGCCCAGCAGTAACCCAATTGTTCGCGTTGTTTGGACGTCTTGTGGACTAATTTTCGTCGTATTTGCAGCCATTGGCCTCATCTTACCGGGGTGGCCAACAACGTCGTGGCTAGTCGCTGCTGGTTTTTGCTTTGGGAGGTCATCGCAAAATTTGTTTCGATGGTTGCTGACCAACCGTTTCTTTGGTGTATATTTGCTCAATTATTACAAATCTGGTAAAACACTCCCTCTCCATTCAAAGATTGTCATCTGCGGACTCATTACCATTGTATCCATTTTCTCAATTGTCGGACTTACAAAGGCTGGTGACCCCGGTTTTGGTCAAACGACTATTGCACTCGTCGCCCTCATCGGTGTATGGTGGGTTGGTTGGCACGTACCTACAACGGCATGAATCGGCCATTCAATTCTTCGTCATGCTTGAACATGGAACATCAGTGGCGGAAAAGTCTGTGCCCAGTAAAGAGCATTGAGATGTTGTGCTCATCAGCACAAGCAATAACCTCTTCATCTCGAATCGAACCACCTGGTTGGACGATTGCAGCGATGCCAACCTCTGCGGCTTGCTCAATTCCATCTTTGAATGGAAAAAATGCATCAGATGCGAGGATGGCTCCTTTCGCACGCTCGCCCGCTCTTCTTGCTGCGATACGCACTGCTTCAACACGACTTGTTTGCCCCGGTCCAATACCAACCGTAGCAAGACCGTCGACTATGACAATGGCATTGGATTTCACCTGTTCGCACACTCGAACAGCGAATTTCATGCTGCCCATCTGGGCTTCGGTAACATCTGCCTTTGTCACCGTTTTCGAATTTTCCCATTTGAGAATTGGAGGCTCTTCTGTTTGAACGAGCATGCCCCCTTCAATCGGTTTTCTTACAAGTGCTCGTTGCAATGGTTCAAGTCGGTTGTTTGGAGAACGTAAGGTTAAGATCCGCCGGTTACCTTTCTGCATGAGTATTTCTTTTGCTTCGGATGTGTATCCCGGGGCCATCATCACCTCAACAAAGAGATTTCCAACTGCTTTTGCAGTTTCTGGTTGAACAACTTCATTGAAACAAATGATTGAGCCGAATGCAGATTCAGGGTCACTTGCGAGTGCTTGTTCAAATGCCTCTTTTTGTGTTGCACCTAAAGCGGCCCCACAAGGATTGTTATGTTTTACGATGACACAAGCATGAGGCGTTTCTGGCCAGTCATCTGTAGAAAGAGAACGGCACAACCGCAAGGTCGCATCTGCGTCTGCATAGTTATTGTAGGACATCGCCTTACCTCCTTCGACCTTTGCTGATACAAGCGTATCGAACTCTGTTGGTGTGTTCGAAGTGTACAATGCAGCGGATTGGTGTGCATTTTCACCATATCGTAGATGATGACTCAATGAATGGCTGCTGGTCAAAAGTTGGGGATAACGTTCTGCCTGCTCTTCAACAAGGTCGACCTCGGTTAATTCTCCATTCCATCTTCGATGGAGTTCTTCGGCGATGGTGTGCTCGTAATCAGCCGTGTGCTGATACGCTTCTAATGCCAATTCTTGTCGAGTGGTCATGGATATATCTTCGAGTGATGATGCACGTTCTAGCATTTCTATTAGAGATGCGTACCGTTCAGGATTTGTCAAGATGAGGACATGTTGATGATTTTTTGCTGAGGCCCGTACCATTGTCGGACCGCCAATGTCAATCATTTCGAGCAAGTCCTCATCAACAAGTGGTGGTTGTTGGCGGGATGCATCTGCAAATGGATAGAGGTTACACGCCACGATTGATATGCGTGGATAACCTAAATTTTCAAGTTCAACACGATCGTTTTCTTGGTGAAGACGAGCTAGAAGTGGCCCATGTATTGCTGGATGGAGTGTCTTTACGCGCCCGTCAAAAATTTCTGGGTGTTCGGTCGCATCTGAAACTTTACTCACTGGAATGCCTGCTGTCGAGAGCGTTCGATATGTGCCGCCCGTTGAAACAAGTTCAAACCCAAGTTCGTGGAGTTGTTGTCCAAATTCCACAATACCTTCTTTGTCGTAGACGCTTAAGAGTGCACGATGGCCAGAAAAACGAGCGGTCATACCAAAAACCCGTTAGGGAGGTCCAAGAGATATTGGATTTCAACATACCGTTATGTTTCTTTGGCTAATCACCGCGCGAAGAAATGACTTGATCGACGCGAAGAAGTCCGCAAGCGGTATCTGTGGCAAGTTCAATAGCATGAAGAACCGTATACGTTGGCTCAACAACATCATCCATATCGTTCAATGTGCCATCAGCACAAACGCCCTTCTTTCGTTGCCCTTCTCGATGGAGAGAGCGTAGTTCGAGGACGGTGTCGAGTTTGTCTTTACCCGCATTGCCCGACAATGCCGATGGGATCCGTTCAAGCGAACGCGCAAAGGCTTCGATGGCCAATCGCTCCCTTGTGCTGTTGCGTTCTGCCCACTGGCGTATATGTAATGCAGCACCAATGAATGTTGCACCACCGCCGTAAACAAAAGTTGGGTGTTGGTAAAAGATAGTTGCTGACCGCATTGCATCGTAGAGATTTCGTACGACTTCTTCGCTCGCTTCACCTCCATCGCCTCCAACGTCAATGGTTGCGATGTTTGAGTGTTCACCAATGGTGATGATGGCTCGTTCCCTTCGGCCCTCAGCCCCTTCAGTGACTTCGATGTTGTAGTGTTCAAATCGACCACATGATTCTTGAGATAAGTCGTCGAGATGGTCAATCAATTCACTTGAAGACGCCAAAGCAATATCTTCGAGAAGTGATTCGTCGATGTTGCCAAACATCACAATGCCTTCACTTGACAATGTATGCAAAATTGATGGTTCGATATTTTGTGAGCTGAAGACCATCGTTGCCCCACTTCCTCGAATTTGTTCGGTTTTTTTGGCAAGAAGATCTTTCTTTGCTTGGATAAAGGAAGAATATTGTTCGGTTGAGATGATTTGAATCTCTGCGTCTCTAGAGGTTGTCTCGTATTCAATTGGACAGGTCAGGCAAGCAATTTTGCCTTTTGTCAAGGAATGTGGTTGACCATCGAGGTGGAGATTTTGGTCGATAATAAGCCCAGGGATACAACGCGTATCAGATATGGCACCTGAGCGGCGTTTGGTCATCCGTATGTTTTCGTAAGCGTGACGAGGAGAATGTTCAACATCGATATGGTCAAATGCCTTGATTAACAACTTCGTCAAGTGTTCTTGGTCGGTGCTCGCCATAGTTCCATTCATAGATGTCGTTAAAATTGCCTGAATTGTGTTCGAAAACGTGTCAGGCTGGTTAGCATTTGAATCAATCCAGTCAAGGCATTGCTCAAGCGCTTGTTGGTAGCCTTCGACAACAACAAGTGGGTGAAGTCGTTTTTCGAGGAGCATGCCCGCTTCTTTCAAGAGAGAACTGGCAAGTAAAACACTCGTCGTCACTCCGTTTCCACATGACTGCTCTTGTGCTTCAGCAAGTTGAACAAAGGCTTTCGCGGCTGGGTGTTTTACGAGAAGTTCTGCAATAATTTTTGCACCATCGTTGGTAATTGCTGTCTCGCCATTGGATTTATACAGCATTTTATCGAGACCTTGTGGGCCAAACGTACCTTCCATGAGTTGACCAAATGCTGATGCAGCGGAAATGAGTTTTTGCGTAACCTCTTGGCCACTGGTTACACTCGTGGTCGAACGGACGATAGAAACAGGCCCTCTTCCGCCACCCGATTCACCTCCGACCATGATGGGTCGGGTGCTCTCTTCTTCTTCAATGCCATGGATTGTTAGAAACTTATCGTCTTCCCTTGCGTTTGCCTTTGCCTTTTGACCGAGAGTGCTCCCAGGCACGACTTTCTAAAGCCCGTCTGTCTTGGGGGTCTTCCCAATGTGGATTCGGACGTTCCATGCCTTCAGGCATTGCTTCAAATGGCTCAATGCCAAGGTTAAGCCCTCCTAATTCCTCTTGCAATTCTCGAACATTACGCCCTCCTTTGCCTACTAGAGTAGCGACCATGTGTTGAGGGACGTAGACGCGTGCAGAGGTTTCGCTCGTGAAATGTACTGAACATTCTACACCGACCCACTGTCGAATCGTGTCGATAATCTGATTTTTTGCGAGTGTTTTGAGTGGTGAGGTTGCGCCTCTGCCGCTTACAGGTACGACTGCAATTTCTGAACCAAATGCAAACATTTCATGTGTGATTTTTCCACTTGGAAATTCAATGATTTCGATGACCGGTCGAGCAAGTTCTTCTTGCATTCCTGTTGGCGGTTTGACCGTCATCTTCAATTCAAGCACCTGTTGAATTTGGCCTGCTTCGACATGAAGAACTGTGTCAAGAACTTGGCTGACAAGGCCAAGCTCCACCTTGCCGATCAATCGTTGGATTGCTTCGAGGGCTGAATTTGCATGAGTGACGCCAAGAAGGCCAACACCCGCTAATCGCACATCTGCAAAGATTTCGAAATCCCTCGCCCGTCGTACCTCATCAAAAATGACGAAATCGGGCCGAACAAGAAAAAGAATCTCTGCCGTTTTCTCAAGATTACCTTCCAACGGCGCATATTGAGTAATTCTATCTCGTAGTTGTAGGTCTCTCGGTGCTTCCATGGTTTTGACTAAAGCCCCCACATCTTCATCCAAGTATTCAGCTATGGCTTGGGCCAATGTGGTTTTACCGGAACCAGGTCTGCCGCAAATGAAGACCCCTCGGTGATGGTTGGATAGTCGTTCAAGGATTTGATCGTCGAGTTCGTAATCTGAAAGAGAAAGTTTCGCAACTGGCCGAACGATTGTAATTTCTCTCGCATCTGAAAACGGTGGCCATGCACAGGCAATTCGTAAATCTCCGAGTTGAATAACCCTACAACCTTGGCGGTCAATTTCAAGGAAACAATCGCTTCGATGTTGATTTTCGCTAACAATCGTTGTGAGTTCTTCTTGCAAACTTTCCAATCGTAGTGTGTCCCATGATTGTTCTTCTTGACCTTCAATATCTTCTAGACGTAATGCTCCAATTGCCCCACGTTTTGCTCTTGGAACACAATCTGCCTTGAAGAAGAGTGTATGGACATCATCTGCAAGCAACGCTTCGACAACATCTGGTAGATCTGGGTGGTTGCCAAATGTAGCCATAGGGCAAGGTCACATCTGTCGGCTTTTCACCTTATCCGATATTTATGCATTCGCTGGTTGCATTGCATGCATGGTCCACCAGATTGTAGCTAACAACACAAATCCGACAATGTAAGCACCGAGACTCGGAAATGCCCAAATTTCAACAGCAAGAAATCCAAAGCCAAGGGAGGTTAAACTGTACACAGTGACTGCGAGGATGTTTGCTTGAGACATGCCCATGTGTTGTTTGACTTCCTCCCAGGATAGAACACACCATGAAAATGCAATCAGCAACATGAGAACACAAAAGACAATGGCCCCATCCATTGCAGATGATGCGAGATAACCACGTGCAAGTGAAAGGATGACAGATAGCCAGAAGAATCGAGAAAGTGCCTTCATTGACATTCCCATGATTCACCCGAAGTGGAAGTGCTTCTTCAACTGTACTCCTTCGACTTTATTGAAATATGAAGATTTCAAACAATTTTTTTGAACATTTCATATTGGTGTTGGAAGGTCTCAATCGATTGAGTTGGCAGCGTTTGTTTGTTTTGGATGTTGGAGAGAAATCGCTTCCATTGGGATTGTAGAGCCTGTTCATTGCTCATTCGGTGTTGATGATTGTTGATAGTGCAGAACCCGGGGTTACCAAAATCGATGTGCATTGTAGCGTCTCGAGTCGTGATCTCAATGTGCCGTCGTTCGTCCACAGCATTCCAGCCCATGTTGCATGTAATGGAGATATCCTTAGTTGATCTGAATGCATATGAATGTAGGGATTCATCCACACGATATGTGATATCACTCTCACGAATTTCGATGCCAAGATGAGAAAAAAGGGCGAGGGCGTGAACGAGAAAGGCATCAACAGGATGTGTTGATGAGCGATTTGACCGGGGTGTTGTCCTCCAGTAATCTATGGATTCAATCTTATCGATGGAAAGGTGTTGCACAAGGAATGTGATTACAGGGTGGCTATTGAGAAGGTATCCCACCTGCAGATAAGCGGATGTTGTTGTCATCACTTCGAGAAGTGGTTGAAGTTCTTCCATTGATTGTGCTAATGGTTTTTCGACCAGTACGTGGATATTTTGCTCAAGGCATTGCTTGGCTTGTGATACGTGATGCTGGTTTGGGCTCGCAATAATCGCAATATCGATGAGGTCGAGAACTTGGTCAAACTCATCGATTGTGAAGCACTTCTCAACAGCCTCGTGTTGAATTGGGTCTGTATCCACAACATACAGGTTGGTAATCGATGTACCAACTTCGTTTGCAAGGACGTTGAGGTGGTTTGAGCCCCAACGCCCACAACCGATCAGACCCACATTGTGCATGCTTACAACTCCACCTTTGAACCACCCGATATCGCCGGGTCTATGCTGAGGGTTCGTACCAGTACATTTGAGAAATTGTATTCCTCATTGTCTGGATATCAGTGGTAAGAAGGCGTTTGCAGCCCGCTCACATGCATTTGCAACATCATCAAGGCGTTGTAGAACACGGTACATGTGCATAGCTGCAAGGGCATTGTCTTCACCTGTTGAGAACACGTGAGCTGCTGCTTTAGCTTCGATTTTATCGGCCTCGTGCTCCAATTCATTGACTCGCTTGATGAGACCACGAACTTCTTTGGCGTCTTTTCTTGTCTCTCCTGACAAACCAAAGTCTCTCAGGGCCCTCACTGTTTCATCATAAGCCTCTACAGTGGCTTTGACAATTTCAGCCATCTCTTTGAGGTTCTTCTTCGCAGTTTTGTCATCCATGAGTGGTCGGAACGAGAGTTGCTCAGCGACATTTTCTGCATAATCTGCAATTCTATCTTGGCGGGTGATCATGTGAAGCTTTTCTTCTGTGCTCGCAATCATTCGGACACTTGGAATGGAAAGAGCATGTCGAAGTGTAGACTTCAGTTCGTCGGCCTCTAACTCAGATTTGCTTGTCGCCTTAATGGCTTCATCCAAATCACCCTTGCCAGAAATTGCAATTTCAACTGCTTCAAACATGTTATTGACTGTCTTTTCCACAGCAGTAGCGTGTTCTCTAAAGATTTCAAGAGGTGTTGCTGCACCATCTCCTCCGATGTCTGCTAGAGCCTCTTCGACGTGTATTTCATTGTCCTTTGTCCGCCACATGATGAAAGCAACGACCACGAAAGCGATAGTAACAAGGACGACCATGGTGAGGAAATCTCCACCACTCAGCACGAGAAGGACGATTGAGCCGAAAGCTGCTGCTGGAAGCGAGGCAATCCATGATGCTGCAATTTTACCAAATACCCTGAAATCAACAGCTTTTGCTCCGCCTGCTAACCCTACACCAACAACAGCACCAACGAGCGTGTGTGTTGTCGAAACCGGTACGGCGAGGAATGGCATTGAGAAGACCAAAATTGTTGTAGCAGCACCAAACTCTGCTGCAAAACCTCGAGTTGGCGTAATATCTGTGATTTTTCTTCCAATGGTCTCCATGACTCTCCAACCCCAAGTGATGACACCAATGGCGATACCTGCGGAACCAATGAGGACAAGCCAGAGAGGAATGTCTGCTTTCTCAGCCAACATGCCTGTTTCGCTCGAAAGGACTTGGTAGACCGCGGCCATAGGGCCAATTGCGTTTGACCTGTCGTTAGCCCCGTGAGCAAAGGCAACATATGCTGCGGTAATGATTTGCAACCAAACGAAAATTCGCTCCACGCCTTTGAATCCTTTTCGATCTTCGTCGAGATCAACTTTTCGAAGAACAAAATACAAGATAACTGATGCTAAAATTCCGATGAAAAGTGCAAACAAAAGTGCGTTAATTGGGAACCATGCATTGTCTGCATATGGATTGAACGAGCCGTTTTCTTTTGCAGGTAACCAATTTGTTTTGTCAAGGATGCCTGCTTCATCCAATCGACTGAACATTCCTTTTAGTGCTTTGAACAAAAGAGCGAGGCCCAACACAAAGAATGTTGGTAACGCAAGAATGGGTGCGAGAATTTTTGCTCGTTCAGTGGGGTTTTCAGCATTCAAAATGGTGCTTCGCACAACTGTAAAGGTAACAAAGGCAAGAATCCCTCCAATAAGTGGTGATGCAACCCAGGACATGACAACTTTTCGCACGACTTCCCAATCGATGAGTGTTGTATTATGTTGGACTTCAAGGATAAGTCCCACCCCAATAACACCACCAATAATGGAGTGGGTTGTTGATACAGGGAGGCCAAATCTTGTTGCTACAGTGAGCCAAACCGCAGCGGCCATCATCGCTGCGACGAACCCTAAGGCGAGGTCTTGTGATAATTCATTGAAAAATTCGGGATTGGATTCTTCAAGTCCGAAATCGACGGTGAGAATGCCTTTTCGAATCGTTTCTGTTACTGCATCCCCTGCAAAAAAAGCACCTGCGAACTCAAAAATTGCTGCGATAACAACCGCTTGCTTGAGTGTCAGTGCTCGTGATCCAACACTCGTACCCATCGCATTTGCAACATCGTTAGCACCGATGTTCCACGCTAGATAAGCACAAACTGCAAGGGCAAGGCCGAGGAGAATCATTGTCGAAGGTTCCATGCCTTTTCCAAACCAAAGCAGTATAACCATTAGCCCTATATATTCTATATAGAATATGTATTACTTAAACGAATAACGCTTCTTCCTGATCAAATAATGAAAGGCGGCCTGCCATGAGAATATTGATGAGAGTTTCAGCAAGGTCAATACTATAGGCACACAAACGTCTCGTTTTTTCACTAAAACGGAATGAAGAAATATTGTATTTGTTGGATAGCATGAGAGTTTCTTCGAATCCTTCTAAATCTTTGATTGCCTCATGAAGTTCTTGTTTTGCTTCAATGATATTTGTGATGTCTTTGGAATTTGTATTGTGAATAATTTTTTTCAAGGCATTTTTCCATGTCAAAAGATGCTGAATAGGGATTTGAAGCGTTTCTTTTCGAAGTAAATTTTGACCTGGATGTTCTCGTTGATGCAAAATAAGATTCGCAAAAGAGTGTGCGTGATCCCCCATTCGTTCTAACGCTCTCGCCATAGAGACGTGTTCCATGCCTTGAAAGTGGTCGACGCCAAGTGCTCGTTCGACGCTGCTTGATTGGAGGGACATCGCTACCTGTCGGGCGACAAGTAATCTGCGGGCGTCAATCTGTCGTTCTCGCTCTTCCAAATCGCTTAGAAGGTCGGAATCTTCTCCGTTCATGACAGATATGGCATCTTCGACAATTTGGGTCACGAGGAGGTACATTCTGTTTAATGAAAACTTCAAAGGTAACTCATTTTGTTTCATCATCGAAACAATGTACATCTTTGATTCATGGTCACCTGAGAGGTCCATGCCCCTCGCTTCTCGTAAAAATTTACGGATTGTTCTGCGGTGTTTTGTCGAGATTGCTGATTTGGAGTCAACACAAATGACGTCTGCGCCAGCCAGATAAGCACCAATTAAACATACATAGAGTTCTGATTCGGTTTGGTCGTTGATGGCGATGTTGATCATGTTCTTTTTGGGCTTGGATTGGAATGGCGAGATTTGAATATTACCATTTGTCAAATGTTCAACGGCTACGATATCCGAAGCCTGAAGGTTATTTTGTTTCACCCATTTCTTCGGAAGGCTTACGATGTACGTGGACCCCCCTGTGAGCTGAATTTTTCTATGCTCAATTTTACTTGATGATGATGAAGAAGTTTCTATTCCAAACACGGTATCACTCTATTTATTTCTATATAGAACCAGTATTTATTCCTATTTCCAAAGTACCTTAGCCACGATTTTGGTGGTAAGATTTTCTGATCGCGTTCGAGTACAGTTTGAAATTACTGGGCAAATATATAACATTCAACATGCTTTGAAACAAGATCAAAGATGCTTATGCCTCCCACTCCAATCTGGATTCTTTATGACACAATGACAATTCTTACAACTTCTGCCCTTCTTACATGGGTAGGTGCTTTTGCAAGGAGGCTTCCCACAATTTCCACAGGCAACCATATTCAAAATGGTAAAGATGGAGATATATTTGTTCTTCTGTTGGGACGGAAATAGTGAAAATTTTTGCATAGCTACTCATATCGAAACAAATACTCGTACGATATTCAAAATCACACGAAGTTATTTTTACTCCGTCATTGAGTTCTTGGCAGAATTGGAGGGTGTAAAGTGGACAGAAAAACAAAAGCAACCGTTGTTTCATCGCTCATGGTATTGAGTTTAGTTCTTGCCATGATGGCTATTTTCAACAACAGTTGGCTCTCCGAAACAAATGAGGATTCGGGGGAAACAACCTCAAGCGGTTTGAAGAATTCAATGATTGTTAACACCTACAGAAACAACACAGAATGTGAAGCTACCAAAGATATGATGGTTGGCTTCGGGGTGCCTGGTGAAATTTCATGTGATGGTAAGGAGTTGACGGTGCTGATGAACATCGAAGAACTATGTGAGCCTGAAGAGAATGGTGAGATGACTGATGATTGTGAGGAGGTCATTGCAGCAAATTCAATGGGTTCAACGGGCATGTGGGCTGGTACAGCATGTGCTCTGCTTGTTTCAGTTCAATTCATTTTTCCGAAGTTAGGATTGCGCATGCTCGACGATCTTCCAATCGCCGTTCAGACCATCATTTCGTGGAGTGTCGGGACACTTATGCTCATTGGAGTGATATCATGGTATGCCTTGCTCCCTGAGGGAGATACTAATGCTTCAATAGGCCTCTATTTAGCCATCGTCGCATCTCTTGTCGGATTTAGTGGTGCTGCAGTTGGTCAATTTGTCCCAACCGAAGATTGAATGGTTCTGCTGCTCTATCCATTGAGAACGTTCGAGGACCTCTTTGTTGCTAATGGTGCAGGAGGCAGGATTCTCGCCACCGCACAATCAAAGATTGTGCTAGGTTCTCACCCTTCATGCACTAAACTATGTGTTGTTAATGGTGCAGGAGGCAGGATTCTCGCCACCGCACAATCGAAGATTGTGCTAGGTTCTCACCCTGCATGCACTAAACTGTGTGTTGCTAATGGTGCAGGAGGCAGGATTCGAACCTGCGAACCGTTACGGACTGGGACCTCATCCCAGCGCCTTTGACCAAGCTGGGCGACTCCTGCGGCAGGTTTCGGTCGAACCACGCGTATTTCAAAACCGCGAAAGCATACTTTGCGGAGATTCTAATCTTCTGCGTCGAGGAAAAGAGGCATTGTGGTATTTCCAAACGTTGTACCCGCAAGTTGCTCTTCTTGGTAGAGAGGAAGTGAGGGTGGATTTTCTTCCTTCTCTCTTTTCTCTTCTTGAATACGTTCATCTCGTGATTGCAACAGCCAACTGCCAACAGAGAGTGGTAGAACAACAAATGGGACAAGAGAGGTTTCGACATCGAGATAGGTCGGCGACAAATCGAATGCGATGATACAAAATGTCAACATTCCCGTTGAGCCGAGGAGGGCAGAGAGTAGTTTGGGAAGAATTTCTTGTAACTTTCGAATAAAGAAAAATGAAACGATACTGAGCACACCCGGAAGGATGTAACCCCCTTCCAAATCAACACCGAATCGCCCACTAAACTGAATGAGAGTGTACACAAAAAGAAACGTGATGAAAACAGCAAGTGATCGAACTGTAACACGCATAATCACCATGCCAAGACCTGCACAGATGATGGCAAATGTATTTTGGAAAAGTGTTGGATCGAGTGTGAAAAGGTCGAGGTTCATCGCTGCTTCGTGGGCTTCTGGAGCAAAGATGTAGCCCACCATTGCTGCCGCTGCTGCACCAATAACATCGAGCCGGCGATGACCTTGAACAAAGAGATATAGTGAAAAAATCAAAATGATAACGCCAGTACTCAACCCCGCTTCATCAATAAAATCGAAGATGTTTTCAGGTTGTACACTCCCATGTGCTGCCATGCCATCACACCGTTGTTGGTTGTTCAGAAGGCCATCTTCCTCTGAGGCGCAACCATGATTCGCTCAAGAACATCAAAGCATAAATCGATGCGAGCCACAATGTTGGTCGGCCGCTGCGAATCAGTTCATTGGAAATCGCATCTGCATCTGTTTGCATCAACAAGAGAAGGCATAGCCAAGCTAACGTCATCCCATTGAGAATCCAGCGTGTCGTTCCTAAAATCTGACGAGAATTCGAGGTCATTTCTTGAATCTGGGCTCCGCTAACAACTGCGGTAACACCTTTCAGTTTGTCAAGCGCGGTTCCTCCATTCCAACGAACTTTGCCCAATCGAATTCTTGCAAAGAAAAGAATGAGTGTAAATAATGTCACCCAAACCACAACAATTTCAAGCAGAGGTTCAACGCCCATAAGCGACAAGTCACCCCATTCCGCTAAACCGAACAGTACCCACAACCACAACACAAGAAGCAGTTGAAACATCTGTGCAAATTGGCTAATTTTTCTAAGCAATTCTGCGTCATGAGAGAGGAAAGATTCGAGCCCTATCACCCCGCCTGCAGTCAATGAAATTCCTGCACCGATCACGAGCCAGTACCATTCAATATCTCCGTTTCGCCAACCGAGCATTAGGGCGATGAGTGACCATGCAAGAACAGTAAGTGAAGCAAGATTGACACCCGCCTGCATTGTGTACAGTGGGTCATTTCCATCTCGTAAGACACCAAATCCACCCATCAAACGAACTTCAAATGCGGTGTTTTCATCTGTGATTCCTTTCGCTGCCGCTGCTACGCCACCCGCTGCTTTGATGCGGGCGTGTTCAACGATACTTGTCGCCCCTATATCTCCATCAAGTCCGGTGCTCGCCCAGGATGTGCCCCGACTTGCTTTGTTCGCTGCACTTGCTCCGCCACCTTTCTTTTTCGATGATGAACGTGTTCGAGCCCATGCTCGTATTTCGGGCAGAATGATCTCGTCCACTTGATCTTCGTTCAATGGTGCACCGTGGTCAGTATACAACCATCGGCACTGAATAGGTATGGGCGCGGAGTCAACATCTGGAGCGACCATTTGGAATTGCCCAGGTCCGAGTGTAGGTAATTGTGAGACGAGGTCTTGGTCGCCCCCGCTTTCTTTGAGGAGGTGTCGAACTTTTTCGACATCTTGTGGTTGAGTAAATCGACCGATGAATGTCGTATTGGCTTGTGCCAATATTTTGTAATCTACATCGCTTACATTTTGTGTAGCAAGAATACAGGCAACACCATATTTTCTCGCTTGCTTGAAAATCAATTTGATGAGATCTTTTGCCGGTGGATTTCGAGGGTAGGGGGGCAAGTAAGGAGCAACCTCGTCCATGAAAAATAGCAGTTTAAGCTCACCTTGTGCTGGTTGCTGTGTTAACATCCAATCGTACAGTTCACGACTCAACTCCTGAACGAAATATTGCTTCTGATTTTCGTCTTGAATTGTGTTGAGGTAGATGATATTGAGAGGTATTTTTCCAGGTATAGCCGGCTCGACAAAGGCATCAATATCAATCGGGACGCCGTTCGAGAACAACAACTGATTCACACCTGAGGAAAATGCGGCCAATCGACGAGCCAAATCTCCTCTTGTAGCTTTAGGTAGGCGTTCTTCAAAATCAGGAAGGCGATATTCGATCATCACTTCGTTCCATGTAGGAATTTCAGGTTTATCCTCGTCCTCAAGATCTGTAAAACATTGAGGGTAAAGATGGCGAATGAAGGCATCATGGGGCTCTCGGACGACCTTTGCCAACGCTTGAAAATCACCGACGTCTATACCAAGACGAGTTCCCTCAACAAGAATTTCGTACAGATAGGGTTTCACAGTCTTCCCTTGTGGTTTTTCAACATCAAATCCTGCAAGATTGGTAAAACCTGCAGCAACCATGTCCCACGCCGTTATCGCTTCTTCAGGGTCAAGGTCAGAAGGAGGTGCACGAAACGGATCGATGCATAATGGCAATCCTTTGCTTCTTAGGGGCGTCCAAATCCGAACCTCATACGCATCAAGAAGTTGTTTTGCTCGCTCCGGGTCCCCTCCTTGCTCCACAAGTGATGCATCTTCTACACCCATTGCAAGACGAGCGAGGTCACCTTGTGGGTCAATGATAAGCGATGGGATTCCAGCAAGAGTTGCTTCCTCAATAACTGCTTTTGCCATCACAGTTTTACCCGAACCTGTGGAACCAAGCATGGCACCATGTCGGGCAAGTACCTCCGGTTTGATATCAATGACTTCCCCGGTATCTCTTCTGGTTCCAAGATACATCCCTTTGATGTTCTTCATGTTAGGTTGTTCGGTTGGTGGCGGGGAAGTTTCGAGGCCTTGGTTGACTTCATCGCTCGTCAAAAAATCTTCTAGGATTTCATCTACACCCTCTAAAGAAGGTATTTCTTCCTCTCCGCTCAAGGCATCCGTATCAACATCGTCCTCGGAGGCCATGCTAGGCCAAAGTTGGAAGAGGTCTTGAAAGATTTGCTTCAATTTTGATTTGGCGTGCAACTCCAGAATCATCTCTTCTCGGCCACTACTTCGCTTTGATTTTTCGTTTCATTGGATTCAATAAACAATCATGGTTAAATGGGCACCACTTAGCGCTGCAATACATGAGGTCATTTTTGCTCATTTCGGCTCTTCTTGCTCTCATTTTTGCTTCATTTGTTGTTTCAGCCGATGGAGATGATGATGACGAAGATGATGATGAATCCAACATTATGGGTATCGATATGGAAGGTCTTGGAGAAGTATCACAATTCTTCTTTATATTCACTCTATCAATTGTCGCTTGGAAGCCAACGTTCAAGTGGTTGCGCGTCAAAGGCCCGGAAATATTCAACAGAGAGCCTCGAGAATTCAAACGGATGCTTGGTGGGGTGAACCGGAAGTACCACACGGTTCACAACTGGGCTGGTTTTTTAGCGGCCCTATTTGGAACGATTCACGGGTATTTTCTCGAATGGCATTGGACCCTATGGGCTGGCGTTGCAGCAATGTGGATGCTCGTCATCTCAGGAGGTGTTCTTCAATGGAAGTGGCCTCCGAAAGAGATTCGAAAGGGTGCAAGATTGTTACATATGCAACGTTTGCTTTCTATTGCCGTGGTCGTTCTGTTGCTTGTTGGTCACGAGTTTGTAGACTAATTTAAGATTCAAAGTTTAATCTTGATGTTTTGAAACACAGACTCAAAGGCAAAGAGTTGCAGCGGTAACACATGGGAAGAATCAGCATTGCCCGTCCGTCGTGGGATGATGAGATGAGGCAAGCGGCCATCACAACGCTTGATTCTCTTCGGTGGGTTAAAGGCGAGCAAGGAAAAGCGTTCGGACATGAATTTGCTGATTTTACAGGGGCGATTCATGCCACGCCATGTCAAAGTGGATCTGTCGCACTTTGGGCTGCATTGCGACTTCTTGGCATTGGGCCAGGTGATGAAGTCTTGGTTCCATCACTCACTTACATTGCAACAGCAACATGTGTTTCTCTTGTCGGTGCCACACCAATCTTTGTTGATGTCGAGCCCGAGTATTGGTGTATTTCACTCGAAAGTCTTGAACGAGCACGAAATGAGAAAACAAAAGCCGTGATTGGCGTTCATCTCTTCGGACAAATGTATGACCCTGAAATCATTGAATGGTGCAAGAATCATTCGATTGCTCTCATCGAAGATGCGGCCCAAGCTCACGGTGGCGAAATGCACATCGATGGTGAAGTGAAAGGTGCAGGAGCGTGTGGAGACATCGGGTGCTTCTCTTTTTTCCCATCAAAAAATATGGCCGTAGGAGGTGAAGGGGGAATGCTGACCACCACCTTATCGTCTATATCTCAACGCATGCAATCCTTTGTCAATCATGGAAGGGATGAAACGCTTGAGTCGTTTGAAGTCGGCTCAAACCTACGAATGTCTGAGGTCAGTGCAGCCATAGGTCGAGTTCAACTCAAACGCCTGCCATATTGGGTCAAAAGACGAAATGAAATAGCAGCAAAATACGCTAACTCGTTCAAATCACTCGATGGAATATCGGTCCCAAAAACAAGGCCGGACACAACCCATGCGTGGCACCAATACTGTTTGATCGTCGAGAAGCCTCTTGAATTCAAGGCATACCTTGACCAACACGACATTGATGCTCGAATATATTACGCAAAACCTTGTCATCACCAAAAGGTGTTTCAAAACCACCACCAGTATCAACAATCACTTCATTGGACAGACGAACTAGGCCCGAAACTTGTCGCTATCCCAGTCCATCATCAACTTTCAGAAGACGATGTGAATAGAGTGGTTGAAGTCGTCAATGCTTTTACGTCGACGACGAACTAATCATTTTTGCAAGTGCAGCATTTGACCAGCCCTTTAGGTGAGTTAACTCAATACCACACCATTCAGGTATATTCGTAATTGTTTCATTTTCAGTATATTCAATTTCAGCTAAAATCAACCCTGCGAGTTCGCCTTCAAATTCATCGACCTCCCAGCGAAATTGGTCTTCAAACATGTGGATGTATCGCGTTTTTGATACCATTGGATACACCTCTGAGGCGAGGATTTCTCGTGCTCGTTCTTCATCAATTTGACGTTCTAGTTCATACGCTGATTCGGATGTAATCTTTGATTTCCCGGTAATGATATACTTCTCATTCCATCTTCTAAGTCGAAAGACCCAAACTTCAGATTTTAGCAAGGTTTCAATCTCGTCTGTGGTCAATTCAACCACCTGAATGTTGCCATACATGAGATGTGTAGTATCGAGGAACACCTTGGATGAATCGATATAATGTTGTTGAATTTCGACCTTGTCGCTGTTGTTGCGCCATGGTTTTTCGCCCCTCCCGTCGACTAGAAATCGGCGTTCCCGCTCAATACCTGCCGACATACGATCACTGATGCTGTTGGGGAACCCAATGCTCTGGTTCCGTTATTTGTGGGTAGACGATTTGTGCATTTTCAATAATCTGAGAGCCAGCAGGCCCTAATGTCACTCTTTCAATCGTAAAACCCTGTTCTGTGAGGAGTGATGTATCGCATTGAAGAAGGCGGCGTTCGAGGTCTCTTTCCTTCGAGTACGCTCGATGTAGAAGCCAAGCAATCAATCCAAGAGGAATGATGGCGAGCCCCCATGAAAGAACGATGATGCCTATATTCATCATTGGTCACCTCCACTGCGTTCTAGCAATCCATTCCATGAGTGCCTGGCATATTCTTGTGCAGCTTGACCTGGGTTGTCAGCTTGATGAATGCCTGAACCTACGATGATGCAATCAGAACCCGCGACAATGGCCTCATGGGGGTGGCCATAACGTTGACCTTGGTCACCATCACCGGTTGCCAGATTGACTCCTGGAGTCCAAATGAGTTTGGAGTGCCCCACTATCGCCCTTAGGTCATTGATATCCGATGGATTAGAACCATTGCCTATGAAGCCAAACACGCCGTCGTGTTCCCTCCCTAATGCAACGACTTCTGCAGTATATGTTGGTGTGAGGCGATTGCCTCTGCTCGACATTTGTGCAAGAAGAAGAACACCGCCTTGCCGCCCTACATCAGCCCAACCGGCTTGTAAACCATCAACAATGTCTGGCCCTGAAATGAGGTGTGCGGTCACAATATCGGCCCACTCTCGTATATCGTAAAGGCCTGCCATTTGTTTTTGAGAGATTTTTCCTATATCTGCGAATTTCCTGTCTTCAAAGATGAGGAGTTGATGTTGTTGAGCAGCATCACAAAACGCTGACCACCCTTCAGGCGTCCAGTCTTCGATGAGGTCGACGTGTGTTTTGAGAGCGGCGATATAAGGCCCTACTTCGTTGATCAATGACGTCAATGAGTGAATAGAGGGACGGTCTGCTGCAAGGCAAACGAGAGATTGTTTTTTAGCTGCAACGGACATGTAGTGGCGAGCGGTTGTTCCATTGTTTGAAGCCCATCGGTCCGACCAAACTTCTGAAGCCTCCATGGTTTGAGGGAGAGGGTCAAACCCTTCAATCATTCCTTTCTTCAAGACCGTTGAATGAATAAATTTGTATCATTGTTAGGAAGGCTTCCATCACTCCAACATCGTTGGAGCAGTCACCGACCAGTCTGCTGATGGTTTATGCCAATCTCGTACTTGGTCGGTTTCAAGGCGAAACTGTAGGCCATCTCCTGGCTCAATATCCACATCATCGAAGGCGAAGTCGAACACAAATTCGTTGCTTCGGAATGTATCATCAAACAACACATCTTGTCCAACGACCGAACCCGCTTCTGTTCGCTCAAGGATAATTCGAAGATGACATTCTTGGAGCGGGTTTCGTAATGTGCATGATTCACTGCTTCCATCGTGTTCGACTTTCAAGTAGCCTTCAAACGATTGTTGTCCGACCTGGCCGACCAAATCGATGATGGTATCCTTTGCTGTTGGAGCACAAACGCATTCCATATTATCCACCTCTGCCTTTGCCTTGAGGTCGACTTCGACTTGGACTTGGGTGGTTTCGATGTTTTCTGTGGAGATCGAAGTTG
>Ga0255751_10001304_pt1 | contig 23770 bp, 24 predicted proteins | sample 071ome_20_FD_179951 | JGI IMG/M metagenome (GOLD analysis project Ga0255751, IMG submission 179951) | Coastal salt marsh microbial communities from the Groves Creek Marsh, Skidaway Island, Georgia - 071412BT metaG (version 2) | ecosystem: Environmental > Aquatic > Marine > Intertidal zone >... | reverse complement strand
ACTAGAGAGTTGTTAAGACTGCTTAGGTCCTCATTGTCAAGGCACTGTATTTCATCAATTCAGCAAAAAAAAGACTATCTTTCCCCTGAAAAACTAGCCAAAGCTATTTTATTTTAACATTTATGAAAAAGTTACTTCTATTATTGGGTTTAGTAACCAGTACAATCGCCTTTGCTCAAACTACTGTTTCGGGTAAAGTAGTTGACCAAAATGGTCAGCCCGTGGCGAATGCCAATATCGTTGTAGTCGGACAGTCTGAAGGGGCTGTTGCAGATTTCGATGGAAACTTCATGTTCTCGTCTACACAGACACCTCCGTTTTCGGTTAGAGTATCGAGTATAGGATATTCGACTGCTACAGTTTCTTTCAACGGGTCTTCACTGACAGTTACGTTGAACGAGGCTTCTACAGCCCTTGATGAAATTATAATTTCAGCTTCTCGAACTCCTGAACGTATTTTTGAATCACCCGTTTCGGTGGAACGCTTTGGTATAGCGCAAATTGAAAATGCCACTTCAGAATCGTTTTACGGAAGTCTTCAAAATCTTAAAGGAGTTGATATTAATACCAACTCACTGACCTTTCAATCTATTAACACGCGTGGTTTTGCAACCTTTGCCAACACTCGTTTTTTACAGTTGGTAGACGGAATGGACAATACGGCCCCAGGTTTGAACTTCGTTCTAGGAAACCTTGTGGGTATGTCAGAGCTTGACGTTCAGAGTGTAGAAATTCTGCCAGGAGCTTCTTCTGCCCTTTACGGAGCAGGAGCCTTCAACGGTATTTTATTCATGACGTCAAAAAATCCTTTCGATTCAGAAGGAATTAGCGTTTACGGAAAAACAGGATATACCGTTCAAGATGCAGCGGGCACCAATGAGTACTCCGATTTCGGAGTGCGTATTGCGAAGCGTTTCTCAGATAAGTTAGCAGTGAAAGCCAACTTCACCTTTATGCAGGGAGAAGATTGGCATGCGAACGACCGCACCGATACGAGCGCTGGTGCTTTAGGTTACGGATGGGCTTCGCCATTAAACAATCCGGCCTATGACGGTCTAAACGTTTACGGTGACGAGGTAGCTACTACATTAGACTTTGATTTCTTTGCTGGGACTCCTGCAGGAACATTCGGTTCTGCTACTGTTGCAAGAACAGGGTACGATGAGGCTGACCTTGCCGATTACGGAGCCCAGAGTGTAAAGCGTGATTTAGCGGTACACTACCGTCCATTCGGTGACGACCTTGAAGTGATCTATAACTACCGAAGAGGTACTGGAACAACGATTTACCAAGGAGCCAACCGTTATGCGGTGTCTGGATTTGCAATGACACAGCAAAAGCTTGAGATCAAAAACGATAACTTCTTTATAAGAGGATATGTTACAGCAGAAGATTCGGGTAATGCGTATGATACGCGTTTCGCTGCGATCAATGTTAACAGACAGTGGTCTCCAGACCAAAAATGGTTTGAGGATTATGTAAGAGGGTACCTCTTATCACGCCAGATAGGTCGTGATAACGAAGAGGCACATAGATCTGCACGTCAGATGGCGGATTACCCAGCTACATTCGCTGGATCGCTAGGTATTGTTTCAGCTACGGGATTCCCACATATCAATCGATATGAGCCAGGCACCGCAGAGTTTAACAACGCCTTTGCGAAGGTGAAACAAGATGGTGATTTTAGAACAGGAGCTCGCTTCATCGACAACACGAAATTCAGACACATCAACGGTAACTATAACTTTGCTCATCTGATCAATGACTGGGCTGATCTTCAAGTCGGTGGATCTTACAGACAATACGAATTGAGCTCAAACGGAACCATTTTTACAGATAAGGACGGGCCAATTACCTATAGCGAATACGGTGCGTATGCTCAGCTTCAGAAGTCTTTTGCTGATGAGCGTGCGAAGTTCACCACTTCGGCTCGCTACGATAAGAACGAATTCTTAGAAGGATTTATTTCTCCTCGAGTTTCTTTAGGTTATACCCTAGGATCTAAACGCAATCACAACATCCGTGTTTCTGCACAAACCGGATTCAGAAACCCAACTACTCAGGATTTCTTTATCGGTCTTGATGTCGGAAACGCTGTCCTCGTAGGGGGAGCAGATTCGAATCTTGATAGAGATGTAAGAACCTTCCCAGTGAGTGCACAAGCTCAAGCATTGGGTATTCCGGCTACTGCTACCGTAGTAGGTCGTGCGGCTTATGAGAATTCATTCTCGTTGAGTTCAGTTTTAGCAGGTGCGCCTGTGAAGAAAGACACGCGTCAGGTACAAGCAGAACAAATCGACGCTGTTGAAGCAGGGTACCGCGGTAAGATTGGACGCTTTGTTGTAGACGTAAGCGCTTACCATAATTCATATACGAATTTCAATGCTGCAGAAACGAAAGTCGTTCCGCTGTACGGAACAGCAGGGGACAATCAACTTTCTTTGTTAGCACTCCAGAATGGGGATTATAAGATTTATCAAGCCTATTCGAATACCGAAGTACCTGTAAAATCGTATGGATTTGTAGCAGGAATAGACACAAAGATCGCAGGATTTGATTTAGGAGTGAACTATACTTACACACGCTTAGATATTGATCGCATAAAGTACCCAGATTTCGAAGTAGGTCTTAACACTCCTCAAGACCGCTTTAAGGCATCCTTATCTCATAGCGAGTTATTCAAAAACTTTGGATTTAACTTGAACTATCGTTATTCAGGATCTTACTTATGGGAGGCTTCTTTCGCAGACGGAGAGGTTCCTGCATTTGATGTCCTAGACGCAGCAATGACTTACAAACTTCCGCAATACAATACGGTATTGAAATTAGGAGGATCAAACATTGCTGGAGGAGATTATATCACTGCTATTGGAACAGGAAGAATCGGTTCGATTTACTATGCTTCTGTGAATATCAACTTCTAATAGATCAAGACTTTAGTGGTCTAGTGAAAGCGCCCCAATTAGGGGCGCTTTTATTTTAACATTCCTTTTTTAGTCTTGTCAATCTCCCTATATTTGCGCAATTAAATTTTAAGGGGTAAACGCCTCAAAAACTTTACTAAATCTCATGGCTTTAACGGGAAAGATTTCACAAGTAATTGGTCCGGTAATCGATGTTGAATTTGAAGTAGGATCAAAGCTTCCGAACATCTACGATTCATTGACTGTAACTAAGGCAGACGGGTCTACACTCGTTCTTGAAGTACAATCACATGTTGGAGAGAGCACAGTAAGAACCATTTCGATGGACTCTACAGATGGTTTAAGCCGTGGAATTGAGGTGACTGCTACAGGAGCCCCTATCCAAATGCCTATTGGGGAAGATGTTTACGGACGCCTTTTCAATGTGATTGGAGCCCCAATTGACGGTCTTGCTGATCTAGAAAGAACAGGAGACAAAGGGCTACCAATTCACCGTGAGGCACCCGCTTTTGAAAATCTTTCGACTTCTACCGAAGTTCTCTTTACAGGAATCAAAGTAATTGATCTTATTGAGCCTTATGCAAAAGGAGGTAAGATTGGTCTATTCGGTGGAGCTGGAGTAGGTAAAACAGTACTTATTCAAGAGCTCATCAACAACATCGCTAAAGGCCACGGTGGTCTATCAGTTTTTGCTGGTGTAGGTGAGCGTACAAGAGAAGGAAATGACCTTCTTCGCGAGATGCTTGAGTCAGGTATCATCAAGTATGGCGAAGACTTTATGGAAGAGATGGAAAAAGGAGGTTGGAACCTTTCTAAAGTAGACAAGTCTGCTATGAAGGAATCTAAAGCGACCTTCGTTTTCGGTCAGATGAATGAGCCTCCTGGAGCAAGAGCACGTGTTGCCTTGTCAGGTTTAACAATTGCAGAATACTTTAGAGACGGAGCTGGAGACGGTCAAGGAAAAGACGTTCTCTTCTTCGTAGATAATATTTTCCGATTTACTCAGGCAGGTTCTGAGGTATCGGCACTATTGGGTCGTATGCCTTCTGCGGTAGGGTATCAGCCAACGCTAGCCTCTGAGATGGGAGCGATGCAAGAGCGTATCACCTCTACAAAGAACGGTTCGATCACTTCGGTACAGGCGGTTTACGTTCCTGCGGATGACTTAACGGATCCGGCCCCTGCAACAACGTTTGCTCACCTTGATGCTACAACTGTACTTTCAAGAAAGATTGCTGAGCTCGGTATCTATCCGGCTGTAGATCCGCTAGATTCAACTTCACGTATTTTGACCGCAGACATTCTTGGTGACGAGCATTATGCGTGTGCACAACGTGTTAAAGAGTTATTGCAGCGCTACAAGGAGCTTCAAGATATTATCGCGATCCTCGGTATGGAAGAACTCTCTGAAGAAGATAAACTAGCCGTATCTAGAGCACGTCGCGTTCAACGTTTCTTATCACAACCTTTCCATGTTGCTGAGCAGTTTACAGGTATCCCTGGAGTATTGGTAGACATTAAGGATACGATCAAAGGGTTCAACATGATCATGGACGGTGAGTTAGATCACCTTCCTGAGGCAGCATTTAACCTTAAAGGAACCATCGAAGAAGCGATCGAAGCTGGCGAGAAAATGCTTGCAGAAGCTTAATCAATAGTATCTAATAGCGATTACGTATGACCCTAGAAATCATCTCTCCTGAGGCTACTTTATACAAAGGCGACGCCACTTCTGTGACTGCTCCTGGTGTTATGGGCTCGTTTCAGATTCTTGAAAATCACGCAGCGATTGCTTCTGTGCTTCAAGAAGGGGAGCTTGTGATTAAAGGACTAGATCGTCAATTGTTGGCTTCTACACATGCTGACAGCTTCCAAACCAAAGCGGATTCAACTACTATCGAAATTAAAGGTGGTGCAGTTGAGATGAAGAACAATACGCTTATCGTTCTTATCGATTAATCCCGTTTATAACGATCCAATCTTATCGTACACCAATTCGCTTGGCCATCCACGATATGTGAGATAGTGAAAGAGCTTTCTTTTCTTTTCTGATAAGGGAAGTTTCTCGATCGCTTGAATCTTTTTTGAAGCTAGCGATTCAAAAACCTCTAAGTAGGGTTCATTTTCAAAAGCCTCTCTAGCCTTTTTTAGATTGTAAGCGCTGATCTCTCTCGCTTTCAGTTCTCTTGAGATGCGTTCGAAGCCCCAAGATTTGATCCGTAGCTTTCCTAGGGTGTACTGAATGGCAAAGCGCTCTTCGTTCAGGTAATTCTCGGTAATGAGGTGGCCGATCAGATGAGCTATAGACTCTTCAATCATTCCCATGGACTTGAGTTTCGCTTCTACCTCTTTATGGCAGCGTTCTTGGTAGGCGCAAAAGGCCTCTATTTTTCGCTTTGCCTCGGTAACACTTCCGACGGGTTGCGCCGATTTACTACGGTAGTACATACCCCTAAATTACGAGGCTATACGGCAAAAAAAAAGCGGCCCTTACATGGGCCGCTTTTTATAAACGTATCGTTTTGCCTTCTTTGGTCTTAAAATTATACTGGAGGTACGTATAGGCATCTCTAGGGATCACATTTACCCAGACTTTATGCTTTTTGTACCATTTGTATCTTAAAGAGAATAGTCCTTTAGTGAGGTAAGCTGCAATAAACGGATGAATATGCAGAAACACCTTTTCTTTTATTTTTTTAAGGGCTATTCGCTCTATTTGATACTCGAGTTTATCGATCATGCTGATCGGGGCCTCTACGGCATCCTCAATAGCATTAGGATTCTTTTCAGTTGTGGTAATATTCATTTCAGGTCGGACGCGTTGTCTGGTGATCTGAATAAGACCAAACTTAGTAGGTGGTAAGATCTTGTGCTTTGCTCTGTCGTCTTTCATCTCTTCTTTGAGATGGTCGTAGAGCTTTTTACGATGCTCACCTTTACCCATATCGATAAAGTCGACTACAATGATTCCTCCCATGTCTCTCAATCGAAGCTGTCTTGCAACCTCAGAGGCAGCAATTAAATTCACTTCGAGGGCGGTGTCTTCTTGACTGTTTGCACGATTCGACCGGTTTCCGCTATTGACGTCAATAACGTGCATGGCTTCAGTGTGTTCAATCACGAGATAGGCACCCTTTGACATCGAGGCTGTCCTGCCGAATGAGGTTTTGATTTGTCTATCTATTCCAAATTTTTCATAGATAGGCATTACTTCGGTATACAGTTTAATCAGAGATTCGTGTTTTGGAGATATTTGACTGAGGTATTCCCGAATTTGATCGGCCATCTCAGGATCATCCGTATGAATTCCAGTAAAGGTTTCATTAAATACATCTCTAAGGTAACTTGTTGAGCGATTAAGCTCTACGAGCACTTTTGATGGATGTTGACCTTTGCTGACATTATCGCAGAGGGTTTCCCACTTTTTGACCAAACGTTTTATGTCTTGGTCGAGTTCGGCAACTTTCTTGCCTTCTGCGACGGTTCGGATGATGATTCCAAAACCCTTGGGTCTTATACTGGTTACGAGTCGTTTAAGACGACTTTTTTCTTCAGAACTCTCGATTTTTTGAGATACTGAAATGCGATCTGAGAACGGTACCATAACCACGTAACGTCCTGCAAGAGAAATTTCAGAGCTGATGCGAGGTCCTTTGGTCGAAATCGGTTCTTTAACAATCTGAACCAGAATGGACTGATTGGCCTTTATGACATCACTGACACTTCCTTCTTTATCAATTTCTTCTTCTAGCGAAAAGTTGGCTAAGCTATAATTTGAAGTCTTCTTTTGTAGAAGGGCCTTCGTGAATTTCATCAACGAGTTGAACTGAGGTCCTAAATCGTGATAGTGTAAAAAAGCATCTTTTTGATGCCCCACGTTCACAAAAGCCGCGTTAAGCCCTGATACAGGCTTACGCACTTTGGCTAAAAATATATCACCTACTGAGAAGCTGTTTTCACTGGCTTCGCGGTGAAGTTCTATGAGCTTTCCGTCTCTTAATAAGGCAAAATCGACAGCTTCAGAACTTGTCTTTATAATTAATTCTTTATTCACTGTTTCGATTTATTAATGCATAGAAAGCCGCACGCATGCAGCTTGATTGCACAGTATTAAACAATAGAATCACTCCCTACACGGAGTGATCTTAACTTTCAGATGTCAAAGAACGTACGCTGGTATCAAACAAGAAATAAAGCCGCTTAAGGGACTTAAGAGCGGCTTACTTCTTCTTGTGTCGGTTAGCTCTTCTGCGCTTCTTGCGCTTATGCGTAGCTACCTTATGTCTTTTTCTTTTTTTACCACTCGGCATAATGCATCAAATTTTTTCGGTTAATAGTTATTTGACAGCGACACTCGACTTAACCCCTTCAACAAAAACCTTCGCAGGCTTGAATGCAGGTACGTTGTGTGCTGGAATCTTAATCGTTGTATTCTTTGAAATATTTCGTCCGGTTTTTTCGGCTCTTCTTTTGATGATAAAGCTTCCAAACCCTCTTAGGTAAACGTTATCTCCTTGCTCAAGTGAGGCTTTAACCTCTTCCATAAATGATTCTACTGTGGCTTGAACATCTCCTTTTTCTAAACCAAGCTTGTCAGAGATAGTGTTTACGATATCTGCTTTCGTCATATGCTCTTTATCTTTAATAATTTTTAAGGCTCGCAAATATATAAATAATAAGCTGTTTATCTCCTTAAGGATCTAAAATTTAGGCCAGTATGCAAAATAAGACGGGTGATCTGTGGTTCTCTGAAGCGCTTCAGCAATGGTATAAAGTGTGCAAAAGAGAACTCCCCTGGAGAGAAACTCGTGATCCCTACCGCATATGGATTTCTGAAATTATTCTTCAACAAACTCGTGTAGAACAAGGTCTGCCCTATTACCAGCGTTTTATAGAAGCCTTTGAAGACGTTCATGCCTTAGCCAAAGCCCATGAAGATGAGGTGCTTACTTATTGGCAAGGATTAGGGTATTATTCACGGGCCAGAAACCTGCATACCACAGCTAAAACGGTTTCCTCAGAGCTTAAAGGTCGTTTCCCAGACAGCTACGCAGCGTTGCTAAAGCTCAAAGGGGTCGGACCTTACACCGCCTCGGCGATAGCTTCCTTTTGTTATGGGTTACCCCATGCAGTGGTAGACGGTAATGTGTTTCGCGTACTTTCTCGGGTTTTTGAGGTAGATGATGCGATTAACACGTCTTCAGGTCAACGCTATTTTACGACGCTAGCCAATTCGTTGATAGACCCCAACCATCCTGATCTTCACAACCAGGCCATTATGGAGTTTGGAGCCTTGCAGTGTACGCCAAAGTCTCCGGATTGTCCAGTATGCCCTATACGTGAACGCTGCGCTGCTTTTGCAAAAGGGCGGGTAGATCAATTGCCGATTAAAGAAAAGAAGGTAAAGATTAAGAAACGAGCGTTACATTATTTTTCGGTTGAGGATGCTCAATTAAAGCACCTCATCATCAAACGTCCAAATACAGGATTATGGTCGGGCCTCTATGAGTTTCCCTCTATTGAACTTGAGCTTGGTGCACTAATGAGCGAGGCTGTCGTCACCGATCTTTTTGGAGCTGTGAAGGAGTGGGCAGTGATTAATGTAGATCCGCTCATTCATAAGTTATCACATCAAGAACTCTATGTTTATGTCTATCGCGTTCAACTCGACACCATTCACAGTACAGGAGTTGAAAGGGACGCTATACAAGATTATCCGCTTTCGGCCCTAATGCAAAAACTGCTCAAGCGCCTCAATTTTTATTACCTTTAAATTATGAGTGGAACATTAAACAAAGTCATGCTGATTGGCCATCTAGGTGATGATGTCAAGATGCATTATTTCGAAGGAGGAAACAGTATTGGACGATTTCCAATTGCAACAAACGAGACCTATACCAACAGACAAACCAACGAAAAGGTGACCAACACAGAGTGGCACAACATCGTGGTTCGTAATAAAGCGGCCGAGGTATGTGAGAAGTATCTAAAAAAGGGTGATAAAATTTACGTAGAAGGCCGTTTGAAAAATAGAAGTTGGCAGGGTGAAGACGGAAATATGCGTTACAGCACTGAAGTTCACGTGACAGATTTTACCTTTTTGACTCCAAGAGATGGTGCACAGGCACCTCCCTCTTCTGCTGGAGCGCCCTCTGCTTCAGCACCCTCCGCAGGGGCGTATACGCCTCCTGCCCCCTCACAAGAAGCACCAGACGAAGACGATCTCCCATTCTAACCTATGAATGCAGACCCCTTTTCCGGTAGGATTATTCAAGCATTAGTACCCCTATTTGTTTTAGTGCCGACTGCCGCATGGTACTCTTCGGCCTTTTCAATCCTTGGACTGAGTGTCTTACTGGTGTTGTCTGCCTTGATTTCGGGCTCTGAAGTTGCTCTTTTTGGACTTAGTGCTCAAGACATGGTGTGGTTGAAGTCTCAAGAAACACCTAGCAGCAAGAGGGTCTTAAAATTGCTCGAAACACCTAAAAGGCTATTGGCAACAATCTTAATTGCCAATAACGCAGTGAATATTGCTATTGTACTCTTGTTTACCTTGGTTTCTAATAATTGGTTCGGAGACTCGAGCTACTTACTCTTTGGTCGCATTGCCATTCAAACGCTCTTTGATATTGCAGTTGCGACGGTACTTATCCTCATCTTCGGAGAGATCTTACCTAAGATTTATGCCAATCGACACGCGGCAGCCTTCAGTTTAAGAATGTCTGGAGCCCTGTCTGCACTAGATCGCCTATTCAGTGGATTGAGTATTCCTATGCAAAGGAGCACCATATGGCTAGAAAATCGCCTGGCGAAGCGGTCTTCGAGCATTAGTGTCGACCATCTTTCACAGGCGCTAGAATTGGCTTCAGATGCAGATACTTCGAATGAAGAAAAACGTATTCTTGAGGGGATCGTCACTTTTGGAAATACGGATACCAAACAAGTTATGCGTCCGCGTATTGATATTTTCGCCATCGCTCATAACGCTACTTTTCAAGATGTCATTTCAGAGGTAACGACCAAGGGATATTCGCGTGTACCCGTGTATCAAGAGTCTATTGATAAGGTGATTGGTGTGTTGTTCTTAAAAGATCTATTACCGCATCTTGATACTGAAGAATTCGATTGGTTATCGCTTATCCGGGAGCCTTTTTTTGTTCCTGAAAATAAAAAGCTAGACGACCTATTACTCGATTTTAAATCTCAGAAAACGCACTTAGCGGTGGTAGTGGATGAATACGGTGGAACCTCAGGAATAGTTACCCTCGAGGATGTTATCGAAGAGATCGTTGGAGATATCAGTGATGAGTTTGACGACATTGATTTGAATTATTCACGCATAGACGATCGTACTTATGTTTTTGAAGCCAAGACCTCACTCAAAGATTTTTATCGTGTCATTCAACTTGAAGACCCTGAAGTATTTGAATATTCGAAAGGGGAGTCTGAGACATTAGCCGGATTTGTTTTAGAAATTACAAAGGCCTTTCCGAAGGTTGGCGAACAAATTCACTTTAAAGGCTACACCTTCGTGGTAGAAAGCCTTGACAAGCGAAGATTAAAAAGGCTCAAAATAAAACTACCCGCCCAAAAAGGCAGGTAGCTATTTTAGTCAAAAGATTTAAGATTTCTACTATTCTACAGCGCTTTCGAGAAGTTGTTTGCCCTCTGCAATACTCTCTAGCATTAACGTTTTTACTGACTCAATGCGTTCGGCTTCAAGTCTGAGTCGCTCTTTTTTCTCTTCAGAAAGAGCAGCACCTTTAAGGATCTCGTCAGAGGTAAATGCGTCGCCGAATTCACGCATCCAGTCCATCATAGCTTTGTGACTCTCTTGAAGCTTTTTCATGGTATTTGCTTGAGGACTATCAGGGTTTTTGTCGGCCTCAGCCTTAAGCGCATCAATCAGCATAGAGATCTCGCCCATTTTGGGCATCACTTCATCGTGTACCGCCATTACGCCCTCCATCGAGTATGGGTCTGTCGTTGCTGTTTCACTTTTTTGAGCGCGTTCTTTTGAGCTCGATTGCTGTGCACATCCACTCAAGAAAAGGCTTGCAGTTAAAACAAAACAAGATAAAAAGTGCTTCATAAAGACTTAATTAATGATTGCTTTTTCAATAGTGAAGTCTACCGTTTGAGGGCCAAGGTTTTGGGAAACCACATGTGGGATCATCAATCCAGAAACCTCTTTATAGTCTTTAAAGGTGGTAGATTGGGTAATGGTCTGCCCTTGCATCTCTTGAACCGTATCTTGCTTCAGTTTCAACCCAGAGGCTTTGTCGTAAAAGGCAGTTCGATTTTCTCCGATCTGAATCACAAAGGCCTCTTTCTCATCAATCTTTTCAATTCCCTTAAGTGCTAAATCGGTATCTCCATATGAAAGCCAAACCAATTCTGTAACCAAAGCCGAGTCTTCACTGAGACGATTTTTTTGTTCAGTGTCTAGCTCCATTTTTTGTCCCTGAGCTTCCATAAATGCTTCATCTTCATTAAGGACGGTGCGTTGCATTACGTTGCCCATCATCTTCATTTCTTGTATGAATTTTCCGGGTTCTTCTTGCTTGACTACCAATTGAAGGGCCATACCCTGAACGGTAGCTCCGTAGGTGATCTCATAAGATCTTACTGCAGCCGCCCTATCTGATCCACCTATGCTTGAGAGGTAGTTTTCGAGTACGGTGGCAGCCGTAACTCCTTCGGGGATTTCGATTTTAAATTCAGGTCTTTCGATGGCAGCAGCGAACTTATCGAAATAGGTCACTTTTAAAGGTTCATTGTCAAGTTCTATTTGTTCAAGTGAAGACAATACCTCACTTCCTTTACCCACCACCACGATCCGCAACTGATTCAATTTGAAATATTTTTGAGCCGTAGCAAGAACCTCTTCAGCCGTAACTGCGTCAATGCGCTGAAGGTAACTTTCGTAAAAATCCTGACTGAGTCCTTGGGTTTCAATATTCAATGCGAAATTAGCCACGGTTTCTGGACGCTCTAAAGAACGAACGAAACTACCTTTATACTTCTCTTTGGCATTCTTGAGGTCTGTTGCTGAGACGAGCTCGCTTCCGATACGTTTGATTTCAGTAAGCATTTCAACGACTGCAGAATCGGTCACAGCATTACGCACCTGTGCTGAGGCTCTAAAGCGTGCACTACTGTATTTGTCAGTTCCTATACTAGAATAAGATCCGTACGTGTACCCCTTGTCTTCTCGTAGGTTAAGAAAGAGCCTACCCTCGGCTCCTCCACCTAAAATCTGATTGGCGATAAGTGCCGGGATGTAATCTGGATCGCTCATTTTTAAGGATACCAGGTTTTGAACACTAATCTCAGATTGAACCGCGTTAGGCATGTCAATGAAGTTCACCGTCGGTTGGTCTAGGTTCTTCGCTTCAGTAAAGCCAGGAGCTTTTTGAAGTTTTGATTTCCAGCCTTTGAAATTGGCATTCACTAATTTCTTAGCAGTTTTAAGATCTAGATCGCCGATGAGAACGAGATAAGCGTTTTCGGGAGCAAAGTAGTTCGCATAAAATGCCTTTACATCATCGAGTGTTACGCTCTCTAGAGATGCTATAGAAACAAACTCACCATAAGGATGCTCTGTTCCATAGGCGAGCGCAGATTGTACTCTGCGCGCCACTGCCGAAACGTCTTTTTCTTCTGAACGCAAATTCTCAATGAAGCGCTCTTTCTCCTTTTCAAATTCCTCTTCTGTAAAGTTTGGATTCAGCCCTGCTTCGGCCATCAACTCAAGGATGCGCGGAAAGTAACGAGAAAGGGTCGAGGCAAAAGCACTCTGCCCAGAGAAGTTAATACTCGCACCCAAGAAATCAACCTCTTCATTGAAGTCGTCCTTAGGGATAGAAGCTGAACCTTTGCCCAACAAAGCACCTGTTAGGGCTGAAACTCCTGCCTTATCTCCTTCTAAAATAGGAGGATTGTCGAGTAAGAGCTGTACTCTAACCCTGGGAAGTTTGTGGTTTTCTACAACCAAAACTTTCAATCCGTTAGACAAGGTGAAGGTCTGTGGTTCTTCTAATTGAATTTTAGGCGCAGCCTTTGGCTGAGGTTGAACAGACCTATCGATTTGTGCCTGTCCAGCTATTACAGTGAACAAAGACAGAATAAAGAATATACTGTTTTTAAGAACCTTATTATTAATCATGTACATGACGTCAGTATTAATTTTGTTTTGGAATATAGTTGAGTTCAACACGTTGACCAGCGTTGAGGTACTTGCGTGCTACCTCGCGGATGTCTTCACGCGTTATGCTTCGGTAAATATCAATTTCGGTATTGATCAAATCGGTATTACCGAAGAGCATATAATTTCGAGCTAAACTATTCGCGATCCCTTCAACACTGCTATTTGAATTCACGAAGCTGTTTTCGAATTGATTTTGAAGCTTCTGATAGTCTCTTTCTGAAATGAGGTCGGTTTTTAGCTTTTCGATTTCTTCGTCAATCTCTTTAACCAAGTCATCCATGCTGTTTTCTCCCAAAGGCAATCCTCCAAGTAGGTAAGCCCCGTAATCCTCAAGACTGTAGTTGAAGGCAAAGATCTGAAGTGCCATGCGTTTTTGGTCTACTAGCTTTTTCTGAAGCACTGAGCTTTCTCCGTCGCTGAGGTAGGATGAAATCATGTTGAGCACATACGCATCTTTCTCGGCCTGCCCTGGCGTTCGATAGCCTAATAGCACTAAAGGAATTTGAATGTTAGGATCTTCGAATTGTGCATGAATAGGACCTTCAATAGGATCTTCGGTATAGGTCTTTTTGACAATATCTGCTCCTTTTGGAATAGGTGCAAAGTAGTCTGACACTAGTTTTTTAGTCTCTGCCATTTCAAAGTCTCCTGCCACCACCAAAACAGCATTGTTCGGAACGTAATACTGCTGATTGAAGTCTTGAAAGTCTTCTAGACTTGCGCTGGCAAGGTGTTCAAGAGAACCGATTACCGACCAACGATACGGATGGTTGGTAAACATGTTTTTAAACATATTTTCGATTAGGCGTCCGTAAGGGGCATTATCTACTCTTAATCTGCGTTCCTCTTGTACTACTTCTTTCTGAGTATCAACACCAATTTGATTGATGATGGGGTGCAATAAGCGTTCTGATTCTAACCAAAGTCCGAGCTCAAGATTGTTTGAAGGAAATAGCTCGTAGTAATAGGTCCGGTCTTGAGTAGTATTGGCATTATTGTAACCACCGTTTGAGGTGACGATCTTAAAGAAATCTCCTCGAGCAATGTTTTCAGATCCTTCAAAAAGAAGGTGTTCGAAAAAGTGGGCGAAGCCTGTTTTCTCAGGATTTTCGTCTTTGGAACCTACGTGATACATCACCGAAGTAACGACTACTGGCGCAGCATTATCTTGATGAAGGATGACGTGGAGTCCGTTGTCTAAATCGTATTCTTCATAGGCCACTTGCTGGGCGCTTAGAGCAGCCCATGAGCCTAAAATCGCAAGCGAAACAAGAAGTTTTCTCATTGATAATAAAATTTTTCTCAAAGATAACGCTAACGAAACGGATAGACGCATCCGCCACAACGGTTTAACCTGCTAAAAAAGAAACTCCATTTATGGATAATAACTTAAGGTTCTGTATATTTGCACCCGCTTGATTAAAAAGCGATTTAAAATAAACGAGTTATGTACGCAATTGTAGAGATGGCAGGGCAGCAATTTAAAGTTGCAAAAGACCAGAAGGTCTTCGTTCATCGTCTAGAGGCTAAAGAAGGTCAGAAAGTGACCTTCGATAAGGTACTTTTATTAGACGAAGAAGGTAAGATCACTGTTGGCGCCCCAGCTATAGAAGGTGCAGCTGTAGAAGCAAAAGTGCTTCAGCACCTGAAAGGCGATAAAGTAATCGTCTTCAAAAAGAAAAGAAGAAAAGGATATCAGAAGAAGAACGGTCACCGTCAATATCTTACTGAAATCCAAATCGCAAGTATTGTAGCATCTGGTGCTAAGAAATCAGCTCCAGCCGCGAAAGCAGAGGCTCCAAAAGCGAAAGCAGAAGCCCCAAAGGCAAAAGCCGCTCCAGCCAAAGCGAAAAAAGAAGAAGCTCCTAAGGCTAAAGCTTCAGCCGCAGATTACGGTGCTATGACCGTAGCTGATCTTAAAGCTGCTGCAAAAGACAAAGGAATTTCTGGATATTCATCTATGAAGAAAGCTGAGCTTGTTGAAGCTCTTAAAAACGCATAAATAAGAATTAGCCATGGCACACAAAAAAGGAGTAGGTAGTTCTAAAAACGGAAGAGAATCAGAATCGAAGCGCTTAGGCGTTAAGATCTACGGTGGTCAGGCAGCTATAGCTGGTAATATCATCGTACGCCAGAGAGGTACAAAGCACAATCCTGGTGAAAATGTATACGCTTCAAAAGATCACACGCTGCACGCAAAGATTGACGGAGTTGTTCGCTTTGAGAAAAAAGCGGGTGGAAAGTCATTCGTTTCTGTAGATCCTTTCGAGGCTTAAAAAATACATATACATGTGTTAACTAAGGCTACACTTTTTAGTGTAGCCTTTTTTTATGCAGTTTAGTCTTATTTTTGACAGTGTAGTTTTCAATCGAATCATCTCCTTTCTGTGCCCCTTTTTAAAAGTTTAAGTAGCAATAAGAGCCCCCAAGAATATAAGATTGTGGTTTGGCGTATTAGTGAAGAAGAGCAAGAGCTCAAAGAAGGTCTTGAGCTTAGTTCCCATAGTCAAACGCGCCTGTCTCAAATGAAGTCAGCGTCACAGCGCAGCGCCTTTCTTGCGGTGCGACAGTTGATTCAACTTCTGGGTTATAGTGATCATCAACTTTCGTATAACGAAAATGGAAAACCCTTTCTAGAGGGGGTCGAATCTGTTTCAATTTCGCATACCACACAGTATGCAGCTGTCGCCGTTGGGTATAATTGTCACATGGGTGTAGACATTGAACGCCACAGAGAGCAAATAGAACGCATCGCTCCAAAATTCTGCGGGCCTGGTGCCGTTCGAGAGCTAACGGATCGCACCGAACGCATTGAAAAGCTAACCGCTATATGGGGGGCTAAAGAGGCAGTCTACAAGATTGTAGATCGGCCTGGGTTATCCTTTAGACAAGATATTCGTATCGATGATTTTGTGATGCTTTCAAAGCACAGTTCAGCGTGGACAGACACCGATAGATTCCATTTTTCATTTGATTCTTTCGATCATCATACATTGGTGTATGCCTATATGACGAAGCCGCTGTCATGAATGTTCTTGATTTCTTTTTCGAACCCTATAATGGCCGCAGTGTGCTGCTCATTGTCTTGGAAGCCATCGCCTTTGTATTCGGAATCGCAAGTGTTTATCTCGCCAAAAAAGAACACATAGGGGTCTATCCGACGGGCATTGTGGCCACACTAATTACCATGTATCTATTCTTTATCGATCGCCTCTTAGGAGACATGATTATGAATGCCTATTACTCAATCATGAGTTTCTACGGATGGTATGAATGGTCAAGAGTGCAAGACCAAAAGAAGGTAAGACAGATATCACGAGTAAATGAAAAAGAGAAGCGCATCGCCTTTGTTTTGATCATTGCCACAATGATAGTGATGTATGCCGTATATCGATTAACCGGTACTCCTATCGCCTCATCGAATGGAATTGACATTTTAAGTTCAGGTCTATTTTTTACGGCAATGTGGCTAATGGCGCTCAAGAAATTAGAAAACTGGACGCTTTGGATCATAGCGAATTGTATCAGTGTCCCTCTATATGCCTATCGAGGTTGGGGAATGCTTTCGTTGCAATATGTGATCTTTACAGTACTTGCTATCCAAGGATACAATCAATGGAAAAAATCACTCGACAGCTAGAAACTAAGGCCATTAAGGTGGTTTTGTTTGGTCCAGAATCTACGGGCAAAACGACGCTTTCTAGGCAGCTGTCTGAGCATTATAACGCTCCATGGGTTCCAGAATTCGCACGAGAATTCTTACAATCGAAGTACGATGCAACAAAAGAGGTGTGCACCTATGAAGACCTTATTCCTATAGCTCAGGGACAAATGCGGCTTGAAAACGAGGCCGTAAAAAAGGCCGCCCTCACGGGGGCTGGTTTGGTTATTTGCGATACCGATCTTTTAGAAACCTCTGTGTACTCGGCTGTATATTTTGGCGGAAAAATAGACCCTGTCTTGCAAGAGGCGGTAGCGAATAACACTTACGACCTCTACCTTTTAACGTATATCGACACGCCTTGGGAACCTGATGATCTCAGAGACAAACCGAATGAGCGTCAAGAACTATTTGAGGTTTTTGAATCTAAATTGGTAGAAAACTCCTTGCCTTTTATTACTTTGAAAGGAGATAAAGAAACGCGATTCGCTACAGCTAAGGCGCGAATCGACGATCTATTACGTATTCATGCCCTTTAACTCTGAAGATTTAGAACACTTAAAGCAAAGAGGAATTCAAAGCTCTGAGGCGTTAAGGCAGTTGTCTTTTTTAAAAGAAGGTTTTCGTCCGCTTGAGCTCGCCAAACCTGCTAAAATTTCAGAGGGTATTGAAAAGCTCAATAGCGAACAAGCACAGTACTTTGCGGATGTTTACCAGGAGAAAAACAGTCAGTTTGCCGTTGAGAAATTCGTTCCAGCATCTGGTGCCGCAACACGGATGTTTAAGCTGCTTTATCTTCTTTTAGAAGAAGAATCATTAGACCTTCCTCTATCAAGAGCGCAGTTTACTACTGCCGAAGCACAAGAGTTTGCGCAGCACTTCAAAAACCTAGCTTTTTATAAACAGTGGAATGCTTTAGGCGATCTCAATCAGATCTCATCTCGTGAGGCATTGAAAAACCTTTTAGAGGACGAATTTATGGCCTATGGTTCTAAGCCAAAGGCGCTCTTGGCCTTTCACCGTGAGAACGATCAAGTGACGAATCCGCTTTACACCCACCTTTTAGAGGCGCAAGATTATGGGCAGTCAAGACTTCACCTCACCATTTCGAGCGAACATCGTGAGGCGATTGAAAAAGAGATTGATGCGTTGAAGTCGAAGTTGCAGATCGAAGTGGAGTGCAGTTATTCGTATCAAATGGCATCGACCGATACGCTTGCAGTTGACTACGATGACGAGTTGGTGCGAGATATTGACCATAAACTCATCTTTCGTCCAGGAGGGCACGGTGCACTGTTACAGAACCTGAATGCCCGTAATGCAGACCTTGTTTTTATCAAGAACATTGACAACGTATGTACCCTGTCTTCACTCGAAGCGCATAACTTTTATAAAAAGGTTTTGGGCGGTTATGCCATAGAAATTGTTCAGCAGTTGCACCACTTTCAGCAACAGCTAGAAAACGATGAGACCGTTCTCGATCGCCACGGGCTAAACAACTTTCTACAGCGATACTTTGGCACGTACATAGATCCTGAAGCCAAGGATTTCAATGCAAAAGCAAAAGAGTATGTGTTTAGGCCCTTGCGCGTATGTGGAATGGTTGCAAACGAAGGGCAGCCAGGTGGGGGACCGTTTTGGGTCAAACTCAAGGGAGCTACTAGCCTTCAGATTGTCGAGTCTGCCCAAATTGACCAAAATTCAGAAGAGCAGCTTGCGCTGATGCAATCATCTACCCACTTTAATCCCGTTGATATTGTGGCTTCTTTAACCGATTATAAAGGACGTGCTTACGATCTCAATGACTTTATAGATCATGAACAGGGGTTTATCGCGCACAAGAGCTTTGACGGAAGACCGATTAAGGCCCTTGAACTTCCAGGCCTGTGGAACGGGTCTATGGCTTACTGGAACAGTTGCTTCGTTGAAGTTCCGGCGGCCACCTTTAATCCGGTGAAGAATGTTTTGGACCTTCTAAAACCATCACATCAAGGATCAATTGTTGGCTAGAATTTCTAGTTACGCCGTATCTTTGCGTCACATCTCATAGGGGTGCTTGCTTATCGCAGGCTGAGATTATACCCATTGAACCTGGGCGGGTAATGCTGCCAAGGAATGTTTAACCAAATATTAATTACGAGAATAGTACCCCTTCTATTCGCGCCTAAACCAAAGTGTTATGATGCGAATAAAAGTTTTTTCGTACGTTGCCCTAGGGGCAACATTTGGGCTTTTTGCCCAACAAAATCAACGTGTAGACCTCGATGAGGTTGTAGTTGCAGCTGTGAGGGTAAATGACAGTGTTCCCATGGCCTACACCAATGTCAGTAGCGCTCAAATTGAGCGGATAAACCTCGGACAAGACATTCCGCTGCTACTGAATTATACCCCGTCTATTGTGGCCACCACCTATGACGGTATGGGCGTTGGGTATACCGATTTTAGGATTCGTGGAATTGACAACTCACGCATAAATGTGACCATTAATGGAATTCCGTATAACGATGCCGATAGCCAGACGACGTTCTTTGTTAACCTTCAAGATTTTGCTTCCTCTGTGGGTTCGATTCAGATTCAAAGAGGGGTTGGTTCTTCAACCTTTGGCGCCGCAGCCTTTGGAGCAAGTGTGAGTATTGCTACACAGAATCCGAGTGATGCAGCTTATGCCCAGTATTCAAGTAGTGTGGGGAGCTTTTCAACCTTTAAAAACACCCTTCAGGCCTCAACCGGAGATCTCAATGGCTTCTCGTTAGAAGCACGACTCTCTTCTATTCAGTCTGATGGGTATGTAGATCGCGCTAGCGCCGATCTCAAATCTTATTATCTCAATGGCTTATTCAAGCTGAAAGACGATAAGGCGCAACTGAACCTCTTGGCATTCGGAGGAACCGAAACCACAGGACTCTCTTTCTTTGGTCTCGATCGAGCCGGATTAGACACAAATCGTAGGCTCAACCTTGATGGGATCTATTACGATGCAAATGGCAATGAACGGGTGTACCCGAATCAAACCGACAACTACCTTCAACAGCATTTTCAGCTGCACTATAAAGAAGAGTTGAGCCCTAGTGAAGAGTTTACCTTCAGCGCGCACTATACGAATTCAGAAGGTTATTATGAGCAGATTCAAGACTATGATAATGTCTATGTTTATTTCAGAAATATCCCCTCTTTATTTCGTGACGGTGGGGCGGATTATGCTTCTCAGGCCCATCTTAATTCTGATTTCTACGGTATGTTGTCAAGCTACTCAAAGAAATTTGAAAAGAGTAGTCTGATTGCAGGCCTAGGATGGAACACCTATCAAGGGGAGCAATTTGGAGAAGTTATTGCCTCAGATGCCCCCGTACTCGCTCAGCTGCCTTACTTATTTTATGAGAATGAATCCACTAAAAGCGAGTGGAATGGTTTTGTGAAATGGAATGCCGAATTGTCTAGCGCATTCTATGCCTATGTGGATCTTCAGCTTAGAAATGTGGGGTATCGTGCTGCTGGTTCTCTCTTTAGCGAGGGGGCTAGCCTTGATGTAGATGAAAACTATCTATTTTTCAACCCTAAGCTAGGTTTGCGCTATGAGTTCGGAAGATCTCAGTTGTTTCTCTCCTACGCTCGGGCAAATAGAGAGCCTGCTCGTGTAGATTTTGAAAACGGATCACCTGCTCCAGAGCAACTGGACGATTTTGAATTCGGATACCGTTACAGTAGTTCGAAGCTAGCCCTTAATGCCACTGCATTTTTCATGGATTATACCAATCAATTGGTACTCACTGGGGCTTTGGACGCTTTCAATTTTCCATTGCGCGAAAATGTCGGATCTAGCTATAGAGCAGGGATCGAACTAGAGACTTCTTATGTTCCGTTTGAGGGTCTTCGTGCCGATGCGAGTTTGACACTTAGCCGCCATCGCAATAGAGATTTTGTGACCTATCGCAATGAATCAATAGAGCTATTGGGTGACACCGCAATTTCTTTTGCACCGGAACGTATTTTCGGAGGCTCTATCTCCTATGAGTTAGCAAAGACATCGACTTTGACCCTTTATGCAAAATCAGTGTCTGAACAGTTTATGAGTAATATCGAACACCCAGATTCACTGATTGAGGGGTACACTGTATTTGATCTCAATTTCAATCATGACTTTGCTCTCAATGGAGCCATCGAGAAGATAAGTTTTACCCTTCAGCTCAATAACCTCTTTAATGTGGTCTACGAGAACAATGGTTATTTCTACAGTTTCGACGATCAGGGTCAGACCTATTACGGGGCTGGATTCTATCCTCAAGCACCGCGAACTGTTTTGGCTGGGGTGAGATTCAGACTCTAGTTATAGATGTAAAGCATGGGTCCCTCCGCCCTCACTGCGTATTCTTTCAGATCAAAAAGAACAGACTCGCCCTGTCGGTTGAGCAATTGACCGGTAAAGAGGCTATAACTAAAACCATCTGAACATCCGCATGTGGCCGAGGTACCCTTTGCTTCTGTCGCAGAACAGGTCTCTAAGGTGTGATTCGGACAGGCAACCTCGAAGGCGCGAAAACTGTCGATTCCGACTTGTACGAGATGAATGCCTTTTATCCCCCCTAAACTTTGTGGTATGGTAATGGGGACACCTATCTGTTGTACCTCGCTGTAAAGGGGTAAGCGTGTATCGATTTGAACATCGAATGAAGCGTTGATCAAATAAGGGTTCTGAATCAGCTGTGTCTCGGCACAAGCCGCCAGAAGAAGTGCCAAAAAAAGGACCATTACTCTCATGTGACTTCAAAGATACTGTGGTTTTAATTTTGTATATTTGAGTAATCCTCTAGACCCTTGATAACAAGGAACTTGAGGATTTTTTAATTCGAATGAGGTATGAGTAAAGTTGCCTATTACACTAAAGAAGGATTACAAAAACTGAGAGACGAATTGAATCAGTTAAAGGACGTTGAACGCCCTAAAGCTTCTGCAGCTATTGCCGAAGCCAGAGACAAAGGAGATCTCTCTGAGAATGCTGAATACGATGCTGCTAAAGAGGCTCAAGGGCTTTTAGAAATGCGCATTGCCAAGCTTGAAGAGACATTGTCTAATGCCCGTTTGATCGATGAATCACAATTGGACACTTCAAAGGCCTTGATTTTATCTACAGTAACGATTAAGAACAAGGTGAATAATCAACAAATGACCTACACCCTGGTTGCTGAAAGTGAGGCCGACCTGAAGAGCGGAAAAATTTCAGTCAATTCACCTATCGGAAAAGGCCTTTTGGGTAAATCGGTTGGTGATATTGCAGAAATCCAGGTGCCGAATGGGGTCATTCAGTTTGAAATCGTAGAGATCACGAGAAGCTAAGATGGGTTCACTGTTTCTCAAAATCGTCTCAGGAGAGATTCCTTCCTATAAGGTGGCCGAAGACGAACATTTTCTAGCTTTTCTCGACATCAATCCTAACGCTAAAGGACATACCCTATGTATTCCTAAGAAAGAGACCGATAAGTTGTTTGACCTTTCAGAACAGGAGTATCTAGACCTTATGCGTTTCTCGCGAAAGGTGGCAAAGGCCATCGAAAAGGTGGTAGACTGCAAGAGGGTTGGCCTCTCAGTGATCGGACTTGAGGTTCCGCATGTACACGTACACCTCATACCGTTAAACGGCATGCAAGACGCCCAATTTATCAATAAGACTAAACTAGAGTCTGCCGAATTTGAACAACTCGCGGCACAACTCAATCAAGCGTATAAACAACTAGACTAGTATGGAGCTACAAGGAACAATCAAGATTATTGGAGAGACAAAAACATTCGGAAGCAACGGTTTTCGCAAACGGGAGATGGTGTTAACCACTCAAGAACAATACCCTCAAGATCTATTAATTGAGTTTGTTCAAGACAAATGTGATTTGCTCTCTCAATACGCTCCAGGTCAATTGGTGTCTGTTGGTATCAACCTAAGAGGACGCGAATGGACTTCTCCTCAAGGCGAAGTGAAGTATTTCAATTCAATCCAAGGGTGGCGCATAGAAGGCCAGGTCAAGGAGACTGCCGCTCCTAGTCCAAGCGATCTTCCGCCAATGACCGATTTTCCGTTAGCTGACGATGCCGATGAGAAAGATTACGACGATTTACCCTTCTAAATAACAACCGTTTCAACCTTGCTGCGCACAGCATAGCTGTGACAGTCTACAGCATGATCATTCACTACCCCGTTTGCTTGCAAAAAGGCGTAGATTACTACAGGCCCAGTGAATGAAAACCCTTGCTTCTTAAGGTCTTTTGATAATTTTTCAGAAAGTGGTGTTTGTGACGGAAGTTCGTCTAGTGTTCGAGGACTGTTGTGAATGATACGTCCATCGGTGAACGACCATAAATAACACGCAAAAGATCCGTGAGTGCGCTGAATATTTTGAAAGACCTTGGCATTTGTGATTGTGGCCTTGATTTTTGAACGATTGCGAATGATTCCCGTATCGTTTAGTAGGGACGAGATCTTTTCGTCATCATAAGCAGCGACCTTCTCGACATCGAATTGATCAAAGGCTGCCCTAAAAGCTTCTCTTTTTCGCAGTATCGTTAACCAGTTAAGGCCGGCTTGAAAAGTCTCTAGGACGAGACTTTCAAACAATTTTTGATCATCGATTTCCGGAACTCCCCATTCATTGTCATGATAGGCCTCATAGAGAGGGTCACCAACGCAGAAACTGCATCGTTTGGTTGTGGCATTTTGCATAAGACAAAACTAGCTCGTTTGACTGCAGTATCTTTGCATTGCTCATGAATTACAATGAATATTTTAAGCTTCACGAAGCTCTTGTCGCGCAAAAGGCGACTACTGGAGGCCGCACCGATCCAGCCTATATCGAGTACACCTCTTTGAATTTTCAGCGCATAAAGCGCTGGCAAAAAAGTGTTCGTCTTAGTGATGAGCAACTGCGCTGGCTGGAGTCAAACGCAGAGCTTAAAGTGAAGTGGACGGTGCTTACCGAGCCGTGGTGCGGA
>Ga0255751_10001302_pt1 | contig 23778 bp, 31 predicted proteins | sample 071ome_20_FD_179951 | JGI IMG/M metagenome (GOLD analysis project Ga0255751, IMG submission 179951) | Coastal salt marsh microbial communities from the Groves Creek Marsh, Skidaway Island, Georgia - 071412BT metaG (version 2) | ecosystem: Environmental > Aquatic > Marine > Intertidal zone >... | reverse complement strand
ATAGACCTATCGTTCATCCCATTTGCTATTCGCAAATAGCAAATGAGACGCAAGTAAGTCGCGGAACGGAGCGTTCAGACTATGGTTGAAGCACTTATCTTTTTCAACTTGATTACAAGACAACCAGTTGATCCTGCACATTATTTAAATTGTGATCAATCTAACTGGATGATTGGGCGTATTGCACGCTCTGAGTTGCTCAATTTTGATCAAAAGAAAGACTTCATCAATAGAACAATTGAGGGCACTGACCCATCATGTTTTGATTATTGACCATAGTCCGCAAACGACTGAAGGAACGGGAGATTAATTTCACCCTAGTATTTCAGGAGTAAACCAATGCAGGTTACTTATCGTGGTGTCAAGTATGACACATCCAATCGCCCTAACCAACAAAAGGTTGAGCATCATACTGTGGTAGAAACCTACCGTGGTATCAAGCACACTGAGAAGGTTGAGGTGGTATCATGACACAACCTCAGGTCAATAAACTTAACTGGCTTTCTGTCATTAAGGCAAAAGAAGTTAAGGAGAAAAAACTAAAGAACGCACAACTTTGCATGGCAGGTCACTGTGTAGCAAAGAGGTGAAAAATGGATAACTATGTCTATCATTATGATGACATGGATAAAGACAATAGACCTCCTGCATGTTATCAATTAACATACAGAGGTTGCAATTACTGGTCATGCTATCTCATTCATTTGGATGAGTGGTTTGATAAAATATTCAAGTTTGAGGGGGATTGATCTCCCTCTTTTTTTTAGGTATAAACACGTAGGCATAAATTTTTGTATCTTTCTGAACCAAAATCTAATAGATAGTGTAGAATTATAGAGGTGAGAAAAGTGTACTAAATTCGATCTATATCATGTGCTTAATTATCAATGGTGGTTATCATGCACAATCTAATTTCTTATAACCAGTTAGCTGGGTGGAAACAAAGTATAACTAAATTAGACCAAACTTTAGATAGGAGCATTGATGAGTCTGATATTATTAATGATTACTATAATTGTCTAATTGAATGTGATGAAGATCAAGGCACATGCAAAAGGATATGTAGGAGGATTTTAGAATAGTCTTTGTTGAGGGGTTGACTGCCCCTCTTTTTTTATGTAAAATAAAAACAAAGACACTCTATCAAATGGAAAAGGAACGCCTAAAATTAATTGTAAAAAACCTAAAATTATTAGTAGAGTCCTTGGAAGCAGAAGTCTACTCTGATCCAGAACAATATGTGGAAAATGCACCACATCAATCTTTGACCTATAAGGATGTGAATGATGATGACGGAGAATTCTGATTGGAGGTACACTCCAGAAAGAATGAAACTGAGGCAGGAATGTCTGAGCATTCTTATGCTAAAATATGGTGGTGCTCAGATTGATGAAGCACCATACTCAACCCAAGACATCTATGAGTGTGCGCATGATTGGGTTTCTCAAGGTAACCAAATCTCTCATGGCATAATTGCTTACTTCAATGCATATTTTATCAATGGTAACAAATGAATAAAGAAAAAGTTCAGAAACTAATCTGCAAACTTGAGTTGGTTCTTGAAGGATTGAAAGAAGAACTTCTTGATGAGAATCCAATGGTCAACTATCAGTATGAGGAAGTTGTTCCTTACATTGATGACTATGATGAAGTCTATTATGGAGAAGAGGATCATGTATGAAGAGTTGGATTGTTTTGAGAGAGCACTGCAGCACTTTGGTACACGTGTAGATGTTATCATTGCCATGGAAATGGGTGATAAGATTGATAGTGAAACTGCATATAAGATGATCAAGACAGAATTGAAAGAAGTAAAGAAGTGTCGTAAACAATTCAAAGGAGGAGAACCATGCAACAAGTAAAATTAGTTTCTTTCACACCAGACGCAGAGCAACACATTGCTTACTGTGCAAGGGTTTCTAACCCCAACAACCAGGACAATGATAAGTTTGCTGGTCTCCTGAAGTATTGCATCAAACACAAGCACTGGAGCATCTTTGAGCAGGCATTTATGACTCTGGAGATTGAAACTACCAGAGGTCTGGCAGCTCAGATTTTGCGTCATAGGTCATTTACATTCCAGGAATTTTCACAACGCTATGCTGATTCTTCCCTACTCTCAGAGACGATCCCAGTCCCAGAACTTCGTCGTCAAGACACCAAGAATCGCCAGAATTCTATTGACGACCTGGATCCTGAGTTTGTAGCATTGTCTAACAAGCAGATTGAAACCTACTTTGCTCAAGGTATGAGTCTGTATCAGCACTTGCTTGATAATGGTGTGGCAAAAGAGTGTGCTCGCTTTGTTCTCCCTCTGGCAACTCCTACCAGACTTTACATGTCAGGTTCTCTGCGCAGTTGGATGCACTACATTGATCTGAGATCTGCCAATGGAACTCAGAAAGAACACATGGAAATTGCAGAGATGTGCAAAGCAATCTTTGCTGAGCAGTTCCCTGTGATTGCAGAAGCCCTTGAGTGGGTCTAAATATTACACACATTATTTTTTAATATGGCAACTTATCCTGTAGTCAATATCGAAACTGGTGAACAAAAAGAAGTTGTGATGAGTGTTCATGACTGGGACCAGTGGAAAGCAGACAATCCTGAATGGACAAGAGACTATTCGGATCCATCTACTGCTCCTGGGGTAGGTGAAGTTGGGGAGTGGGCAGACAAACTGCAAAAGTCCCATCCAGGATGGAATGATGTGCTGCGTAAAGCATCCAAAGCACCTGGTGCAAAAGTAAAACCTTTCTAATTAAGTATGCCAAGAAAAGCAAAAGCAGGTATCGGTACCAATCCAGTTCCCTTTGGTATGAGCAACAAAACCATGAAGAGAAAGAAACCAATCAACCTTGATTACATCAAGAAGATTGAACCACTCACAGATAACCAGGAAAAATTCTTTGAGGAGTATAAGAAGGATAAAAACCTGGTAGCATATGGATGTGCTGGAACTGGTAAGACCTTTATTACCCTCTACAATGCTCTTCTGGATGTATTGGATCCCAAGAAACCCTATGAGAAGATCTACCTTGTCAGGTCTCTTGTAGCTACCAGAGAGATTGGATTCCTTCCTGGGGACCATGAGGATAAGTCATCTCTGTACCAAATCCCATATAAGAATATGGTGAAGTACATGTTTGAGATGCCTGATGATGCTGCATTTGAAATGCTGTATGCAAATCTCAAAACACAAGGGACAATTAGTTTCTGGAGCACCTCATTCATTCGTGGTACTACCTTTGATAATGCAATCATCATTGTTGATGAATTCCAGAACTTGAACTTCCATGAACTGGATTCCATTATCACCAGAATTGGTTTGGATTCTAAGATTATGTTCTGTGGTGATGCCACTCAGTCCGACTTAGTGAAGACATCAGAAAGAACTGGTATCATGGACTTCATGAGAATCTTGCAAAATATGCCATCTTTTGATACAATAGAATTTGGTGCAGAGGATATCTGCAGAAGTGGACTTGTTAAAGAGTACATCATGGCTAAATTGCAACTGGGTATGTAATGTTTCAACATGTAGATATTGAAATTCCAAAACTTGATAGGCAGACTATTGATGGTGTTAGGTACTATGATACTCCCAATGGTGAGAAGTTAGTATCTATCACCTCTGTCATCAGTCACTACAATAGAGAGATCTTTCGTCAGTGGCGTGCAAGAGTTGGAAATGATGAAGCAAATAAGATCACCAAGGCTGCTACCAGTCGTGGTACTGACATGCATACTCTTGTTGAATACTATCTAAAGAATGAGTCACTTCCAGAAGTCCAACCACTCTCTGAATTTTTGTTCAAGCAATCCAAGCCACAACTTGATCTCATAAATAATATTCATGCTCTGGAATCATCACTCTATAGTCTAAAACTTGGTGTTGCTGGAACTGTAGATTGTATTGCTGAGTATGATGGTGAACTAGCCATCATTGACTTCAAAACTTCAAAGAAACCAAAACCAAAGAAGTGGATTGAGCACTACTTTGTACAGTGTGCAGCATATGCATGTATGCTCTATGAATTGACAGGAATTGCTGTCAAGAAATTTGTAATCATAATGTCTTGTGAAGATGGAGAATGTGTTGTCTATGAAGAGTATGACAAAAGAAAGTACATCAAATTACTTTCCGAATATATTAGAGAATTTGTTGAGTTCAAACTTCAGGAATATGAAAGAGGAAAATGACATCAACAAATTATTAGAGAGTAAGTTTTATTGCTCAAGAAAATTTTCAGAAGAGATTGAAACTCTTGTGAAGGATAACAATGACATGAAGTATATTGATGCCATTGTATTCTTCTGTGAGAAAAACAACATTGATATTGAGACAGTTCCCAAACTGATCTCTAAACCATTGAAAGAGAAAATCAAATGTGAAGCAATGGATTTGAATTTTCTCAAAAGAACATCTCATGCTAAACTTCCTTTATGATCCCCAAAGTGACTCCCTTTGAAGTTTATAAGTCTTACCTTGGATTGAAGAATCACTTTACAAGAGACAGTTATGACTACCACAAATACTGTGGTAAGTCCAGAGCATCTCTTCAATCCTTCTATAAAAGGAAGGACAGATTCTTCTTTGAAAAGTTGAGCAGACAAAAGAATGATGAAGAGACTATTGATTTCTTCGTCTCTAATTTTGTGAACTGTGATGATCCTCAAACTCTTTGGATTGGGGAGATCATGAAAAATGGTGAAGACAATTACACCTCTTGGAAAAGAAAAGTGCAGTCTTTATCTTACTTTTTCAAGGGAGAAGTTGAGTCTGTCTTTGATGGAAAGAACTTTGATGCAATGTTTGAGATTGTGGGAACAAAGCATCCACCAATCATCAAAGAACATCTTCAAAAGAATATCTCTTTAGAAACACTATTGATCCTCAATAGAATTCTTGGATTCAAGAATAAGTTTGATAAGAAACTGGATGATCCTGTCTGGAAATTTATATCAATGAGGATGAAAAAGTATGATGCTTTCCTACATATAGATATATTCCAATACAGAAAAACCCTGAAGGGTATAATTTGCGGAGAAACATGAGTGATTTTTTTGGGTCTGAATTAGTCAGACAAGAGATGGAGGAAATAACCAGACTTCAAGAGGAAGTATATGATAGTGTCTGGAAGTTTCCTACCATGACAAAGGAACAAAAGGTTGAGCATGTGGAAGTCATGGCTCAACTATTGGAGAAGCAGAAAATTCTTTACACCAGAATGAGTTTGTCTGATGATCCAGATGCAAAAGCAATGAAGGAAAAGATCCTTGACTCTGCAAGGTCTTTGGGATTTCCTGAGGATGTAGATCTGAACTACATCTTCTCCAACATGACTAAAGTGCTGGAGTCAATGAAGAAAAACATCCATGATTCTTGATGAGTTTCCTTGACAATCCACTGAAAAAGTCCTATAGTTCATGGTTCAAGGGGCTACCCGATCCCCAGACAAAGCCAAGGGAACAGACCAAATACAACAAATACGGAGTATACCAAATGTCTTTCAAAGATCTCAAAAAGCAATCTTCTCTGGGTTCTCTCACCAGCAAACTGGTGAAGGAAGTTGAAAAGATGAATAATACTGGTAGTGGTGGTGCTGATGACCGCCTGTGGAAACCAGAAATGGATAAGTCTGGTAATGGATATGCTGTAATCCGCTTCCTGCCTGCTCCTGAAGGAGAAGATCTGCCTTGGGTCAAACTGTTCTCCCATGCATTCCAAGGTCCTGGTGGTTGGTACATTGAGAATTCTCTCACTACTCTCAACCAAAAGGATCCTGTTAGTGAACTGAATCGTGAACTGTGGAACAGTGGTAATGATGCAGATAAAGACACTGTGCGTAAGCAAAAGCGCAAACTCTCCTTCTATGCAAACATCTATGTTGTGAAAGATCCTGCCAATCCTCAGAATGAGGGTGGGGTGTTCCTTTACAAGTTTGGTAAGAAGATCTTCGACAAGATCATGGATGTCATGCAACCTGAGTTTGAAGATGAAACTCCCATCAACCCCTTTGACTTCTGGGGTGGTGCTAACTTCAAACTGAAACTTCAGAAGAAGGATGGTTACTGGAACTATGATAAGTCTGAGTTTGATCGTCCCAGTGCTCTGCTGGAAGATGATGATGCACTGGAAGCACTCTGGAAGAAGCAGTATTCTCTTGCTGCTCTGACTGCTGCTGACCAATTCAAGTCCTATGATGACTTGAAAAAGCGTCTTGACTATGTGCTTGGTAAGAAGTCCACTCGTATTTCTACTGTGGATGAAGAGACTGAGTATGACAACTATGCTGCAGTTGAAACCAAGCGTGTGAGTGAAGAGCAAGTGATGGAGAAACTTGAGCAGAGCTACAAGGCATCTCAATCAACTCCCCAAGCATCTTCTAATGATGAGGATGAGGATGATGCTCTGAGTTACTTCAGCAAACTTGCTGACATGTGATGGAAGCAGTACACGCATGGAATACCATGGGGTATGGAGAGGGTTTCCTCTTCTCCCTATGGGTGATTGGAATGTATTACATCAAACTGAAGATGGATCGCAAATTTGGAAAGTAATTCCAAAATCCTGGGAAAAAATTTCCCAGGATTTTTTTGTGCCTATTACTTTTTTATGAGTACAATCTGATGTTTTCTGCTACTGATAGAGTGCTGCTATAATATTGACTACCTCCAGATTTGTATGGCAAACCATCTTCCATATCTGAAATTGCAAGACTTACATACTTTGGTTTGAGTAAGTAGATGTTTCTTTTATCTTCATCTATTTTATTTTCATATTCATAGTTTGTAACTGCAGTTGCAATATTACTTCTGGTTACTTCTGTACCAAGACCAGAGTCATAATAGGTTAGTGAAAAATCAGAAGGAACATTCACTCCTTTGTGAATGAGAATTTTGCCTTTACTATCTTTTATTTCAGGTGATTCATAGTGATGAACAGCATTTATATTTGCATCAGTTCTGTACTTACCATAGAGATAGTTGATGAATGATTGCTGTTCCATTGGCCATTCATTTTCAAAGTTGATAACATTGTTGGAAAGGAGAACTAACCAATCAAGGTATTGATTTCCATAAACTTTGAAAGCAACATTATCTGGTCTATCATCTCCAATGACTTTATACTTAGTGAAGAAAGTTAAGTTTTGAAAAATATCTTCACGTAACTGACCTCTCTTGAAAAGGTTCTTGACTACAAGATAAGCAGATATGTTTTTGTTCTCTTTGAGTCTATTGACATACTCAAAGTTTGGAATGTAACTGAAATAAGGACTTGCCATTTTTAGTAACCTGGATCTGGTGGATTGAAATCATCACCTTGATAATCATTTTGATATACTGGTTCAATTTCACTAAATGACATGGTGAGTGTGTATCTTGTCATAGAACCACCATCTCTATATGTCATATAAGATCCATCAGGAGTGTAGTTGACATTTAGATCAGTCAATGCACAAGGTTTAATTTTATTCAAATATGGATGAGACTTTGGTGATGATAAAGTCTTTTCATTAAAGTCTGCTGCTTCTTCATCAGAAGCATTTCCATTATATATGTACTCCAACAGGAAAATCTTTGGAGATTTCAAAAATGCACTGGATTCATGTTGTGCAGGCATCATATATTTTTTTAAAATTCTTATTATCTTTCTAATCTCTTTAGCTTCCTCTTTGAATCTTGGAGTCATATCAAAAGTAAAGTTAAAGGTTCTTAGTCTTGGACCATTGAACAACATTTCTAAGTTTGGATTGACAACAGTTCCAGTAGCCCTTGTGAGTAGATTAGTTCCAACAGTTTGACCTGCCAACATAGCAGCAATTTCTTGTTTTCCACCAACACCAGCTCTGATCAAACTCTGTGCTCCTTGAACAATATCATTTCCCAATTTTCCAATCTGGTCAAAACTTAATCCCTTAGATCCAACTCCACCATAAAAACTGTTGAAGATAGATCCTGCAACTAATTGCAACATGTTAGCACTGTCTGTTCCCCAGTCAGAACTATTTGTTGATGAAAGGTTTGGTTGCATTGGTAATATGATATAAGCATATGTTTCTTGAGAACCAAAGTACGCTTTAGACAAACTTTGAGTTGGTGGTAGTTGATTAAAAGTTTCTACAAATTGATTGCCATAGTCAGTTGGTCTTCCTTGAGCACTTCCAACACTTCCTGACAATCTTCCCAAATCCAGTGATGAAATATGGTCAACAACTTTAATTTTGATATAGTCATAAGTAATTCCTAATTCACTTGCAGCATCTAAATTAGCAAGAGGATACCTTAAAATAGTTGGGGTTATTTTTGGACCAGATGGTTCTGGTTGTGGTTGGGGAGTTATAGGAGTGGATGGTTGCTCAACAGGTGGTACTGCAGCAACTGAAGGAAGCACCTCTCCACCTTGTTCTCCTACTGGTTTGCTTTCAGGATTTCCACCAAGACCTGGTTGAAGTGGTTCCTCTTCATTTGGATTTACTTTAGCAACCTGCAGTATTCCAAGACCAGATCTGGCACCATCAATAGTCATTTTGATTGGTGTATTAAAAGAAGAATATGCAGCAGTTGCACCATCTGTAGAATTCACAGAGGCATTGTTTATAGCCTTAACAGCATCACTTGATTTATTTGAAAGCGCTTTTTGAGTGGATGCGCCAAATACTGGAGTGTTTGTTGGTGGTTGCCAAGGTAAATTGGGAGGATAATCCTCATATGTCCAAGCACCTTGTCCAGTTCTGGTTGCTCCTAAAGTTCCAAATGGATTTAAGATTCCTGGTCCTTCATAGTAATAGAGTCTTTGCACAGAGGATCCATTATTAGGATTAATTATTTGTTGTCCGTCAATTTTTGGGAATGAATCTGTTTCTACCCTGACCCAAATTGGCGTTCCGTCTGCAGCCTTTATCTGGAATTTACCACTGTCTGTGGTGACTTTTACAGTTTTAGTATTTGCTGCCATCAGATATTAAGGCTCTTGGTCCAGTTTAGTTATTTATTCTGAAATATTGATAAGGTATTGCTCTCATGTCCTGCAGTTCAGTGGGATAAACCAAGTGCAATCTTCCAGGAACTTCTTCCCAGGTATAATTTCTGAAAGGATTAGCATCTCTCAGTGCCCAGTGATAGTTGATACCTCTGAATCCCCACTTGAATAAACCAACACAAGCAATCAATGGGTTCTGATCATATTCAATTCTTGGTGTCTTAGGAGTATAAACAAAAGTATAGTATCTACCAATGTCTGGAATGAGTTCTGTTTCAGTTAAGGTATCCATGATCTCAATCATCATGTCATCAGGATCACCAAGTTCACTGATGCTATCTACCTTTGCGTTTATACGATTTTTTGGATCTTCCAGATACTGAGCTTGCTTTAGATCCATACTGCTTGATACCTAATTCGTCTTCTGTGATGACCTTGAATTCAACTCCATTGTCTAAACAAAACTCTCTTGCATATTTCCACTTTGCCTGATTGACAGCATACTGTTGACACTCATAGAGATAATTTTTAGTGACTCTTTCTTTCCTCACTGGAGGTAGAGTTTGCTTCTTTGGTTTTACCTCAACAACATATTTCTTGATCTGTCCATTCATCTCCTTCACTTCAATAAGAAAATCAGGATAATACCTATGAACTTTATTATCAACAGGAGACAAATATGGGATACTAAATTCTTCTGATGCCCATCTTATGATATTCTCATTGATGTCACACCAGTGGCAGAATCTTCTTTCCCAACTGCTTCTGCAAATAATATTATTAGGATTTCCTTGATACTTCTCAGGGTGTTGAGGCTTGAAGATACTTTTGATACTTTCAGCCATACATAGTAATAGTAGTCACGATTATTTATAGATGCCTGCTCCACGTCCTAATAGAGTCAAAACATCAGACTTGAAGAGTAGGATTTTAAATCTTGCCCAAACATCTGTATATCAGGTAAAGGTTCAGCCACCCCCAGATGTGAGTGCATTTCTTGCGCTAAGAGGTATCTATTATGGATTTGATGGTGAGGATTTAGAACTTCTTTGCTCAGAAACATCTCTTCCTGGAACAAGTTTGTTCACTCATGAAGCAAATAATGATTACCATGGTGTGACAGAGAAAATGGCATATCGTCGTTCTTATGATGACACATTGAATATGACATTTTATGTTGACAGGGATTATAAGATTGTTGATTTCTTTGATGGGTGGATTGATTTTATTTCTGGGCAGGGTCAGCAAGATGTATATAAGAGTTCAGTAGCAAACTTCAGATTCAATTACCCAGACACATATAGAAGTGATGTTCACATCACAAAATTTGAAAAGGATGCAAGGGGAGAAAACTTAGCCTATACTTTCATCAAGGCATTCCCAACATCAATCACATCCATGCCTGTATCTTATGATCAAAGTGATGTTCTGAGATGTAATGTTTCATTCTCTTATATCAGATACGTCAAGCAAAGAGTTCGTAGAGGAGGCATTAACTTTCCTGTTACCTCTGATAATACTGCACCATCATCACCTCAACCTACAGGAGGTGGTGGTGAGTCTGGTGGTTCCAGTACAGAAACTTACATTAGAAGAGGGCTCAATATAAGAGCATCAGGTCCTCCATCTGAAACAAGAGGGACAGTCTTTAGAACACCCTAAATAATCACACTGAAATCTTTATAGGTTGTTATGCCTTTACCAAGAATTGCTACGCCAACATATGAGTTGGAATTGCCATCAACTAAAAAGACCATTCAATATAGACCATTCCTTGTCAAAGAAGAAAAATTATTGGTCCTTGCATTAGAAAGTGAAGATACAAAACAAATCACCACAGCAATCAAGACAGTTCTGAAAAACTGTATTGAGACCAAGGGAATCAAAGTAGAAGCACTTCCAACTTTTGATATTGAATATCTCTTTCTGAACATCAGAGGTAAGTCAGTTGGTGAGGAAGTAGAGGTCAATATTATTGCACCTGATGATGGTGAGACAGAAATTCCCATCACTATTCCCATTGATGAGATCAATGTCATTGAGCACAAAGATCACTCAAAGAGAATCAAACTCTCTGATGATCTGATGATGGAAATGAGATATCCATCTCTTGAACAATTCATTACAAGTAACTTTGATTTTAGTGATAATGTCAGTATGGATCAATCATTTGAATTGATTGCATCTTGTGTAGACACAATCTATAGTGAAGATGAAGTTTGGTCTACTGCTGATGTCACTAAACAAGAAGTTATTGAATTCCTTGAGCAGATGAACTCACTGCAGTTCAAGCAGATTGAAAAGTTCTTTGAGACAATGCCTAAATTATCTTATGAAGTTAAGGTAACTAATCCAAAGACTAAGAAGAAGAGCACTGTAGTTTTGGAGGGTTTATCCAGTTTTTTCGCATAGGCATGTCCCATATGGACCTTGAGAACTATTATAAACTCAACTTCGCCTTGATGCAGTACCATAAATATTCATTAACTGAGATAGAAAATATGATGCCTTGGGAGCGTGATGTTTATGTCACACTCTTGAAGCAACACTTAGAGGAAGAAGAACTCAAGTACAAGCAAGCACAAAATGGCGGATAACATTCCAGAGGGTTTGGACGATTTACTGAATTCCATTAGAGGCGAAGGTAAGTCTCAGAAATCCTCTGCGATTGTTGTTGTCCCAAAGGCAGAAAAGAAAGAAAGTGATAGCGTAGAGAATGAGGATATTGATCCAGAGATTCTTAGATTGTTGGGTCTGGAAGATGTATTTGATATTGACTATGATACATACAAAACTCTTCTGAGGGAGAGAATGGCTGCTGGTAGAATGCCAGATAGTAAGATTCCTACAGAAGAAGTTCAATTACTGACTGATGAATTTAAGAGAGTCAAAGGTAAGACTGGTAGATTTAAGGTCAAGGGGCAGAAGATAAAGAAAGAATCTTTTGTTGGAAAAAAGAAAACAAAAACATCTGCTATTGTAAAGGCAGCACCAAGGGCAATTACAAAACCACAGGAAGATTTAAAAGAAGCAGAAGCACCTGTTAATGTTGAAGTTGCTGAGAAGGTATCTGATCTTGACAATGCAATAAGAAAACTTTTACAAACTTCTATCAGACAAGATAAAGAGGAGGAGAAGCAAAGTAGAAAGGAAAGAGTTGCTGCTCAAAGGGCAGAGCAGAAAGAAAAGGAGATTGCTAAAGAAAGAAAGAAAATAATGACAGGTGTTCCAGGTGCTTTGAAGAGTGCCATGAAACCTATAACAAATATCTTTGATACTGTTGGTGGATTCTTGAAGAAGTTCCTGTTCTCTACACTCATAATGGAGTTGTTGAGATTCCTTGAGGATCCTATTGAATACTTTAGACCTCTGATCAATTGGGTTAATGGTGTCATTGAGAAAGTCAATGCTGGAATAGCAAGTGTTTTGAAGGGAATATTTGATCCAATCAATAAGGTAATTGAAGGTGCCAATGCTCAGTTGGTCAATCTTGAAAATGCTATAAATCCATTACTTAAAAAGATGGGTAGTAGTCCACTGACTATTCCTAAAGTACCTGTGATTCCTACACAGTCAATCACAGATAAAATGCAGATACCTTTAATTAAATATCCTGAACCAAAATCAGAACCGTCTATTTTATCAGAGACTGGTCCTACTAAAGTAACTGCAACTCCAACAGTGGGGCTCACTTCAATGCAAGCAACTGCTTTGGGGTACATTAAGAAGTATGAATCTGCAGGTTCTGGTGGATATGATGCTATGAATCAAGGAACTGTTGCAGACAGAACTGGTGCTGCTCCAAAGAGTGGTGACTCAAAAACCATTCTTGGTCAAAGAATTACTGACATGACTCTTGGCGAAGTCATAAGGAGACAGGATAAGAATCTCACAAATGCTGAAGGATTTATTCATGCTGCAGGAGCATATCAGTTCACTGGAGATACTTTACCAGGATTAGCACAAAGAGCTGGTCTGAAGATGACTGATAAATTCAGTGCAGCTAATCAAGACAGATTGGCAGTCCAGTTGGCAAGCGAAAGAGGTGCTCAACCATGGCTTGCTGATCCAAGAAATAAACTGCAATTTGACCAAAAAGCATTGGATGCTATCAACTCTTTGAAAGGAACAAAACCTCAATTTACATCTTCAATAACTCCAGCAAGTGTTTCCCCCACAAAGACTGTAGCTTCTGCACCACCTCCACCAAAACCTGCTGCACCTGCTCCAAGTATTGCTGCACTTCCTATGGGAGGTAATACTAATGGGACAAATGTTTCTACAGCAACTCCAAACCAAAAGAAGGTAGCAAACTTCAGTGCTTTTGACCCAACAAATCCATATTTGTATGCAATCAAAGGTCAATACAATATTGTGGGGGCATAGTAAGAAATGATGATGTTACTTACAGGTGCTCTAAAAAATATAGCATCTAAAAAGAAAGACAAGAAAGATAAAAAAGGTGCTCTAGCCAAAAGAGGTGGAACAGAAGAAACTAAAACTTCTAAACCAAACTCTATAGTGGTCAAACCCAGGGCAGCAATAGTTCCAACTATAAAAACCTCATACTATAGATCCATCAATGCCAGTATTGTTCCAAAACAAGGTGGTGAAGAAGGATCTTATGGCGCATTGGTAAAGACTTTGGATTCTGTAACTCAGAATGTTAACACTCTGACTCAAATTAAGCAAAATGAATTGGCAAATGAGAAGAGAAAGTCTGTTGCTCAAGCAAAATCTTTACAGGATGCTCAGAAGAAGAGCAAGGAAGAGCAGTCAGAGATAAAGGAACAGAAAGATGTAGTAAAAAATTCAGCAAAGATTGCAGGTCCTAAGTCATCTATTTTTGATGGTGCTTTGAATTTCTTAAAGGGATTTGTTTTCTCAACTGCCATCATGCAGTTGTTAAATTGGTTTAGTGATCCAAAGAAGACAGCACAAATCTTCAAATTCTTAGAAGACAACTTTGTTGCCATGTTTATAGGAACAATGGCAATTGTGGGGACAATTGCAGCATCATCTCTCTTGAGTTTGGGTGGATTACTAACCATTGGTTTGCCATTATTCTTCAAACTTGCTGGATTGCTTGCCAGTATATTGTTGTCTCCACCTGGATTGGTTGCTCTGGCTGCTTTGGGTTTGATTGCAGTATTTGCAGCTCCAACTGCAAAATATGATGAAATAACAGGACCAAATGCAGTTTGGAAACAACCAGGACTAAAACCTGCCCAGAGAAAGGCAATAATAGAAGGCACTTTTGGTCATCTTACTCCAGACAAATGGGACCCAGAAGCACTTAAGATGTATAAGCAAACTCTTCAAGAACTCAAACTTGATTTTGATAAGTCCATAGCAGCATTGGAGCCCCAACGAGCAAGATCACGAGCAATAATAGAGCAGCAAATAAAAGATGGATTCTTTAATCCTCAAACACCTGCAATACCTGGACAAGCATCTAAAACATTAGCAGCTGCAGCACAATCTATGAAAGGATTCAGTAGTGCAGCAGCTCCTGATGGTGGAAGAAATGGTTGTGTATGGGCAGTCAATAAAGTATTTGCAAAAGCAGGATTGAAAACACCATGGGGTAGTTCTAACTGGGTTCCAGATGCAGAGAATGCTATGATAAAGGATGGATATCAATACATTGAACCTGGCAATCAGCAACCTGGAGATTTGTATATTGCTCCTGGACAAAAGCATGTTGGTATTGTATTAGATAATGGAAACATTATATCAAACTCCAGTAGTAAAGCAGCGTTTAGTTGGGAAGCATCTCCTGCAGCATATGCTGCTGAATATGGTGGAGAAGGAAAGTATTACAGAATGCCAGCACAAGTAAAACCTGCTCAACCAGCAGGACCTGATGCACTTGATCAAGCAACTGCTGTAAGTAAAAAGGCTTCATATGAAGAACAAGTAGCACAGACTTTGATAGTTCCTGTTGCATCTGGAGGGGGACAACAAGTGTCTGGTGGAGGTGGAACAAAGTTTGCTATGATACCTGACACTGGAGCGTTAAATAGATATTATGACCACACTATTCAAAGCACCCTTTATAACGCATAGGTATAATGAGTAATTTTCAAGAAAAGGTTCCCCTTAATACCAATGCAGCAATTGCTCCAGTAAATATAAAGAAATTTGTCATTTCTGACAGAGAAGGCAATGCAGTGGATCTCACTGGATCTTTGACTCAATTCTATTTTTATGAGAGTGTTTTATCTAATTATGTTTCAGCAACTGTTGAAATTGTTGATAGTGGATACATCTATACAAATGGCAAGTTAAAAGCATCTCCTGGTGGAATTTTGGGGAATTCTCAGGGCAATTTATATCCTGGTATAGGTGGTGGTAATAGAGTTGATTTTGATATTGAGGATAATAATTATAATAACAGAGTTGATATAGATGGGAGAGGAAAATCTCTCAATAATTTAAAAATGTATAATGGAATGTATGTCTCAAGAATAAGAGATGTCAGTACAAGTTCTTTGAAAAATTATTATGCCATAGATTTAGTTTCAAGAGAAGCATTTACTAATGAATTGGTTAGAGTATCAAAAAGATATGATGGAAAAATTAGCGATAGTGTCAAAAAAATAGTCAAAGATGTTCTAAGAGTAGAAGAAAGTCTCATAGAAGTTGAAGAAACTGCATTGACTTATAATTTTATAGGAAATGATAGTAAACCTTTTGGTGTCTGTACAAAGTTAGCAAGTAAAGGAGTTCCACTTCCAGTATCAAACATTCCAACAATTAATAGAAGGGCTGGATTTGTATTTTTCCAGACAAGGTTGGGTATGCATTTTGTCTCCTTGGCTAATAGATTTTTTGGCGAAGAGGATAAAAAAAGCAGATCCAAGAGGAAAGTAAATGTGGTAAACACATCTGAGGGTAGAAAATATACCTTTAGGGTCAAGAACTTTGTGAGTACTTCTGCAAAATCTATAGATCTGAACCAAGGGGATAATTTGATTTTAACATACACTGTAGATACTTCTCTTGATACTCAAAAAGATTTAGCTCTTGGATCCTACAATAATAGAACAATATTTTTTGACTTTTATTCTATGGATTATAAAGTCAGAGACTTTGATATTATTGCAGATATTTTAGATAGAAATGAAGTGTATAAGGAAACTTTTACTGCTGCAGTGCTTGAGGGTAAAACAATTCCTCAACTCAGAGCATTGCCAGATAGAACACTTACATATTCTCCATCCAGACTAATGAGCCATGTTCTTGACATTGGCACTTTACCATCTGGAGTTACTTCAGAAGCTGAGTTGGAAAGTTGGAGAAATGATCCTTTAAATCCCACCAATGATGCACCTAAGAACATGGTCCAGTCTATCATGCAATATAATAATCTATTCAGAGAGAAGTTAAATATTGTTATATCTGGTGATTTTAGTATGGTTGCTGGAAATATCATCCATTGTATATTTGAAGCAGTTGGTGGTGGAGGATCATCTGTGGGTAATGAACCAGAAGAAGATAAAAATTTAACAGGAAATTATATGATAGCAAATGTCTGTCATAGAGTTACACCAACAGAAACATATACATCCATGGATTTAGTACCAGTAGCAAGATTAGTATAAAACAATGATAGAACAGCAAGGTTTATTCAAAAAGCATTTTGTAGGTAGAGATGGTTTCATCTGGTGGATAGGTCAGATTGCTCCAGAAAAAGAATGGAAAGGTAATCTGACTGGAAGAACTGTCACCTCTACAAACCAAACTCCAGGTTTTAGTGAGAGATATAAGGTTCGCATTATGGGTTATCACACAGATAACCTAAAAGAATTGCCAGATAAGGATCTTCCTTGGGCACATGTCATGTATCCAACCACTGCAGGAGGTGGTGGTGGAGCATCATGGCAATCTGCTAACCTGACTCAAGGTACTTTTGTCTTTGGATTCTTTTTGGATGGTGAGGATGCACAGAATCCCATCATCATGGGTGCTATTGGACACAATAATTACAATCAGATTCTAAAGGGATTACCTGCCAGTGGATTTAGACCTTTCAATGGATTTGATGAGGCAAAAGTTCCTGTCTATGCACAAAAACTAAATCCAAATCAAGGTGTTGTTGCTCCACTGACTGGCATTACTACTGCAGCAGCAATCTCTCAATCTGACACTTTATTTTCACCAAGTGCTTCAACATATAGTATTGCAAGTGTAACTATACAGAGCCCTACTGGTGGTCAGATAAAGGACCTTGATGGCGCAGGTAAAAGGGCTGATGGAAAGATAGAAGCGACCTTAGCAACATCTACTGATTGCAAATCCAAATTAGGACAAATTAGCAAAGAACTTCAAAATACTCTCAATGAGATAGAGAAGATAAAGAAGTCAGTTTACAAGTTTCAGTTTGATGTTGCCAAGAAAACTGCTGATATACAAAAAGACATTGATGAGTGGATTGCAAAGAAAACTGCAAAGATAATGGAAGCAATCAAATCAGTTTTGAATGATGTAGAGAAACAAATTAATAAAAAGATTGATAGTGTTGCCAAAAAACTTTACAACTTAGTGTTTCCAAATGAACAACCAGCCCTTGATAAGGCAAGAAGATCTGCTAATGATGCCTTTAGTTGCTTGTTTAGAAAAATAATTGCAAGTTTGATCAGTGTTATTGCTGATTTTATCAGAGGTGCTGCTCTCAAGGTTGTCAATACTGCACAATGCTTAGTTGATAATTTCTTAGGAAGTATCCTGAGTCAGATTGCATCATTGATCAATAGCGTCATTGGTCAAGTGTTTGGTGCATTCAATTCTATTGTTGGTGGAGCAGTTTCTATTGTTGGTGATGCTCTTGATCTGATCAAAGATGTTCTTTCATTCCTGAGTTGTGATGATGATCCAGAGTGTACAACTGTGGATGAATGGAGCATGTGGTTAGGTGCAGGTAACTCAGTTGCAGGAAATATTCAAGGATTGATAAACAAAGTCACATCTTATCCAGGAGAAGTTTCAGACACTTTGAATGGAGATAACTTCAACTTCAATCTCGATATCAATTCAATGTTTGATTTAAGTGGATGTTTCACTGGACCAGTAGCATGTGGACCACCACTTGCACAATTCTTTGGTGGTGGAACAGGAGCTGCTGTCAATCTTGTTGTAAGTGGTCAGGGATCAGTCATTGGCGCAGAGGTTGTCAATGCGGGTATCAATTATTTGGTTGGTGATACCTTTGGTAAGGTGTATGATCAGTGTGGAAAAGGTGATGGAGCTGTAATTAGACCTATTATTGGTACAGTTATTGTTGGAGAAACTACAACAGATCCAACAGGAACTCTTCCAGATGGTACAGAGACAACAGGTATCATTGGAATTGAAATTATTGATGGTGGAACAGGTTATCTGCCTTCACCTGATGGTAGTTTGGGTGGTAGTGGTAGAACTTGGGCAGAGAATAATGAGACCATTATTCAACATGAGAATGGTGATTATGAGATCCCCATCCCACCAGGCAATAGAGTTTGTGTTGTGGCAGGGGACTCAGTGACAATTCCTGCTGGTGCAAGAGTTGTTACAGAACCCAATAGTGATTCTGGTGGTGGGGAAGAAATTCTTGGAGGAGTTCCACACATCATGAAGAGAGATGGATGTATTACAACTCCAGAAGTTAATTATGGATCATTGCGTGGTCTTGCACCAACATTAAGCACTGGAGCATATCCTGCTGTTCTTTATCTTTGTGACATCATTATTGAAAATGCTGGTGTAAACTATAGTGCTAATGATAGAGTAGTGATTGAACCAAGCAATGGTGCAGAAGCAGTTGCTACCTTCAATAGATTTGGTAGAGTTGAAAGTATCAAGGTAACAAAGGGTGGTGAAGGATTTACTGAACTTCCAACTGTGACCATAGAGAGTGCCACTGGATATAATGCAATTCTCTTGCCACAATTGTGCATAGATAGAATTGGTGAAGATGTAGATAAACCAGTAACTGGTGATCTGATAACAGTAATTGACTGTGTAGGTAAACTTTAATGGCAGAAAGAAAGAACTACCATACTCTTAGATATGGTAATGCTGATGGTGACATATCTTTTGGTCACATTCATGAAGACAACAATTTGTCTGCAGTGATGCTAAGAAGTGGTCAGGAAGAACTACACTACATCACATTAGATTCTACTGGAGAAGACCATCGCAAAGATGGTACAATTTGTAGATCTTTAGGTTCATTTCAGGTCAAAGCAGGAGATCGTGTAGGGAAAGGTAAACCAGGTGTTTATATTGATGCTGTTAGTGGTGACTTAGTATTGCGTGCTCCCAATGGACGTGTTAGAATTGAGGGGATAAACATTGATCTAATTGCATCTGGACCAAATGGAAAGAATGGAGTTATTAGGTTAGAATCTAATGAGAAAGTTCTAATAAAGACAAAAATATTTGATGCCAATGCATCAGTATCTGCCAAGATCTTTTCTGATGGAACTGTAAATGTAATTGGAAAAACCATTTGTGACATTTATGGAGGATTGGTGGATATTGCTGATGGATTCACTGAAATAAAAGGATCTAAAGGAGGATCTGCTAATGAAGATAAAAATAGGAGTATTTTATAATGGCTAAGTTACCTGATGCCTATATTGGTAAAAGATTATTTGTAGGACAAGGCAATCCTGAATGTTTGGGTAGAGGTCCACTTGAGATTCGTGGATCTGCCTATATGGAAGGTCCAGTTATCATGGGCAACCCAAATGTTTTTCCAAATGTTTGGGCAACTACAATGATTGGTCCTGTTACCAATCCAGATCTCTTGGGACCACCTTTGATTCCAGGAGCACTTTGCACTGGTATCAATAATCCATATTCTCTTGCTGTTCAAGGATCTTCCGCATTTCTTGGTCAGATTGATACTAACTTAGGAATCAATGTAGGAACCAATCTTATTGCTCAAGGAGAAGTGGCATCCAGATGTGGTCTTCATATTCTTTCTGCAAAGAAGAACTTTGATATCCCACACCCATCAAAGAAAGGATGGAGATTGAGACACACCTGTCCAGAAGCACCAACTAATGATGTATACATCAGAGGTAAGGTAAAGAACAAAACTGAAATCAATCTTCCAGAATATTGGAAGGATTTTGTGTATCAGGATTCTATCACAGTAAATCTGACTCCAATTGGTGCTCATCAGGATATTATTGTGAAGAGAATTGATGCTGAGAAGATCTATCTTCAATCTAAGAGTGGCATTCCCATCAATTGCTTCTATCACATCTATGCCGAAAGGAAAGATGGTGAGAAACTGATTCCAGAGTATGAAGGAAAGACACCAGGAGATTATCCAGGTAATAATGAAGAGTATTCTATCTCAGGATACCACTATGATGTTAAGGAGAACCAGAAATGACATTTGTACCACAAACATTAGGAACACAAAATTGCACAGATCCAGTGGTTACTGGAACACCATCTACAAGATTTGATTTTATTCAAAAGTTCTCTACAAATGATGATGTAGATCCTGATCCCATTGGTGGTTTTGAACCTTGCACTCCATACTATTATGGCAATGCACAGATCAATACTCTTCAAGTAAATACTGCTATCACACCAATCCCTGCCTGTGGTCAAGCTGGAGTTACTGTTTATACTGGTGCTTCTATCACTCTCAGTGGAAATGTAACTGCCAACACAGGAACTTTTACTGTAAAACCATTCAACATTCCTCACCCCACTAAAGAAGGTAAGAGGCTTGTTCATGCTTGCCTGGAAGGACCTGAGAATGGTGTCTACTTCCGTGGCACTATGAAGGACTGCAATGTGATCAATTTGCCTGACTACTGGGATGGACTGGTTGATATTGATTCCATTACTGTTCACCTGACACCAATGGGATGTTGGCAAGATCTGTTTGTTGAAAAGATCAATTGGGGTAAGCAGGTCATTGTGAAATCTGCTTCTGGTGGACCTGTGAATGCCTATTACACTGTCAATGCCACCAGAAAGGATGTTGTTCCTTTGCCTGTTGAGATGGACGAAGGTGACAAGTGGCCGTATGATGCTTGACACCACCCCCTGAGCACCCTATACTGGATAAGTACCAATCAGGAGACACAATTGGAAGATGAATATCTAACAAGGGTGGTAGTTAATCCTCTATCCAAATCCTTCTTGCTTTTGTCCAGTGCAGGGGAAGAGAAGGTTGTGGATTGTGACAGTGTTGAGCAGTTTATGAATGTGTTAGAGGTGGTTCGTAACTTAGTTGACCCAGAGGATGTTGCCTATGTTGACCCCCTAACCAAAATTGACCTTTGATTCCAAAATCGGGGCAAAAAATTTCCCAGTAAAAAATCAACCCTATTACTTTTTTTCAAATGCGACCAGAGACCAGAAAATCAATGGAAATGCTGTTTGCAGCAAAGTGGAATGTTCCCAAAGCAGCAGCAAACTGTGGTCTCTCCTGGAAAGAGATGAAAATCACATTCAATGAGTATTGTGCCTTTCATCCTCGCATTTATGATGGGACGGTGGCGGAAGTGGTAGACGCACCAGACTTAAAATCTGTTGGGAGTTAGTCCCGTGGGGGTTCAAGTCCCCCTCGTCCTATACAATAAATAAACCAAAATAGGAATTCAGTTCTATGAAGTACAGAATTGATACCTGCTACTGTTGGTACAATGGAAGGACTCAATTAGTCCAGATGTATTTCATCAATCAAGTCCCATTTACTTTTGATGATGTTCCTGAAAGTTATTGGTATGATCAGGAAATTTTAGAATTGGCAGATAGGGAAAGGGAATTTGAACCAGAGGATTTGTACTACTCATCATTCTATTTGATTGATGAAGAGTGTCATCCTATGTTGTTTGAATTAGAACTTGAAAATCCTGAAATGTTGCCAGTAGACTAAGATGAGAATAAATCTGTGGTATTGTCAAGAAATGGGATTTTGGAGATGGACTCTTGTAGACAATAGACGACCTGTGTGTAGAATGGAGTCAGGGCAGAGACAAGATCTAAAATTAGCAATGGAAGATGTTGCCAAAACTGTAGAATATATGTTAGAATGTGATGGCGATACAATCGCATCAGTGACCCAAAAAGTGTGACTTCAGAACCTCCTCTGGGAGGTTTTGTTGTATGCTAAATATTAGCAAGTAGAATCTCACGTGCTAATAAGATGCCTCTTAGTCGCTTAGATAATTTCCTGAAGAACGTCAGAGGAAATATCATTTATGTTGACCCCAACAGTTTAGATGCTACAGATAGCGTAACAAACCAAGGTAATTCTGCAGCACGCCCTTTCATTACTATTCAAAGGGCACTGATTGAAGCAGCAAGATTTTCTTATCAGGTTGGCATTGACAATGATAGATTTGAGAAGACAACTATTATGCTTGCTCCTGGAGAGCACTTAATAGACAACAGACCAGGATGGATTCCTGATGGATCTGGCAATTTTAGGTTGAGAAATGGAACAACATCAAGTGATTTTGAATCTTTCACTTCTGTTTCAAATTTCAATATAGACAATTCAAACAATATTCTTTATAAACTGAATAGTATCTATGGTGGAGTTATTGTACCAAGAGGTGTATCTATTGTAGGTCAAGATCTTCGTAAATGTAAGGTTCGTCCAAAATATGTCCCAAACCCAGAGAATGATGATATTGAAAGAAGTGCTATCTTCAGATTGACTGGTGGTTGCTATCTTCAGTCATTTACCCTCCTTGATGCTAATCCCAGCACCCCCATCTACAAAGATTATACTGCAAATACTTTTACTCCTGACTTCTCTCACCATAAGTTGACTGCATTTGAGTATGCAGATGGTACAAATGCAACAAATATTGCAGATGAGTTCATTGGATCTTTCTATACATCCAGAACTGATCTGGATATGTACTATGAGAAAGTTGGTCTTGTTTATGGACCTGATTCTGGACGTGAAATTACACCAAATTACCCAAGTGCTGGTGTAGATATTCAACCAAAGATTGATGAATACAGAATTGTTGGTCCCACTGCTGGTGAAGTTGGTATTACCAGTATCAAAGCTGGTGATGGTGTAGTCACTGGAACAACTATCACAGTAGATCTGACAGAAGGACTCTCTGGTTTGGATGTTGATACCAGAGTTCTGATTGATGGCATTCCTTCTCCAGGATACGACGGAATCTACTTCGTTACAGAAGTTGTAACACAAGATTCTGATGGTAAGACCACTAAATTCAAGTATGAAGTTCCAACTGCACCAGTTACAGCACTTCCTTCACCAACAGGTGGTGTAGCATCTCTTGTTATTGATACTGTTGGTTCAGCATCTCCATACGTATTCAACGTCTCAATGAGATCTGTTTATGGTATGTGTGGTATGCACGCTGATGGATCCAAAGCCAGTGGATTCAAGTCAATGGTTGTTGCTCAGTTTACTGGTGTCAGTTTACAGACAGATGATAATGCTTTTGTAAGATACAATTCTACAACAGGTGCTTATGATGACAGCACCACAGTAGATAATCTTCAAAGTGATCCTAATGCAAAATATAAACCTGCTTATGAGAACTTCCATATTAAAGCATCTAATAATTCCTTCATTCAACTTGTTTCTATTTTTGCCATTGGATATTCACACCAGTTTGTCACAGAATCTGGTGGTGATTTCTCTGTAACAAACTCTAACTCTAACTTTGGTCAAAATGCATTCAAATCTGATGGATTCAGAGATGAGGCATTTTCCAAGGATGATGTTGGTTATATTACTAATGTTATTCCTCCAAAAGTGGTTGATCCAGTAACAGTTACTTTAG
>Ga0255751_10001298_pt1 | contig 23806 bp, 34 predicted proteins | sample 071ome_20_FD_179951 | JGI IMG/M metagenome (GOLD analysis project Ga0255751, IMG submission 179951) | Coastal salt marsh microbial communities from the Groves Creek Marsh, Skidaway Island, Georgia - 071412BT metaG (version 2) | ecosystem: Environmental > Aquatic > Marine > Intertidal zone >... | reverse complement strand
ATGTGGATAAAGGCGAAAAAATTCTTCTAGTTGTTCCGACGACATCTCTTGTAGAGCAGATGTACAAGGACTTTTTGGATTATGGTTGGGATGCTGACTCATATTGCCACCGTATCTATTCTGGTAGGGAGAAGAGTAATGATGCACCAGTAACCATCACTACTTGGCAGTCTGTGTATAAACTAGAGCGTTCTTTCTTTGAGGATTATGGTTGTATTATAGGTGATGAAGCACACCTTTTCAAGTCCAAGTCATTGATACAAATCATGACCAAACTTCATCATGCTAAGTATAGATTTGGATTCACTGGAACATTAGACGGTACACAGACTCATAAATGGGTCTTAGAAGGTCTATTTGGACCATCATACAAAGTAACAAGAACTGAGGAGTTGATGAGACAGGGACACCTTTCTCAACTTGACATTCAATGTCTTGTTCTTAAACACCCACCCCAGAAGTTTGAAACTTATGAAGATGAGATACAATATTTAATCAGTCACGAACAGAGAAATAAGTTCATTCGTAACCTTACTTTAGATTTAAAAGGCAATACTCTTATTTTGTTTGCAAGAGTAGAAGCTCATGGTGCAGTACTTTACGAACAAATAAATAGTAACACGGGTGATGATCGTAAAGTATTTTTCGTACATGGTGGAGTGGATGCTGAAGAAAGAGAATTAGTCAGAGAGATTACAGAGAGAGAAAACAACGCAATTATTGTTGCCTCTTATGGAACTTTTTCTACAGGTATCAATATTAAAAACCTCCATAATGTTATCTTTGCCTCTCCAAGTAAATCCAGAATCCGTAATCTTCAAAGTATTGGACGAGTTCTTAGAAAAGGAAAAGACAAAGTAAAAGCAACTCTGTACGACATCTCAGATGATTGTTCAACCAAGTCCAGAAAAAATTATACTCTCAATCATTTTATAGAAAGAATTAAAACTTATAATGAAGAAAAATTTAATTATGAGATAATCACAATACAATTAAAGAACAATGGGAATTGAAGACGACTTTTATGCAACAGTAAAATTAAAATCAGGTGAAGAAATATTTGCTAAGGTAGCAGCTTCTGAAGAAGAAGATAGAACAATGCTGATTGTTTTCAATCCAATAGTTATCCAAGAAATTAAAACAAGGATAGGTGTTGTTGGATACAAGATAGAACCCTGGTTAAAAACAACAACAGAAGATATGTTTATTCTTAATCTTGAAGATGTACTTACAATGTCTGAATCTTCTGATATAGAAATGATATTGATGTATCAAGACTACTTAAAGCAAGCACAAAAGACTGAAGGTAATCAATCTAAGATTAATCGTAGAATGGGATACGTTGCTAATGTAAATGAAGCAAAAGAGATACTGGAGAAACTCTTTAATATAGACTTCAATAAAAGCCAAGAGTAGTCTTATCAACCTCCACAAAGGTAATTGTACACGTTATTTGATACCTTGTCAAGTATTTCTGTCAGTGCTATAATTCATACATATTATGAATAAAACTTATGATAGGAAAAACAATGACCCGTAGAAAAAGGTCAGAGCATTATGTGAATAACAAAGAGTTTCTTGCTGCTCTGATCGATTATAGAACTAACGTTGAAGTTTCTTATAAAAAAAAGTTTGACAAAGTTTTGTCTGAGCAAGATAAATCTGAAAGAGGAAAGTCTTGGCCAGGTAAACCTCCCATCCCTCGCTACATTGGAGAGTGTTTCCTGAAGATTGCGAATCACTTATCATTTAAACCAAACTTTGTCAACTACATGTTTAAGGAGGATATGATTTCTGATGGAATCGAAAATTGCGTTCAGTACATTCATAATTTTGATCCTGAGAAATCCCAAAATCCTTTTGCTTACTTTACGCAGATCATTCATTATGCGTTTCTCCGCAGGATTCAAAGAGAGAAGCGTCAGTTAGACATTAAGAATAAGATTATTGAACGATCTGGTTACAGTGAGGTGTTCGACGACAACAACACCCTTGACGGATCGAACTACTCCGATTACAATAGTATTAAAGATGCCGTGCATTCCAAACTTCGTTATTGATGAAAGTCGCAATCATTACTGACACTCATTATGGTGCTCGTAAAAATTCAAAACTTTTTCACGATTACTTCTTAAAATTTTACAATGAAGTTTTCTTTCCAACCTTAGAAAAGGAAGGTATCACCACGATTGTTCACATGGGTGATGCATTTGACAATCGAACAGGTGTTAATTTTGGAGCACTTTCTTGGGCAAAGGATAATATTTTTGACCCTATCAAAGAAAAAGGAATCAAACTTCATTTGATTGTAGGTAATCATGATTCCTATTATAAAAATACAAATGACATTAATGGAGTAGATTTACTCCTGCGTGAATATGATAATGTCACTGTATATTCAGAACCAACAGAGGTTTTATTAGATAATCTTAAAGTACTTTTTATACCCTGGATAAATCAAGAAAATGAAAAACTATCTCTTAACACTATCAAAAAGACTACTTGCAGGTGTGCGATGGGGCACCTGGAACTCCAAGGATTTAGAGTTAATCGACAAATCCTCATGGAGCATGGTTTGGAGAGCAAACTATTTGAGAAGTTCGAAACTGTCTTCTCGGGACACTATCACACTCGATCGGATAACGGAACAGTCTTCTATCTAGGCAATCCTTATGAAATGTTCTGGAATGATGTCAACGATCCCAGAGGATTTCATATCTTTGATACTGAAACTTTAGAGCATGTTCCAGTCAACAATCCAAACAGATTGTTTTACAATATTTACTATGAGGATACTGATCACCAAACTTTTGATTCAAGAGAATATACTAACAAAATTGTAAAAGTTATTGTTCGTAAGAAGAGTGATTCTAAAAAGTTTGAAAAATTTATTGATAAACTGTACTCCTCTAATGTTGCTGACTTAAAGGTTGTTGAAAACTTCACTATCCAAGAGTCTGAAGATTTTGAAGCATTTGAATCAGAAGACACACTTTCTATCTTGAATAGATATATTCAGGAGGCAGAAATAGATCTTGATAAATCGACGATTCGTAAAGTAATTACTGAAGTTTATCAAGAAGCATGTGAAATGATTTAAAATGTACATTCTAACAATACACGGCAAAGAAACAGAAGGCGCATATTCGGTAATGGATGATGATGGAGATCAGATTCTCTATCTCTTCGAGGAAGAAGATGATGCCATGAGATTTGCTATGATGTTGGAAGAAGATGGAAGTCCAGAAATGCACGTCATTGAAATTGAAGATGATATAATGATAAAGACGTGCGAAATGAATGATTATAAGTATACTATTATTACCAAGAATGATTTCGTAATCCCTCCTAAATCTGAACATGATTTTATTTAAAAAAATTCGTTGGAAAAATTTCCTAAGCACTGGAAATCAATTTAGTGAAATTGATTTTACTGAGAATACAACGAACTTAATTATTGGAACAAATGGAGCAGGAAAAAGCACAGTTCTGGATGCACTGACTTTTTCATTGTTTGGTAAACCATTTCGTAAAATTAATAAACCCCAACTCATCAATTCTGTGAACGAAAAGGATTGTAAGGTTGAGGTTGAGTTTTCTATTTCTGGAACTGACTGGAAAATTATCAGAGGAATTAAACCAGCAGTATTTGAGATCTGGAGAGATGATTCTTTGTTGGATCAAGAGGCAGCTTCTTTGGATCAACAGAAGTGGTTTGAACAGAACGTTCTGAAAATGAACTACAAATCATTTACTCAAATTGTAATTCTTGGTAGCAGCACATTTGTTCCCTTCATGCAATTGTCTGCAGCAAATCGCAGAGAAGTGATTGAAGATCTTCTTGACATTCGTATCTTTTCCACGATGAATTCTGTCATCAAAGAAAAGATTCGTTCAGTTAAAGAAGATATCAAAATTCTTGAACTGAAAAAAGAATCTCTCAATGAAAAAGTTTCTATGCAAGAAAATTTTATTGAGGAACTTGAGAATAGAGGAAAGCAAAATATTGAAGAAAAGGAAAGTATCATTCAAAAACTTTTGGATGAAGAAAATGGATATATTCTGAGCAATGAAGACTTGAATAGCAAGGTTGAAACGAGTCAAGAACAACTTGAAAAATTTATTGGTGCAACAGAAAAACTTCGTAAACTTGGTAACTTGAAAGGAAAAATTTCTAACAAGGTATCTACTATTACAAAAGAACACAAGTTTTTCACTGAGAATACAGTTTGCCCTACCTGTACGCAGTCAATTGAAGAGGTCTTCAGAATAAATAGAATTACAGACGCTCAAAATAAAGCAAAAGAGTTGCAATCCGGTTATAAAGAACTGGAGGAGGCAATTAAAGAGGAAGAAGAGCGAGAGCGTCAATTTACAAATTTATCAAAGGAGATTACTTCCTTAACTCATGGCATTTCTCAAAACAATACTAGAATTTCTGGATGTCACAGACAAATCAGAAATTTGGAATCGGAAATTCAAAGAATTACCGACCAACTTGCAAATAGAAATATTGAACATGAGAAGTTAGAATCCTTTAAGGAAAATTTAAAAACTACATACGACGAACTCGCTTCTAGACGGGACACTATCAACTATTACGATTTTTCGTACAGTCTACTTAAAGACGGTGGAGTTAAAACCAAAATCATTAAGAAGTATCTACCGCTGATAAATCAGCAAGTCAATCGTTATCTCCAAATGATGGACTTTTATATTAACTTCACACTTGATGAGGAATTTAACGAAACCGTCCAGTCCCCTATTCATGAAGATTTTTCATACTCTTCTTTTAGCGAAGGAGAAAAAATGAGGATCGACCTTGCACTCCTTTTCACCTGGCGTGAAGTTGCAAGGATGAAGAACTCAGTCAATACAAATCTCCTGATTATGGATGAGGTATTTGATAGTTCTTTGGATGGTTTTGGTACAGAGGAATTTCTTAAAATTATTAAGTATGTGATCAAAGATGCAAACGTATTTGTGATCTCTCATAAAGAGTCGTTGCATGATAAATTTGAAAACGTAATTAAGTTTGAGAAGGTAAAAGGTTTCAGTAGAATGGCGAGTTGATGTCAACATATAAGCATGTAGAAACAGGAAAGAGATTCTTTTTCATTCATATTCCAAGAACTGGTGGTAGATTTGTTGAATCAAATTTAGATGCACAGGGTTGGGTATGGGATGATAAGGTTGATGTTGATCGCCAATACAAAAGTGTTGATGGTGTAGAGGTTGCTCATTTTCATAAAGAGTATTATGAAAAGCATTTGGATGTAGAAAATATTCCCCATGTCTGCATCATAAGAAACCCCATTGATCGCTTCATCTCAGCATCAATTTATCTCAAACATTTATATGGTGATGATATTCAAGAGTTGATGGAAGATCCAATGTATTTCTTCTCAATGCTTGAAAATTATCCTTGCACAGAATCTGTAAACTGGTATCGATCTCAACTTGACTTCCTATCAGATAAAACACATGTGTGGAGATTTGAAGATGGACTTGGAGAAAACTTTTCTAATTGGTTGAGTGATATTGTTGGTGTTCCTGTCACTATGGACCAAAAAGTAAAATATTCAAAACAAGATTATGAATCAAATAAACTTGACAAAACTCCTGCTCTCATAGATAATATCAAATCACTTTATCGCAAGGAAATTGGCCAACTCTACCCCGAACTGGCAACACCATAGTAAAAAAGAACAGAAACGTCGCCTTAAACCTCAAGCAATGAGATCAAGGCGTGAAGCACTGCGCCACTTTAAAAAGCGTCACATGGGTCGTCCTAAGGGCGACCTTTCGTTTTATTATGGGTACATACGAAACGAAGAACATGTCTGTCTCCCACGAAATCAAATCTCAACTTGCCAAACTGCTTGCAACTGAAGATTTGGTTGTGGAGCATCGTAAGATTGAAACTGCCCAGTTCAATGTTCATACTCGTGTACTGACTCTTCCCATTTGGGATAGGGCAAGTAATGTTGTTTATGACATGCTTGTTGGTCATGAGGTTGGTCATGCACTCTTTACTCCAGATGAGGACCCTCCGCAAAACATTCCACATTCTTTTGTGAATATTGTTGAGGATGCTCGCATTGAAAAACTTATGAAGCGCAAGTATATGGGACTTGCAAAGACATTTTTTAATGGATATAAAGAACTGAGTGATGAAGATTTTTTCGCTCTTAAAGATGAAGATATTTCTAAGATGAATCTTGCCGATCGCGCTAACCTCTGGTTCAAGATTGGAAATCATATTGATATTCCTATTGAACGTGGTGAAGAGACTGAAATTATCAATCTGATCGCTGATGCTGAAACCTTTTCTGATGTTCTGATTGCTGCAGAGGCACTCTATAAATTCTGTAAGCAAAAGAAACAAGAAGAAAGCAACACTCCTATGGACAGTCTGGAGTCTCAGTCTGAAGGTTCTAACCAACCTTCTTCTGACTTCTCTGATCAACCTGAGGGTGAGAATGAGAGTGATCAGGAACAACCTAGCGAAACCAACTCTTATGGTGGTACTGCTGAACAACAGAAGCAACCTACCTCTATGGGTGGTGAAACCAATGAAGAACCTGAAGTTACCACCGTCGATAAACTTGAGGAAAATCTTCGTGAATTGATTTCCCAATATACTCAAGACAGTGTTTATGTTGAACTTCCAAAACTAAATTTGGAGTCTGTGATTATTAATAATGAAAAAATTGATAGTGTAGTGGATGCATATTTTAAAAAACAAAAAGAGAATCTTGGTGAAGATGTTTATAATCAAGTTGACTTAGAATTTAAAAAGTTTAAAAACTCTACTCAGAAAGAAGTAAACTATCTGGTCAAAGAATTTGAGTGTCGTAAGTCAGCAGATTCTTATGCACGTTCTACTACTGCTCGCACTGGTGTTCTGGACTGTACTAAACTTCATACCTATAAGTACAATGAAGATCTATTCAAAAAGGTTTCTGTGATTCCTGATGGCAAAAATCATGGATTGATTTTTGTTTTGGATTGGAGTGGTTCTATGTCGCAAGTTCTTCAGGATACATGTAAGCAACTCTTTAATCTTATTTGGTTCTGTAAGAAAGTTTCTATTCCTTTTGATGTATATGCTTTCACTAATGAATGGCATCGCACAACATATGATGAAAATAGTGATCGATATATTCCTGCTGAAATCAAAGCTCATTATGAAAAGAAAGATGGACTTCTTTCTGTATCTGACAATTTTAGTATGATGAATATTCTCAGTAGCAAGACTTCTTCTAAAGAATTGGAAAAGCAAATGCTTAATATTTGGAGAATTGCGTCTTATTTTGGATGTTCTTATGGATCTACTTATAGTATCCCTGATCAAATGAGTCTCTCTGGCACTCCTCTGAATGAAGCACTTGTTTCTCTGCATCAAATTCTTCCAAAGTTTCAGAAAGAAAATAAACTACAAAAAGTACAATGTATTGTTTTGACTGATGGAGAAGCAAATCAACTTAATCGTCATGTTGAAGTAAAACGTGATTGGGAAGAAGAACCTTACATTGGAACTCGTCGTATCAATCCGGAAACAACATTTGTACGCGATCGTAAGATTGGAACAACATATAAAGTTGAATATCAATGGCATAAGTTTACTGATACTATGCTTAGGAATTTAAAGGACAACTTTCCCACAGTAAACTTTATTGGTATTCGTGTTCTTTCCTCTCGTGATGCAAATTACTTTATGAAAATGTACTATGATTATGGTAAAGAACTTTGCAAACTCCAAACTGAATGGAAAAAGCAAAAAAGTTTCTGCATTAAAGAATCTGGATATGATGCATACTTTGGAATGTCTTCCAGTGCTTTATCTCAAGATTCTGAGTTTGATGTTAAAGAAGACGCAACTAAATCTCAAATTAAGTCAGCATTTGTTAAAAGTTTGAGAACCAAGAAACTAAATAAAAAAGTCCTAGGTGAATTTATTTCCTTAGTCGTATGAATTGGAAAGAAATAGCACTTGCTTCAGAAACAGATTCAAAGGTCAGAAAAGTTTTGTTGGAAGGACCTAAAAAATTAACCGACGCCTGGTTACTAGCAGCAATGAAGTTCAAATATGGACGATTTGCAAAGTGACCATGGGGGGTGCTCAGCGCCCCCTTTTTCTTTTATAATGACTCTGTTGAAACGAAACACACTATGCCACGTTCTCAGTTCCCTATGACCGATGATCAACTGATTACCAATCTTAAGAATCAGTATGGTCCAGAAGTCACTTCTGGAGACATCAAAGGTTATTGTGCTATGAATGATCTTAATTATCAAACCATCACTAATCGACTCAAAGATTATAAAACTAGTCGTGGTAAGTGGAATTTGGAAGTAACTAAAGAAACTGTAAAAGAACTGGAAACTTCCTATAATGCTCCTGCAGCACTACCTGCAATTGAGCAAAACCTTATTCCTGCAAAAGATGATACCTTCGTCAAGTTTGGTAATTTTGGCGATATTAAAAAAATTATCCAATCCAATCTGTTTTATCCAACGTTCATTACAGGTCTTTCTGGAAACGGCAAAACTCTATCTGTTGAACAAGCGTGTGCCCAACTTGGACGAGAACTGATCCGTGTAAACATTACTATCGAAACTGATGAAGATGATCTCATTGGTGGCTTCCGCCTTGTTGATGGTGCCACAGTCTGGCACAATGGTCCCGTTGTGGAAGCCCTCCAACGAGGTGCCGTCTTGCTTCTTGACGAAATCGACCTCGCTAGCAACAAAATCCTTTGCCTCCAGTCCATCCTTGAAGGTAAAGGCGTTTTCCTCAAGAAGATTGGCAAGTACATTACGCCCGCCAAGGGTTTCCAGATCTTCGCAACGGCAAACACAAAGGGCAAGGGGAGTGACGACGGTCGATTCATTGGGACTAACGTGCTCAATGAAGCTTTCCTAGAACGTTTCCCTGTTACCTTTGAGCAGGAGTATCCCACTGCTACCAACGAATACAAAATTCTCTACAAAGTTGCTGCTTCTATTGGAGCATTCAAAGAAACTGCTGATCTTGATTTCCTCAAGCGTCTCTGTGATTGGGCAGACATTATCCGCAAGACCTTTTATGATGGTGGTATTGAGGAAATCATCAGTACTCGCCGCCTGGTTCACATTGTTCGTGCCTACAGTATCTTCCAAGATAAAGCAAAAGCAATCCAAGTTTGCGTGAACCGATTTGATGACGAAACCAAACAAGCATTCTTGGAACTGTATGATAAAGTTGATGCAGATTTCCAAATGCCCGTTGACGAGCAATCCCAATTTTGATATAATTGAAAAGAGGTTATTATGATTAACAGCGTTATGCCTGAAAAAGATGATGTCACCATTCTTGGTGGCACCAGTGAAACAACAGAAAGAGATTGGAATGATTTCTGGGAACAAGATGGAATTAGTCTAACTGGAAATCCTCACTATTCTTCTGATACTATTACGTTTAGTTCTGATGGTATTGGAGCTGCTGATACTGTTTCTTTTGTTGGATCTAGAATTTATGGTGGAATGGGAGAAGATCACATTTCCTTTTCTCCATACGACGCATCTACATTTAAATTGAACATGAATGACATTCCAGAACTTCCTGAAGCACCTACTAACGAAAATGGTTTTTGGAAGTACAATGAAGACGTAATCATCAAAGAAATTCGTGAATATCTTGGCGGAACTTATCGTTCTCACTATGCTTCTGAAGGATCTAAAACTCAAACCCTTGATTTGATTGAGGGTATTGGTGACGCAGAACCTTTCTGTCGCAGCAATGCTATTAAATACCTTTCTCGCTTTGGTAAGAAGAATGGTAAGTCAAAACAAGACATTCTAAAAGCAATTCACTATTGCATTCTTCTCTATCACTTCGCTGGCCTTTGTAATGAAAATACGGAACCCTATGAAACTTTCTGATAAAACTCTTTCTGTCCTGAAGAACTTTTCTTCCATCAATCAGTCTATCCTTTTCAAAGAAGGTAGCAAACTTCGCACTATTAGTGTGATGAAGAACATCCTTGCAGAAGCAACCATTACTGAGGAGTTCTCTAAAGATTTTGGTATCTATGATCTGAATCAATTCCTTAATGGTCTGACCCTTCATCAAAGTCCTGAACTTGACTTTGGTAATGAAGGTTACGTTGTGATTCGTGAAGGTAAAATGCGTTCTAAGTATTTCTTCGCTGATCCCAATGTAATTGTCACTCCACCTGACAAGGAAATTAATCTTCCTAGTGAGGATGTTTGCTTTGAAGTGAGCACTGAACAACTGGACAAACTGCTCAAGGCAGCAGCAGTTTATCAACTTCCCGATATCTCTGCCGTTGGTGAAGCAGGTGTTGTGAAACTGGTTGTTCGTGATAAGAAAAACGAAACCTCCAACGATTTTGCAATTGTTGTTGGTGAAACTGAGAATGAATTCTGCTTCAACTTCAAAGTAGAAAACATCAAAGTTCTTCCTGGAACTTATGAAGTTGTTGTTTCTCAAAAACTTCTTTCTCGATTTACTAGCAAAAACCACGATCTTACTTACTATATCGCTCTGGAACCTGATTCCAGCTTTGGTTGATGAAACACATCCTTTTTACCTTGAAAGGTTGTAGTATGGTTCTTCTTGATGATGAACAATACATTAGGGATGTGGTTTATCATGCCAGCGTCAAATGTAATTCTACTCTGCTGGCACTCAACTCACACAAGTTTGATCCTCAAGGTGTAACTTGTGTGGCAATGCTTGCTGAAAGTCACATCAGCATTCACACTTGGCCAGAGTTGGGTATGGCAGTTTGTGACGTTTTTACCTGTGGGGATCACACTGATCCTGCTGCTGGTGTAGAATACATGAGACAGATGCTTCATGCATCTAATATTGTTAGTCGTGAATTTGTGAGACCACTGGAATGAAAGACTGGAAAACTATCTTTAATAGTTTGTCTGATGGTGAGAAAGACAAAGTTGCCGTCCTTCGTGTGATGGAATGTGCTAACGGAGTTATGCAATATGCTTATAGGGATAAGCAAATCTTTGCTTATTCTACCTATGAGACACGAAAGGCAATGAAGTTCAGTATGTCTTGTATGAAGAATATGGCAATTCCCCTGAAGGAAGAAACTATTGCATTTGAACCAGAAACAGAAAAACTGCTGAGGGAAGTTAGGGACATCTATATCAGTGGTTTCAAACACGGAAATGATGATGACCTAAACGAGTATATGCGTTCCTCTGGTGCATGTATCCGTGCTCTTGGTCAAGAGCGAATTATTAAGGCAAAAGACATTCTGGCACAAAATATTGCCGACATCCCACTTCATGCATTAGACTGGGGTGTAAGATACATCAACCAGTTTTTCCAGTGAATATCTTTGTTACTTCTCCTGACCCCTGGGAATCTGCCAGGGTTCTTCCTGACAAGCACATTGTTAAGATGCCCCTAGAGACCTGTCAGATGCTTGCTATTGTTGCTTCTGACAAATGGGGTCATGGATTTGGCACTCTTCCCAAAGCAGACGGTACTCCCTATGCTACTGAGAAGGGTGCTTTTCGTAACCATCCCTGTACTATCTGGGCAAACGAGTTTGTGAATAATTGGCAGTGGTTGATTGCTCATGGATTTGCTCTTTGTGAAGAGTATGCAGCACGATATGGTAAAGTTCATACGTGTTTTAATACTCTTCTTGCTGCAAGAGAAATCTTTCCAACCGCAGACCCACAAGGTCGTAGTGGAAAAGAAACAACACCATTTGCAAGAGCGATGCCAGACGAATTTAAACTAGATCGTACAATTAGTACGTTTGAAGCGTACAAATTGTATATTGCATCTAAACCATGGGTATGCGATAATTATCTTCGCCTCCCACAACGTAAACCTGATTGGGTATAAATTATGAGTCGTGATGAATTTCTTTGGGTTGAAAAATATCGCCCTAAGACTATTGAGGATTGTATTCTTCCTGATGCAACCAAACAAACTTTCAAAGACTTCCTAGATAAGGGGGAAGTTCCTAATCTGCTCCTTGCAGGGCCTGCTGGGTGTGGAAAGACAACCGTAGCAAAAGCACTGTGTAACGAACTTGGAGTAGATGTATATGTCATCAACGGATCCGACGAGGGTAGATTCCTCGATACTGTCAGAAACAATGCGAAGAACTTCGCTTCGACCGTATCGCTTTCGTCAACTGCTAAACACAAAGTCATCATCATTGATGAGGCAGATAACACAACAAACGACGTACAACTCCTCCTACGTGCGTTTACTGAGGAATTTAGTGGCAACTGCAGATTCGTCTTTACCTGCAACTACAAAAACAAAATCATTGAACCTCTTCACTCCCGATGTGCCGTCGTTGACTTCTCAATCAAGGGAAAAGAGAAGGCGCAGTTGGCTGCAGGTTTTTATGGACGCCTTCAAGAAATTCTATCTGCAGAAGGTGTAAAGTATGATAATAAAGTTCTTCTTGAACTAATCAATAAGCACTTTCCTGACTGGAGACGTGTTCTTAATGAGTGTCAACGTTATTCTTCTGGTGGAGAAATTAATTCTGGTATTCTTGCAACCTTTGGTGATGTAAAAGTAAATGATCTCGTTAAAAACCTTAAAGAAAAGAACTTCCCTGAAGTACGTAAATGGGTCGTTAGTAATCTGGACAATGATTCTGGGGTACTTCTGCGTCGTATTTACGATGCTCTTCTTGTATCCCTTGAAAACCCTAGTATTCCTGCTGCTGTGCTTATTATTGCTAAGTATCAGTATCAAATTGCCTTCGTTGCCGATCAAGAAATTAATCTTCTGGCGGCGCTAACTGAAATTATGGTGGAGTGTGAATTCAAATGACACATAAAACTAAATTAGATTCAATTTATACGGGAGATAAACAAACTTCCGCACAAGCAAATTGGTATGCTGATAGGAAAGATGATCCGGAGTTTAAAAAGAAAAATCAAGAGAAATCAGCAGAGCAAAGGAAAAAAAAGAAATCTTTTTGGGAGGAGTTGACAAAAGATGATGTATGTGAAGACTGTGGAAAAACTCAAGATATAGAATACCATCATATAGATCCGTCAACAAAATCATTTAATTTGGGTGATGGTAAGTTTCTCTATGGTAGAGAAAAACTTATTTGCGAAAAGGCAAAGTGCATACCATTATGTAAGAATTGCCATAAAAACAGACATAAAACAGACATTCTTGAGTGTGATTCAAATGATTAAACAAATTAAGTCTCATTGGTATTATGTGTTCTGGGGTATTTGTACTGTTACTGTTGTAGCAGGTCAAGTATATGTTGGAACTGGATATCGTCAGATGGCAGAAGCAACTAAATCAACTGCTATTCATGTTGTATGTGAGGTTGGACAAAAAAATAAAACTGGGGAGTACGAATGATACTGACTGAGGATGATGCAGTTTATGCTGCTAATAAATTTATAAATTATTATTCTCAGTTCAATCGTATTGATGACTATCTTCGTTTTGTGAAGAAGGATAGGATTTCTGATAGATCTGGTGCTTTATTTGGTGCTGATTCTGAATTCTATGATTCGTTTGATGTTCATCCAAATGATATGAACTTCCAGATTCATATTGTCGATACGAATCCAAAGACAACATCAAGATACAATCAATGGTTGTATTCTGAGACTCTTAATCTCACTGCATCTAATGCTATTGAGGAAGCGATTCCTGGTAGAACTCACAAGTGGATTGTTGTAGAAACAAATAGTGATAAAGTGGTTGGGGTTGTTCGATTTGGATCTCCAACAATCAATAGTAAACCACGCAATGATTACTTTGGAAAAGTCCTTCCTCTCTCTGATATTAACGCTCATTTTGTCATGGGTTTTAATATTGTTCCTACTCAACCTTTTGGATTCAATTACTTGGGGGGAAAGTTACTTGCCCTTTTAGCATCATCAAAAGAACTCAAGCAGCAGTTTGATGATAAGTATGGAACTGATCTCAAATACTTTGAGACCACTTCTCTGTATGGAACCACCAAGGGTGTGTCTATGTACGATGGACTCAAACCCTTTCTAAGACATATTGGTGACACTGAGAGTAACTTCTTGCCTCTCTTTCATGATGATGAGTTTCGTGACTTCTTCTGGTGGTTTAATGAGCGTAATGGTGGTGAGCGTCTGATTTCCGCAGACAAGTCATCTAAGAAACTCAAGATTCAAACTAAGATGATCTCTATTATTCGTAAGTCTTTGCAAGATGAGAATAAACTTAAAGAGTTTAATGATTGTATTAATCATGCAAAATCTTTGACTGAGAAGAAAAGGTATTATCTTGGAGACTTTCGTCACAATACAGAAGAGGCAATTTCTTGGTGGAAAAAGAAAGCGTCAAAGAGATATGAAAAACTTAAATCTGATGGGAGAGTTAGAACTCAACTTGAGATTTGGGAACCTGGTGCAAACTTGGAGATTATTAGATAATGGAACTCAAAGACTGGCTTAACTCAATTAACTTTACAAAAGAAGATCTTACTGAACATACAAAGGAATATCCTCCATACATTGTCAATCGTTGTCTTTCTGGACACTTGGACTGTATTATGTTTGCAAACGAAATGAATAAGTATCATTTCTTAGATAAAGATATGCAATATTCATTTTATCTAAATAGTCTCAGGAAAAAGAAGAGATTCTCTCCTTGGCTCCGTAAGGATAAAGTCACAGACTTAGAATGTGTAAAACAATACTATGGTTATAGTAATGAAAAAGCATCCCAAGCACTGAAAATCCTGACAAACGAACAAATCACTTTTATTAAACAACGACTTGACATTGGAGGAACAAAATGACTACTACGGTAGAACCTACAGTACAGTGGTCTCAGGACCAAATGGTGGAGGTAATTCTTAATGAACCTGATGACTTCCTTAAAGTCCGTGAGACTTTAACCCGCATCGGAGTTGCATCGCGCAAGGAAAAGAAACTCTATCAATCATGCCATATCCTGCACAAACAGGGTAGATATTTCATTGTTCACTTTAAAGAACTGTTTGCGCTTGATGGCAAACACGCTAATCTCACAGTGAATGATGTTCAGCGTCGTAATCGCATTGCACGTTTGCTTGCAGACTGGGGATTGATTACAATTGTTAAAGAGGATAGTGTTGTTGATATTGCTCCTCTGAATCAAATCAAGGTTCTTGCTTACAAGGACAAAGGTGATTGGATTCTTGAGCAGAAGTACAACATTGGTAAGAAGGGTAAAACTCAAGAGGCAGAATAAATAGTAGTGTGCCATTCGTGCGGCACTCTACAAGTCGGAACACCCTAGAAGGGAGTGTGGTTTTCTACACTCCCTTTTTTATGCTTTCTTGTATAATTAGTAATGGATGCCGTAAGGGTCCACACAACACAAACTCGCTTTTAAAGGAGCTACCATAATGAACATCCAGCGTTATTCTGCTGCGGATCTTAATACCTTGATGGATAAGATCACCAAGAACAGTATTGGTATGGACGAATATTTTGATCGTCTTTTTAATCTTCATGAAACTACAACAAACTATCCGCCTTACAACCTTATTCAGGTAAATAATGTAGAATCACACTTAGAGATTGCATTAGCAGGATTTAAGAAAGGAGAAGTCAATGTTTTCACGGAGTATGGAAAACTTTTTGTCGAAGGACAAAGGGAAGATACAGAGTCGGAGAAGACCTTTATCCACAAGGGAGTGGCTAGCAGAAGCTTTAAACGAGCGTGGACTTTATCCGACGACACCGAAGTACGAGACGTTACCTTCGAAGACGGACTCCTCAGAATCGTCCTTGGAAAAATAGTTCCAGACCATCATGCACGTAAAGATTATCTCTAAATAATAACGAATATCGTCGGCGCAGACGGAGGGGGAACTGGCAAAATCCAGTTGACCCCCCTCTTTTTTATTGCTATAATACTAATAGGTAAATTTGTGTTATGACCATTAAATTAGTTGTACTAAAATCTGGTGAAGACATCATTGCTGATGTTTCAGAGATGGCAGTAGGTGAAGAAGAGAATCCAAGAGTTGTTGGATATTTTTTGGATAAACCTTGCATCATTAAAATGAGGAATCCAAGTCTTCTCAATGAAGAAATTCAGAATGGAGTTCAAAAGGCAGGATATGAAGTTTCTCTTTTCCCATGGATTCCACTTTCTGCAGATAAAAGAATTCCAGTTCCTGCAGATTGGCTTGTTACTATGGTAGAACCAACTGCCAAATTAAAAGAAATGTATATCGAGGATGTTGTAAACCATGGACAAAGTAATCAAAGTGATGTTTCTGATGAACAATCAGATTCTTATATCGCAGATTGAAGAGGTTGGTGCTGATATTGGAGAACCAGATTGCAAATTGATCAAACCTTGCATTGTAACTGAATACAAAGAGGCGACTTATACTCTTACGCCATTTATGTTAAAGTTGACAAAACAAGAAACTTTTATGATGAGTTCTGACAAGATTTTAACTCTTGCAGATCCTATGCCCACCCTACTTGAAAAATATCAGGACCTGATTAAGTAATGCGCTTTTACACTAATGTTCAATTGATTGGCAATCAGTTCCTCGTTCGTGGAGTTGAAAATGGAAAAAGATTTGAAACAAGAGATGAGTTTTATCCTACGCTTTATGTAAAAAGCAAAAGGGAAACAAAATATGTAACATTAGGTGGAGAACACGTAGAAGAAGTAAAACCAGGCACTGTTCGTGATTGTCGTGAGTTTTACAAAAAATATGAAGGAGTTGATGGATTTGAGATCTATGGAAATGATCGATACATCTATCAATACATTTCAGAAAAGTATCCAGAAGATGAAATCAAGTTTGATACAAAACAAATCAAACTTGTAACTTTGGATATTGAGGTTTCATCTGAAGAGGGATTCCCTGATGTGGAGTCTGCTTCAGAAGAAATCCTTGCGATTACTATTCAGGATTATGCAACCAAGAAGATCACTACTTGGGGAGTAAAACCATTCAACAATAAGCAGGAGAATGTAACATACCATTATTGTCCAAGTGAATATGAACTTCTCAATCACTTTATCAATTATTGGATGGTTGACGTTCCAGATGTGATTACTGGATGGAACATTCAGTTGTATGATATTCCTTATATTTGCAAACGACTTGATCGTGTCCTTGGTGAGAAACTAATGAAGAGATTCTCTCCTTGGGGTCTTGTAACTCAAGGTGAAACTTTCATTCAAGGTCGTAAGCACACAACCTTTGATGTTGGTGGTGTCACTCAACTTGACTACCTTGATTTGTATAAGAAGTTCACTTACAAAGCGCAAGAATCATATCGTCTTGATTATATTGCCAGCGTAGAACTTGGTCAGAAGAAACTTGATCACTCTGAGTTTGATACCTTTAAAGATTTCTATACTCATGGGTGGCAGAAGTTTATTGAATACAACATCGTTGACGTGGAACTTGTCGATCGTCTAGAAGACAAGATGAAACTGATTGAACTCGCCCTCACCATGGCGTATGATGCCAAGGTGAATTATGTTGACGTGTTCTATCAAGTAAGAATGTGGGACAATATTATCTACAACTATTTGAAGAAAAGAAATATTGTCATTCCCCCCAAAGTTCGTTCTGATAAGAATGAAAAGTATGCCGGTGCATATGTGAAAGAACCCATTCCTGGAAAGTATGATTGGGTTGTGAGTTTTGACTTGAACTCTCTGTACCCACACTTGATCATGCAGTATAATATTTCTCCAGAAACTCTTCTTGAGGAAAAGCATCCAACAGCAACTGTTAATAGGATACTGAATGAAGAGATAAACTTTGAATTGTATAAAGACAATGCAGTATGTGCCAATGGCGCAATGTATCGCAAAGATATTCGTGGGTTCTTGCCAGAACTGATGGAGAAAATGTATGGCGACCGTGTTATATTTAAAAAGAAGATGCTCGCTGCAAAACAACAGTATGAAAAGACTCCTACTAAGGCACTGGAGAAAGAGATTGCACGTTGCAATAATATCCAGATGGCTAAAAAGATTTCACTCAACTCTGCTTATGGTGCAATCGGTAATCAGTATTTCCGTTACTACAAATTGGCCAATGCAGAAGCGATTACGCTTTCTGGTCAAGTCTCTATCCGTTGGATTGAGAATAAGATGAACGAATATCTAAATAAACTATTGTCTACAGAAAACGTAGATTATGTCATTGCATCCGACACTGACTCAATCTATCTTAATATGGGACCTCTTGTTGATAAATTCTTTGGTAATAAGTCTGGTGATAAAGCAGCAATTGTTTCAGTACTTGACAAGATCTGTCAAGAAAAACTGGAACCATTCATCGAACGCAGTTATCAGAAACTTGCGGATTACGTTTCGGCGTATGAACAGAAGATGCAAATGAAGCGTGAGAACATCGCTGATCGTGGTATTTGGACTGCCAAGAAGCGATATATTCTCAACGTATGGAACAGTGAAGGAGTTCAATATACTGAACCTAAACTGAAGATGATGGGTATTGAGGCAGTTAAGTCTTCAACTCCTGCACCTTGTCGCAAGATGATTAAAGATGGTCTCAAACTTATGATGAGTGGGACAGAAGATGATGTGATCAACTTTATTGATACCTGTAGAGAAGAATTTAAGAAACTTCCCCCTGAAGATATTTCTTTCCCAAGATCAGCATCTGATGTTGTAAAATATGCATCATCATCTGACATTTATATAAAGGGAACTCCCATTCATGTTCGTGGAGCACTTTTATTCAATCATTATATTAAACAAAAGAAACTTACAAACAAATATTCTTTGATTCAGAATGGAGAGAAAATCAAATTCTGTTATTTAAAGAAACCAAATATATTCCATGAAAACGTAATTTCTTTCATCCAAGATTTCCCCAAAGAACTTGGAATTGACAAATACGTTGATTATGACTTACAATTTGAAAAGTCATTCCTTGAACCCCTGAAAGCAATCCTGGATGCAATTGGATGGAACGTGGAGAAAACTGTAAACCTTGAACTATTTTTTGGATGATGGATCTTCCTATCAACGACGAAGAACTGAATAAAATTATCAATGCAATGACTCTTGGTGGAGATGTTGCACTATATCAAAAACTAAAACTGGTACAAGAACTGCGTGAGCAGGGTCTTCCTTATAAAAAAATCCTTCGTGAACAATATGGGATGGTAGCTTGATGGACTTTCTTAAAGATATTGTAAAAGAGATTGGTGATGACTTTACTAAGTTAGCATCTGATATTGATGAAACCGAAACTTATGTGGACACAGGTTCGTACATTTTTAACGCACTGGTTTCAGGTAGCGTATTTGGTGGTGTATCTGGGAATAAGATTACTGCTATTGCTGGAGAGTCTTCTACTGGAAAGACTTTCTTCTCTCTCGCTGTCGTTAAGAATTTCCTTGATTCCAATCCTGATGGTTACTGCCTCTATTTTGACACTGAGGCTGCTATTACCAAATCTCTGATTGAATCGCGTGGAATTGATACCTCTCGTTTGGTTGTTGTTAATGTTGTCACTATTGAGGAGTTTCGTGGCAAAGCACTCAAAGCAGTAGATATATACCTTAAGAAACCATTAGAAGAACGCAAACCTTGTATGTTTGTGTTAGACTCTCTGGGTATGCTTTCCACTGAGAAGGAAATCACTGACGCACTCAACGACAAACAAGTTCGTGACATGACCAAATCACAATTGGTTAAAGGTGCATTCCGTATGCTTACTCTCAAGTTGGGTCAAGCAAACATTCCAATGATCGTTACCAACCATACCTACGATGTTATCGGAGCTTACGTACCAACTAAAGAAATGGGAGGAGGCAGCGGCCTCAAATATGCAGCGTCTACAATCATCTATCTTAGCAAAAAGAAAGAAAAGGACGGAACAGAAATCGTCGGCAATCTTATCAAAGCTAAGACTGCTAAGTCGCGTTTGAGTAAGGAGAACAAAGATGTTACGGTACGTTTGTATTACGATGAGCGTGGCCTTGATCGTTATTATGGTCTTCTTGAACTCGGTGAGATTGGCGGTCTCTGGAAAAACGTTGCTGGGCGATACGAGATTGACGGCAAAAAAGTCTATGCTAAAGCAATTCTCAAAGAACCCGAAGTATATTTCACTCCAGAAGTAATGGATCAATTAGACCAAATAGCAAAACAGGAGTTCAGTTATGGATCGTAAACGCAGGTTTAAAGAAACTGATAAGGGAAAAGAATTCATTGAAAGTGGAATGACCCTTATCACTGAACCTGAGAGCGACAAATATCTAAACAATGGAAAACATCAAAATTTTGAAGACGAAAATAAACGTCAACAAAGTAATTGAACAATTAAAGAAATATCCACAGGACTGGGATCATCAGAAACATCTGAAGGATTCTCAGTCCTTAGTTGATAGGGGATTTGCAGACTTGCCAGTAAGTGCCCTTCAACTTATAATGGGTGGGGTTCGTAACAAAGAAGACTTTGTTGGGGATTCTGAGATCAATGTTAAAACTCCAGCATATTCTCATCACAGTGAGATTCGAAAGATCATACGCAAGCATTTTAAGAACGCAGAGATTCATAGGTGCGGTTTTCTTTCACTTCCTGTAGATGAAATTGTAGGAGCACATATTGACGAAGGAACTTACTACCTAACCAGAGATAGATATCATCTTTCTATCATTGGTAGGTATCAGTACTTTTGTGGCAATGAAAGTATCATTGTAGAACCAGGAACTCTCTTATGGTTCAACAATAAATTACCTCATGGAACCGTTAACATCGGTGATGAGACAAGAATAACATTTGTATTTGATATACCTCATGGATAAAGTTGAAGTCCTAATCCTCAGAAATCTTCTTTACAATGAAGAGTATCTTCGTAAAGTTGTGCCTTTTATTAAGGCAGAATATTTTGAAGACATCAATCAGAAGATTGTGTTTGAAGAGATTCTTAATTTTGTCACTGAGTACAATCAACCAACTACAAAAGAAGTTATTTGTATTGAGGTGGAGAAGAGATCTGATATAACAGATTCTACCTTTCAAGAGATAACTAAACTGATTAGTTATCTTGAAGATGTTCCGACTGACTTTGGATGGTTAGTTGATACAACAGAAAAATGGTGCAGAGATCGTGCCATCTATCTGGCATTGATGGAATCAATTGCTTTGGCAGATGGTAAGGATGATAAAAAAGATAGAGATGCTATTCCAAGCATTCTATCTGATGCTCTCGCAGTATCTTTTGATACTCACGTTGGACATGACTATTTGATTGATTATGAACAGCGTTATGAATCCTATCACAAGAAAGAAGACAAGATCGAATTTGATCTTGAGTATTTTAATAAAATTACGAAGGGTGGTCTTCCAAATAAGACTCTTAATATTGCTCTTGCTGGCACTGGTGTCGGTAAAAGTCTCTTTATGTGCCATGTCGCATCTTCCGCCTTATTATGTGGGAAGAATGTACTTTATATCACGCTTGAAATGGCTGAGGAAAAAATTGCAGAACGAATTGACGCTAACCTTCTCAATGTCCCCATTCAAGAGATTAGTCAACTTCCTAAAGTGATGTTTGAAAGTAAGGTAACTAACCTTTCTAAGAAAACTCAAGGAACCCTAATTATTAAGGAGTACCCTACAGCATCTGCCCATAGTGGACACTTTAAATCACTTCTTAATGAACTTGCACTTAAGAAGTCATTCCGTCCTGATATTATTTTCATTGATTACCTTAATATATGTGCTTCCTCGCGGTATCGCGGGAATAGCACTGTCAATTCATATAGCTATATCAAAGCGATTGCTGAGGAACTTCGAGGGTTGGCTGTTGAGGCAAACGTCCCTATCGTTTCTGCCACGCAGACCACTCGCTCTGGTTATGGTAGCAGTGACGTTGAACTTACTGATACTAGTGAATCCTTTGGTCTCCCTGCTACTGCTGATCTTATGTTTGCCCTTATTTCTACAGATGAGCTTGAAGAACTGGGACAAATTATGGTAAAGCAATTGAAGAATCGATACAATGATCCAACAGTTCATAAACGATTTGTAGTTGGTATTGATCGTGCTAAGATGCGTCTCTATGATTGTGAACAGTCTGCACAGAACGAAATCCTTGACAAGGGTAGAGAGGAAGAGTATACTTATGAAGAAAACAAACCCAAAAAATCATTTGACGGATTTAAATTCTAGTATGACAAAACAAATTGACACTAAAAAATATGTTGAGTTTGTTCGCCAAACGACTAGTCCTGCAAGTTCTGATCTTGCAAAACTTTTGACTCGTCTGACTGAACTTGATGTTGAAGCAGATGCAGATGTCCCTCGTTTGATGACAGCAGCATTTGGCATCAGCGCAGAAGCAGGTGAGTTTACTGAAGTTGTAAAGAAAGTTTTTCTTCAAGGCAAACCCTGGAATGATGAAAATGCTTTCCACCTGAAGCGTGAACTTGGTGATATCATGTGGTATCTTGCTCAAGCATGTATGGCACTTGATACTTCGTTTGAAGAGATTCTTGAAATGAATTATGAGAAACTGAGTGCTCGCTATCCTGAAGGATCCTTTGATGTATATCGTTCTGAAAATCGTGTGGAGGGAGATCTGTGACTAAGAGAGAATTTATGACTAGTTCAGGTGACATCTTTGAATGGGAAGAAACCGATGAGGTTCGTAAAGCAGTAGAACGACTGCACGAAACTATTAGACAAAATAAACTTAACGAGAAAGAAGATGATCAGCGTTGAAATGGATGTTCGTTCTGCCGCTGCAGTACGTCAAGCACTATTTGAATCTCAGAATGAATTCACTTACAATCCCACTTGTGTGCCACAGCGCATTAATCAGATTCGTGAAGTGATCACTGAAATTGACAAACAAATTGAGAATGAATTGAAGAATGAAACTACTGACGCTTGAAGATTATCAAAAGGCAGGTGAAGAATTTTGGCCTAAGTATTGGTACATTGCTAAAGAACTTGGTGATGGTGCTAAACCAGAAGACATTTTGAAAGTTATGGAAGCAATTGGCACAGTTGCTCTAAAGGTAAAATTAGAAAATACTTTAGCACCTTTTGGATTTAATAAAAAGAATGATGAACAAGAAATTGATTGATGATGCCTTTTATGTTGAGAAAGGACGATTTCTTTGGAATGGTGTAGACAAAGAAGGTAAGAACCTTGTTTCTGCTTTGACTGAAGAAGATTGCATCAGAGCAGCCAGATTTTATTTGAAAGGGTTGCAAGAAGGATGGCCTGATGACACAATCAAACATGAAGGAACTGTTGGTGGTAAACTCTGAGACCCTTTAAGGGTCTTTTTTTATAAATATCCATAGAAGAATAGAAATTTTCCAAAATGGATCTGAATAATCTTAGAGGTTTGATGGAAGCATTTGAGCAAGTTCATGCTCCTCAGAAAGTTGAAGAACTCTACAAGGGTAAGCATGGTCAGTCTGAGAAAGAGTATGCTGACTCTCGTTCTCCTGGTGGAAAGATGGTTTCTGGTGACTCTAAGCAATCTGGTGCTGAATACACTCACGGTCGCAGAGTCAAGGCAGCAAACCCTGGTATGCAACCTGATGTAGGTGGTAAGACAAAGCCTAAGTCTCAGGGTAAGATGGATCGTGGCACTCGTGCTGATCTTGAGTATCGTAAGGCAAACCTGAAGAAAGAAGAAGTTGAAGCAGTTGATGAAAAGTTCTCAATGGCTGCTGATTCATCAAAACCAGAATCACCACGCCCTACCCGTAAGGCAGAGAACAGAAAGGAAATGAGTCTGAGATCCAGAGCAGTTAAGGCGGTT
>Ga0255751_10001290_pt1 | contig 23875 bp, 44 predicted proteins | sample 071ome_20_FD_179951 | JGI IMG/M metagenome (GOLD analysis project Ga0255751, IMG submission 179951) | Coastal salt marsh microbial communities from the Groves Creek Marsh, Skidaway Island, Georgia - 071412BT metaG (version 2) | ecosystem: Environmental > Aquatic > Marine > Intertidal zone >... | reverse complement strand
GGGACCTTGTAGGTAAAAACTGGGGTTCTGCTTTAGCTGGTACATTTGGTAGTGTTGCTGGTTATAATGCATGGAATGACCCAGAGTCTACTGAAGCCGAAAAAATGTTTGCTGCTTTCTTAATGGGAGCAGGAGGTATAGGTGTAACCAAACTAGGAGGTCAAATACCTGTAGGCGATATCAAGCTAAAAGAATTAATGGCTAAAGGATTGGTCGATAATTATGGTTTACCTAAAGAATACCTTGCTCTTAAAAAAGGCACGTTTGGTGAGGTAAATGCTTTATCTACTAAATTTGCAGAAGCCTCTAAACTTATTTCTACACTTCCTAAAAAAGAAAGAAAAATCGTCAATGCTATGATTACAGGCGATTTAGATTCTTTAACCAATAAAGACCTTGTTGGTTTCTCACAAAAATCCAGAGACATTATAGACAAGACAGGACAAGAGCTTGTTGATGTTGGTTTATTATCAGAAAAAGTTTATAGAAAAAATGTTGGTAAATATTTACACAGAAGCTATACAAAGCATTTAAAAGGTGAATCTCCTCAAGAGGCTGTACGAGGAGCTAGATATTTAAAGATAATTGGCGATGAATTAAGACCAAGAGGATACAGCAAAACCATTGACCAAAAAACATATTTAAGAGAAATAGACAACTACAAAGAATGGGAAGTTGTTGATGAATTTACAGTTGGTAAAGGTAAAAAACAAAAAACTCGTGTAACTTTAAGAAGAGATTTAACAAAAGCAGAAAGACAAGCGAGAGGCGAAATAGAAGATGCAGCCTTTAATGTTGCTGAGACTGGTCGAGTAATGACCAATGATTTAGCAGTCTATAAGCTTTATTCTAATGTATCTAAAAATAATAACTTTGCTTTAGATGAAAAATTATTTGAACAAAAATTATTAGCTGGAGAACTAAGAGAGCAAGATTGGGTACAAATGCCTGACACCATTGTTCGTGGTTTAAAGTTTGGTAAGAATCCTGTCAAAACTTATGGACAACTTGCTAATAAATTCGTACCAAAAGAAATACACGATGATTTAGTCAAGATAAATGCTTTTAAAGAAAAAGAAACTAAAAATGTCTTTGATGCCTATTTAGATATTAACAGATTTTGGAAGAAATCTAAAACTGCTTGGAATCCGACAGTTCATGTCAACAATACAATATCTAATGTTCTGTTAATGGACTTTGCTGGAGGCTCCTATAAAGCTATTCCTAAAGGCTATTCTGAGCTTTTAAAAGGCTTAGATGGAGACCCTAAAGCAACTATGTATAAACTTGCAAAGGAATACGGAGTATTTGATGTTGACTTAGTATCCAAAGAATTAACAGGTGACACAAGAGATGCCTTACAAAAAGTATTAAGAGAACTAGCTGATGAGGGTAGTTTAGAACTAAAAAATGCTACCGAATATAGTAAAAAATTATATCAAAGACTAGCTGAGAAAGGCTATGAAATGACTGCTGGTAAATTAGAAAAGTTTTATCAGTTAGAAGACCAAGTCTTTAGAATGGGCTTATTTATTGACAGGCTTGAAAAGGGCTTTGATGTCAATAAAGCAGCAGCTGATGCTAAAAAGTGGTTCATAGACTACGATATCAATGCACCATTTATAGACTTTATGCGTAGAGCACCTACACCTTTCATATCCTATACATATCGTGTTGTACCTCTGTTAGCAGAGGCAGCAGTTTATAGACCTTGGAAGTTCGCTAAATGGGCTGCCATAGGTTATGGTATGAATGAAGTAGGTAAAGGTAAAATACCTTTTGCTGAAGCAATTAGTGAAGACCCAGATTTCGGTAGAATTAAAGAAGAGATAGGCAACGAGGAAGCAGAAAGACTTTTAATGCGTAAAAACATGCAGGATAAACTATTTGGTTTGCCTTTCATGCCTGAAACATTAATTAAGACTCCATTTGCTTCGGGTATTTCAGAAAGAAAAGGAGAAGAAGTTCCTCTATATATTGATGTTAAACGTTTTATTCCCGGTGGTGATGTGCTTAATGTTGGTGATAAGGGCTTTGGTATTCCATTAGACTTCTTAGGTTTTAAAAATAAACAAATAGATTTACCGACTGTATTATCACCTAACTTTGGTGCAGCTGGTGAAATTATGATTCCTATACTTACTGGAGTAGACCCATTTACTAAACAAAAAATAGATGGGTTAGGTTTAGGAAATGATGGTGCAGTCTTAACACAACATATACTTAATAGACTTATACCTAATATTCCAACGTCAGCATTTACAGTTCCTTTCTTAGGACCAGATAATGTTATTGATGACTATAGTCCGTTTAAAAATTCTTTCGGTTCTAAAAAGATTCAAGAAGCATTTAGACAAGCTAGAGATGGTACTCAAGAAGAATACGGAACTGAGTTTAGCCCATTTGAAGCTATACTGAGTACCTTTGGTTTTAAACTTACACCTGTCGAGGTTGAAAAGCTATTAGGTATTAAGAGTGTAGAATTTAGAAAACAATATGGCGAAATGAGACAGTCTATTTATGCTATACAAAGACAAATAGTTGAAGGTAAATTAAGTAAAGAAGCAGGTGAAAAGCAAATAAATGATTTAGTTGAAAAAATAGAAACCTTAGCAAATAGATTAGAACTAACTGAGACAAGATTTAGAGAACTAAAAAGAACAGGTGGTCTTGTTAGTGACGTTGAAGAAGACCCAGCAGACCGAACAAATCCTTACACAGGAGTAAGCTATGCTGATACAGCAGATGTATTTACACAGATGGAAAAAGCTTTAAAAGAAATGCAAGAAGAAACAGAAAAGATAGCTCCTATTGATAGCCAAATGAGTCAGCTAAGAACAAATTTTTTTGAAGGTACAACACCTGATATGATTAATTTTAAATTTTTAAACGATTGGCATGAAACAAATTTTACAGATGTAGATGAATTTAAAGGAACTTTAGATAAACAATTAAAAGGAAAAAAAGTTTCTATGAGATTAAGTACTTTTGAAATAGATGGTAAAACTTATATTCTACCTACTTATGCAAAAGGTATTGGTAGAATATTAGCTGATGAAACATTTAAACAAGATATTAAAGATGGTAAAATAATAGGATATGAAACAAAAGAGGAAGCTGACAAAAAATTAAGATTTTTAAGAAATAAAATTATTAATAAACAAAAACTATAATGTATAAATATTTTAAAAAAGAAGAACTAGCATGTAAGCACACAGGAGAGTGTCATATGGATGATGCTTTCATGGCAAAGCTTGATGCTATTCGAGAGGAGTGCGATTTCCCTTTTTTTATTAGTAGTGGTTATCGTTCTCCAGAACATCCTATCGAGGCTAAGAAAGCCTCACCGGGTGCTCATGCGTCAGGAAAAGCTGTAGACATACTCGTTAGTATGGAAGAAGCTTATATCCTCGTTGAGGTTGCTCTCAAGCATGGAATACCTCGTATTGGTATTTCACAGAAAGGACCAGTTGGTTCTAGATTTATTCATTTAGACATGGATACATCACGAGCAGCACCTCGTATTTGGAGTTACTAATGGTTCTTTATACCGAAGCACAACTTGATATGGCTTGGCAACAAGACTGTAAGAATAGAGCAAGAAAAGAAAAGCCTTGGTTACACCGAGAAACCTACAGAGATTTATTTGAAGCCTGTTTAGACTTAGAAATCTCAGGTATGGATGAAAAGTCTCAATATTATTTAAAGACTTTTGATGTTGATATTCCTAATGAAATATTAAACTCTATAAAAGAAGTTATAGATTTAGAATTGGAGTTAAACGATGATTGATAAACTAATAGAACCAGTAAGTCAGATACTGGACAAATTCGTAGCCGATAAAGATTTAAAGGCTAAACTACAACATGAACTTAATACTGAACTACATAAAGCAAACATGGCTCAACTTGAAGTTAATAAAGTTGAAGCTGCTCACAAAAACATGTTTGTTGCTGGATGGCGACCATTTGTTGGCTGGTGCTGTGCTTCTGCACTTGCGTATCACTTCATTCTTCAACCAATACTGGTTTTTGTCCTATCCATTTCAGGCTATCAGGTGGCTCTTCCGGAGTTTGACATGAGCAGTCTTATGACTGTTCTGTTAGGTATGCTTGGCTTAGGAGGCATGAGAACTCTAGAAAAAGTTCAAAAAGTTTCAAGAGAAAAGTGAAGACATGGTTAGTCTTACTTTCGTGTTTTAGTCTTTATGCTGATAAACCAGACATATACTGGAAGATTACTAAAGCACCCTACAGTAAAGAATACTTAGAAAAAATACACTATAAAGAACCTGTCTTTGAAACAGAAAGATTCAATATTAAATTAGAAGAAAAAGAAACAGTGTCTCCTTGGCACTGGAAGGTTTTCTGGACCCTACAAGCTTTAGATGTCTACACAACTGTTAAAGGTATGGAATACGATTGTGTTTATGAAGCAAATGTTTTATTACCTCGAAAGCCAGACACAAGTGATTTAATTAGACATAAAGCTATTGTCTTTATTCCAACATTTCAACTATTCCCACCAAATAGTCTAGCCGATAAAGATTTATATTTAAGCACTATAATAACAGCTTCAGGAGTTGCTAATAACTTTGAAGTGCTTAGAAAAGCTAAAACCAAAGGCTGTAAAAAACTATAAGCTTTTCAAATATTTTTGAAGCTCATAATGTAAAGCATCTAATTTTACTTTAGCATTTTGAAGTATTGCTAAAACATATCTAGAATCTTCACCAAATATTTCTTCTACTTTCTCTTCAGGAACTTGACTTATTTCAGTAATAATATTGTTCTTTTCATCTATAAGTATTTTCCAACTTATGATGTTTGCTTCTTTTGTTTTCATGTGACATCCTTAAACTCCACATCGCCTTGTCTGCCTCTAAGACCTGCCTTCATATAAGAAGTAGCTCTACCCTCAAAGAAGTTTTGATGTTCAACACCCATAACTTCATCTAACCAAGGTAAAGGATTATCTCTTTGGTCATAGTTAGTTTTTAATCCTAATTGTAATAATCTTCTATCGGCTATATAGCGATTGTATTTTCTCATATCTTCTTTTGTTAGACCCTGTATATCTCCCATCTCAAATACTAGGTCTAAAAACTTGTCTTCAAGATTAACCATCTCTCGACATATCTCATAAAGTTCTTTCTTAAACTCATCTGTCCAAATATCTAGGTTCTCTTGTATAAACTCTCTAAAGAGCTTGGTCATAGCTTCAACGTGCATCGATTCGTCTCTAATGCTGTAAGTTACTATTTGACCCATGCCTTTCATCTTACCGAATCTTGGAAAGTTCAACAAGATTGCAAAGCTTGAAAAGAGTTGTAAGCCTTCGGTAAAGGCTGAGTAGACTGCTAGAGTCTTTGCTATACTCTTTTTGTTGGCTTTAGAGGGTTTAAAGTTACCGACATAATCATGCTTGTCTGACATAGCCTCATACTCAGCAAAGGCTTTATATTCGTTTTCAGGCATTCCTACAGTATCTAACAATAGGCTATAAGCATGTTGATGAATAGATTCCATATTAGCAAATGAAGCCATCATCATACGAGCTTCAGGCTTTTTAAAGATACGCATGTATTTATCTATGTAACCCGAACCAACGTCAACATCAGATTGTGTGAATAGTCTAAAGATTTGTGTTAGTAGATTCTTTTCATCGCTTGAAAGCTCTTGCCAATCTTTAACGTCTGTATGCAAAGGTACTGACTCAGGCATCCAATGCATTTGATTTTGTAGTACATAATAATCGAACATCCATTGATGGTCGAAAGGTTTATAATATTCTCTTTTACTTAGTAGACTCATCTTCTTTTCCTCCATATTCTGCCAATAAGTTTTCTATAACAAAGTCTTTAAAATGACTTTTAATCATATCCATGTCATAACCTCTTTTTGTCTGATAACAGAACTCATATATTTGTTCTTTATTAGCTTTTAAAGTTACCCCACGTTCTTTAGCTCTATCTAATATGCAGTTAGGTGTAACTACCCACATAACAAGAGCATTGTTTACTTTTTCCCAATCTATCAAGGAATCCCAATCAGGTTTCTTAACTCTTTTATCCCATCTGGTCATTTTCCTTGTCCTCTATAACGTTTAAAGTTTCTTTTGTAGTTTTTGTTCATAGTAGAAGTTGCTAAATTCTTTCTACCTTGCGATGTCTTTTTACCTCTGACACCAGTAACAGAAGTATGAGTTGAACCACTATTCCATTTAGCTGCCATAATTATCCCTCACAAGCAATACAACCCTCTTCATCTAATTTGATTCGAGGTATTTTAATATTAACATTTTCTGCAGCTCTTGCAGCATCTGACCTTAAATAATATAAAGATTTTAACTTGTGCATTCCTGCCCAGTGGACATCGTTAATGTATTGTAAGTATTCATCGTGCACTTCTTGAGGCTCTGTAGCCTTCGGTAAAGTAAAGAAAAGATTAACACTCTGGCTCTGACAAATATATTCTTGCCTCTGATGAGCATGTTCAATAATCCAAATCTGATTAATCTCATTTGCTGTTTTAAATATTTCTTTTTCATTATCATCAAGAATATCTAAGTGTTGCACTGAACCACTGTTAGCAAAAATATCTTTCCATAGATTATTTATTTCTTCTGCCTTTAGACCTTTACTCTTTAATACTTTTTCTAAATGTTTGTTTTTAACTTGATAGGAGCCAGTCAATGTTTTATGTGTAAAGACATTGGCTCTGTAAGGCTCAATACTAGGTGATGTTCCACCACACAGAATACTTGACGAAGCATTAGGAGCTACAGCAAGTAAGTGTGCATTTCTTAATCCTGTCCCGGCTACGTCTGGTGCTTCACCTCTAATCTCAGCCAAGAACTTTGAAGCTTTCTTCGCATGTGTTTTAATATGCTTAAAGGCTTGATTGTTAAAACTAGCAGCAAACATACTCTCAAAAGGAATATTATTCTTTTGCAAATAAGCATGAAAGCCCATAGCTCCCAGACCTAATGACCTTTCTCGATATGCTGAGAATGCTGACCTAGTGAAAGGTTTTTTGTCAGGATGAACGTGATTACTAAACCTTTTGTAATTGGCATTGTAGCCTCCTAAGGTCTCAACATCTATCGCATTGTCTATGTAATGTTGCACCACATTGTCCAACATAGTTATTATGTCCCCGATAAAATGAGGATGGTCTTTCCAAGCATCGAAGTATTCTAGATTGACACTAGATAAACAACACACTGCTGTTCTTTCTTCGTTGGTAGGTAATGTTATTTCTGAACACAGATTACTTTGTTTAATATCTAAGCCTAAATCTTTTTGTTGTTTAGGCATGGCTTCATTACAGGTGTCTATATTGACCATGTAAGGCTCACCAGTCTCGGCTCTAACATTTAGGATTTGCCACCATAAATCTCTAGCCTTAACTGTCTTAACAGCCTTGTTGGTCTTTGGGTCAACCAATCGCCAATCATCGTCTTTCTTAACAGCATCTAAGAATGCATTGGTTATGTTGATACCATTATGTAGGTTCAAACATTTACGATGGATGTCGCCACCGGATTCTTTTCTAAAGTTTATAAATTCTTCTATCTCTGGATGACTTATATCCATATAGGCTGCGTAAGACCCTCTTCTTGTTGTGCCTTGATTAAAGGCTAACATTTGAGAATCAACAACTTTTATGAAAGGAATTGAACCAGTAGAACGACTATTGTTAGAAGTAGAAATACCATTACTCCTAACATCTCCCCAATATCCACCAATCCCTCCACCTGAACTAGCCAACCATATATTTTCATCGTAATGAGAAGACAAACCATCCCTAGAATCAGGAACATAATTGAGGAAACAGCTAATAGGAAGACCCCTTGCCTTATGCCCATTTCTGCTGGTTCCACCATTAGAAAGGATAGGAGTGCTAAACATGAACCACCTATCAGAACTGTACTCATAAAGTCTCTGAGCCAAATCAAAGTCCGTAACAGATTTATACGTTGCACCATATACTGCAGCTCTTGCAAAAGCTTCTTGAGCATGTGTTTCACCTCCTTCATTAAATAAATATCTGTCATAAAGAGTGTCTAAAGTAAATTTATCCAACTCTTTTTCTTTATTATAATCTATCTCTATACCGAGATATTGTTTTTTACCAATTTTATCTTCCATCATTCTCCTGTCTTAAAAAATTTCTCTGTTTCATCGTGAATGTATAACATAATAAGACCATAATGTAATATCTTCATTAAGTCTTTTCTGTTTGCTCCTTCTTTATTACCATAACGTTTGGCATATTTCATAATATTACCCATACAAAATCCTGTTCCATGCCCAGAATCAATGATAACATCAGTAGCTTGGTACTTATCTGTAGCATAGTGTTGACCATAGGTATCGTAAACATAACGTTGTAGTTCTTCTATTAATTTATCTTCATTAAACTTGTACATAATTTTTTTTCCTCTATTTCCAATCATCCGGTAATGTGTCCTCCATATACCATTTAAAATTATTTTTTTCTGCCCACTCAGCATGTGTTCTTTTTGTACCATCCTTACGTCTCTTTGCTTGAGGCATTGGAGCATAAGGATTTGAAAACAAAAATATCAATTCTTGATTATCTTTTAAAGACTTGCGAATCCAAACATACTTGTTGTATTCGTTGTAGTCCCAAAAGCGACCTTTAGCTTCTAAAAGATATTCAATACCATTTATGACTTTGATAAAGTCTGGCTCATAGTTATGTTCAACTATGTAATTGACTTTGTCGCCATGGTGTTCCCATTCTTTTAAGATAGTCTGATGTAAATTATATTCCCATTTGGAATCGTATCCACTAGGTATATCTTTTTCAACAGGTCTTATCTTTCTAGGCTTACGATACCCTCGCATACTCCATCACATCCATAAGCTTAATATCATCTATAGCTTTATTTTTGCTTAAGATTTTAACATACTTGATGAACCATCTAAAAGAAAATGCTGAATGCATTAATCTTCTATTGGCATATACATGGGTTTCGTCAGGCAAAAGCTCTGTAAAGTTTTGTAGATTGATTTGTTTTCTGTCTTCTTCTTTTAAGAAAGAACCAATCCATTCAATAAACAAAAGCTTTGCTTTATGTCTTACTTTTTTTGATTTTCTACCATTCATTATGTTATCTCCCTAACATTAGGTAATTTTTCTATGTGTGTCAAGTATGCATTACCTTTAGCATATTCAAACACTCTTAATCCTTGTCCATCGTTAGCATCTTTATGACACTCAAACTTATATGGGCACCAGACACAATCTCTAGGAAGCTTCATGTTCCCGGCAGCTCCATCTGGTATAGGATTGTAACACCTTTGAGGTGGTGTCTTTTTAGCAATAGCTGATTTAACAGTTTTAATCTTTGTTGTAATGTTTGGCTTATCCAAATCATCAGGAATAAAAGTTGTTAGTTCTCCTGTCTCTTTATTCATAACAAGAAAACCACCCTTATTGGTTTGTTCTGCATGTTCGTATCCAGCTAACTGCGATAGATAACCAAAAGCATCCTCCTCTCCGAGTGTGCCCTCTTTAAATTTCTTGAAAGCATAACCAGAAGCTGATTTAATATCTATAACTTCACCATCAATCATACAGTCCATGTGTCCTTTGATACCTGAAATACTTATTTCTTTTTGTTCATTTTCTATTCTGTGTCCAGAAAGTTTAACAAAGAATAAAAGAAGAACCTCAAGTAAATGACCATATAAAAACTTAATAAAGATAGGCGAAGATAATTTTTGTTCTTCTTTCTTTTCTAAATTTAAATCATACCATAATCTTCTTAATGGCTTACCAACGTTAGACATTCTAATTGTTGGTTTAGCTTCTGATGAAGGAGTTGCCCAATGTCTTAATGCATCCGACATAGCCTTACCAAAGTCTTCGTAGTCTTGTTCAGATATTTCTATAGGCTTATTATCAGCTAAAGAACCGATAACTTTATAGATATCATCTACAAGTGTCTCAACTGTTTTCTTTTTCATTTTCTAATTCCTTAAATGCTTTTATTACATCTGATGAAAACAACTTAGGTAAATTTACAAGATACATTTTACTTGCGTTATTATCTCCACCGGATACTGTTCTAAAAGTATCGAGTTTATCTACTAGCTTTTTCAATACTTTTGTATCAAAAACTAAACTGCAAAATATATTATCACCAATACAAAGATTATGAAACCAATAATCAGATTCTGTGGCTTTAATTCCTGAAGGCTTTCCATAGCATTCATATTCGATTGCAATGTTTCCTGTGCTTTGCCAGATATCACGTTCAGATTTAACTTCAATCTTTTTGTCTTGAAGCATGTCTGCTATCTTATCTTCTCGCACTTGACCATACTCTAAGTCTAGGTCAAACTTTTTTCTGTCTTCTTTATTTGGTCTCATAATTTTCTATTAACCTCTTTGTTTCATTTTTATCAATTTTAAACCATTCGCCATTAAATTGCTCTGCTTCTTTTTTTAGCAATTTGTGAAGATTGCTTTCAGCTTTTTGTTTATCCTTAAAAAACTTAGTAAAAAATATGTCATAATCTCTAAATGGTGAACCTATTTGAAAAGTAGAACATCTATCTTCAGGGTCCACAGCCATACCAACTTTAACCCAATCTTGCCATGCCGGGTTAGTTAGAATATAAATATAACCTTCTTTTTGTTGGTTACAAACTTTGGTAAATTCATGCGATGTTTTATTCGTTACATGTTTCCAAAGACCAACGTGACTTATATATCTATTACTCTTTTTTGATAACCAACGAGCAACAACTCTTGTAGATTTACCTTGTTTTATTTTTTGTTCGGCAGTATAAAGAAGCTTTAACTGTTCTGGTATTGGTTTTAAATATCCATCAATCTCGCTTTCTTCATAACCAAAATCAATGGTTGAAGTTTTTCGAGATATATAACCTTCTGGTATATTAGTGGGTTTCACTCCAATTATTTCCTATCTTATATTCACCATCCAAAGGACAACGCATGTTAAAATACTTACCAGCATCTCGAATAGATTCTACTGCAAGTTCTCCTACTCTCATTGCTTGGCATTCTCTTACTTCTATTTGCCATTCATCATGAATATTGGCAACAAACTTATAATCTATATTAGCTAATCTTAATCTTTCGTCAAGTATGCATAGACCTTTCTTCATCACGATTGCTCCTCCACCTTGAAGTAAAGTATTTAAAGCAGCATGTTGATGTCTTAATATAATCTTACGACCATCTAATCCTTTGAGGAATCCTTTTTGAGCTGCTCTTTGCACTCGTTCTCTAAGAGATTTAAATGCAGGTTGACCAGCAAGAAAACGTTGTTTAAGTTCTCTGCCATCGGCTTTATTTCCGTCAACAATTTTACCAATTTTTTCGTCTCCTGCTCCGTAGATAAGTGCATAGATGAATGTTTTAGCCTTATCTCTTGATTTAAGTCCAACAATTTGTTGGTTAGTTGTGTGAATATCTCCATCGATAATTTCATTTATATACTCCTCGTCATCCATATAATGAGCTAACATCCTTAGCTCTAAGCCTGAAGCATCAACACCAACAAGCTTGTAGCCTTCTGGAACAGTCCAACAGGCTCGACATTCCTCACCAAACTTGCTCTTTACACTAGGCACTTGAGCAACGTTAGGATTTCTATGGGACATTCTACCCGTAATTGTCCCTGTAGAAATAACAGAACCATGAATACGTTCATCATCTGCCAACGCATCGAGCCAAGATTGGACCTGTGCTAATCTCTTTTGATATAGTAAGAAATCAGCAATAAGTTTTGCTTCTGGTATATGCTCTACTTCTTTTAAAGTAGCTTCATCTACAATAGGTTGTCCTGTTGGAGTAAACTTTCTAGGCTTCCAGCCAAAGTCTGTAAGATATTCTCCTATCTGCTTTCTTGAACCTAAGTTAAACTCCTGTAGAGTTTGACGCATGAAAGGTTTATTAGGACGCAAACCTTCTATTATAGAGTTATATTCTTCATCTGTCAATCCTCTGCGAGATAAAGTGCCGTCTTTTTTAGTGTAAGGTGAAACAACTTTATCGTCTACCCATTTTGGTTTAAATGTTTCGTGAACTTTGTCTTCTGTTTCTTTTAGAAGTTTGTTGAATTTACTGATAAGAAAAGTAGCTGATTTAAAATCAAACGCAAAACCATCTTTAGTTTGTTTGGTTAAGATTCTTGTTATGTCGTGTTCAAGGTTTATTGATTCTTTCGAGAATCCCATAGCTTCTTTGCGTAATGCTTGAAATAAAATCTTGTTGAGCTTCGTATCAGCGATACAATACTTCAACATATCATCAGAAAACTCTGTGAAATCAGAAAACTCTAGCTTATGCATTCCAAGTTTGATACCCCATCTCTCCAAACTATGCCCACCTTCTCTTGTAGGATTAAAAAGCCTACTCAACACCAAAGTATCAATTATTTTTATGGAGGCATTCGGTGTCCAATCGTATAGTTTTTCTAAGATAGGGATATCAAAACCAAGAATATTATGTCCAATGAGCATCTCTGCTTCATTGAGAAGATTTAAACCATCTTCAATGGTATCGCCATGAAAGCTATAGACTTTATTATTTTCATCTATAGCCACAATGCACCAGACCTTTGTAGCATTTAGGTCATCTGTTTCGATATCAAATACTAAACTTTTCATAATCTAAAAAGGTATGTCTGGTTCAAGCTCATCATCAATACCACTGAAGTCAGCTTCATCAAACTCTGTTAGTCTACCTGAATCTTTATCATAAAGCAAGGAAGAAGCTAATCCAACATCACCTGTATATCTAGACTTTAACACTCTTAAACGTGTCGTTCTAGACTCTCTTTCATCGTCAGCCTGTTGATTTCTTTCAAGGGCTATCACGCAGTCAGATAATTGTGCAATGCTGTTAGAGCCTCTCAAATGGCTCAGATTAACTTGGATACCATTCTCATGTCCTTTATTACCATCTACACGTCTGAGGTGTGAGACCAGAATAATACCTGCTCCTGTTTCCTCGACCATGCTTCTAAGTCTAGTCATGATGTTATCAATACCTCTACGTTCATCATTCTCAGACAGAGCTGTCACTAGCATATGTAAATGGTCTACGACCACCCACTTACAATCACAGCCGACAATAAGATAACGAAGCTTAGAAAAGATATCTTCAATATCGTTAGTCCCGAAGTGAGCATGAATAAATACTTTATCTTTACCAAAGATTTTTTCATACATAACATCCAAAGTTTCAGAGGATAATTCTTCCCGGATGTGGTCTATGTAAAGCCTAGCATTTGCTTCGATACTTAAGATACCATCGACTGTTCTTCTCCAGTCCTCTTCAAGGGCAATGATACCCACATTGTCATCTGTTTTATTGACGAGCCAATGTTCTATTTCTCTAGTAACACTTGACTTACCAAGACCTGTGCCACCTGTGATAGTAACTAACTCGCCTTGTCGCATACCAATAAGTTTCTTGTTTAAACCTTCGAAAGGATAAGGAACACTTTCTTTCTTTGGTCTATTGAAAAACTCTTTCTTCTTCTCTGAAACTCTAATGATACCACTCGGTGTATAGACCTGAGCATCCCACCAAGCTCTAACAAATTCTTGGTGTTTGTTTTTGAGAAGCATATCGTTGGCATCTTTGTAGCCATTCGGTAGATTGATTATCTTACACTTACGAGGCTTAATGATGGAAGCAACTTTCTTCGCTGCCTCAATGCCTTGCTTGTCTTTGTCAAAACAAAGAATGACATTGTCAAAACTTTCAACATACTCAATGTTTTCTTTGATATCTTTTACTGCCGAACCAGCTCCTCTTTTAATGGATACGACTGCCCACTTACTACCGAGAAGCTCATAGGCAGCCATTGCATCACACTCTCCTTCAGTGATGGTAAGATATTTACCACCCTCCTTAAAAAGATTCTGTCCGAATAAACCGGTATCTTGAATCGTGCCTTCAAAAGTAAAACGTTTGTCTTTTATGTATCTTGTTTTGATTGCTGATAATTCATTGTTAATGTAGAAGGGATATAGGTGTTGAGCTATTGTGCCATCAGCATTGTACATAATCCTTACACCATAAGTCTGAGCAGTCTCCTGTGAGATTCCTCTGTCACTTAACCGAGCAAACTTACCACCTTCAAGGTTAAGTGCTCGTTCTGGTTGTTTAAATTTTTGCATACTCGTATTCACTTTATCACCTTTTTCGTATTTAGGAAAGAAACCTTGGCAACTAAAACACTTAGCTGAACCATCCTCATTAATTGATAATGCATCACTACTCCCACATGAGGAACATGGAAGATGATGTTTTACAAAATTACTTGTCATAATATTCTTAATTAAAAAGCCCTCCGAAGAGGGCTCGTATAAAAGGAAAACTTAGTAATCAGTTTTAGTCTTTGTCAGATTCGTTACCATCTTCTTCAGAACTTTCTGATTCCTCTTCAATCAAAGCTTCTTCAGCTAACAAAGGTCTTAACTCCTCTTGAAGTTTGTCGTTAGACTTTTGCAAACTAATCTGCATTTGATTGTTGAAAGCTATTTGACTTACATAAGCTTGAACTTGTTGTCTAGCTTTTGGGTCAGTAAGCTTTTCAGTTTCATATGATTTACCATCGAAATTAATAATCATAATTAAAACTCCTCACCATCACCAAATGGGTCTAGCTCATCACCATCACCTGATTTAACAGATACTAGGTCAATAACTTGCATGGCTTGAAAGTCCAAACCCTTGAACTTACCATACTTGTTTTCAGTCTCCCATTCATTGTATTGAACTTTGACTGTTGAGCCATTACCAACAATGGTATCAATAGGATTCTTATTCTTATCAAAAAGTTTTGGAGCTGGTCTAACAGTATTGTTAGCACCATTAACTTTCCTTTTAATAACAATAGCTTTACCTACTGATTCTTGAGAACCATCTTCATTTTTCAATGAAAGGTCCTTTACACGAAATCCTCTAGACTCAAAGTCATTTGCAGTATCTGCATCGACTACTAAGTCTACAGTATATACAGGTTCATAAGTCGTATTGGGAGTTGTTACACTTGCCCAATAAGCTTTACCTTCTAATATTGCCATAAATTAACTCCTTATGGTTAAATTTTATGCTCCTAAAATAAACGATAAAATTTATTTTGTCAAGCATTTTCATCTTCATTGATGACTAATTAAGCAGTCCAAGCATTAGGTGCAATCCACCAAGTAGGTCTTGGTCTACTTTTGTTCCATTGTGCATAATGCTTTTCAGCAATGCAGTATTGTCTATACGAAAGTATAGGGTCGTCTGGTTCTTTGTATTGGTCGGGCATAGCCAGAGCCACAGGTGTCATTTCACCTTGCTCAATATTGTCTGGAACTTTACTCAAAGCATCCATTAGTTTTGCTCCAGACATATGTGTCTTACCATATCTATGAGTATATTCCCAACACAAAGCATCAAAGTGTTCATAAAGCCATGCGTAATTCCCGGATGTCTTTCTAGCCCAGATAGTGCATGGATGATTCTTATATGCTTCTTTGTAAAGACCATTGGCATCTGCATACTCATCACCATCTAAAACTCGGTGAGCTGTGCATAGCATCTGTGCAGTTTCTAGTGGCATCTTCACTAGCATTTTATCTGGCTGTGCTTCGGCACAAGCCTTTGGGCAATCGTAAAAATAAAATATATTCATAATACCTTCTCAATAATATCTTTTAGTAATTCATAAATCTCGACATCAAAAATGTAAAGCTTACTTCCGTCATACAATTCTCTAACATTCCAAGTAACTGCTTCGTTCCAAGGAAGAAACTCTGATTCATATAAAGAATAAAAAGTTTCTTGTTGAGACTTGTCAAAACTTACAGCGACCTCAACAGGTGCTTCGGGGTGGTTTTGTCTCATCATTTTCATACTGCCTCCGTTAAGACCTTGCAAGAATCTTCGACCATGTTTGCCAAAGTAAATCTTTTTGTTTTACCTGTGCCAAATTCTCTAGCTGTTATATACTCTGGATGTATCTCTCTGACCGATACTAGCCGTTGAGTTATTGATTTTGCTTCCTGTGATTCTGTCCTTTCGATATATTTAACATACCTAAAAGATAACAACACACTATCAATATCTACATTGCTATACAAAGCTTGTGCAATCGCATATTCATTCTTAGTTAGTTCCATTTTGTTTCCTCCAAATATTTACTAAGACTTCTGATTATAGTAATCAAAGTTTCTTTTAGTTCTGTTATATCTTCTGCTTCTCTAATATTCTTAACCCAATTAGCATTATGATATTCAGTTTCTTCGTTCTCCCATTCCTCTGAAAGTTCGACAAACAAATCATCATGTATTTGGTTTCTGATAAAGTTCATTAGTTCTGTTTTATTCAAAATGCTCATACTTACTCCTTATATTATAAACCCTCGTTGTAAATAAACTTATCTTCTAAGTTAGTTTTAGCAATTCTCAAATCTTCTATCATAGACTTATGTTTCTCGTCTGAAATAACAAACACCTCACAAGCATCATACTCTGCTATAAGATATTGCAACAAATGATTTAACGCATTTAATAATTTTCTTTCTCTATCTAAATTCATAATACCTCCATTAGTTTAGTTTAGACTCTATTGCCTCAAGCCTATCAAGTATGGATAGATTAGAGACACTTGATTCCAAAGCTTCAACACGATTGGTCAAACCTTCGATACGATTAAGAGCTTCATCAACTCCACCTTTTAAATCTTCTTCTTCAAAAGCATCTTTGAGTTCATCGAGGTCATACCTTAGACTGTCGATGTCATCAAACTTATCTGAGTAGTTTGAGATATGGTCCTCGACTTCGTTCTCGACCTTGCGTTCTATCTCATACTCCAAGTCATTCATGATGTCGTCTTTCAACTCGTCACTAGATTTGGTAGCGTCCAACACCTGTACTCTAACAGTGTTGACAGCTTTGGTAAGCTCAGTAATACCAAGCCATTTGCGTAATAAATTTTTCATAATACCTCCAATAAATTTGGCTCAACGCAGGATATTAAAGGCTATCCCATTGCCCTCATTGAAACCTATCAATGATTTTCGGTAAATAATTTGAGGAAAATCTCCGATTATTTGTCGAGCCAAAACCTTTAATTGATTCTATTGATTAAGTCTTTTATATCTTGTTTAAGATTAAAAAATCTATCAAGGTCAATAGCTAATCGAGCTACATAAGACCAATCAATTTCATCATCTTCTTTTTCAATTTCATTTTCAATACAATACTTTTGAAAAGATACAAAGCCTTCTTGTAAGTCTTGTATAGAACCTTCTTTAATAGCATTTAGTCTAGTTACTATTTCTGCTTTAGTCATTTAAACCTCCATAAAATATCTACATTCTAAATCCTTTTGATTAGTCATATAAAACTCAAAAGAATCAACAATGTTTTCATCATATTTAAAACCTAACTTTTTACATTTGCTTTCAGATAAATTTTCTTTTTCATCTAACAAACCTAAAAAGGTAGTATTAACATAAGCAATTAATTCTGGATTAGTTGCCAACTCGAATGATGGTTTAAAGTCATAATTGTCTACCCAATAAGATTGTTTCCTGTGAGAAACATTAGACTTGGTAATTCTAGGTATATATTTAAGCCATCTTGTAGTTTTCTTTGTCATAATAATTCCTTAGTGTTTGTTCTGATATTTCTCCATTTCTTCTAAGTCTCTAGAGGATACAGCATCTCTGCAATGTTGTTGCAAAAACAAACATGTGCTTCGTGTGATATCAATATCAGTTATTGGTTTATCCAAAGATAAAATAATATCTTCGACATATGCGATGCAATCAGACAGCAAATCTTCTCTGTCTGGTATAGTCCATAGGTCTGTTATAACCCATAGAATCTGCTCACGAATATTTTCGTTGATTGTTTTTTCATCAATCATTAAATCCCTCCTCAAAAGGTAGTTTAAAGCCCATTAAAGTTTCGTATTGTTGTTGTGCTTCACAACGATTCAAAGGCTCTTCATCAAAGTTAAACCTTTCATCATTAGCACAACGAAACCATTCATCAAAGTTTTCTAACTCTGTTTTAGAGTTATCGTATTCCCATTTTACTGTTTGATATTTAGTCATATTACAATACTCCTAGTACCCAATTCTCTGCTACCCTTTCGGCATAGCTTTCTGAATGGTCATAACATTCTACACTCTTAACAAACTCCATACGTTCATAAAGGTCTACTCTAAAACCTCTATAAGCTTTAACGACAGTAGCTCTACGTTTTTCCATAGTGCCGAATTCTGATACGATTTCGTTTTTCATAATATCTCCTTAATAATATCCTCCAATCTCCATAGCTGGTTCGTCAAAGAAAGCACTGACATGCACTTCAGGAAACTTATTTCTTAAAGCATCTATTACAGGCTCTGGTGGCGACCAAGCAGTATAAAATTCATATACTAAATAATCACTTTCTTCCTCTAATAAAGTGCAATCATAAGAGTTCCATTTAGTTCCCCAATTATTTATATTCCACTCATACCACCTGTCATCTTGACGACCAGATAAAGGAAACTTTTTAAAGCTAAAACCACTCTCTAGTTTTTCCACAACAGGAAGCTCACCATCTTCATTGGGAATTGTGTCCCAATCTGGCTCTTTAATAATATTAGCAAAGTTAAAAACATTTGCTGTGTCTCTTTTACCTTTCGATAAAAGCTTCTTAATTTTCGCAATATCTTGCTCGTCTCCAGAAATAGATATTTTATTATAACAATCATTAGGCATCTAACACCTCTCTTATTTCACGCATTTTACTAGCTTGTTTATCGCTTAGTATAACTTCTTCCATAACCAAATCATCATTGATTTTTCCTAAAATTTCATCTATGTAAATGCTTCCAAAGTCGTTGAAATACCCATCAACTCCTTCGATTTCCACAAATGCAGTTGTTCCTCTAGGCTTCTCTATAAGAGTAGCTTTACGAGGCTCGTCAGATATAAAAGGTATTGAAGTTAGTAAAACTTTATCACCTTTTCGTAAGTCGCTAATAGTTAGCATAATAATTCTCCTTTTATACAATTTGAACGACATCAATTAAATCTTTGATGACTTTCATCATTTTTCTACCATGAGCTACATAGCCTATGACAGGCACATCTTTATCCCAACATGCCCGACATGAGCCACAAAACCCATAGTCTTTCGTAGTAGAAAGCTTATCGAACTCATCATCTGAGATAGTATTACCCCAATAATCAGTCCGATAAGCATTACAGCGAGTGACTCCATGCACATCTCTTCTATCTGGTAGGATAGTTGAGCCATGCACACCCTCTGTAAATTCTCCTAAGACACTATCAGAACTGAATCTGATATTGACATTAGGTAGACTGTTAAGCCTATTCAAAGGCTCTTGAAACTTTTTAAACTTAAACATGCGAGTAGGTATCCAATGCTTACAATGAGGTGTCCTTTCGCACACTTCATATATTTTTAATAGGAGTTTCACATGATAAATGTCGCCACTATCAAACCAACGAAAGTATCGTTGAGTGTCAAGGAAGGCGACCATATCGGATACCCACTCTGCTCTTTGCCAATCTTCTTTGTTGAAGTCTCTTGATTGTTTTACATTCTTGAAATTGTAATTTCCATCAGTAGCATAGCAACCCTTACAAGCATCAACAAGCTTACCATCTGCTCCTTTGGAAGCAGGGCAAGTATCAATAGCCTGTAATGACCATGAGTAACAAGGCATTTTGCTAGGCTTAGAAAGTTTAATCTTCGTCTTCATAATCTTCTTCTTTTTCTAATGTTTCTTTGACACCTCTAAACCAATCGCTTAAAGGCTTGTTAGTTTTTGACATTTCGTCTAGTAGTTTTATAAATTCTTTATCTTTATCCATTAGTTTTTCCATATGCTTATATCTGGTGGCTCGTCATCATCATTGCTGTTAGTAATAACAACAAACAAACAAGTAATAAAAACAAACACTATTGTTGTGAACAATTTATCTTCAAATAACATTGCTTGATAAAACTGCATTGTTTCCATGCTCATAACTTTGTTATAAACCAATCGTTCTAGTTCTCCGTTCATTCCCTTACCTCTTTTTGTTTGGTTAAGTTATATTCTTCTTCAGTAAGATAAGAATAAGAAGATAAAAACTCTGTTTTAGTTAAAAGTTTAAAGTCTTTCATCTTTTCTTTGTCGTCTGTAAAGTCTTTGTATTTACTCATAATTACCAACCCACCTTATATTTATCATAAAGACAGTGTTCACAAATCCCACTTTCTTCAATCTTTAAATTATAATCTTCGTATACTTCGTCAGCATTCCATATTGCTGAGTCAGTATCATATTTTTTCTCATAATATTCATTTTCATCAGCTAAATAAATTTCATTATGTATATCGCATATTCCACATTGAGACATAATTAACCCCCTTAATAGTCTTCATTCATTTCGTATTGGTCTTCACCAATCTTTGTGACAAAACCAACTTTTAAAGCTTTTTCAAGTAGTTGGTCTTCGTTGTATTCAAAACCAAACAAAGGAACTTGATTTGCCCATAGTTCTTTTTTGGTAAAAATTATCTTTTTATTCATCTTTCTTCCTGCTTTGCCCATCTGTTAATATCGTCTAGTAAGTTACGATTAGGGCTACCATAAACTTCAGCATACAAGTTAGCCAACTTGAATAGCTCTGGATTATTCTTATAAATCCACTCCAATCGCCATTCATCTAGACCACATAAAGCAGACCACATCATCTTGATGGCTTCTGCTATTTTATCTGCTGGTTTGTCATAGATAGCTTCATTAGAAGTATCCACTAAATATCTAGCCAAGTGGCTATGTGTAGTACGTTCTTCAATTTGGAAGTAACGATTATCGTCAAAATCTTTCTCTGCTTTATACATATTTCTCCTATTAAAATTAACGATAAGTTTTTGGTTACGAAGCACTTATCAAGCTCCTCTAACAGCACCTTTAACCATTCGGTTTTATAGTCCCTGTTGCGACTACATAGTGTTATAGGCGATGGGTTCTAGCACTCATCCTAAACTTTATCTTACGACCTACTTCGTCACCCTGTAAACAGTTCAGACTTCTGGATTTTACAGTAAGCTCATCTTACACTTATGTTAAATTGTGACTAGAACTTTAAGGGAGAAATATACAATATAGAAAAATGCTCTCCAAGCCTGTCCTAGCCACAAACTTTTAAACTTTTATTTTAATACTTCCAATCTATACATTGTTTGAACATGTCTAGACACAGCATAACGATTGTCGAACTTCTGTCTAGCAATGTTTCTTAATCCTACTAATTGCCCTTTAACTCTGTAGATTTCATATCTATCATTCTTGAATGAATAACTTTCAACTCGTCTAGCTCTAAGGCTTTTTAGCTTTTGTATTGCTTGTTCTCTTGTTAAGAATGTTTGACCAAGCTTTAGTAGTTTTTCTTCTTGTTTTACAACATTACTGTCGTAGTATGTTTGAGGTCGAAGCTTAACAATTTCTCCGTCTCTGAACATGATTGGCTTTGGTTTCTTCGTTACCATAATTTCTCCGTTGTTGTTCGGCTTCATTGCTGAACTGCTACCCATTGTCCACATTCGTTGCTCGTTGTCAACCCAAGAGACACGTATAGAATTTCTATCACGCATTAACATTTCCAAGCAAGTTTATCTACTGATTCGTGCTCTGGATTAGTCTTGAAGCCATAATCTCTATACCATGCGTTAGGTCTTCTATACTTACCTGTTTCCTCGAAAGCCTTTAAACATGCGTCATTCCGAGCATTGTATCGCCATTGAAGCCATGCATGATTCTTGAACATAGCCAATGAAAGTCTGCGTCTTGCACCTGTCCAACTCATAGAAACCCATTTTCTACCAACCTTGATGGTAACATATCTAAAGCCTTCTCGTGTCCAAAAGAAACATCTGTAGTTATCGCCAGACTTCGGAGATAATAAATATCTCTGCAAAGTCTTTGAAGTTCTGTCAAGTATTTTCATTACTTTTCTCCTTTAAATCTCAAATAAATGTTTACAACAGGAATAACAATCAAGCAACCAATAGCTATGTTTAGACTTACAAGCCATGTGAAGTCCATAATGCCACCAATAAAATCACTTAATGCATTCCCCAACAATGCTCCATACAAAGCACCATTGATACCTTTACCAGATAGTTTCTGGTCTATGTCGATTCCCCAAAGGGAACACAGAGCTAACACTCCGTTGTCAACGATTCCGAATATCAAACCATCAAACATATTTTAAAACTCCTTAGCCGACACCATGTCAGCAACACCATTGTCCACAACTGTTGTTCATTGTCAAGCTAGGAGATGCACATAGAATGTTTATCGTGTCGTAGATGTCTTTTGAGCATACTCCTTCCCGTGTGAAAAAGTTTGAAATATCTCCTCTACGCGTGTGTGCATGTGTGTATGCGTAAATATCTATGCGTGTGTATTGTGGGGTGCTGAAAAAAAATCTATATGGCTAACATATAGGGATTTGAAAAGCCTGTTTGAGAAATTTTGATACTGTAGTTTGAAAAGTAGTTTTGAGCCATGAATGAAATTCATGAAGGTTCGTACGCATGGTTTTACCTGTTCTCGTAGGCATTATGCGTAGGAAGAATTTATAAAACATGCTGTTGACAAGCTTGACAATCGAAATTTATTCAGATTACTATGTAATGGCTTCGTTGCTGGGTAGCTTCGGAGCTTAACTATCGAGCCTTTGGCTCAAGGAGTTTTTTCACATGAAAAACGCAAAGACTGTTGCGAAAGCAACAAAAAACGATAACGCAAACCTTTCTATCGAAGATAGATGGGCTAAGAATGCCAACAAACGTGCCACATGGCTACAAGTGAAGGGCGTTGTAAGTCATCTCAACAGAGTTGAGGATAAGCCAGAGGGTATCAACTATGGCAACTTGAATGGACATTTTATGTCCAAGTTGAATTTGAAGAAAGGTTATTTGACTCAAGGTCAAGTGACTACGATTCGAAACTCTTCGAGTTTTCCTGTAGAGGTAGCAAACGCTATTCTAGCCTATAAGCTAGAAAATGCTATCGAGGGCTCTAAGTAACTATGGTTACTTCAGAGCAAATCTACAAGGGTGACAGGGTGCTTTTAGCACCTTGTTGCTCTCGTCATCTTAGACAAGCTATTGTTTTAGACAATAGATTCGACAAAGATACCTTAGTGCGTGATGTGCTTGTAGTGCGTGACGAGAACTACGAGGAAGAAAACATAAATGTTTTTGTTGATGAAATCAGATATGTTTTTAACTCCAAAGGAGTTCGTAGAGTTGTTAAACCCTCTCAAGCCCACATAGAACTCATACAGAGCCTTCGGCTTCGTAGGTAAGTTCGGGCTTATCTCACCTTAGAAAGCTCCCTTCGGGGGGCTTTTTTTTTGCCTAAATGTCCCAAGCCCTATCTAGATTTCTATAGTTTACAAAGCCTTATAAGGCTCTGTAAGGCTCTGTAATCTTATAGGGGTTCTGTTCCCTTCCTCTCAAGCTTAAAAAGCTTGTAAAGCCTTATAAAGCCTAGCAAATCTATTAAGCTCTGTTGAGCTTTTAGATTATCTCTACAGCTCTTCACAGTCTATTTTTACTTCGTAAACTTTACAGAGCTTCACGTGAGCCTACAGAAACCTACCTAGACTTTTCAAGTCTTCGTAGTTTCTACGCATACTCCTACGGAACTTGCAAGACTTGTAAAGTCTTTGGAGTTCTACGCACCCTACGCAGGAGCACCCCCCCCACCCCTGTAGTATATATACTAATGCTTATACATTTTGAGCTAAAAAAGCTTGTCAACTTCACAGGTGGTGGTCGTC
>Ga0255751_10001267_pt1 | contig 24095 bp, 40 predicted proteins | sample 071ome_20_FD_179951 | JGI IMG/M metagenome (GOLD analysis project Ga0255751, IMG submission 179951) | Coastal salt marsh microbial communities from the Groves Creek Marsh, Skidaway Island, Georgia - 071412BT metaG (version 2) | ecosystem: Environmental > Aquatic > Marine > Intertidal zone >... | reverse complement strand
AGCCACTCTTTTTGTCAGTTCAGGATTTTTGCCTGATACAAATTGCTTCATAAGCTCAAGTGAATTAAATCCGCTTTTCTCTGCTAGTAGTTTGATTGCGTCAATAGCGGCCATTGCTTGAAAGTCTTGATTCATTGCGATTTTTGATGCGTTCATATTTTTCTCCTTATCACTTCGGGCCAATCCCTCAGTTGATGTAAACATTATATATGCACCATTGATATCTGTAAAGCCTTTTTATACAAATAATTAAAATTAATTTCAGGCACAAAAAAAGCCCACCGAAGCGGGCTGGGGTTATATGGCCGATCCAGTTATCCTTGCCGTCCAGATTTTTGTCTTGTACTTGTACCCGTCCGGCTGCTCCAATGCCGCCTCTGTCTGCTTATCAAGTACCAGGTCAGTCAAGTGTCCAAGCCTTAGTGGCGTATCGGTATCTACTGAAATTTCGCAATGACGCTCTGGTAGCTTGCCATTCTCAAAAACAAAGCAAATATCAAGATTCCACTTCCACGACCAATGGCTGAACGCGTCTAAATGCTGACGAAGAAAATTAACGCCATTCCTAAGCTTGCCAACTTGATCATTGGATTCATTGCCATCAAATTTAACGTAGGCGCCGATCATCTGCTTTTTAAGTCTATTCTTTGCACCCTTCATCGCCCGCACTCCATGTCGACATCATGCCAGCCTGCAAGCCACCAAGACCGAAGCTGCATTAATGAAATAGGGTATGGGCATGATTCAGTATCATTGCCGTTTAGCCTGCTTACCCTTCCGTCCCTGTATGTGCTTTTGATTTTGTTCTTGCTGTATTCTTTAGCCATTACTTAGCCTCCAGGTCAGCAGGAACGCCGTTTTCAAACCGTTTCCAGCCATCTTCCACACGCTGCTTAGCCTCGGCCATAGTCTCTACTGACGGGGATTCTACGCAGTGCCAGTCCTTAGAGCTTAAAACCGATTCTTTGCCCAGGTCGAAAGCAACGTAGATAATGAAAACCACAATGGCAATACAAGAAAAGATCACTGCAAAGAACACGGGTGACGGGTTTTCTCGCGCAGAATCCCCTTTAATCTCACTAGCGTTTATTGTGTTCATTGGTCTTTCTCCTTATCTACTTAATGCCCATAGTAACCAGCAGCTTTTTTACTGATGGTTTGGTTTCGCCTGTTGCCTTGCACTTGTAGGTATGGCCAGTATGAATGGCTATCTTTCCAAGTGTTTCAAGTCTTATATTGTTGTACTCAATGGCACGCCTTATTGTTGATGGGTTTAGGCCTGCTTTCTTAGCAATTGATGATAGGTTGTCACCCTGGTGCTTGCACAATAGTTCAAACCCTTCCTCTAAGTCGTAGCCCTGAATGGCTAATTTTTCTAGTTGTTCTTTTGTTTTCATAAAACACCTTGCAAACATGATTATTCTCACATAGTATAGTGATTATATTCACAAGGCAACACCAAGGAGAAATAAAATGAGTGAGTTATTTAAGGGCATCGAAGAGCACCGTCGAGCTGGCATGGGACAGGATGAGTTATCACGCGAACTGGTTGAACAGTTGTCTAATGGTCAATCTATCGGGCCTTACGACATTGCAGGTGTGGTGATTGATATAATGGCTGACGCCGAGTACGACATGGGTGATGAGTTAAGCTCTATGCTATGTGCAGTCATCAATGAGCAGAGCACCAGAAACCACAGCGACGAACTACACAGTATGATTAGTGAGTGGTGTTACAACAAAGTAAAAGAGTTTTTCGCAGACCGTGAACAAGCAGCAGAGGAGAATAGCTATGAGTAATGAAGTAGTGGTAAATCAGGAGATTAATACTCCTGCTCAGCAGTCAGCAATGCCAGCAAAGATGCTTGAGTTAGCTATTCAGCAGGATGCAGATATCGATAAGCTGGAGAAGCTAATGGATCTTCAAGAACGATATGACGCAAAACAGGCTAAGTCTGATTACCTGGTTGCGCTATCTCGGTTTCAATCCGAGTGCCCGGCTATCGTTAGCATGAAGAAGGGGCACAATTACAAGTACGCGCCTTTGTCTGATATTGTTGCTCAGATTAAAGATTTGCTTAGTAGCTGTGGGTTGTCTTATAGATTTGAACAGGCTCAGGATTCTGGGAATATAACCGTTAGATGTGTTACCAGTCATGTATCTGGTCACTCTGAAAGCTTAGAAATGACAGCTCAACCTGACACAAGCGGAAGCAAGAATACGGTTCAATCAGTGGGGTCAACCGTTACTTACTTGCGTCGCTACACTCTCACAGGTGCGCTTGGAATCGTTACTGCTGATGAAGACTCTGATGGTAGAGTTGAGGCATCTAGCGGAATTAGTGCTAACGATAAAACATGGGTTAGAGCTATTAAGTCAGGGGTTCAAAAGATTGATGACATTGAAGACCCCAGTTATCGTGCCCACATTGCCTCCTTGCTGGATAAAGTCAAATGATTATTCTTGATGTAGAACAAGGTTCTGATGAGTGGCTAGAGGCTCGACTAGGGCTTGCCTCTGCTAGCCGATTTAAAGACATTATGACTGAGCCACGTAGCAAGGCGGATAAAGAATCTGGGGCGTTGTCTGATACCGCATATAGCTATCTTTGCGAATTAGCGGCTGAATGCCTAACAGGTGAGCAGGCGCAGCTATCAGGCAAGGCGCTGGACTGGGGCGCTGAGCACGAATCAGGCGCTTGTGATTTGTACGAGCTATCATGCGACGATGTGAGTCATGTCGGAATTATCCTGCATGACTCTGGAAAGTACGGCGCAAGCCCAGATGGTCTTGTGGGCGAGGATGGCATGATTGAAATCAAGTGCCCTTACAATACTGTTAATCACATCAAGACAGTTGTCTCTGGTGAGATGCCAAAAGAGCACATTCCGCAGGTTCAGGGCAATATGATGATTAATGGTCGTAAGTGGTGCGACTTCATCAGCTACGATCCACGAATCAAAGGTAAAGGCAGATTCTTTGTTGTTCGCGTACACCGTGACGACGACTACATTGAAAAACTAAGAGCTAAAGTAGAAAACTTTGTAACTAAACTTGATCAGATGTTGCTGGAAGAATTCGGCATTGATCGCAACCAACCAGAAGAGAGTAAGTAAAATGAATGTTTTTACATTTACAGGGAATATAGGAAAGGCCGCCGAGGTAAAATACTTACCTAGCGGATCGGCTGTATGCACATTCTCAGTTGCTGTTAAGTCAGGATTCGGGGATAAGCAAAAAACAACATGGGTTAAGTGTGGCATGTTTGGCAAGCGCGCTGAAGGTCAATTGCCACAGTATCTTGGAACTGGTGCTCATGTTGCAATCAGTGGTGAGCTAACACTTGATGAGTGGGAAAAGGACGGTCAAAAGCATTCGATGCTAAAGGTTAATGTCAGTGAATTGACATTGATTAAGTCTGGTGCTGAAACACAGCAACCAGCTCAGCAAGGTGGCTTCCAGCCTCAGCAAGCGCCAGCACAACAGGGGTTTAACCCTAATAATCCGCCAGCACCGCCTCAGAATCAGCCAATGGGAGTGCACCAGGCTGCGCCGAAAAACGGATTCCCGCAAGGTGACGATCCAATCCCTTTCTGATAGTTGGTGTTAATAGGGGTTGCATTGGTAGCCCCTATGTCTATAATTTTATTGCGCTCTACCTTTAGCGGGGGAATATCTGGATTCGTTACCCAGACGAGCGCACTTATAGTAACGATAATTCTTTAACGAGGAATTCTCATGGCTTCAATATCTAGAAAATCCGAAGTAATAAGGCACTACTTATCTATTGATGGGTGTAGTGAGATTGGTGAATTAGCCAACTTTCTTTCAAACAAGTATTTAATTGTTGGAGACTCCTATTCGGTAATATCAAAGGTGTATAAGGATCTTCAGGATGAAGCAAAATCCATAAAAAAGATAAAGAATAATAGGCGAGTAAGGTCACATTCAAGAAAAAAGGTAAAGCCTTTTTCAATTAAGGATTTAAAGTGGATGAAGCTTAGGGATAGGGTTTTTGACAAGTACGGGAAGGTTTGCCTGTGCTGCGGATCTGTTGATGACATACAGGTTGATCATATAAAACCAAAATCAATTTACCCAGAGCTTTCATACTGTTTTGATAACCTTCAGCCGCTGTGTGCATCTTGCAATATAAAGAAGTCGAATATACACAGTACTGATTACAGGCTGTCTTCGGATCAAATTAGCCATGATTTATCAATCATTTCTAGCTGTCCGTTCTAGTGACACCTGTGTTTAAAATTTAACCAGCGCTAAGGTGCATAACTAAGAGTAAGTGAGTATGAAAGCTAATGTAGTAGTAAAGAAAGAAGTTGATATCAAAAAGGTTGTAGTTGATTTTTGCCCAAGATACACGGATGAAGAAGAAAGCTCTTTTTACCATGGAAATGAAAAGCTTCCTTTTTTTGATGGTGAGCGGTTCAAGATTGAGTTTGACCCTGATACTGGAGTTGTTATTGGCTGGCCAGAAGGTAGGCCTGTCGATATCTTTGAGAAGATTTGTGACGAGGGTACTTACACATTGCTTGATGAGAATGATGAGGAAATCGCATCAATTCATCAAGATTATGTTCCATGCATAGTTCCAAATGAATATGGCGACTATATCGCTCTCAAGATTGACGATACTGGAAAGCTGTCAAACTTTGTTAAGGATGCTGATATTAGCGACTTTTTCCCTAGCGAAGATTAAATCACAAAGCGCCCACTAACCTGGGCGCATAACAAGGAGTAGGATATGAACATAGAAGAATTAGTAAGTAACGTAGAAGCATGGTCAAAGGCAAAAGGGCTTGATGAAGCAGACCCTCGCGCTCAGTTTCTAAAAGTGATTGAAGAAGTTGGCGAAATTGCAGCAGCCATGGCCCGTGGTGATGAACCTAATATCAAAGATGGCATTGGCGACGCTGTTGTAACATTGATTATACTTGCTCAGCAGCACAACATGACGCTTGCAGAGTGTCTGGGTGCGGCATGGGATGAGATCAAAGATCGCACTGGCAGCACGAAAGACGGTGTTTTTATAAAGGATGGCGAATAGTGGTAGTCTGCTTTGAAAATGAAAAGCGGGTTTTTAATGAAGTGATAGCTGACTTAGAGTGTCGGCTATTGCAGGAAGAAAACGAAGCTGAGCGCCAAAAACTGAAGGCGCAAATACATAACTTTAAAAATGACCTAGAGCATTTATATGCAATGGAGAAGCGAATCAATGAAAACACTTGAATTAATACGTTCATATCTACCTGATCGCACCATTGGAACCATCAAAGCTGGCCACTGGCTACTGAAGACACTGGAGCGCCCATGGAATGATAACGAGCGAGATATAAGCTGCATCCCAGAGGGGCGATACATTGTTAAGCGTGATACCACAGGTAGACATCAGTGGTTTGCTGTTCAGGATGTAACAGGGCGCACGTTTATTGAGCTTCATGGTGGAATTACGCCATTTCACTCTGACGGGTGTATTCTGGTTGGTACTGATAGGGATAACATGTTTAACCTGAATGGCTCAGATGATGGGCTAGACGCATTACTAGGCTTTGTAGGTGATGAAGATTGGCAGCTTATTATTCGACAATATAATCCACATGCTGACAATCACATGGAATAGCTGTTATAGTTAAACTCCTTCGGCGGCCTTGGTTTCCCTTCTCCTTGCCTTGGTCGCCACCTTTCTTGCTCATCCCTTCAATAGCTGATAATCTGGCCTAAACATAACCAAGGAATCCATACAATGGAAAAGATTATTTGGCTGATTCTTAAGCCTATTTTGATTGATATTGGCTTCACCATGCTTGCGAAGCTTATCCGGTGGGCGCTCAATTCTGCTGACAAATGGATGCTAGCAAAGGTTCGCAGTACTGACACAAAATTCGACGATGTACTGTATGAGACATTCAAAGAGCACAAAGACGCAATCGAAGCTGGTCTATCCTCTGTATTAAGAAACTTTAAAGGTGAAAAATAATGCCAGGTAAACCAACACGCGGTCAACGCGCAGCTAAAAACAAATCAAAGCCAAAGAAAACCGCTATGACTGGCGGAAATGGCAAGAAAAAGGGCGGCAAGCTTGCTGGAGCTGGTGCTGGTTTTGGAAGCCAAAAGAAGTCTAAGAGGGCTTAGCAATGGATCACTACCTTCCACTATTTGGTATTCTTCCGCTATTAATGATAGCCGCTGCGCTTTATAAACGTACTGAAACGTCTTTATGGTTGATGGTGGTAGCCTGTTTCGGGTTTATGGTATCAATGAGTAATCCTGTTTATTGGCAGCTATTCATGTGGATTATCTTTGCAAACTCACTTGCTGCTGCGGCCTGCGCCGCTCATTTCTTTAAAACAAAGTCCAGTGTTGCGCTTATTATTACCTTGCTGTTGAGTGTTGAATCGGCTGTAAACTTTGGTCATTTGATATATAGTGCAAATACGGGATATCTGTCAGCTTGGACAGGTAATTTGACAGGAATCATAGGGTATGCGCAGTTACTAGCGGTATTAATGATGAAAGATTGCCGAGGTAGTTTGAATGGACTGGTTGATGATTTTAGGGATAGCTTTGTCAGCCTTCTTCACCTGGGCGACCATCACAAGCGGCACGGGCGTCATTAATGAGTACTATCGACACAGGGAGCAACAGCACAAATATCGTAGTCTATCTAATGACCGTGACAGGAACATTCCTGACTGAAAACTGGTACTTAGTGGGAATGTTTATATTCGGACTTGCTCACGTACTGATAGCGATACAGAAGAACCAGCGAGAGAAAGAGCTTCATGCGATTAAGATAAGGGCATTAGAAGCGGGTGAATAAAATTAAATGCCTATTGTTAGGACATAAATGGCGAAGAATGGCGCAAGACGGACGGGTTAGTCCGTATGCTTACAAGTGTAAGCGCTGCAAGAAGATAGATATTAGAATAGATTAGCCCCGAAAGGGGTTTTTAAAGGTTAAAGTAAAGAATCCAATATGAAAAAGCTTACCGACAAACAAGAGGCATTCTGCCGAGAGTACCTAATAGACCTGAACGCAACTCAGGCCGCGATACGTGCCGGATACAGTGAAGATACGGCAAATGTGATAGCTAGTGAGAACTTGTCAAAACCTTATATAGCTGAAAGAATTTCATGTTTAAAAGCAGAGCGTATGAATAAAACTCAAGTTGACGCTGAGTATGTGCTTAAGCGCTTGATAGAAATAGATCAAATGGACTTTGCTGATATTCTCAATTCAGATCACGCATTCAAACCTATTGGAGAATGGCCAAAGGTTTGGAGGCAGTATTTGTCAGGAATTGATCTTGCTGAAATGTGGGAAGGAAATGGCGACCAAAGGGAAATGGTAGGTATGCTCAAGAAGGTCAAATGGCCAGACAAGGTAAAAAACCTTGAGCTGCTTGGTAAGCATATTGACGTGCAGGCATTCAAGGAGAAGCAGGAGGTGGTTGCCACCGTTACTCATGAAAGCTGGCTGGATGGGCTGGAATGAATTCAGAGCAGTTGGCAAAGCGTCAAAAGCTAAAAGACGACTTCCCGTTCTATGCTAGGAATTGCCTAAATATTAGAACTAAAGAGTCGGGTATAGTCCCATTCTCGATAAACGAGGCCCAGCAATACATTCACAATAAGCTGCAAGAGCAACTAAGCCTCACAGGGCGAATCAGGGCTATTATCCTGAAAGGTCGTCAGCAGGGGGCGTCAACCTATGTTGAAGGCCGTTTTATTCACAAGACCACGCACAACAAAGGTGTTCGCGCCTTCATTCTTACCCATGATGGAGAGTCTACTAACGCGCTATTTGAAATGACTAAACGCTATTATGATCTCCTTCCTGAGTTTGTTAAGCCGTCCATTGAGAAGTCAAACGCTAAGGAACTCAAATTTGATCAGCTTGATTCTGGCTACAAGATTGGCACGGCGGGCAATAAATCCATTGGTCGCGGCCAGACAATCCAATACTTTCACGGATCGGAGGTTGCTTTTTGGCAGAACGCGGGAGAGCTAACAAAGGGCGTACTTCAGGCTGTGCCTGATGCTCCAGATACAGAGGTTATACTTGAATCAACTGGTAATGGTCTTAACAACTATTTTCACCAGCAGTGGAAGATGGCAGAAAAGGGAGAGAGTGAGTTTATAGCTATCTTTGTGCCTTGGTTCTGGCAGTCTGAGTATAGAAAGAAAACGCCTGTCGATTTCACGCTGTCTGATTATGAGATTGAGCTTGCCAATACATATGGTCTAGATAATGATCAGTTGTTCTGGAGGCGCAGAAAAATATCTGAGCTCAGCGCTGACGGTGTGGATGGTGAGAAAGCATTTAAGCAAGAATATCCGATGAATGCGGCAGAGGCGTTTCAAGTTACTAACGGGCTGGACACTCTCATTAATGCTGATCACTGTATGAGGGCTAGATCAAACAACTTTAACGGAAACGGCCCCTTAATTGTCGGTGTTGACCCATCAAGGGGAGGCGACAGATTCGCTATCATTAGGCGTCAAGGTCGGAAAATGTGGGGGATGGAGTCGTACAAAGGAGCGGAGTGTGACAAGCTGGGTAAGAATGTCGCTATATGCAAGGCAATCCTGGACGCCGATGATGAGATAGCAGAAAAGAAGCCGGATATGATGTTCATAGACTTTGGGTCTGGGGCGGATATCGTTGATAGGCTGCACGAGCTTGGTTATGAGGATAGAGTAAGGGCCGTACACTTTGGATCAACTCCATTAGATCCTGAAAAATACAAGAACAAGCGCAATGAGATATGGGGCGAAATGAGTTACTGGCTTACTGATGAGTCGTTGCCTGTAGATATCCCTGACGATGACGAATTTCAGGCTGATATATGCGCAAGCCCATATACTAGAGATTCAAACGATAGACGTGTACTATTACCGAAAGATAAAATCAAGTCTGAATTTGGATTTAGTCCTGACTACGGAGATGCGGCGGCGCTGACATTTGCTGAGCCTGTCTCGAAAACCAAGGAAATACCACTTGAAGACGTTTACGCGCAAACTGTCAGTTATTACTAACCGGATATAAGAGAATGGCAATAACACCACACAAAGACATGATGAAGAATCGAGACGATGCGTTCTCGGTCAATGAGTGTTACGACAACTGCACAAGCGACAGGCAGAAATTCTATATATCCGGCGCATGGTGGGAAGGCGCACATAAGAAGCAGTTTAAAAATAGACCTAAACCAGAATTCAATAAGCTGTGGCGGCCTATCAATCGCCTGATCGGTGATGTTAATGATATGGAGTTGAATTCTGTCATTATCTCCAATTCAGATGATGCGACAGATGAAGGCGCTGAGCTGATGCAGAAGCGTTGGCGCAATGACTTTCAATCATCCGAGGGTATCGAAGCAAGTGAGAACGCGAACTCTGAGGCCATTGTGGGTGGTTTTGGTTGCCTGAAGGTGGTGTCAAAGTACGAAGACGAAGAAGACCCAGACCCAGAAAAGCAATATTTGACGCTTGAGATTGTTAACGATGCGTCCAACTCTGTGCGATTTGATTCTGGATCAGTCAAAAAGGATAAATCCGATTCTCGCTGGGGCTGGCACTTGGTTGCTGGCAATAGCGAGGCATTCAAAGAACAGTTTGGCGTTGATCGTATTGTGTCGTTCCCGAATGAACGTCCAGGCTTTTACGATCTAAACAACTCAACAGAGCAGCGTGATTCGTATATTGCGCACTATTATGAGCTGATAGATAAAACACTGACAGAGCATGACTTCTCATTGATCGCGCCCTTGAAGATTACTTCAGGTGATGGCATTAGGGACGAGGAAGGAAAAAAGTACACCCGTGATGAGTTGAGCGAGCTAAAGCAGCTTTACCTGGAAGAAACAGGCGAATCAGTACCAACACGCAAGCGCAAAACCAAGTATGTCATGTACGCCGTAGCAGATGGTGAAAAGTACCTGACAAAACCTCAGAAGATGCCGTTTAAGCGAATCCCACTGATCCCTCGCTATGCGTATTACACAGTGATTAATGGGCAAGAGTTCTTTTGTGGCGAGGTTCGCAAACAGATAGATCACGAGCTATTCCACAACTATTTCGGCTCAACATTGATGAAAATCATGTCTAAGCCTCAAGTGTCTAAACCGGAATACCTGCCGGAACAGATTGCTAGACATGCAGAGCAACGGGCGCGTGATGATATTGACGATTTGTCTTATGTATCATCTGATCCTGTTAGGGATGCTAACGGAAACATTATCCAAATGGGGCCAGTCGGATTTACTCAGCCTCCACAGATTGGCTCAGGCTTAGCAACGGCTGGCAACTTCCTTGAGCAGAATCTGAATCAAATGGCTAGCAGCGGTCAGTCTACCGTTCCTGCCAATAGCTCAGGTGAGGCCATACAAATTGCAAATCAGCGGGCGGATGACACATTCCTCCCTATTGTTAAAAACATCCTGCACAGCATTAAAGGTGCTTGCGAATGCTGGATACCTGCGGCGCAAAAGCTTTACTTCTCAATGCCTCGTAAATTGCGTGTAATGGAAATAGATGGAAACTATGGCCAAGTAACAACAATGGAGATGGCGCAGCTACAGACAGGCGAGTACGGCCCTTATGGCAATACTACTCCAGGCAAGTATGCTGTTCGCGTTGAGCAGGGTGAGGCATACAAAGACCAGAGAAGTGCTGAACGTGAAACAAACCTTGAAATGCTGCAATACGTTGGCACTGATACTGAGTTTGGCCAGCTTATAGCATTGAACGCAATGACTCTGACCAATGGCGAGGGCGGCGACATGATGCGTAAAGTGGCCCGCTATCGAATGCTAGATCAGATCATAGCCATGCAGATTCCTTTTGAACCTGAGAACGAAGAAGAAGCGCAATATGTGCAAATGAAGGCGCAACAGATTCAAGCTCAGCAACAGCAGGCAATGATGCAGCAACAGCAGGTTATTCAGCAGGCAGCAATGGCTGAAGGACAGGCCCGGCTAATGGAAGGTCAAGCGGCACTTCAGAATGAGCAAAATGACGCAGTTAAAAACGCCATTGCGATGGAGAAGGTCAATAATGACAAGATCAAGCTTGCTATTGATGCACAAAAGGTTGGGGCTGACATTGAAAAGATTCAGTCAGAAACGGCTAAGAACCAGCTAGAGTCAGCCGAAAAGCTGAGCGGGATGATTCAGTAATACATAAGGGCTTTACACAGCCCTTTATCTTTACTATCTTATTCGTGTTAATTGAATAAGGAGAAGAAAATGGTTGAGAGGCATTTTACCTTTGATGTTGGAGATGCTTGTGAGGTCAGAACTCATCAAGGTGGAAGGTGGCAGCCTGCTATATATTGCGGAAAAGCAAGAGGTGGGCAGGTTATGGTTGAAGCGGTCGGAGAGCTTAATAGAGATTTTGAGCACTGCAAGGGCGTGTTCACATTTAAAAAGGCGCATCATGTAGGAAATATAAGGCCAGACTGCACAGGCCGTAAAATCGCTAGTGATGAGTGGTTGAAATTATGGAAGGCTCACTCTAGCGACACTACAGGCGATACGAAAGAGTCATTGCTAACTGTTGCTGATTTCTTGTTCTTTCTTGGCAGTGTCGGAGCAATCCCACCTAAAGAGGCATTAGAATGAGGCTACAAAACATATACGACAGCATAGAGCCTGCGATTATGAGCAAGGTTGAGTCTGTTATAGCAGATAAAGAGCTTGTTTTTCTTGTAACTGATCTGGTTCTAGGTAGTGATGAACTAAAAAAGGTTGTTAATGATGGAGTTTCTAGGCTTTGCGAAGGAGCAGCGAGGCTTGGCGTGGAAAATAGGTTTGTAGAAAACATAGCAAGCAATGGTCATTCAGGCTCATTGAGTGGCCTTAACCAGTATAGCAGGGAGTCAGAGGGAGGCTTGATATATCACGGAATTGGCGGATCCGCTTCAGGATTGACTGGGCTTGCAGCATCTCAGTCTTTGCATGGATATAGTGGTTTGGAGCTGGCAAAATGGCTATAAAAACCTACAAAGCAAGCGAGTTCGCCAGGAGTCCTGAAAAGGTGTATGAGCAAGCGCGAAAAGAACCAGTTTTAATTGTAAGGAGCAGAACTAATGGTGAGATTAAAGAGTCTTTTGTTTTGGCGAAAGAAAAGACAGAAGATAAGAATTAGATACAAGAACGGCATGATTATTGGTATTAAAAAACCGATTGCTTACAATTATAAGCAGGTAGCTTCAGACAATAAGATAGCCAAGCAATGGCATCAGGCAAGCATGACTGGCATTTTGCTTTCGTCCATTAGGCTATATGCGCAATAACAACAGCCCTCCAAGTGAGGGCTTTTTAATACCTGTCTATATTCACGCTATGAATGCAGCCTATTTGCATATTCATCTGATTTATTATAAATTCATTTTATAGCGTTCATTAATCCAGTGAATGCGCCTACTAAGTGGCTTACTTAGATTTCGTTCACCGATAGACGGAGAAAATATGTCGGATTTGGAAAATATGCCAGAGAATACAGAAGAAACCACTCAACCTGTTGATGTTGTGGCGACAGATACAGAGGCAGCCGAAGCAGTGCCACCTGCTGACGATACCGAGGCGGAAGAATTTGTAATTGAAGGTGAAGGCGACGACAACACGCCTAAAGAAGATGAGGAAGAATTAAAGCGGCGTGCAGCATTCGCTAAGGCTAAGCAGAAGAAACGCGAAGCCCAGGAAGCTGCAAGGGCTGAGAAAGAGAAAAGGGAGGCTTTAGAAGCCGAACTTGCCAAGCTCAAAGCCAGTGTTGCAGATATTCGCAGAGGCCCTAAGCCTGATCCAATGAACTATACCAGCTCAGAAGAATTCTATGCTGATTTGGAAAAATGGAATGGTAAGTCTCAAGGGCAGAAACCAGAGTCAGCGGCACAGCCTCAGCAGCCAGCAATGCTTGGTTATGATGTCGAGGATGCGCTGGATGAAGGCATTGAAGCTCTTAAGAGGGGCGGCATTAGCGACTATCAGCAACAGCGCGAAAACTTTGATTCTGTTGTGACAGGGGCAGGAATTGCTAATCCTGACGCTGTTTACAATCATCTTGCTAGCATTGCTCACACTGCTGGCGTTGATGTAGGCAAGGCTATGTATATGGCTAGCCGTAACGCAGGCAAGCTCATTAACGAGATTAATTCGTTAAGAGGTAGTGATCTTCAGATCCAATTGAAGATTGCAAAAATCCTTGAGCGTGAAGCAGGCAAGCTTAAAACTCGACAGAAACCCAAAGTCGACACAAAGCCCGAAGAAGCCATAAATGGCGGAGGCGTCAAGAAAGGCATTGACTTGAGTCAATACGGGCACTTTGAAAACTAATAGGTGAACTAAAATGGCTAACAGCTTAACAAGTAACGTAACAAATAAACTCATGGAGGCTTTCATTCCGGCGTTTGAGTCGAAACGAAAGCTGTCTATGGCAATCTCAACCAATGCTCAGAACCTAGTGAATGGTTTTGATGAATCAACAGGCGACACAAAAGGCGCGGTACGCATCAAGCGACCATTGCAGTTTGTGCCACAGCGTACTGCTGACGGTGATTTTACCTCTGGCGATACTAATCCAGTGATTGTAGGTACTGCTCCTGCTGAGGTTGGTCAGTACGCAACGGTCTTCATTGAGATGACTGACGTTGAGCGCGCCCTTGAGTCTAAGAATGTAGCAGAATCAATGCTGCAATTGGTCGATCCTGCTGCCGAAGATATCTGCAACGAGATCGAAAGTGAGCTAGGTGATCGCATGATGAAAGCTGCGGCTTTCGCATCCGGTAATCCTCAGACTCCAATTGCTGACTGGCTAGATATCGCATCTGCTGGCACTAAGTTGGATGCGTTTGGCCTTCCTGCTGGCCGCAAATACTGTGCTTTAAGCACATTTGACGGACTGCCACTGGCTAACGAGCAAAAAGGTCTGGCGGTTAATCCTGAAGTTGGCAGCGCATTGGCTAAAGCGGCTATTGCTAACAACTACGCAGGCTTTGACAATGTGTTCACCACGGATAATATGCCCAGCTTTACCTCTGGTACCGCTACTACTGGCATCACTGTTCTGGCGGCTCCTACGCAGACGTATAACGCAGTTAAAGACAGCTACGAGCAGGTGATCACCCTGACTGGCGGCGGTATTGGTAATACTCTGACTGCTGGCACTACCCTGGTTATCTCAAGCGTCAACATGGTTCACTTCCGCAACCGCAAGCCCGTTAAGGGTTCGGCTGGCGCATTTATCCCGCTGACTGTATCCCTGCTGGAAGACATCACCTTTGATGGCTCGAACAATGCAACAGCAACCGTATCAGGCTGCGGTGTGTTTGAGACTGGCGTTGATGGCGCTTATAACACCATTGACCGCCTGATTCAGGCTGGTGACACTGTAACCATTCAGGAAGCAGCGTCTACTACCTACGGCCCAGGCTTAGCCTTCCATGAAGGTTTCTTTGCAATGGGTTCCATCAAACTGAAGACCTTGGATGCTACTGACTCCAGTTTCACCACTAAGGATGGCCTGAACTTCCGTATCAGCCGTTTTGCTAACGGGGTTGCCAACAAGCACCAGATTCGTATCGACTTCCGTCCTACGTTCGCGTGTTTAAATCCTTTCTTCGGTGAGAAGGTTTACGGCGTAGCATAACCAACACAGCGCCCTTCGGGGCGCTTTTACTTTAAGGTGATAGAATGATTCCTGTTTATAAAGCTGGCGGTGCATGGAAGACTAAGGAAGGCGTTGAATACACTTCTGAGATCGTACACACTGCCATTGAATTGAAAAAACGCTTGGCCAATGGCTGGGTTCGCAATCTTTCTGAATTAAAGAAGGCTGAGCCAAAAGCAGAAGATAACAAGTCAGGCGAGCAAATGTCAGATCGTGAGCGATTCCTACGTGATGAGATCGAGAAACTAACAGGCAAGAAGCCGGGTGGCCGCTCTACTGTTGAGACATTAGAAAAGCAATATGCTGAGCTAAGCGAGGGCTGATATGGCTACTTTTCAAGTTCCACTGGCTAACGGGGTTTATCTGTCAAAAGATTTGCCTATGCTTGATGTGTACAACTTCAACATGAACCATCAAATGAACTTCAGTCTTAATGCCACTTCAACGCCAACGGCTGGACAGGTCGAGATCAAGGCTAAAGGCCCAAGCTCTGAAGGCTTCGAGGTTGTTCCTGACGGAGTTATTCAACTGACTGACCTTAGCGGCCTGACATTCCAGTATAAGACCACAGAGTATGAGTTCACCGTGTCCGGCTCTGACGGTGTTGGTATTTTGAACGTAACAGACGCAAACAACACAGGTACCTAAAATGCCTAGAGGCCCACTTCCACCTAAGTTCGCGGGGCGCGGGCCTCGTCCTTTTGGCTCGTTTCTAGGCTCAGGTCTAGCGCCTGCTGCCATTAATCGCTACTTCCGCACCAATGACGGCAGTAATGACTATATCTCTATACCAGAGGTTACGTTTAGTGGAGATTTTGAGATTGAGTCACTGTTCTACTTCGATGGGACTCGGTCTGCACTGTTCGGCAATTCTGTAACTTTTGACAGCCGAGGTCTTGTTGACTCTAATGGCTCCATTAATTTCAGACCAACAAGCACTGGGCTTGGTGAGATCAGCGCTCCTGCTGGTAGCGTTATTGTTAATACTTTGAATCTTATCAAATTTCAGCGCACAGGCACTGTGTGTGAGATATTGTTAAATGGAGTTCAGGTTGCCTCGGGTAATATTACAGTAGCGGATTGTGTTACTGATGAGTTTTGTCGTTCAGGTGGTTTTAGCAATATGTCTGGCATCCTCGCCAACGTCTTGATGTACGACAACGGCACACTGGTACGCAATTACCCTATTAATGATAACTCAAATATCATTGCAGATATTAGCGGAAACGGTCAGGACGGCTCAGTAGTAAACGGCAACGCCTCAGACTGGGAGCTATTCAATCAGCAGGCTGACGGGGATTATCTGGGGCAGGAATTGGCTACTAGTAGCGTATCTCCTGTGCTTGGAGACACTTCTGATCCTGAGTTCTTTCCTGTTGCGAGCATAATAGGTGGGAATGAATATAGGATATCTGCGACAGTTTTGACATTCTCAGGGTCGTCTGACTGCGGATGGACGACAACTGCCACAGGTGGTGTATCAAATGGAATACCAGCAACACCTCCATTTAGAGCTACGACACCAAGTATTGGCGACACTGTCGGCGGTGACTTTGTAAGTACAAGCGGGCCTGATGTTAGGCTGTTTGGTAGGGTCTCAGCAGTATGCTCATTCAATAATCTAACAATCAAACGCCTACTAAGGGTCGCATAATGGAAGAAGAAGTTTACGAAGAACCAAAACTATACTGCATCTTTAGCAGCATACCCGATGACATTGTATTGCCGCCGGGTCACGTCTTCGGCGAACCGAATCCAGATGGTGAGTACATTGTACGTAACTGCTATCAATCACAATACCCTGACCACTGTGAGGATGTTACTCGCACACGCATGAAAGAGTGGAAGGCTAAGTATGCGACTGATACTGATAGCACTAATGCTTAGTGGGTGTGCTTATGATCCGACATTTACAGACAAGACTGTAGATGTTCGGATTATTGTAGTTGATTATGACTTAAAGCAGACAGGCGAAAAGGAAGCATACGCACTAGCATGGCCAGAAACAAAGCCATGCTTAATAAAAATAGAGCGAAAACATTACACACATGAAATAATAGGCCATGAAATACGCCATTGCTTTGATGGCTTTTGGCACGATTAGGAATAGATATGGCAAAGACAAAAGGCGAATTGGCGACAGAGGCATTAGAAGACATTGGCTTTGATCTGCCGATTGATGCTGATGATCTTTCAAAAGCAGTGAAGCGGCTAGAGCGCATGATTACAGGCTGGGCGAATAACGGTGTTTATATTCCGTATCTGCGAACCGATCCAGTATTGCCTACTGATGATTCTGGCGTACGTGCGAATGATGAGAATGCACTAATCCAGAATCTAGGCGTCATCATGGCTAATGTGTTTTCAGTTATCTTGCCGCCCGGTTATGCTGGCGAAGCGCGAGACCTTTACACAAAGCTAATATCAATTGATATCCCAGCACGCCAAAATGATTCAATGCTTCCGACTGGTGCTGGTGGTCGAATTTACAACAACTACTTATTTGACGATTACTTCCAGAATCCAGATCAGATTATTGACGCCGCCATTGGGTCAAAAGTTAAGGCTGAGATTGAACTCAAGGGCGGGACTGGGACTATTTTAGCGGCTGAGTGGTCTGATATTACTGGAACCATTACCATCACGGATGAGGCGCTGCTTGGAGCCACAGCGAGCGCCTTTGTCCAATTCTCTACGCTTGGTCAGTATGACGTTAAGATCAAGGCCACATATAGTGGTGGCGAAGAGATTGTAAGCTGCATTAAATACAATGTGACTGAGTGCGTTGACAATGACAGCAAGATTATAGGCCAAGCACCTTCGGGCAGTGGCTGCTCATTCATTGAGCGCACATTGGCACTACCTGGAATCTCAACGGCTCAGGATGACGTTTTAACAGTGACCGGAACAGGTACTCTGACACTGCACAACTCAGCCACTGCAGTCAAAGAGATTAAGATCATTGCTACTGATGGCACATGTACCTTCGCAGTAGGGGCAGGTGATTCTGTCAATATTGCCAATGTAACTGCCGGGAATTCGGTAGAATTGACGCCTACTGAATTTGGATGGCTGGCCTCATGAGCAACTTACTACCAGGAAATGGGGTTCGAGACAAATACGTCAAGGACTCCGGTAATAATGACAATGACGGCTCTAATGTAATATTCCCAGTAGCAGACCTGCCTACCGTTGTTAGTAGAATAAACGCTCTGGTTCCTCCTCCAGGGCTATTTAATCCGGCTGGTATTGTTGACATAGGAATTAGTCGATATTCACTATCCGAGACTTTAACCATTACTGACAATGTCCAAGCTGCGCTTAGGTTTTGCACAGTTGCAACCGCTAACGACTGGACGGCAGGCGCGACCATGTTGAATGCTCCAGCCAATGCACAGGTATCACTCCTAACTATTACAACAAGCGCAGGCAGTGGTGATGTAGCCTACTCAACCAATGGTAAAAGCCGCGTATCTCTTGATGCTAGGGCAATTATCCTGAATGGGCCTGATCAGATAGGTTCAAACATCACAGGGGCTACCGATGACTCTTTTCAGGACGTAGGACAGGCTGCTGCTAGGTTTGGAGACTCTACTCTGCTAAATATAGAGTCAACGGGAAATCAGCCACGCTATTACGCATACAACGAAATGAACGTTGAGGGCGACAACTGCATAGCTTTTAATTGCAATACAACAGCAAGCACTGTTGCTGCGTTCAGGGTCGGGGCGATCACCTATGAATCCGGCCTAACTGGCACTGGTGCTGGCTGCGTTGCTTTCAATATCGTTAATGGACTAATGTCCGGTTATTGTGTTGAAGCTAATATTGAAACCGTTGCCAACATCGAGTCTGGCGGCGATCTTGTGCTAAACGGCGTAAACATGACGGGAGCGATTATTAACGATGGGTCGCTTAACTACTCCGCCCATTCAAGCAGCGGAGATTTTACTAATTCCGGCGAGTCAATATCTAACATAGACAACCACACAGGCAACCTGACTAACTCAGGAACATCCAACTATCGAGCGGTTAAGCTGACAGGGGATATAACCAACTCAGGCACACTGACAGCCACTATTGACGACCATACTGGCTCAATCATTAATTCAGGCATTCTAAACGGAATGATTAACGGTGTCAGGTATGGAACATGGGTTAACGGCACCGAGTACCTCTCAGACTTCTTTGAGTCAGGGAATATAAACCTTGCATACTCTAAGTTTGGATTCCTGCAGATTGATGCCACCACACCAACGCCTGACACTGTTGATTCAATTATAGTGCGCTATCAGCAAAACACATCAGCAAGCAGAACGATTGATTTTCAGTTAGTCGATGACGATGATGGCACTGTTTATTTCTCTGGGACGAATACGGACACAGGGATCGAGGCAAAGATCTTTGAGGTGCCAACAGTAGTAAATCCACTGCCAAACAGGGTTGTGAATCTAGCCGCTCAAATAAAGGACAACGGCGGCGCTGTTGTTGATGCGGGCGTCAATATCTACTACACTAGAAACAACTAAAACGGCCCTGATCCAAGCCACTACACGGAGTGAATAAGATGAGCAGAGGGCCGCAGCCAATGAACTCAGCACCAGTTGACCAGCCAGTAAAAAGGCCGGTGCTAGTGTCTGAAGACTACACGATAACTAAAAACAACAGGCTGTCAGTTGACACGTCATCCGGGCCGATAACAATTACGGTATCTAGCTCGCCAGACCTTGATTCGTTTATTGTATTTGATAGAAACCAAAGCTTCAGCCAGGTCAATACATGCACAGTATCTCTAGGCGGAAGCTCAGGCAATGTCGTATTGCAGGCTTCTGGTGATTATCTAGAATTCTATTCTGATGACAATGGCGGCTGGAATTTTATAGACCATGGGCGAAGTAAAGCAGGGGTTGTGTAATGGGATTTTCTACTGTTCGCAGTACTGAGATGGAATTTGGCATCTATTCTGTCGGTGGCGAAGTTATTGATAAAAACTCAACCGTAATGCTGAATAATTGGGCTGTTGAATCAATGAAGACAGCAACGGTATCACCATGCGTTGATAGGATTAGACTTATTCCATGGGATGCAGATCAGAGTTCGGATGAGTATTCTGAAGTTTTACTACCTTTGGATAGTAGTGGTAGTTCTCATCATACGATTAGGTATATGACCAACAATCCTGTTGAGATATACCGACACAAAAACAGTAGCTCAACGCCTTATTTATGGCGGGTTAAGTATGACGGGTACGATTATGTAAGATCGCTGAGCGAAACTGCCCAGACATACGAACTAAAAGCAGGAAAGCGAACAGTTGTTGGCAGCGGATCTATCCTTCAGGGTAACTTGACATCAAGCTGGGCTATTGACGATTTCGTAAGGGTTCGGCATGAGATAACAAACAACGGCACTACTGTTAACATGCAACTGCAGGTTTTTGGCGGAGTTTATAAGTGCGTACATAAATACATCAATCAAAATACCTCTGGCGTCACTAGGGTGATTGGAAATATAACGGGATCTGTTGAGTCTTTTATAATCGATGCGTCATCAACAGATGGTGAGACAGCTCAAATAGATACGTATATCCACAGCACATCAGATGGAAGCGGGCCATGGCGGTACAAATACAAGGGAATATTTACTCACCATTCAAATAATAATATGTATTGGACTTTAGAGGCAGAATACAATCCTGCGTATGTTGTTTAGGTGTTATTGTGTTATCATCCGTCATGACTGCCACTCCTGCCTGAAAGGGTTTGGATTCCCCTGTTATGCTCAGGGGTGGCGGTCAACCTTGAATCCATAGAATCCAAAAGGGTGATAAATGCACACTGAAGATATTAAAGACTTAATCGACCTTACGGCTGAAGAACTTAAAGAAAAGCTGGTTGAAATGATTAAGGATGAAGAGAAAGCAGATATTGAGAGTCAAATCTCAGTATGTGATCAGTCTATCCTTAATCTTGAAAAGTCGATCGAAAACACAAAAGAGCAGATGGAAGTCGAGGAGTGCACTGTTCCAATGCTGCGCCAAGGCACCATGAATATCGAAGTCTACGAATTTCAGATTAGCCTGTACAAAAAGCTAAAGTCTGAAATCGAGCAAGAGCTAGCAGATTTAGACTAATAACCAAGCCTCCTACTCAGGGGGCTTTTTTTATTGTACTATCTGATTAAATGATATACGGGTTACACCATGGCACAGCCACTATCAACAATCGGATTCAATTCCGGGCAGTCTGAGAAGCAAAGCGCTGAGAACTGCATTAATTACATTCCCTTTCCCACGACTGCTAATGATCTAAACGGCGGCCAGGTGTCGTTATATTCAACCACAGGCATAGATGGCCCTAATCCATCAAGCACCGGACTTATTAATGACGGGCTTGGCCATCTTTATAGCGAGATATATCAATTTAACGGGTTGCAAGGAGGGATTGGTGGAAGTGCCTGGGCGTATTGGAACGAACGACTGATCCAATTCTCAGGCTCCCAATCAACTGTATTCTCAATATCAGGACTAACCTCGTCATCATCCTCACAAGCTGCTAGGTTTTCATCGAATTCAGATACGTTAGTTGTCGTAGGTACAACGCAAGGCGGCTCATCTTTTTGCCAAAAACTCGATGGAGCAAACGGCTTAATAACTCCGGTAGATATATCTCCACTTAGCGGTTCATTATCACCAGGTCAGAATGAATCAGTATTCCTAGCCGATACTGCATATTTTGGCGACAGATGGCTTTATCTTAGTTCAGCACCGGCCTTTGATGATAATTACAAGCGGGTATATTTTAGCAAGGTAGCAGATCCTGATGTTGACAATGCAAATTCATTCATTGGCACAACAGAGGATATTGGAGAATATCGTGGTCTGCATGTTCTGTCAGGTCGATTGTATGTGTTTAGTGAGCGACAGGTATCTGTATTTAACAAGAACAATTCAAACACAATCCCATTTGTTGAGCAGCAAGGATCAAGGCTTGATTACGGATTAATTAGCGCATCATGTAAAGCTGAGCTTAACGGTTCTGTTTATTTTATAGGAAATTCACAGGGTAGAATTCAATTGCTAAGGATTTCAGGCGGATCAATACAGAAGATCAGCACGCCAGCTATTGATGATATTTTAAATGATGGCGACTGGTGGAATCGTGTAAATTATTTCTCCTATCTGTCTCGCGTATTTGCTTTTGTTGATGCTGGCCGCTCCTATGTTGCATTTACATTCAATGGAAAAACGATTTGCTATGACCCTGAATCCGGCTTGTTTCACAACAGGTCGAGCGAGCTTAACGCTAATGGTCAGCAATGGGATATAGCGGGTTCTGCACTAGCTTCAGGCTTTCCGCTTGGCAATGGGGAGGGAGCTTCGTTAATGGTTGGAATGAGAATAATTAGAGAGGTAAACAACCAGAACAGGATGCTATTCAATGCTGGCCGCGTGAATAAAAACATCGGCACCGAGTTCGGACAACTGGTAGAGCGTACCGCTATATCAGCCCCCTATAACTCCAATGGAGTTACTAACAACCTAAGAGAGATTCAGGCAATCAGTGATATTGATAATGATCCGTTAGATGATAACTGGCCGGAGCCTAATATTAACTTGTCAACGTCTAAAGACTACGGCTATTCATTCGGGCCTGAGAAATCACGCCAGTTCGGAGAGCAAGGTGTCAGAAACAGATTGTTGCGTTGGCTAAATCTTGGCATGTTCAGGCAGGCTTTCGTTATTAAATTACGAACCAAGCATCCATACGCGCACCAGATTGTCAAAGTACTTGCACAGATTGAGAAGGGGTTTAGGCAGAGATGACAACAAAACAAAACCTAGTAAGCGAGAGTCAAATCCCGGGCGGCGTGCATGCCTTTAATCAGCTCATACTGGCGCTTCAGGATGATATGCGCAAAATCAACGACCTGACGCAAGACAGCGAACTAACGGAATTCCCGCCAGTTCCAGAGTTTGGCGGCATCCTAACAACCCGTAAAGGCGCTTATGAGGGCATATGGACTGACGACCCTACGCCATTGCCAAAGTGGCGCAGGTTGTCGGACTCAACTCTTTACAGTGAAGGCCAGACAATTCCGGTGACGCTATGAGGATGCAGCAAATATCACCCGCTCAAGCATACGAGTTAATATCAGACAGTGAGCTATTTAATCGCATTGGTGATGGCTCGATATCGTATGAAAATTTCTCTATGCCAGAGAATCATATTTATGTTGGCGCTTTTGATGATGAAGATTTAATAGGCTTCTACTGGATGCACCATGAAAACAGCGTAACAGTACAGATTCATGCAAACATACTGCTTAAGCATAGAGATAAGAGCAGCCAAGCAACAAGAGGCATTATTGATTTTATTTATGAAATGATGCCTAATATTCACAAGGTGAATGCAAAGATACCAACCTGCTACCCTGACGTGTATAAGCACGCGATTAAACACGGGTTTAAAGACGAAGGTCTTGATAGGCTTTCATCTGTAAGAGACGGGGTTTTATATGATCAGCACATTCTAGGATTGACTAGAGAGGAAATGAGAAATGGGAGCTGTTAGCAATACAGTTGCAAAATTCGACCCTACAACTCCAGAAGGTCAGCTAGCAATTGCTACGGGTGGTGGGTCACTGGCTGTTGGTGAGGCTAGTGACGCTCTTGCCAGATTTGATGATTCGCTAACTGGACAGGAGCAACGAGATGCTGCAAAAGAGGCGGCACAGGCTCAAGAGGAGGCCGCTCTAGCTGGCGTTGACCTTGCAAGAGAAACACGAGACCTTACATTTGAGCGCCTTGATCCATTCTACCAAGCAGGACTGGGCAGTCTTGATGACTTGGTGGCAAGTTTATCTCCAGGTGGTTTTGAGCAGTTCCAGCAAGAATATTTGACCTCTGAGCCTTATTTGCAGCGACAAGAGAACGTGATTGGCGATCTAAGCCAATCTGCTGCATTTTCTGGAACGCTAGGGTCTGGTGGTGCTGCTCTTGACGCATCAAACTATCTAAACAAATTCGCCTATGATGAAGCTGTAAACGCTTACGGATTAAGAAATGCAGGACTCCAAGATCTTGTCGGGTTGAGCCAGTTCGGTGCTACTGGGCAAAATCAAGCTGGTCAAAACTTCACCAATCAAGCAATTCAAGGCATGAATCAAGCTGCACAAGCACAAGGTGCTGCGGCTATTGCTGGGGCGTCACCCGGTATTGCCCCATATCTTCAGCTTGGCTCTATTGGTGCCCAAATTTATGGAGCGACTGTGTAATGCTTTCTTTAGACGAAATAATCAGATATTCAAAACAGCCCAGTCCTTCAATTCAAGCATTGAACCCACTAGTCAATGCCGCTCAGGCAATCGGCCAGGCTAACCGCAGAAACAATGCAGACGAAGCGTATCA
>Ga0255751_10001250_pt1 | contig 24229 bp, 13 predicted proteins | sample 071ome_20_FD_179951 | JGI IMG/M metagenome (GOLD analysis project Ga0255751, IMG submission 179951) | Coastal salt marsh microbial communities from the Groves Creek Marsh, Skidaway Island, Georgia - 071412BT metaG (version 2) | ecosystem: Environmental > Aquatic > Marine > Intertidal zone >... | reverse complement strand
AAGCGTCGGAGCGAGTGCCATCTGAGGCACTGTCCACTGCCCCCCTGCAGGGGGGCACCCTGCCTCTATACTGGTTTCAGTTCACACAACACACGAACAGTTATGAACACTCTCCTGGAAAAGATCACGGGCAATGTGAAATTCTACGTTTCACGCCCTAGCAGTGCCTTACTCGGCATTGAGTTCTATCCACTAACTGGCACCGCCTATTGTGATTGGAAATCAGGCAGCGAATCGCAGCATGAGTGTAAGAAACGCCACATGCTGTTAGCATCACTCCCGATGGTATCTTTGGGTCGCTTCGCTAACACTTACTTGTTGGGTCACTAAGTATAACTAACTGGTGGGGCACTAAGTAACACAAACTGTGCCCCACTAAGTATCACTAACTGTGCGCCACTAAGTAACACAAACTCTCGGAGAGTTAGTATAAACCAGTTCGGGCGATTAGCGCCCTTAAATATAAGCGGCCGCTACGGTTAAAATGCATGGGTCCCTCCTAACCTACAAAAGTATCCCAGCGACCTTGTTATTTCGCTATTTCAAAAAATTTTTCGGGGTAAAAAATTTGCCATAGGGTCGATATATAAAAAGGTTGCTAAAGGACTATGAGTGCCGACTATCCAAATAATTTCAGTGAAGCGACGGATTACGGGAGTGATCTGGACTATGAGGATTATTTGCAATTTATTTACAATGAGGAGATTCACATGGAGAAACCAACAATTGCTTACGAGAGTAAGATTGATAGGTTTGTATTAGAATCGCCCGATGGGGAGCGATTTTATTTTAGGGATTATGAGGGTGCCGAGGACTTTTGGATGTTAAACTTCAAGGAAGATGTGAATTTAGATGCCTAATTATAGACCAGTAGTTGAGAGTATTGGCGCAGGACCTTCCAATATCGATGTCGAGTATGAGGTAGGGACTGCGGTATCTCTCAGCTATCCTGTGGGAACGTATGATACGAATACTCAGACGTATATCAATGTAGGAACTGCGACCACAGAAAAATATTATTTGTTACCTGGGGGGACATATAGACAGGTCTGGAAGGTGCCTGATGGTGTCACGGTGGATCCATGTGATTCATCGGGGCAAACTTGGTATGTTTCGGGGTATTCTGATCCCACGGATAGGATTGTATATTTGGCAGAGGATCTTACAGAAAGTTTACAGGGGGAGTATACTGGGTGTTGTTTTGATGAGAATGGTAATCAAGTAGATGAACCATCATTAAACCAGCAGCGTGTTACTGACATTACGTTAGAGGGTATTCAATTTGATACGTATGGTAAGGTGAGCACAGCATCTGGTATGGACTATAAGAACGGTTGTACCAGTATTAGTATGGCATCTATCGTTCGTAGTGAGACCTTTACAGTAACATTTGATAGTATGACTCCAAATATTGCTGGGAGTGCTCCGTATTTGGACGATGATGTCACAGTTACATTAGAGCGAAGCGACGGGACTACTGTGGTTGCCACGTCTAGTAGTGGGACCGTATCTTTGAGTGCCACTGCACCACAGACAATTACGATAAAGATTGGTGGAGAATTTGGGAAAAAACTCTTTCCTGATGAGACCTGGGAGTATTACTATGAAAAAAATTCCGAATATACGGCAAACCCTGACCATTTAAACTTTGAGATTCCTATTCCAGAGCGAGGATCAGATCCTAATGAATTTATTGAACCGTATCGTATTGATAAGGACAATAATAGTGGATCGTTGAATGATCTTAGTCAAGAGGTTCCTAGTGGAGTTTCTTTATTAGGATTCCAGAGTGATTTGACAGAACGTTCTGCGGGTACGAATCCTATTGATGGTAGTACAAGTCGTGCAGGGCATCGTGATGTGATATTTGAATTTACGGTGACGAGTAGTATTCCTGAATTGACAACAATTGCCTGGGCGATTGGTACGTCTATTCCTACAGGGTCTTATTGTACTAATGGTGGGTCTACGTATTATGTGGAATTAGGAGGTACACCAAGTGCTGGCACTGCTGGTGATCCATTAGCAGTACCTCCGATTCCAGGTACTCCTGCAGATGTAGGACCTAGTGGCACTGGATTCTTTATTGATAATAGTGGTATGCGTTATCGTTATATTCCACCAGAGGGACTTGTTACTACTGCTGGTGCTGGTACATGGAGCACTACGCTATATGTAATGAATGATTATAGGATTGGTGCAGCACGTTTTGCAGAACTATTAAATGAAGCAGATGCGAGGAGGGTTAAAGAGTAATGCCTATTCCAACAGTTTATACACCGATTCAACCAACACCAAGCATTGTAATGAAACCCATTGTCTGGACACCTAATGTCTGGACAGCGGTTACAGGACCTACACCATGTGGACCACCAGGACCATTAATTACTACTGGTCCCCCACAAATTTGGGGAGAAGTATTTACAGTTACTGTAACTAACTTTACTCCAGTAGTTGCTCCTGCAGCATATTTTGGAGATCCTGGATTAACAGTCACATTAACCAGTACAAATGGTACTAGTGGGAGTGCAGGACCAGGAGGTACTGGCGTTGCAACAGCAACCTGTACGTTCCCTGGAACCATTACCATGACGGTTACAGGAACATATACGGACTATCTTTTTCCTAATAAGGAATACAGTTATAGAAGGGACGTAACTGCCCCTACACACCTCCCTACGACCGTTACATCACCCTCTGGGTACATTGCACAGTATGGTACACTTAATCAGGGTTCTGCGACCTCTAGAGGGACGTTTAAGAACCCTATTGGAGGTCTTGCTGTTGCAGGTACTCCTGCCGTGGGATTGATTGAGGAGATCGGAACGTCTGATCATATGCAGCATTATTTTCCAGATCCTAATTATATGATTATTGTAGAGTATACAGTAGTCATTACAAGTATGTGTGGTATTGGTGCTGGCACATTCCCGATTAAGCAAATCGTTTATGATGACAAGGATATTGCATCTGCAAGGTTTGTAGAAGCGGTAAATAGTCAGACAGGACGTAATCCACTATTTCCCAAATTATCAATATGAAAGGTTGTACCTATGTTGGTTCCCTGTCTACAGGGCATATCTGTTATCCACCATCTGCTCTTACGCAGGGATCCCCCAATGTGCGTGTAAATTTCTCTTTGGCAGGGCGTTTAGGAGATTTATTCGCTCCTCATGCATGTCCTTGTGCAAATTGCCCTCCTCCACACGCAATTCGACCCATTTCACAGGGTCCAGTTAACGTTTATTTCAATTTCCGTCCTCCTGGGAGGATCGGAGACCTGATTGGTTGCGGAGATACCATCGCTCAAGGGTCATTTAATGTCTTTGCAGGCACTTTTTGACTTGACAAAGCGGAAAATCCCGTTTATACTACTGTAGTTCACGCAAAAATCTCAAAATTATGGCAGCTCGTTCAAAAATCGGACTTTCTGGTGTTCAATTTGAACCTGGCAAACCCAAACTGACCCGCCAAGGGCGTTCTAAAAACACAAAACTGTCTGCAACTGCTCGTAATGGGCGCAAAAAGCGTTATCGGGGGCAGGGTAAGTGAGACCCGAGACCAGAAAATCCATGGAAATGCTGTTTTCTGCAAAATGGAACCTTCCAAAAGCGGCAGAACACTGCAATCTCACTAATAAAGAGATGAAAATCACTTTCAATGAGTATTGTGCGTTCCATCCACCAACATATAAAGAAGAATGAGTCAATTAGTCGTCAACTTACCACCACAAAAAGTATGGGTTCGTAAGGAATACCTTAGGGATCACGTTGACGGACATGGCGAATTTGTAGAGGGCGTCTGGGTATCGGCAAAATCGATACCTGGGCGTGCTTTTTATTTTGAGACGTACTTACCAGAGTACGCCGCAATGTTCGATAAGCTGCCCATCAGTGCCTTTCTAAGTCGCCCCGAGACCCCTCAGGTAGACCTAGACCTACCCAACCTGCAATTCTGGAATTGCATGGATTATGGAGTCCGTTGTATTGAGAAGCAATTCATCGGTTCTATGGACTTTGTGTGCCATACCAGGAACTATGGAGCACTATCTGGTGAGTATTTGTTCACATTGGACAATTTTCACCCAGATATTGACATTACAAACACTAATGTTAGTGAAATTCCAGAGGAACATAAGTCCCATAACTGCATTGAATTGGAAAATGGGCAGTTTGCACTGTATCCAAACAACAGAATCAGGATTTTTGACCTGTCGATTACTCCTCAGGAACCCAAAATTCCAGATTTTAAGGTCTCGACCAAATATTATCAGGTTGAGAACGGTGTTAGATGGGGTAGATTGGGTGATACAGACGATTATTTCTGGAAAACACCCGAAGAAAAAGAGCAATAAATATAATTTGGAGATAGAAACCTCCCAAAAAGTTCTGGTAACAGATTTTTGGAGGAAAAAATGGCAAATCATCCTATTCCCGATCAAAGTCAGGAATTTATTAAATCAGGAATGGTATTAATTACTGATCCTAGATCTGATTATTACTTAAAACTGGCACAGAAACCTGTTAATGATCCACCCAAGGACCGTTTAAGTCGCCCTTGTGGTGGTAAAGGTGGGTTTGACGACTATGCCGAGTGGTTGACCTGATATATAAAGTATACTAGGTGCTCAAATGGCAACAATATCCAAAAAATTTGTTGATCTAAACCCTAAATTTGATAGGCATCCGATTACTGGCGACTTGCCAACAATTAAGAATGAAGATGCCATCAAACAAGCAGTCAAGAATATTGTGTTGACTATTAGGGGTGAGAAACCATTTCGCCCATTTTTTGGCGCATCTATCAATTCAGCATTATTTGAAAACTTTGACCCTGTTCTTATTGACGATATTGCATTGAGTATTGAAGATGCGCTTACTGCACATGAACCAAGGGTTGAAGTAACTGAAGTTGAAATTTTAGATAATATTGATACCAATGCTCTGGAAGTTACTGTAAACTATAAAATCGTCGGAATTCCTTTAGACCAACAATCACTTAACCTCGTACTAGAAAGAGTATAATGGCATTCAATCAAGTTACCAATTTAGATTTTGAAGATGTCAAAAAAAGTTTGAGGGAATTCCTTCGTTCTTCTGAAACTTTTACTGATTATAACTTTGAGGGGTCAGTTCTTTCTCAACTGATCGATCTTTTAGCATATAATACCTATTACTCTGGATTGAATGCCAATTTGGTTGCTAATGAGGTATTCTTTGATAGTGCTTCTATTAGAGAGAATGTAGTTTCTCTTGCAAAACTGGTTGGATACACTCCAAGGTCCGCAAAAGCGCCTGTAGCAACCATCAACCTGGATATTATCGTCAATCCACAGACCGCTGCATTGACCTTGAAGAAGGGTAATTCCTTCATTGGTAGTAATGGTGACGGATCTTTTGTTTTTAGCGTCTTGAACGACGTTACAAGAGAAGCATATATGGATGCTAATGGCGTTCGTAGAATTACCTTTAATAATCTTGATATCTATCAAGGATCATTTTTAAATTTACAATATACTGTCGATACATCAACGAGACAAAAGTTTATTGTCCCAAGTGCAGATGCTGATGTTGATTTGTTGAATGTAACTGTTAATGAGGTTGACTTTGCAATTCCACAAAGATACACTAGTGTAAAAAATATCACAGAACTCAACTCTACTGACAGAGTTTACTTTATTCAAGAGAATAAGAACGAACAGTTTGAGTTAATTTTTGGTGACGGTGTATTTGGAAGAAAATTAAAGAACTTAGACACAATTACGATTGAATATCTTGTAACAAATAAGACCGAAGGTAATCAATGTACTGATTTTACCTTTACAGGTCAACTAGAGTATGCTGGACAAACATACTCACAGTCAAATCCAACTATTACGTTGGTTAGTGAGTCCAGTGGCGGTGGAGACCCCGAAAATATCACTTCAATCAAGTATCTTGCACCACGTTACTATTCTGCACAGAAGAGAGCAGTAACTGTAAGGGATTATGAAACCTTAATTAGAGAAATTTCTCCAAATCTTGAGTCGTTATCCGTATTTGGTGGAGAAGAAGCAGATCCTCCACAATATGGTAAGGTATTCATCGTTGCAAAACCATTTGGAGCAGAAACTCTTACCACAACTGCTAAGCAAAATCTTAAAAAAGACATTAAGGAGTATTCTATTCTTACAGTTATTCCTGAGGTTATTGATCCTTCATATCTCTATCTTGATATTGACTCATTCGTTTATTATGACAACAATAAGTCAAGAAAGAATGCTCAAGAAATTGAAAACGCTGTAAAGAACACAATCGTTGGATTTGGAGCAACAAAAGACCTTAACCGATTCAATGGTAAGTTCAAATATAGTAAATTAATTGGTACTATTGATGATGCCGATAAAGGTATTACATCAAATATCACTAGGATTCGTATGAGGAAGAATTTCCAAGTAATTCCTAATGTATTTGCTTCTTATGAGGTATGTTATGGTAATAGAATCTCTGAGAACACAGATATCATCTCAACTGGGTTCAAAATTACAGGGCAAGATTCAAATTATGTTTTTTATCTAGAAAAAATAGAAAACAGTAACACGATTGCCATTTTCCGTTATGATGGAAGTGCAAAGAGATATTATAGCAAGAATGTTGGTTCTATTAACTATGAAAAAGGCGAAATAAATATTAATGCTATCAATATTAATTCTGCTATCGGTGATACGGGGTATATTACAGTTTCGGTAATTCCTAAGTCAAATGATATCATGGCATTGAGAGATTTGTATCTTTCTATTGATCCTGCAGGAGTTAACGTTAGCGTAATCCTAGATGCATTAACATCATCATCTAGAACATCAGGTGTCGGTCAAATTCCAGTATCTAGTTAAACATGTTTAACGATTTAAAAGTATCAAGTTCTATCATTGGGCAAGTCCCCTCGTACTTGCCTTCGGAGTATCCTAACTTTGTCAATTTTGTAAAAGATTACTATAGATTTCTAGAAACTAATGGAAATCCTCTTGATCTTCTTAATGGAGTTCAAGAGTTAATCGATATTGACACATATACGGGAATTGATGCTTCTTCAACGTTAAAATACTCTGTATCTGGCAATGAGACAGAAATTGTCGTTGCTGGACATGTAGAGTTTCCCAGATCTCAAGGTTTATTGAAAATTGATGATGAAGTCATCATTTATAACAAGAGATCTTATGGTACTGCTACTGATGGCAGTAAGATTACTACATTTGAAGGATGTACTAGAGGATTTACTTATAATGATCTTTCATATGAATCTGGATTTACTGCAAACAAAGAAACTGATCCTGCTTCTCATGAAGAAGGAACTTTAGTATACAACCAGTCATATTCTTACATCTTATACTTCCTTGAGGAGTTAAGATCAAACTACTTGGTTGACTTCCCATCAAATATCTTAAATGATAATCTGGGTAGTATCAATATTAACCAAATTTTAAAAAAAGCAAAAGATTTCTATCTTTCTAAAGGCACACCTAGCGGAATTGAGTTTTATTTCAAGTTCTTGTTCCAAAAGAAACCAGAACTTCGTAATTACAAAGAAAACCTCTATGCACCATCAGAGGCAACGTATCAAAATAAGAATATTGTAAGATTAGAGGGTTTAGATTCTTATGATGTTCCTAGTTTAGTTGGAAATAGTATTATTCAAAAAGGTTTGACTTTTCCAGTCCAAACCGCAGAAAATGTATTCTCATTTGCAAGTCAAGTTTATGAATTTGAAATTTCAAATGGAGATCAGATTCTCCCTACAGAATTTACTGTAATTACTGCAATTCCAGAAACTGTTGGTGAAGAAAGGCGTTTATATGTAGATTCTACTTTTGGATTCCCAGAAATTGGTGCTTTAAGAATTGGTCAGGCACTAGTATCTTATACTGGTAAAAGATCTAATTATTTTGAGTGTACCGATGATTTAGATTTTGTTGTACAGAATTTTCAGTCAACTGGAAATATTGAGTTGCTTTTAGGTGATATTGTATATGATAATTCTACATTAGCAACTGCTAGTGATGATGCTGGATCTTCATTTGTAGTTTATGTTGGTATTTCTGATGTTACTATTGAAAATAACAGCATTGGTTATCAAGAGGGCGATTTAGGATTTGTAAGCAATGTTATTGTCGAGGATAACTTAATTGTAAGTGGTTGGGAGTTTAATGATACCCTTCCATTGGATTTGAATGAATCTTTGGTTGCAGGTGTGACTAAAGTGTATTCAAACAACAATTCTGTTTACATGCCGTATTCTACGGTTCCTTACTATGATATTTCTTACAACTCAGCAACTTCTATTATTAAAGAACAAGATATCTTCGTACAACTTCCTAAAGTATTTGATCAGAGTAATGAGGAAGAAAAAGAAGATATTCCAGTAAATACTGCTGTTGGTATTCTTAGAGATGGAACCCCAATTTTAAGTTGGAAGAGTCCAACTACTTTGATTAGAGGTGAAGTTGAAAGTGTAACTATTATTGATGGTGGTAGGGATTTTAATGTTTACAACCCACCTGCGATTCGATTAGATGGACCTACTAAATTGAATTCAGGAGATGCTACAGGTGTAACTGCAGAAGTATCGTTGGGTATCAATGGTTCAGTACGAAATGTGTATATTAAGAATAAGGGGGCAGGATATAGTCCAGATACTGTAATTGTTGTAGAAAAATCTCCCACTAATGATCCTAACATATCATTTAGAGATGCTGTACTTGCACCATTGATTGTTGATGGTAAGATTTCTAAAATTAGAGTTGTTGATCCAGGAACAGGATATACAGAACAACCCACAGTTACTATTGTTTCAGAAACAACACCAACAATTTCTGCAAGTATTGATGTAGTTGTAACAGGTTCAATTTATAAAGTTAATATTGATAATCCTGGTACTCTTTATACTCAAGACCCAGAATATAGAATTTTAAAAGGAGATGGTGCTGCTGGTCTTCTTACTTTTGACAATGGTAAAATTACCGCTGTAGATTTGGTTAATGGTGGTCAAGGTTATAAATCTGCCCCAAAAGTCACTGTTGTTGATTCTACTGGTGGTGGAGTTGGTGCAGAAGTTGTTGCAACATTTGATGCAGCACAAGGAGTAGTTACTGGATTTACTGTAACTAACTCTGGTCTAAACTATAATGAATTTAATACTTCACTTGTAATTACAGAAGAAGGATCTAATGAAATTCTTGAGGTAAATGTTCAGCGTTGGAATTTGCTTAATAATTGGGATTCTAATAATATTTCAAATTACAATCCAGCAGATGGTTCTCTTTTATTAGATGGTGGTGTTGTTGATGGAAAGACAGAACAAAGATTTACTATTTTAGGATCTCCTAAAAAACTACAAATCAATGGTGTAACTCCAAATCTTTCTGCAAATGCAAGTGCAAATCAACAACACTCACCTATTATTGGATGGGCGTTAGATGGAGCACCAATTTATGGTCCATACGGATATTCTGTTGCAAATGATGCATCTTCTAGCATTGTCAATCTAGCATCTGGATATGTTAGATTGCAAGCAAATTCTCTACCTGCAAATTCAATTAGAAGACGCAGTAGTTCTCCAGGTCTTCTTGCAAATTATCCAATGGGATCTTTTGAAGAAGATTATGTATTCACAGAAATTGTTCAAGGATTAGATTCTGAAAATGGCAGATTCTGTGTTACACCTGAATACCCAGAGGGTGTATATGCTTACTTTATGACTGTTGATAATGGAGACAGAAAGCAAGGATTCCCATTCTTTATTGGACCTAAATTTAAAGGAAAAACATTTAGTAATTTTAATATTTTAGAAGCATCTAATATTGAAAATATTTCTGGTCTTAGAAGATATCTGACTCCAGAGGGAAATGCTTATCATAAACCAACAGACACTGGAAACTTTGTTGTAGAATCAATTCCATCATCTACTGAAGCTAAAGTAGACAGCATTGATGTTCTTGCAGGTGGTGCTGGTTATAAAGTTAGTGATGTTCTTGTTTTTAACAATGAAGGTACAAATGGGTTTGGTGCTGCTGGGTTTGTTAGTATTATTAAAGGTCAAACTGTAAGTAGTGTTTCTAAAGACACTTACGATTACTTAGAATATGATGAAGAAAACATCCCGTTCTCTTCAAATTCTGTTATTCAAAGTGTAGATGGTTTCCAGGCAAGTGTTTATACTGTAGACCAAAAACTAAAGAGGATGTACCTCACCTCTGTTACTAATGGTCCATTAGCAGAAGGAACTCAAATTTTTGACACGACATTGACAATTGATGTTGGGGTATCTACTGAGACATCAGGACCTAATCTCTCCAATACTGTTCTCGGAAACTTGGTATACACAGCAGAATTAGTTAATGATTTGGATAGTGTTACTGGATATATTAGATTACAAAATTATAACCTTGCTGGTAGTATAGCAGATTTTACTGTTGGTCAGTATGTTAGGATTGATAATGAGTATTGTAAGATCATTCAAGTTTTTGCATCAGACAATGCAATTCTTGTTCGTAGAGGTGTAAATGGAACAACACAAGAATCTTATAGTTCTGGCACTGTATTGACTCGCACTGCACAAGTTCAAGTATTTGACAGTTCTATATTTCAACTTGGTGATATTGTACAAATCAATAGCGAAAAGTTTAAAATTGTAAATATTGATATTTCTAAGGATGATGAAGTAGTTGCTACAAGAATTATTGACGGAGGTAGTGGTAATACAGGTACATTCTATTGTTTCTTTAATGGTGTGTTGCAAACACTTGGTGGTCAAGGATCCCAAGTAGTACAACTTGGTTCTGGTGGTGAAGTTGAAGATTTGACTTTTGATCCACAACAAGGAATTACATCAAATCCTATAGTTCAAATTGGAACAAATTCTACTTATGACGCTCCTAGTCAAACGTTTTTAGATGTTAATATTGTAGCATCTACTTACAGGCACACATTAACATTAGAAAGAGCAGCATTCTCATCTTCAGCAGAATTCCATTATCCAAGAACTACTGTTAATAGATTGAGGTTTATTAATGGACTTGTGACTAAGTATGAGGAAGATAGAATCCTTGCAAAAATTAATGCTGCAAATAATGGTTTAGTTCAAAACGATTTTGTAAGAGTTAATGCTGCTTTAAAACTAAACAAGGACTATAGAATACAGTACAATTCTGTCAATAATCCTGCACGATTTGAAGTAGATACTGGATCTGGATTTGATCATACAATCTCTACATTAGAATTTTATGAAGGATCTACTTATACTTTTGAGGTAGCAAATATTTCTTTAGGGGCAATTAATGTTGAATTCTTTGGTCCTTCATATGATACTGAAACTCAAACTACAGTTGTTGGTAGAAAGTATTTTGATGTAAACATTAAAAAAACAATTGTTAATGGAAACATTACAGAATTTGTAATTTATCCAGATGATTCTGACCTGACAGATTATATCATGAGAGTTAGCGTCGTTGGTGGTTCGGATTACAAAGATTACAAAATCAAAACAGTATCTGAACCAATTAATGGTGAATACAATGTTGTGAACTCCAGTTCAACTTATTTTGAAGTTTATGTTAAAGAAGATCCCCTTCCCGATAATACTTTTGTATATAATGCTAACACAATTTCATATATTACAAGATCCACTACCGCATCTGGAGGAATTAACACTGCTACATTAACTTCTGGTGGATTTAATTATACTACTATTCCTGTAATTTCTTCTGTTAAGACAACTTCTGGAGAGGGTGCTATTCTTGAACCTATTTCTGATAGTATTGGTAAAATTAACAAGATTAAGGCAGTGTCTTCTGGATATGGTTATAGTCCAGATAAAACACAAAAACCCTCTGTTATTTTCCCAAGAATTACAAAAATTAAGAATAACTTTGTTGTAAGTTCTATAAGAATTGATGATTCTGGTTCGCAGTATATCTTTGCACCAAGAATTGTATTAAGTGGAGGTGGATTGCCCGACAATAGTCCAAATCATGCAATCGTTGAGGCACAAGTCACTAATGGTCGTATTATTAATATTAATTTGGTATCTCCTGGTATCAGATACAATAGTGCTCCAACAATTGATGTTGAGAAGTATTACTATGCTGGATTGACTTCTACTGGAGAACTATCCTTTAAATTTGCATTTAACCAGTATATTCTTGAAAATGATATCTTTAAATTTAGAGCATATTATGAGATAAATGGTGTTGAATACTATGAAGATAGTGCGATTAACTTCTATGCTAAACTTAACAGCACTACTATTTCTTGTAGAGAAGAACCAGTAGCAAATAATACTCCAGACGTTAACCCAATGACACAAGTGACCTTACCTGGTGGTGCAGTTGCTACTAGATACGAACTTATTTCTTTAGCAAGAAAAGCATCAGTTACTGCTATTGTTTCTAAATCTCAATTTATTAGTGGGGAAAAAGTAACTATTAACGGAGATCCACAAAAGATTGGATTTGTTACAACCAATAAGGGTTGGCAAAAAGGTAGTTCTATCCTTAGAATTGAAAACTACAACTATCTAATTTCAGAAAATGATGAGATTAGTGGATCCGACTCTGGTGCATTTGGTATCGTAGAAAGTGCTTTTGGTATTAGTGCCTTGACTACTGTTGGACCTATTGTACAAACTCCTAAAAAGTTCTTAGACACAAAATCATTCTTAGGTTCTAGCGCACTTAGATTGCAAGATAGTTATAGGTATCAAAAATTTGCATATGAAATTGGAACTGAGGTTCCATTTAATCAGTGGAAAGAGGGATACCAAAAAGCAGCACACCCAACTGGTTATAATCTCTTTGCAAGAACTTCCATTGATAATGCTATTGGTAGACAAAACACTGTTAGTTCCATTGTAAATGTTGCAACCAACGTTAATGAAGTCGTATCGTTTAAAACTAAGTACAATTATCTTGTAACAAAGAATAATGGTTTAGATGAAGTTGAGGTTAAAAATAGATTGCTGACTGACGTTAAGAATATTAAAGATTCTATTGTAGCAGCATTTGAAGATATTTCCGACCAGTTTGATGGAATCGAAACAGCATTCCCATTAAAAGTTGTAGATCCTGTTACTCCTACTATAGAGGATGTAAATGGAAATACAGTTACGAATTACATTGAAGATTATGATGTAGACCAAATGGTTGTACTTCTTGACAATATTATTCAAACATATGGCACTTCTTGGATTGTAACTGATTCTGATAAAACTATTAGATTTACTTCAAGTAGAGATTCTGGTGAGTTTTTACCTAGTGAAGTTATGAGGTATAGGCAGTTTAATGATGATACTATTATCTACAGCATGACCGAGACAACAACTTCTGCCACAGATACATTTAATCTTGTTCAAGAAGACACTAGCGTATTCCCTGCAGGTATTTTCTCTTCTATCGATGAAGACAATTACATGTGTTTTATTGATGGTGTATTGCAGGAAAATGCAAACTTTAGCATTTCTGCTGGTGGTGGATCTCCAACGATCACATTTGGCGAAACTTTACCTGTAGGTTCTGAGTTATCTGTAAGATATCTTTCTGGTTTCTTAAAGAACGAATTTACTTCTGGATCTGCTACTGCAAATACTCCTATTGTATTAACAAATAAACCTAGTGGTATTACTAACAAAGATAGTTTCTTTGTATTTGTTGACGGTATTGCAATTACAACTGATGATTATGAAATCAATACAAGTAATGATTTGGTATTTGATTATGACTTTACATATGATACATTAATTGTCATTATTGATCCTCTTGGAGTTTCTTTAGAAGAAGAAGAGCATGTTCTATTAAGTACAAAATATGATTATAAGGTTAATGATGGGCAAATTGTAATCCCCGCAGGATTTACTATTAATCCTGAAGATTATTTTGTTGAAATTGCTGGAGTAACCCAAACGCCATACATTGTATATGATACTGTTACCAGTGGTGTTAGAAAAATTAATTTCTTTGAACCTCCTCAAAGATACGTTGGTCCAGATCGCACTGTCGGTAGACAATTTATTGGTTTACTTTATCAAAGATCTGACGCAGACGGTTCTTTGGGAACAACACAAAACTATCAATTTGATGATGTTAGTAAGAATATTATTCATACTAAAGAACCAGTTAATAACTTTATTATTGGTGACTTTGTTATCAATTCAAACGAATTGGTAACCTCTAGAATTGTAGATAAAAATACTACAACCACTAGAGTTGTTATTGAAACGGGTCATACAGGTTCAGTTGCTGCAGCAGGTACATTTGATATCATTGTTAATGATTTAACTAATATTTTTGTTGGTGATAGAGTATTATTCAAGGCATCTTATGGGATGACTAGTGTTGATAGTGATGAACTTGAAATTTCTTCAATTAATTCTCAAACAAGAACTATTACACTTACAAACATTAGTACAAGTTCTTTAAGTATCACTATTGCTATTGACACCGCTATTAGATTTTTACATCACACATTGACTATTGAAGATCTAGTAGTTGATGCATCAATTACTGATAGAGACGATGCATTTACTAATGGGCAAACTATTAATAGTGGTTTTGTAAGTTCTCAAAAAACTAATGTTATTACTTCTGTCGATGAAACATATGGTATTTCTCAAGGAGATACTTCGTTTGACGTAGTTAGTGTAACAGGTCTTGCTCAAAATGATTATATTGTAATTGATAATGTTGAGATTGCAAAAATTACAAATATTTCTTCAAATACATTAACTGTTGATAGATCACAATTAAATACTTCTGCTCCTCTGTTCCATGGTAATGGAGTGTCAATCCAAAAAATTGTACCTTACACTTTAACTGTACAAAGTTTTAATAGAGGATTTGACGGTGAAAAAACAGAGTTTATTTTGAAAGAAAATGGATCTCCAGTATTCATTACCTCAGATAAAGACATTTTTGTTATTGTTAATGGTATTCTGCAAAAGAGAGGAACTTCTTACAACTTAGTTGAGGTAGATCCAGATTCAACACCTTCAACTGGTGATGAATACTCTAAGTTAGTGTTTACTGAAGCACCTGCAGATGGAACACCATTTAATTGCTTCTACGTTGGTGAGCAAATTTCAATTGGGGATATTTCAAACCAATTTAATGGTATTGAAACTGCATTTGATCTTCGTGATGTTAATGGCGAGATTTTTAGTTTGATTTCTAATGGAAGGGCAGAAGCAAATATTTCTGCTAACCTAATTCTCTTTATTGATGGTGTATATCAAATCCCATCAACTACTGAGTTTGGAAGAGAGGAGGCATATCCAGAGTCCCTATCATCCTTTAAACTGTTTGGTAGTTTGATTGAATTTTCATCACCTCCAAAGTTTGGTTCTGCGTTTGAAGGATACATTTTTGTTGGTTCTGCAGATGATTATGAAAGCATTGACGTTGATGCTACCGTTGAATCTGGAGATACTCTTATTCAGCAGAATGAGGTTTCTTCAAGAGGAATTATTAATGTCCTAAGTGCAACTAGATTAGCAACAACCAACTCAAATGGACAAAGAAACACAAACCCCTTATCTGGAATTAATCCAGGCAGTATTGGAGAGTATGGTTGGTGGTTAACTCACTTAGTAAGAGAGGCAAAGGTTAGAGAGTCCTTAAGAGCAAGAAGAACCTTAACTACTACAGTTACTGGATTGCCAGGAGGAATATTCCCACTGTCTGGACCTACACTATACACTACCTCTATTGCATCTATTGAATTAGATGATATTTCTGATGATCTTCCAACTAATCCAGATGATGATACTAATTTGATTATATTTGCGTTGCCTGCAAGCACTAACTTTGGTGCTAGACAAATTAATGCAAGATTTACCACGTTTGTACCAAGGAACCCAGCAGTTCCTGGTGATGTTGATGAAATTCAAGGTGTTACACTTGGCACAGATTTAGCATTTGATCAAATTGTAAAATTAGACGCTAGTGCCGCAAATGCCCCATTCTTTGTAGCAAGTCAAGGATCTGGTAACGGCATTATTAATGAATTGGTATCCAGAATTAAATTTGGTGCTGGATATGCTTATGATGCAACTGTTATTGATTGGGATGCCACAAATCTTCTTCTTTATGTAAAATTAGATACTCCTGCAAACTCAATTGCTGCTTCGGATACCATTCAACTCCAAAATACAGCACTTGATGTTATTGGTCCTGTTACTGATCATGATTTGATTGCAGAATACCAATCATTAACGGTTGGTAACGACTTTTATTATAACTTCTAGTCCTATAAATAAAAAGAAAACTGTTTAACGATGGCGGCAATTTTAACCGATAGATTTAGGGTAGTTCTTGCTGAAAATTTCAGACAGAGGGTTGCTTTAGGTGAAGACCCACAGTTTGTTGATGGTAATGGTAATAGAACTGTAAGTGAAGTTGGATTATATTTGTTTTTTGCAAAATCTGATGGTTGGACTAATAACCAACCTATCAACCCCGTTGATAATCAGGAAGCAGCATTTAACATCTATGATCAGATGATTGGATTGAAGAAGATTCCTTCTTCAGAGATCAGATCTGTTATTCCAAACAAAACATGGGCGTCTGGAACAACCTATGACATTTATCGTCATAATTACGGATCTGTTGTTAGTGCTACTAACAATGTAGTAAATTATGTTGAAGGTCTTAATACAGAAACTCATCTGTATGAGACAAATTTCTTTGTTGTGACTTCTGAATACAAAGTATATAAGTGTTTGAATAATAACAATAATGGACAATCTACAGTTGAACCGTCATCAACAACTAGTGCTCCATTTACATTGTCTGATGGATATGTTTGGAAATACTTGTTTAGTGTAAATGCTAACGATTTTGAAAGATTTAAGAGTGATGAATATGTTCCAATTCCAGAAACTTCTAGCATTGATCTTAATAACGCTATTGCCCCAGCATCAAACTATGGTGGAGCAATTTATAATGTTGTAATTAAAGCAGCAGGTACTAATTATACTGCAAACTCTGAATTTGACATTATTGGTGATGGTACTAACGGTAGAGTTAGAATTACTTCAACTGACGCTGCAGGCGCTATTACAGGTATTAAGGTCCTTAATCCTGGATCTGGATATACTTTTGCTCAGATTAACACTACAGGCGGTTCTAATGCAGTTTTAGAACCAATTATTTCCCCTAAAGAGGGATTGGCAACCACTGGAATGACTTTAGAACTGGGTGCGTACAGATTAGCACTTCATTGTAAATTGGAAAACAGTGATTTTGTCTTTGGTAATGATTTTAGTGTTGTTGGAATTATCTATAACCCAGTAACGACTAGTACCTCGCAAACGTTGATTGGTACTAGAAAAATGACTCTAGATTATTCTACTTCTGGCGTAAGTCCCTTGGCAAACGCACAAGAAGATTATAATGATCTTTTGATTTCAACTCCAGGTGCTGGTAGTGGTGCAACTGGAAGAATTGTTCATTATGAACCAGATACTGTAAATGATATCTATACAATTTACTTTACTCAGGAAAATACTGTTGGTGCTGGATTGCAAAGCAATGGTTCTAGACCATCATTTGTAGATGGAGAATCAATCATTATTGGTTCAGAAACCGTTACTATCAATACTGTCTCAGAACCAGACATCGTAAGAGGGTCTGGAGAAATCATCTACATAGATAATAGGAATACAATTTCCAGAGCACAAGACCAGACGGAAGATTTCAAAATTATTTTAGAGTTCTAAGAGATGCCCCAGACAACTAACCTGAACACTCCTCCATATTTTGAGGATTTTGACGCAACAGATAACTTTCACAAAGTTCTGTTCCGACCAGGGTTCCCTCTGCAGGCGAGGGAACTTACAGTTCTGCAATCTGTACTGCAGGACCAGATCGAAAAATTTGGATCTAGCATCTACAAAGATGGTGCTATGGTTATCCCAGGTCAGATCTCTTTCGACCTGTATTATACCTCAGTATTAATTGAAGATGAGTATTTTGGTATCTCTGCAGATATCATCAGGCAGTATGTTGTTGGGCAAACAATCGTTGGGCAATCTTCTGGGGTAAGAGCAAGGGTTGTTAATGCAATTTCTTCCGAAGAGTCAGAAAAGGGCAAGACGACTCTTTATGTTAAGTATACAAGTGCTGGATCTTCAAATACCTCTGGAACATTTCAAGATGACGAGATTCTTTTAGCAGAAGATTCCTTCAGTATCGGAGAAACTGTAATTCAAGCAGATACTGACTTTGCAAAGTGTGTAACTGAAAATGCTACACATACTGGTTCTGCTGCAAAGATTACTCCTGGCATCTATTTTATTAAGGGATTCTTCACTTCTGTTGCTGAGCAAGAAATTATTCTTGATCAATTTGGAGTAACACCTTCATATAAGGTTGGTCTGCAAGTATTAGAAACTATTGTAACTCCTGAAGATGATGAGACCCTTACAGACCCTTCTCAGGGTTATTCTAACTATTCAGCACCTGGAGCACATAGATTAAAGTTAGAAGCAAAACTTGTTAAGAAAAGTTTAAGTGATGAGTCAGTTACTGACTTTATTGAACTTCTTAAATTAGAAGAAGGACAACTGAGAGAAATTGTTCAAACTTCTAGAGCACAAATTGCTCGTACATTAGAAGATACTTTAGCAAGAAGAACTTATGATGAATCTGGTGACTATGAGGTAAGACCTTATAAGTTTACTAAAGATGAATGTCTCGATAATGGTGTAAACAATGGCATTTTTGCCGTTAATGAAAAGACCGATCAAGATAACACTCCATCGAGTGATCTTTTTGAAGTTAATGTAAGTCCAGGCAAATCATATGTCCTTGGATATGAAATTGAAAATATTTCAACAACTTATGTTGATATTGCAAAACCAAGAACTACTGATAAAGAAACTAACAAACTTATCAGCACAGATGCTAGAGGATTTGAATTCAGAACTGCTAAGAGCAATGAACCCATTTATTCAAATCTTCAACCAGCATACCAATCTCAACAAATTGCTGCATTAAAGGATGGCGCTAATGTAATTGGTTATGGTTTATTTGTTGGATTTGAAACAGAATCTACCTATGATGTAGTAAGAGTTGCTGCTATCAAATTCCTTTCAAAAACTAATACTGTAGTTGATGTTGATACTATTGTCATAAACGGCAATATTAATTTTGAAACCAACACAGTTTCTGGTGGTCACACTTTCACAATTAATGGTTCTGGTGGTGGTACACAACCTTACCTATTTAAAGCATACAACGATAATGTAATTAAGGCACTTGAGGGTGCTTCTGCATTTGATTTGTTGACTGTTGCTACTGGAACTATTAATGCTTCTGGAAATGGTGGATCAGTAAACGTTCCTTTTGCATCGTCAACGGTTGGTGATTATACATTAAGAATTGATAATGATGGTGTAGGAACTGCAAGACCATTAACTGGAGCGACACCAAACCTTAGTGGTGGTAGTTTTAGTTTTACTATTGCAACTGATGCAAATACTGCAAACGACAATTTCGTTTTGTATGGTCCAAAGAATATTTCTAATCCAGTATTGAAACTCTCTTCTCTTAAGAAGATGAGAGTTATTAAACTTAAGGACATCGCAACCAAATATGATATTAATGACACTACTTTAAGTTTAGGTCTTACTAGAGTATCAAAGATTCATGCTATCTTCAACTATAGCGATCCTAATGCGAATGATTTTGATACAGTATATCCTAATGTAACTTATGGTTCTGGAACTCCTGCATTTAAAGCAGGGGAAATTGTTGTAGGAAAATCTAGTGGTGCCAAAGGAAGAGTTATTAAGCAAGAATCTTCTACAACAAAATTATACTTTGTCTATGAAACCTCTTCAAACTTTATTCCTAATGAAGAACTTTATGGATATGAGAGTGCATCAACTGCGAGTGTTGTAACTGTAAATACAAACGGTCTTCCAAACCTTAAGAGTAGATACCTTCTTGATGATGGTCAAAGAGCGCATAGTTTTGAATTCTCTACGATTACAAAATCTAATGTAGGAAGTGCTATTCCAAGTGGAACTTCTCTTTGGGTAGTTGTTGATCATTTTGAAGATGACAACGCATCTGGTCTTTTCTATACTGCAAATTCTTACTATGATGCAAAAATTGAAGAGATTCCTTCTTTTGATTGGGGTACAAACAAATATTATTTAAATGATTGTGTAGATTATAGAATTAATCAAAGTGATGTATTTTCAACTGGTAATGGTGAATATAACACACCTCACGAAATTGATGCAACACAGATTCTTGCAAATACAAAACTTTCTAATTATGGTAACTTTAACTACATTTATAATGATGAAAAACTTCCTGCAGGTTTTGTAGAGGCAAATGAAGTAGAATATTATCTTGGAAGAATTGATCACTTATATGTTAACAAAACTGGTGAATTTGTTACTAAGCAAGGAACTGCTTCATTAAATCCTAAGGAACCAGGTGATAGTATCAAGAATGCTATGAAACTGGCTAGAATTTCTATGCCTCCTTATGTTAGAAATTTAGATGATATTCTAATTACTAGATTTCCTAACAAGCGTTATACAATGAAGGATATTGGTAAGCTTGAGCAACGTTTAAGTAATGTTGAATATTATACTCAATTAAGTTTGCTTGAAAGTGACACTGCTAATTTGTTTATTTCTGATGGTTCTGGTCTTAATAGATTAAAGAATGGTTTCCTTGTAGATAACTTTACTTCCCACGCCGTTGGAGATTCTGCACATCCGAACTATCGCTGTGCAATGGACATGGCATTAGGAGAATTGAGACCTCAACACTTTACAACTAATATTGCATTGAAGTATGAAGAAGTTCCTTCTAATTACATTAAAGGCGATGCAATTATGCTCGACTATACTCATAAGGTTATGGTCGATCAACCCTTTGCTTCTGGAGTAGAAAACGTTAACCCATTTGCAGTCGTCTCTTGGGTTGGTTTTATGGTCATTACCCCAGCAATTGATGATTGGGTTGATGAAGTTCGCTTACCAGAAACTCTTACAGAAGTTGAAGGTGATTATGCAGCAACTGTATTTGCTATGGAAGTAGATCCTAATACTGGATTTGCACCAACAGAATGGAATGCTTGGGAAACTCAGTGGGTTGGTAGATCTAGCAGTACATCTAGCAGTAGCAGCACTGAGAGATCAGGCGGTGGTGCTCCAATTAGACAAGTTACTACAACTACAACTACAACTACTACTAGAGTAGGTCAAACTAGAACTGGTATCAGACCAGAAGTTACACCTAGAGTTGACAGAGAAGTTCTTGGTGATAGAGTTGTTGATATTAAGTATGCTCAGTGGAAGAGATCTAGAAACATTTACATCAATGCTCAAAGATTAAAACCAAATATTCAAGTATACTCTTTCTTAGAGGGAAGAGATGTAAATGCATATTCAACTCCAAAAGTCATCCAAGTAAACGTCACTAGCACAGTTCCATTTACTGTCGGTGAAGATGTTTTTGTAAGCGGTAATGTTAATAGAAAATTTAGAGCAAAAGTTGCTTCTCCAAGAAATTATTATGATGGAGATCTTTTAGTTGATCCATATAGCGGAGGTACAATGCCTTCCAACTACACTGCAAACACTACAGTGTTGAATTTAGATTTAGATAGTATGAACGAACTTGGCACATCTGAGTATGGTGGTCATGTTTTAGTTGGAGATACTTTAGTTGGTGCTACTAGTGGTGCAACTGCTACAGTTAGTGCTAAGAAAATGATTGCTGATGAATCTGGTGGACTTCATATGTCCTTGTTTATTCCAGATCCAGCAGAAGAAGGTAACCCAAGATGGAAGGTTGGTGAATCTGTTCTTAGATTAACTGATTCTGCAACTAACTCTTTGGTTCCAGGTGAAGTAGACAGTTCTGCAAATGGTACATATAGTGCTAGTGGAACTACTTTTAGTAAGCAGCAAGATGTACTTCTTGTCAGAAATGCAGAAGTTATCAATCATGATGTATCAGAGAATAGAGTTTTAACCAGTACTTCTTCAAGCTCTTCAACTACCTTTGGTGGATGGTATGACCCTCTCGCACAATCATTCTTAGTAGAGGATGCAGGTGGCGCATTTGTGTCTAAAGTTGATATTTACTTTAGAACAAAAGATAAAACTCTTCCTGTAACGATGCAGATTAGAGAGATGGTTAATGGTTATCCAGGACCAACAGTTCTTGCAACCATGAACAAAACTCCATCTCAAGTTAACCTTTCAGAAGATGCTACTGCGGTAACATCATTTGAATTTGATACTCCTGTATACCTTGCAGAACAAAGAGAATATTGCTTTGCAATCCTTACCTCATCTGTAGAATATAAGGTTTGGTTGTCAGAGATGGGTCAAGATGACATTAATGGTAACAGAATTTCTGAGCAACCTTATGCTGGCGTTCTGTTCAAGTCACAAAACGCATCCACATGGACTGCAAATCAACTGCAAGATTTGAAGTTTACTCTTTACAGAGCAGAGTTTGATATTTCACAAAAACCTGTTATCAAGTACAAGCATAATAATGATGGTCTAAATCAGTTTGATCGACTGAGAAATGATCCTATTGAATTGACTGTTAATGGAAACTACATGAAGGTCAATCATTACAATCATGGTATGCATGATCCTTCATCTTTTGTTGAAATTAAAGGTGTAAGCACAGAAGAGTACGCAGAATTAGCAGCAGATTGGAATGGAACTCCAGGTGGTGCTGTATCATTTAAAGGTAACCGCGATTTCTTTGCATATTCATCAAATATCAATGGTGCTGTACCAAGTGGAACTAATCCAGGATACTTTAAGATTGGTGATGCTATTTACAGTTATGATCCAACAACAGTTGGTGCAGCAACGAATGGTGTATACTCGATCACAACAATTAGTAGAGTTGAAGGATCAATCCCCTCGACAGGATTTAAGGCAGCAGACAAATGGATTCCAGAAAACTATGTAAAAGATGGAGTCCCTCTGACTTACATTAATAAGACCCATAGTGATCTCAAGTGGATTACAATGGATTCTTATCAAATTGCAATTCCTGTTACTAGAACTTCTACAGGTCCAATTAATTTCACGTTTGGTGGTACAAATGTATATGCAAGTAAGAACGTAATGTATACAAGTGTACTTCCACTTGTTAATTCAATTGAATTACCTGGAACTGAAGTAGTTGCAACTTATAGAGCAACTAATGGAACTTCGCTTGAGAACTCTGTTTTCTCAAATCCCTCCAGTTCTTCTTCACCAACACAACCTTCATACGTTAAGGATTCTGCATTCAGAACTGTTCTTTTAAATGAAAATAATGAATTTAATGTTCCTAAATTGATGGCATCACTTACAAATGAAACCAATCAGATGCAGGGAACATCTTCTGCAAATCTTTACCTTGAACTCAGCAGTACAAAGTCAAACCTGAGTCCAATTATTGACACTCAGAGAGTAAGTTTGGTCACATCTGCAAATAGAGTTGCAGATGTTGATGGTGCGTATGAGAAAGAATATTACTTCAATGATAGTGGAGCATATACTGATATTGGTTCTGAATCAGTTGAAGATTTCAACCCAGCAAACTATTTGACAAAACTCGTAACTATGGAGAATGCTTGTACTGGATTGAGAGTAGAGTTTGCTGCATTTAATCCAAGCAGTTCTTGTAACATTGATGTTTACGTCAAAGCATTGACTGGTGAAGAATCTGATCCTAAAGAAATTGATTGGATTGAATTGTCTGATCCAAATTATGCAACCACTCAGGATGAACAGTTCTTTAGAGATTTCAAATACGAATATGATATTACTGCTGGAGGTACAAAACCAAACGCTACCTTCACCCAGTTCCAGGTTAAGGTCCGTATGAGATCTACAAACCAAGCAGTTGTTCCAATTATTAAGGATTTAAGATGCATCGCTCTGGCTTGATACCAGTTGAGGGTCACGAAGGTTTAGCACGTGACCCAAACACTGGCGCTGTAATTAACACAAACAAATCTGACTTTCAAAAATACAAAGCGGTATCTACCGCAAGAAAAAACTTTGACCAAAAAATTGAAGACACTGCTGCGGAAGTTGCCTCACTAAAAGAGGAAATTTCCGAGATAAAGCAGTTATTAGTTAAATTAGTTGATGGTATAAATACTTGATGATATAGGATATAACTAATGTTAGCTGCGGTAACTAATCTAGTTGTGTATCA
>Ga0255751_10001245_pt1 | contig 24275 bp, 27 predicted proteins | sample 071ome_20_FD_179951 | JGI IMG/M metagenome (GOLD analysis project Ga0255751, IMG submission 179951) | Coastal salt marsh microbial communities from the Groves Creek Marsh, Skidaway Island, Georgia - 071412BT metaG (version 2) | ecosystem: Environmental > Aquatic > Marine > Intertidal zone >... | reverse complement strand
AGACATCTCGAACTGGCTGGAGTCGGATGGAGGAGAGCTGGTATCAGCTGCACTTCGTTCTCATATCCCCGGTGCGAATCTGGTTGAGCTTCCTCTGGGAGAAGATCACGCGGCGCTGAAGGCTTCCTTCATGGAAGCCAACCCGAAGCGTCTTGAAGGAGAGGCTCCTGCTTCTCTCCAGTCTCTCCCTCCCTCAGCAGGCGACCCCAAGAAAGCCAAGGCAGAGCCTCCCTCTGCAGACAAGAAGAGCGCTCCCAAGGAGCTGACCGACGACCAAAAAGCTGCCCTCAAAGCCGCTGGGTTAGAGTTCTGATCTCCCTGCAACCGCACCCACGGGGAGGCGACAGCCTCTCCTTTTTTTTGGTTACATGTTGATCAGGTCGCCAAAGCAAGGAAGCTCGACATCATTCGTGATGCACCACTTGACGATGTTTTCAAGCAAAGCACCCCGAATTAAATAGTTGGCGTAGACTATGCTGAGCGCCTCAGCCGTTTCTTTGGTCTCAAGTTTAGCTAAAGAGTCCTGAAACCTACGAAGCGCAAAATCTTGCTCAAGAGTCATGTAACTCCTCAGCGTCTCAACCATATCCCTCTCTGCCATGTCCTTCTATCAAGTCCCTAAATTTGTTTTCGACCCTATCGGAAAGTCGGGCCTCTGCTATGGAAACATTTTACTTCCTTCAGATTTCACAGGAGGCCTCAAAAAACAAGTAGAAAAGTACAATGTCGACAGTATTACTACGAACGAACACCCCGACAATATCGAAGACCCCGAATGGTGGGAAGCTCAGAGAGGCAGGTTTGACTGGGTTATTGCGATCACTCAGGGGTTAGGCGATAAGACAAACTGGATACTTGAGTACGGTCTAGACGTGACACGACACGGTGTGATCGTGCTCGATCGGTTGTCCCTGCTAGAGCCCACGCGGAAGCGAGAGTCTTTTCTTAAAGAAAGTAATCTTGTAAACCTAAAGATTCTCAGTCCTCGCCCGTCATTTCGTGCGGATAACAAACAACTGAAAGACTCTGTGACGTCTGCGTGGTTTGTGTTCTTTCCATTGGGAGCAGCACCTACTAATACAACTATTGAATACGAAGTAGGCTGGCAGCAACCAAAAATCTTAGCCCTGTGAGCAAGCAGCTCCTTCACAAGCTTGATCAGATCAGCGAGCTGCTCAAAGAGCAGAACGTCAAGCTGGACAAAATCACCGGTCTGATGGCAGGAAACCAGCTGCTGACGGAATGTGTTGACTACCAAGGTAAGGCTCGAGGATCGGAAGAGTGTGCGGAGATTGTGCTCGAGGGATTCTCAGCAGCACTTTGCTTGATGTCTGAGCTAGATCAGAGAAATCGTGAGTATCAGTATCAAAAGCAGGAGTTCTTCTTGGAGACTGAGGACGACGAAGAGGAGCCGGGTCCAAACGGAATGACCGGAATTTTCTGACTTATAAAGAAGTGTCTGACACTAGAGTAACTGTAAACGGACTACGACATTACGTTTGTAATGGTGTACCTAAGCCACTTCCGTCGGTAACGTCAATACTTAGCGCGACGCAATCAGAAGCCACGCGGAAAAAACTTGCTCACTGGAACAAGATGAATCCTGGTGGTGCTGAACAAGCAGCCGAACGAGGGACCTGGATCCACAACAGTGTGGAAAACTATCTTCGAGGACTTAGGGTCGTTCCGCCAGAGATGTACCGTCTCTACTGGGAGGGGATGCCTGAACTCTTAGATAATCTCCTCGAGGGAGGCAGAGTTCTTTGGTCAGAACAACCGTTCAACCAACCAGCCTGGTCAAAGTACGTCGGTGACGACGGAGTAGGCAGGATTCACTATTACGACCCCGAAACCGGTCACGGGTATGCGGGCTGCTGCGACCTCATCTACATGGATCGAAACGCAGACATAATCCTTGCCGACTTTAAAACTAGCAACGGTCCCTACTCAGCTAGGTTCCCCAAGAAGGATCAGAATCTCGACGAAAAAACCAAGAAAGCACTCATCTCCGGAGTGTTTAAAACGAAGAAGACAAGACTACAGCTGGCCGCTTATAAAGCTGCGGCAGAAGCCTGCCTCGGAATTAAAATTAAAAAGACTCAGATCATTGTTACCACAGCGATCAAAGAGTACAACACTCAAATATTCACCTTTAACGAGGAAGATGTAGAGAAAGATGAGGCAAGTTGGTTTGAAGTCGTAAAACAGTATTACGACAATCAGAACGCTTTACCTTAGGGAAGGTTAGTGACAAAATAACTGAACCCAGGGAAAGGAAGGGCGGGCGCTCCATAATCTTTTTAGATTTGCAGCCTTGGCTTTTTTGCGCACCAGCGCCATAATACACATCACTCCGTGAGTTCCATGAAGTTCATCTGCTCAGTCAACTCTGTAGTCGCTAAGCACGTCGATGCGATTACGGGCAAGATTGAAGCAAAAGGTAACTTCACCGCTTTCAACGAGAACTGGGAAGCTCTTGAGGCTTCCACGGGGGAGCTGGTAGCTCACTTAAAGCAGAAGAGTGGTCTCTGCGCGTGGCACCTTCACGAAGGCAAACGTAAAGCAAATAGAACGGGTGTAATAAAAGCAGGCTTAATTATTGTCGATATCGATAATCAAGCAGATCACAAAGATAAGGACGGAAACAAAGTACAAAAACAAGAGCTGACAGTTGAGGAAGCTCTTGAGCTTGATATCTGTAAAAAGTATCTGACGATCGCTTACTACTCACCTTCTACATCTGAAGGTTGGCCTCGCTTTCGTTTGGTCTTTGGCTTAGAGAAACCAATAATCGATGCCAATTTCTATCAGTGGTTCTCCAAGGAGATCTATAAACAGATTCCTGGGTCAGACGTCAGGGCTACTACGATCCCGAACCTTTTCTACGGACCCAAAAAAGAGACTGATCTGATCTGCGCTCCAGGTCGATTCATCCCCGCGAAGAAGACCGACGATGCTTTGCGGTTTTTTGCCACGCTTCCCGTAGAGAGCACCGATGAAGGCGACGAAGCGATCGAGATACTTAAAAGTGCTGAGGTTTCTCCTCGAGGGATTGACCTCACCGCTCTTGTCTCCCACACCGTCCGCTCAGTCTTGGACGGAGAAGAGGTTCTTGACCGGAGCTCAACGATGGCTTCTGTCGCCAAGGAGCTAGTCGGTTGGGTGAACTGGCTGAACGAGCGCAAGATCGCTGTGCGCGTCTCACCCTTGACAACAGCACAAGATGCGTTCTATAACATCTATGACTACCATCACGATGAAAATGGCAAGTTCTACCGCATCCTCTCTTCGGTAAGAGACACTGCTTCCCTTCTACCAGCGATCTCGCTCGCCTCTGAGCTTGGTCCTTTGGCGATCTGGAAGAAGGTAAAGTCGGTAAGCCGGTCGACCTTTGATCGGTACGCGACCGACGAAGAGAAGGAGAAACTCGCTTCGGCTCGCAAGAAGCAGATCAACTCAGTGCTCGACGCGTCAATTTTCGAGCTCTCCACCTCTACTCAGGTAGAGGACACATCAGATCAAATCAAATCAGACCCTACAAAAATGAAGACTCCTAACTCCCCAAAGGAGCTGGTCGACCTCCAAGGAGGTGGTTCTGCAAGCCAGAAGGTCACAGAAAACACTATTGCAGACACACTTATCTCCAATCTCGGAGGTAACCTTCTTTACGACAACACGCTCGATCAGTTCTACAGGTATGACCAGGACCTAGGTGTTTGGTACCTATACGACGAACAACACACCCGTCTCTATATAACCGACTGCCTGGACATCGTGGTCAAGGCTGGCCTGCTATCGCGCTATACGGCAGCCACGGTCTCGAGTATTTACCAGCTTCTCAAGCCAAAACTGCTGAAGTCTGTCCGTAACGGTAGGGAAAGCATCTGGACGACCTCTAAAAATGTCGTGCCCTTCAGCAACGGAGTGCTTGACCTGAAGACTCTCGAGTTCAAAGAAGGACTTCACAAGGAGCTCTACTTGCGTCACAAGCTCGGTTACGAGTACGTAGAGAACTCCTCGTGCCCCAAGTTCCTCACTTGGCTTAAGAAGGCTCTCGACCCAGGACAGGACATCCTGATTCAGGCTTTTTGCCGAGCAATTCTCACGGGATATACGTCAGGCGAGCGGTTCTTACACCTTGTAGGTCCTGGTGGCACCGGTAAATCCACGATGCAGCAGCTACTTGTCGCACTTGCAGGTTTCCACTCAACCCATACCTCAAGCCTCCAAACCCTTCACGACAACCAGTTCGAGACCTTCAACCTCATCGGTAAAAGGCTGCTCCTGCTCACTGACGAAAGCAACTACAACAAGCGGATGGACACGCTTAAGAAGCTGACGTCCGCCTCTGACACGCTTCGAGCAGAGCGGAAGTACGGAAAGGAAATCATTAACTTCAAACCTGAGTGCTTAGTCTGTATCGCCAGTAATGAGCACATCTCGTCGAGTGACTCGACAAGTGGTCTTGAGCGTCGGCGCTTGACGATCGTTATGGACAAGGTTGTCCCGGCCAGCAACCGCGTAGAGCTAATCAGTGTCCACGACGATCGGATCGAAGGAGAGTTTGTTCCGGAGCTCAGCGGTATCGTGAGCTGGGCACTCAAGATGACTCATGAGGAAATGCGTGATGTCCTCGCCAACCCCTCCAAGCATGCACCCTCCATCAACAAGACGAATATCGAAGCTCTTGTATTCAACAGTCAATTTGCTGCTTGGCTTGCTGACTGCACTCTCTACGCACCAAACTCCGTAACTCCTATCGGTCGAGGCGCTCTCACGCCCAACACTGACGAGAAAGAAAAAGGTTGGTTTGTGTCCAACGCATATGGTGCTCTCTATCCCAGTTACGTCAATTTCTGCAAGGCGTGTCAGTACAAACCCGCAGCAAAACCACGGTTTGTTGAGCGGACTCGTGAGGTGCTTACGAACATGCTCAAGGTGCCCGGTATCGAACTTGTGCTGAATGACGGAATTCCCTCTTTGAAAGGGCTGCGTCTCAAAGCATTTGATCTAAACTCCGACAGGGCATCTAAAGGTCCCGAGCGTCTACCTTCACCCGTTGAGTTTGCTCAGGACCCCACGACTACAAAATGGGAAACCGCTTTCAAGAAACATGACCCAGCGCCTGAATCGTAATTTTCTCCTTGCCTCCGTTGCCACGCTTGGCATTGGTTGCGTCACTGCGATCAACGCTCCTGACTTTTTAGGAACTTCCTTCGCTTTTGGTGGTGGTCTTCTTGGTGGCGCCTGCATCGCCAACGACCAAGCACGCCGCAAAGATACCCAAGCGAGGCAAAGCGAACGAGTTACGTCGACTTTCTCCGCGCTCTACGAATTGAACAGAGGTGTACTAGATCCTGTACAACTCAGCTTCATGGCGAATATTCCCCTCGATCAGGCTCACGGGTTCTTGACCAACGTTGCGGAAAATACTGGAGGGCAAAAGATCCCGACCAAAGCCAACAACGGCGTGCTCTTTGCTTTCCCTCACTCACAGAACGCTCTAGACGAGCTGTCCAAGAACGCTGAGAACTGGGCTAAGGCCCAGAATCAGCAGCTTCAAGAGCAAATGGAGAAACAACAAAAAATTCTCCAGATGATGCAGTTACGTCAGGCTGCTGCTCAACAACAAGCTGCCGTCAAGAAGGATCCTGATCCCTGGACGGCAACGGGGCAGCCGGGGCTTTAGGAGCCCTTTAAAAAGTCCCACCCTGAGAGAGAACTTTCTTCAGACTCCTTAATTGCAGCGACAACCACGGGTAAATGGTTTGCGAGGTTGTACCCGATAGCTCGAGCGATCTGACGATGCTCTAGTTGAGTATCCTCTTTGCCGCGAAGGCCAACGTAGTGGATAAAACTTCTGATGGTACCTGACATATGCAGGCGAGTAGGAGTATATAAAGGGAGTACATTTCTGGAACACTCACGAGATACTCCTGCAGCCAATAATTCATTGTATACCTCCTGTGAGTGGCGATCTAATTCTTTAATCTTGTCCCAATAAAGCTCTCGGAGGTACAGCGGCAGCTGCTCACCACTGCACTGGCGGTTCGTCTCGCCTTGAAAGCGAAGGTCGACCTTGTACGGATCTTCTAGTTTCTCCTCTTCAAGGGTTTCCCACGGGTTGGTGTATCTCTGGGAAAGCTCTTGATATACGAAACTTCGGTGACGCAAGATCTGAGGGCTTATCGCACGCGTCGTGGTAATTCCAAAGGACGCCGAAGCTTGCTCAAACACAGACCAGTGACCGTGTTTGATGCAAAAGGCGAGGAGACGAGCGTATTCATCTCGATCGGGGTTCTTGGTCGAAACCCGAGCGTGACGAGCAATTACTTTTTCTGCTTCAGGAGTAATCCAGTCGAGCTCAGCAGAGTGGAGCATCAGCTCTTAGGAAAAGTCTGTTGATACCTCAACCTAGCAGTGATCTCACGGGGGTTCGAGACCATGCGGACGATATCCGCAGGACCAGCACCCAGACGCATACCTGCCATACGGACAGTATCGGCTTGTGAACTCATCATTTCTTTTCTACGACACCAAGTTGAAGAGGAAGGTTGTCAGGCATAGCGTAGTTATTAGGGAGGCCCAAAGCTCCCTGGTCCGGAGTATTAAGGAAGCTCTGCTGAGGAACCGAAGTCAAGATCTGCATCTGAGCCCGCAGATTGGGGTCCATCGTATTCTGAGTCTTGACCAAATAGTCAGCGGTGGAAAGGTCGGCGGCTCGCTCAGGAAGCTTCATCTCCCCACGCTGGTTGTAACCGGCTAACCCAGTGATTTGAGCAGAAGGCATCACATTACCTTCTTCGTAGTTGGTGGGGCCTACGGCTTCACGAGCTCGCTCGCCACGGTCGGTCTGATACTGCGACGTGACCCTATTGATATTGTCGAGAGCAATAGCGCGGTTCAGTTCAATGGTGGCGGGAGTCGACTCGTACATCGAAGGAGCCCCGGTCGCCATCTGCCCCAGGGGCTTAACCCGCTGAGAGGTAGGTCCTAAACCACCAGGACGCTGAAGGAAGTTCATGTTTTCCATTCTTTTAGTTTAGCTTCGTTTCGGTTGTTTCTCGCGATTAGTTTTTTTAGAAACTACACGCAGATTGGAAGGAGAGTTGTTTTCTGGGTTGTGGTCGATGTGATCGACTTCCTTACCGTCTCCCTTCTTTACACGTCCATTTTTCTCCATGAATCTGCGAGCTTTTACCCGAGCAGCTTGTCTTTTCAGCTGCTCAGGAGTGCTTCCGTACTCACGATATTCTTTGTCGTAGTCTCTTTTGTGGTTCAAAGGACTGCAACTATTTCTCGTAGTTTAGCTCGTAAAAGAAAATTTCAGAAATATCACAAAATCCTTCGGTAACCATAAGCCTCGCGTGATCAGTTAAATCACGCTGAAAACGCTCAAACAATCCGGTATAAAGACCGTTCCCGGGACAATAAAAGTCGTATAGAGCCTGGATAAAATCTGCCTTACGCTGTTCGGCTTCAACGTCCCAGGTCTCTAGGGTATTCTTCAAATCGTAGTCTGCGACTGACATCGAACAGCAGAAGAGGAACCCAAGTTTAGCAAGCTCTAATCATCCAACCACTATTAGGACCCTCAACTAACCAACGAGGTCCAAGATTCTTAATAGAGTACTGAAGGTACTCACCATCAGTACTCCCGTAAGTACCCGACACCAGGTCTAAGTCCCCATAGGGATCATGCACCCAGAGTTTTGTCCTGTCCGCAGTGACGCCCACGCAGCAAATCCAGTGTCCTCCTCCCGTGGGCTTTGATACCGGGCCTTTATGCAGTATCCCCATCGGGACCGGTATACCTTTCTCTAGGAGTTTAAAAACTTGGTCCCAATCGCCATTAGTAATAAACTCGGTCTTCAAACCGAATCGATCTAAAACCTGAACCTGAACTGAAGAACTTGTGGTGTCTCCTATTTCAAAAACTTCTTGAACATACTCGTCGTCTCCTGTAATCGCTCCCGGAATCTGGGAACTCAGCAACATGGCACAGCTACTCGAGAAGCAAGTGCGTTGGGAGTCTCTGTAGTTGTCTAATTGGCTGTAATAAGGAACTTCTAATTTGATCTCTTTCTGCTTGGTTTCTTTTTTCTCCTCAATAACATTCGTGTCGTTGATTATCTTCCAGTGATCTGGGTAGATCCACCAGGATTTATCTGGTTGTTTCGAGAGAATGACCTCTTTGTGTACTTGCCCTGGGTACATACTGATTTTGTCCCACTCCCACGCGCTGTTTTTAGGGGTAAAAAGTTTCTCCTCTGCCGTCAAAAGGGAGGAATCAATCGGTTTCCTTTTCAGCCAGGTGTCGTGTTTCGACAGAATTGAGTGACCCAAGAGAGGATGTTTATCAGGCTTAGTCAAGAATAGTTTCTTTTCTTGCTCACGACGCCTAACCAAACCAGGGATAGTTTTATCTCCGCCTTTGACCCAACGACCGAGTTCGTCGGCGATCCGTATTTTGTCAGCGCCCTCGTTCAGCAGACGTAAGAGAGTCGAACCCTCGAATGCTCCGCAACCGACGTTGTACGTAAATGAGACGAGAGCGTCGTACTCATTCTGATTTAGGTGTACTTTTACCTTACTTTTTACACATTTCTCAAAACGAACTAAATCCTTTAGTAGAAGATCTTCCGCCTCGTCTTCAGTAATTCGTTGATTAGAGATAACGTCGGGACCCGTGTGTCCGTAACCAATAGTTAAAACACCTACGCAGTCAACATAACTCGTTAAACGCAGACCTTCAAAGCGTTTAATGAGGCTTATTCCTTGAGCGCTTAACTGAGTCATACTGATAACCCTTCCGACTTATTTTTACAACAACTAGATGAAATATCAACGCCAAAAAAGAAGCTCCGAAACCTGTCGCAACAGCTTCTGACCACGCTGAACCAAAATGCGTGGGATGAGTAACAAGGTCAGCGAAGGAAGTAAGAACACCGGTCAGAGCTATAGCTCCAAAAGCGCTAATGCGCCTTAAGAGAAGACAGCATATAGCGTAGGTGATCGCAGTCTTAATACCGGTATTGTAAGCAACTACAACATGTTTCCATGTAAGGCTATCCAAGTCACCCTGAGTCATGGCGACCATACAAGACAACCAAGCCTCCCCGAACTTCTCAGGGAAACTATTTACGGCTCTGACAACCCTCTGCGATATCACGCAACGAGCATGGTCACGCGATATTCCGAAGCACTGCGATCAGTTCTGTGGACATAAACAGTAGCCGTATCACCAGAGGTAACGGAGAACGCTACGCCGCTGCCCTGACGACGAGTCATCTTAGGTGCTTTTGCGGTCCCATCTTCGACTCCATCGGAGCCAACAACTGTGATGCCGCTCACCCCAAAAGCCTCTGCGTCGAGGAGGTAAGTAGCAGTGCCAGTGCTTCCGTAAGTAACCTCGTAAACGTCTGAAAGAGGGTACTTGCCGTCACCCGCGAAAGAACGATACGAGTCGACAGTAACGTTCAAGCCGTCTTGGGTGCGAATCTGACCAAACCGGCTGATACCAGCAGGCGCAGCACCTAACTCACGGTTGAAAGTAGTTTCTGCCATGGCTAGAGTCGGACAACCTTATTAATTAAATTCTAGTTCATGTACAACAAGTTCAATGCCCTCACTTACGAGCTGATTATCTTCCTCTGTCGATTTTATCCATTAAAACGAAACCCATTAATTCAAAAAATTCTTAAGTACTGTCTAGATGACTGGTGTGCATTTAGAGCAGAAGTAGTCATGCAGGAGGTAGACGAACAGATCGCCGACTTACATGCTGCGTGGGATGCGGAACAAAAAGCGAAGCAAAAACCCATCTACAGCGAGAGCACTCCTGACGGATCTAAAGCCCAAGAATTACTGGGAGGTTCTATGCGCCTCACTTCTCCTTGGAACGCTTCCAAGCACGAGCTTTCCGACCCGCACGCTTAGCTACTTCGGTATTTTCGACGTGAGTATTAACGGGTTTGCCACGGGTAGCCCGTTTTTTCTTCTCGTCAGTCGCACGACGCTCTTCAGCCGACATGGCTGCCCAGGCGGCTTTAGGTAGGTATCGCTCAGTACGACCTTTTTCGCGTGCTAAATCAGCCATAGAGTTCCTCTTCCTCAAAGGGCTCAAAAAGGGGACAAGGTTCCTCAAATAAAAGAGAGTTTCGCATCTGCTGTACTCTCTCCTGAAGCTCCTCTAGGTCCTCCTCATTCATTTATCTTTCTCGTATTCTTCTCTAGTTTGCCAATCTTCACGACTCCATTTAGAAAGCTTATTTTTACTTGATTTCTTGCCTTCGTACTTGCCGCCCATCTCCTTGTAGTACTTGGTGGCGAGCTGCATCGCACGTGCGCTGTGCCCACCGAGTTTCTTGCGGGCCTTCGCTTTAGCTCGAGCCCACTTTTCGGGGTGTTTTTTCTTAGCGACTTCAGCCATTAGTTTCGACCTGAAGTGTCACGCTCTTCCTTACGTCCCATTTTACGTTCTGTCTTATATTTTTTAGCGCGAGTTTTCGCACGAGTTGCTTTCGACATCTCACCACGACGCTTACCTTTTTCAGTCGCTTCAACGGTACCTTCTTTGAGATCACCCGATTTCTGAAGAGATTTAGTGGCGATAGCATAAGCCGAAGACTTATCCATCTTCGGATTTTCTTTCATGATGCTTTTGACGGCATCTTCAAGGATCTCGGGCATACTGACACAGGCGCTCATATAATTTTAATAGATACGGGACCTCAAAATGATCGACTATCTCCTCAACAACTGGGCAGAAGTCGCTGGCATCGCAGGTGCACTCCACTTGCTCTGCCTCGCAGTTGTTAACGCAACGCCCACGCCGAAAGACGACGAGATCTACGGCAAGATCTACCGCGTGATCGAAATTATTGGTGGCGTGGTGACAAAGACCGCTAAGAAATAACTAAGCGGCCATAGGCACCATCGGTAAGTGAACCGGTAATAAAGGAAAAAGATCGGGTTCTGGCTGATTTACCCAGCACAGAATCCGATCTTCTCTTTCTTGAGTCCAAAAGTCTTGAGCTCTGTACCACTCGAACCAACTGTGTGAGCTCTTTTCAAGGTTACAAGCTCCACAAGCAGCAATAAGATTTTGCTTGGTTGTCGTCCCGCCATTGGCCTTGGGAACAACATGATCGAGCGTTGTGGGTTTGGACCTGCCGCAATAAGCGCAGCAACCCCATTCATCTAAGATTTGTCGTCGGAATCTTTTTCTAGCGCATCTTTTTTGTAAACAACTCAGATCAAATAAAAGGTCCCGTTCCCTCACAAATGTGAGTGCGGCTGCATTTATTTTAGGTCAGTAACTGGGACTAACCGTTAAAAAATTAAAGGGGATTAAGAAGTAAGAGACCAGAAGACGACACGGCTTTACCGACAGGACCCCAGTTGTACGCACCAGACCATGTTGAAGGCTGACCGGATGCAGTCGTGAAACCGCTGGTTGCTGCATCGACGTAATAGAAATATCCGGGGGTTAAGCCAGTCTGGTTTGTATCAATCGCTCTGGGCAACAATACATTTACATCAGCTCCACTGGCCACGGTGGCTTGGGCGATGCCGAGGAAGTTGGTTTGAGAGGAGATAGTGGGGGATATGGCAGAACCGGGTGCGGCTATGATTGCGGTGCCGTAGTTGGAGTTGCCGTTGTCTCGGTAAGCGATGACGACTCGGTTGTTGCTGGAGTCGTAGGTGGTGGAGATGTTGTCGGAGTTAGCAGATTCGAAAACAACAGCGGTGCCGAAGGAGATAGACGTGCCGGAGACTGTGCCGACAATGGCGGTGCCGTATGAAGAGTTTCCGACGTCTCGATAGGCGATGACGACTTGGTTGTTGGTTGAGTCGTAGGTGGGAGAGATGTTTTCGGATTGAGCAGATTCAAAGACGACGGCAGAGCCGAAGGAGATAGACGTGCCGGAGACTGTGCCGACGATGGCGGTGCCGTAGAAGGAGTTGCCGTCGTCTCGGTAGGCGATGGCAACTCGGTTGTTGGTGGAGTCGTAGGTGGCGGAGTTGTAGACAGAGCCAGCAGATTCAAACACGACGGCGGTGCCGAATGAGATAGAGGTGCCGGAGACGGTGCCGACGATGGCGGTGCCGTAGCCGGAGTTGCCGTTGTCGGAGTAGGAAATGACGACTCGGTCGTTGGTGGAATCGAAGGTGGAGTAAATGCTGACGGAATCAGCAGATTCGAAAACAACAGCAGTGCCGAAGGAGATGGAGGTTCCAGAGACTGTGCCAACGATGGCATTGCCGAGAGAAGAAGCTCGATAAGCGATGACGACTCGGTCGTTGGTGGAATCAAAGGTGGGAGAGATGAATTCGGTGTAAGCAGATTCAAAAACAACGGCAGTGCCGAATGAGATTGATGTTCCGGAAACTGTACCGACGATCGCGGTGCCGTAGAAGGAATTGCCGTCGTCTCGGTAGGCGATGGCAACTCGGTTGTTGGTGGAGTCGTAGGTGGAGGAGATGTAGTTGGAACTAGCAGACTCAAAGACGACAGCGGTGCCGAATGAGATAGAGGTGCCGGAGACGGTGCCGACGATGGCGGTGCCGTAGCCGGAGTTGCCGACGTCTCGGTAAGCGATAACGACTTTGTTATTGGTGGAGTCGTAGGTGGTGGAAATGTAGGTGGAACTAGCAGATTCAAAAACAACCGGCGACCCAAAACTCCTCGTATCCACATCAACAATCTCCCTCACACTCTGCACACTTCCAGTATCATCCAAGCCCACAGCGGACCCAATACTGATCGGGCTAGCAGCAGTCAACTCAAGCGAACTACTACCAACAAAATTGACCGCAGCGTCTAACGCAGCGTTACCAGAAGCAAGTGCAGTTGCAGCTTCACCCTGAGCAACCACGCCGCTCGAAAGCGCAGTTTCACCCAGAACCAGACCAGCGTTACCAGAAGCTAGCGCCTCAGTAGCCGTAGCTTCAGCGACACCATCGAGACCAATGGCGTCACCGACAAAAATCACACCACTGGCGTTGGAAGCCAGTGCAACATCAAGTCTTTTATTACCAGTACCCAGGTCGCCACCACCAACCAAACCGCTACCAGCAGTTAGCGTGCCGAGCTGAACACCTTCGATAGAGTCCCCAGGTGGCAGCTGGCTGAGTCCTCCGTCTACATAAACCAGAGGAAGTTTCTCAGCCATTTCTACCGCCTAGTTAACTTTATTTTATCCGATTGACTCAGCTTTGAGTACGAGGATCAACCCAATCAGGATTCAGAACCCAACCATCGGCGTCGGTGTAGGTGTACTTCCAACCGAACCAATCTGCGGGATCAGTAACACCTTCATGCAGCACGCAGTTAGCCGTGGTGCAGTCCATGATGATTAGATCAGGACTTGCGGGGTCGCCAACCACGGTGCGATCGGCTTCGATCGTCACAGGCTTGGCGTCTTCAAACAGGTAGAGACTGACGTTGGGGACTGAAAAGTCCGCAAGGCGGCAAATGGTCTTCATGGGGCTCTAGAGCACTAAAGTACTTTAACCGACTAAATCATGTCGGTCAGCAATAGTGTGGTCGAATTAACCGCCCGACCAATCGGATCCCAGTTGACTGCACCAGACCACGCGCTCGGTTGGGTCGCGGTTGTGGTGAATCCGCTTGTGGTGGGATTGACGTAATACACAGCGCCGGGGGTTAAACCGGTGTTGTTTTGGTCGTATGAGCCAGGTAAACGGACTTGAACTGCTGAACCACTGGCTGCTGTGGTTTGAGCGATGCCGATGAAGTTGTTTTGGGAGGAGATAGTAGGACCGATGGTAGTGCCGGGGGCACCTACGACTGCTTTACCGTAATTGGAAGTGCCAACATCTCGAAAGGCGATAACGACACGATCGTTGGTGGAGTCGTAGGTGGTAAAGTTGTAGTCAGAGCTATTAGATTCGAAAACGACGGCGGTACCGAAGGAGATAGACGTGCCGGAGACTGTGCCGACGATAGCGGTACCATAGCTGAAGTTGTCGAGGTCTCGGTAAGCGATGACGACTCGGTTGTTGGTGGAGTCGAAAGTGGTTGAAATGTAGAGGGAGTTAGCAGCTTCAAAAACGACAGCGGTGCCGAAGGAAATCGATGTGCCTGAGACTGTGCCGACGATGGCGGTGCCGTAGTTGGAGTTAGTTTGGTCTCGGTAAGCGATAACGACTTTGTTATTGGTGGAGTCGTAGGTGGTGGAGATGTAGAGGGAGCTAGCAGACTCAAAGACGACAGCGGTGCCGAAGGAAATCGATGTGCCTGAGACTGTGCCGACGATGGCGGTGCCGTAGTTGGAGTTGCCGTTGTTTCGGTAAGCGATAACGACTTTGTTATTGGTGGAGTCGTAGGTGGAGGAAATGTAGTTGGAACTAGCAGATTCGAATACTACTGCAGAGCCGAAGGATATGGATGTACCGGAAACTGTGCCGACGATCGCGGTGCCATAATTGGAGTTGCCGTTGTTTTGATAAGCAATAACAACGCGGTTGTTAGTGGAATCGTAAGTGCTAAAGATGTAGTTAGTAGAGCCAGCAGATTCAAAAACAACGGCAGTCCCGAAGGATATGGATGTGCCGGAAACTGTGCCGACAATGGCGGTGCCGTAGCTAGAGTTGCCGACGTCTTGGTAGGCGATGACGACTCGGTTGTTGGTGGAGTCGTAGGTGGCGAAGGTGTAGTCGGAGCTTGCAGATTCAAATACGACGGCAGTGCCGAAGGATATGGATGTATCGGAGACTGTGCCGACAATGGCGGTGCCGTAGTTGGAGTTGCCGGCGTCTTGGTAGGCGATGACGACTCGGTTGTTGGTGGAGTCGTAGGTGGAGGAGATGTAGAGGGAGCTAGCAGACTCAAAGACGACAGCAGACCCAAAATTCCTCGTATCTGCATCAACAACCTCCATAACACTCTGCACACTTCCAGTATCATCCAAGCCCACGGCGTAACCAGACGCAACCGCGCTAGCAGCCGTAAAAGTCTTAATCGTGCCGCCAGTAATCGCAGTAATATCAGCCAGTGCAGCGTTACCACTAGCCAACGCCGTAGCAGCCAGCGAACTACCAGCAATACCGCTCGCTAGTGCAGCAGTACCAGCGGCCAGGGCGTAATTACCACTAGCTAAAGCAGTCTCGGCGGTACGCTGTGCGACACCATCAGTCGCCAGGTACTTATTATCAACAAAAATCAGGCCGCTGGGGTTCGGTGCCAGCGACACATTTGTTTCGGTTGTACTCGATAAATCACCACCGCCGTCTAAACCACTGCCAGCGGTCAGAGTACCTACAGAACCGCCAACAATCGAGTCACCGGGAGGTAGCTCAGTCCGCTGACCGCTAATAACAACGACAGGGCGACGAGCTACCATGACTGATCAGTTCCTAAAGATACTCTAACTCGGGTTAAATAGACTTAAGCAGCATTAGACCGCTCGAAGTCACAGCGCGACCGATGTAATTCCAAGGAACTTGGCCATCCCACGACGTCGGTTTGGTTGAAGTTGTTGTGATGCCGCTGGTGGTTGGGTTGGCGTAGTAGAACGCGCCGGTTGTCAGACCTGCGGCGGGGTCGTTGTACAGGGTTCCTGGCAAATTAACGAGGCAGGTGGAACCACTCGCCACGGTGGATTGGGAGATTCCGAGGACGTTGGGGTAGGAGTTGACGGTGGGGTTGTAGGAGTAGTAAAGGAGGGCATCGGCTACGATGGCGGTGCCGTAGCTGGAGTTGCCGTTGTCTCGGTAAGCGATGACGACTCGGTTGTTGGTGGAGTCGTAGGTGGCGGAGAAGTTATCGGAGTTAGCAGATTCGAAAACAACAGCGGTGCCGAAGGAGATAGACGTGCCGGAGACTGTGCCGACGATGGCGGTGCCGTATGAAGAGTTTCCGATGTCTCGATAGGCGATGACGACTCGGTTGTTGGTGGAGTCGAAAGTGGTGGAGATGTAGTTGGAACTAGCAGATTCGAATACTACTGCAGAGCCGAAGGAAATCGAGGTGCCGGAGACGGTGCCGACGATGGCGGTGCCGTAGCTGGAGTTGCCGCCGTCTCGGTAGGCGATGACGACTCGGTTGTTGGTGGAGTCGTAGGTGGTGGAGATGTAGGTGGAACTAGTAGAATCAATGACGACAGCGGTGCCGAATGAGATTGAAGTGCCGGATACTGTGCCGACGATGGCGGTACCGTAACCGGAGTTGCCAATGTCTCGGTAGGCGATGACGACTCGGTTGTTGGTGGAGTCGTAGGTGGTGGAGATGTAGTTGGAACTAGCAGATTCGAATACTACTGCAGAGCCGAAGGAGATAGATGTGCCGGAAACTGTGCCGACGATCGCGGTGCCATAATTGGAGTTGCCGTTGTTTTGATAAGCAATAACAACGCGGTTGTTGGTTGAGTCGTAGACGGAAGAAATATATGGGGAGTTAGCAGATTCGAAGACGACAGCAGTGCCGAATGAAATGGATGTGCCGGAAACTGTGCCGACGATGGCGGTGCCGTAGCTGGAGTTGCCGCCGTCTCGGTAGGCGATGACGACTCGGTTGTTGGTGGAGTCGTAGGTGGAGGAGGTGTAGGTGGATGTAGCAGATTCAAAGACAACGGCGGTGCCGAAGGATATGGATGTACCGGAGACTGTGCCGACAATGGCGGTGCCGTAGAAGGAGTTAGCGCTGTCTTGATAGGCGATGATGACTTTGTTATTGCTGGAGTCGTAAGTGGCGGAGATGTAGGGGGAACTAGCAGATTCAAAGACGACAGCAGCACTCGGGAAACTCATCGGATTTGTATTATCATCCGTAATCTCCGCCGCAACACTCTGAACCTTCCCAGCATCATCAAACCCCACCGCATAACCCGAAACCACAGCGCTCGCAGCTGTAAACTCAGCAACCGTACCGGCGCCACCGCCGCCAAGGGTCGGAACTAAATCAAGCGCAGCGTTACCCGAAGCAAGTGCAGCAGACGCCGTCACCAAAGACGCGTTGCCACTAGCCAGCGCCGAATCAGCCAAGACCGCAGCGGCTGAACCACTAGCTAGTGCAGTATCAGCAGAAACCTGGGCAGCGCCGTCGATACCCAGTGAGTCACCGACGTAAATAATCCCGCTGGGATTTGCAGCTAGAGCGAAATCAACGCGAGGGTTACTCGAGACCGAACCACCGCCGACTAAACCACTACCAGCAACAACTTCAGTCGTCGAGGTTCCAGCAGCTACCGTATCGCCGACAGGAAGTTCAGCGACAAAACCATCCTGAACAACAAGCGGGCGACGGGCGACCATGGCAGAACCTCAGTAATAAAGAGACCTAGCTGAAGAGGTCCACAGGGGGCTGAATCTCGACGTGCAACTCAGTGGTGCTGAGTGCAAGGCCGAGATTCACAAGTGCTGCATAACCGCTGGCGGCGGTGACAAGACCAGATGCTGTACTGTATCGGGTGACTTGCCCGTCAAACTGAGACAAGTAATAGTGCTGACCTGGAATCAAAGCTGTATCAGCTGTGATGTTAGCATCACTAATTACAACAACGTCATCAAGATTCACAGCCACTGAGTTTGAAAGCGATGCAGCTTCAGCTGTAATGCCAATAGGCTGATACTGCTCGGAAGATACGCCGCTGGCAGCCGATGCAGGAAGAGCATAAACGCCACTAACGTAAACAACTTGTCCTTGAATTAAGTTTGCACCTGCTGTAAAAGCCTGTGTTGAAGAAACTGTGGTTGTTACACCATCACCATTAAGTAACCAGACTTGCGTACTGATCGGAGTATAATCCGTGTATCTCCTATTAAATATCGACCGCTCAGTCATATGAGAAGCACGGATCTATTAGCTCAATTATACCTGACAGCCACTGATCAGTCGTCTCGCGGGTTGATGGCGAATAAACTGAAACCGATAAAGTACAGAAACAAAAGAAGTAGAACAGAGACAAAAGTCATGATTAAGGACTATAAACTACAAGATTAGGGGTATCGATCTCGACCAAAATTCCACTTGTCGTTACTGCTCGACCAACCTGAGTTAGGTAGGCGTTCCCAGACAAAGCGACAAACTCAGAACTCCAAGTTTCGTAATCGACAACAGAGCCCGACGTAGCAATAGACAGGTATTGGTAATCGCCAGGGATAAGGCTGCTGTACGAGGTGTACAAAAAGTCAGGATTGACACGAACTAACTCATTATTCGATCCAGATTCCAGGGCGACACCAACCACGCTGGCTTGATCCCTGCTAAGAGCGCTAGCTTTGTAAATAAAGCCGTTCGAACCAACGTACACAGCATCGCCATTTGCGATGGTCTCTCCTGCTTGAAAACTTACTACAGCCATCGCTCTGAGTTACCTAGTGTTATTTTAGCGTTTACCTTGTCCGCGATAAACTTTACGACCACGACGTTTGGGTCGGGATAAAGTGCTGTGTCCTATTGAAGTAGTTTTGAGCTTTGGCTCGATCTGCTGAGTGTTTTTAGGCTTGGCCATCCGCTTAGAAGGGAAGATGCGTAGGATTCTAGGGCAAAGACGAGGGAACGGAAGGAAGGGCTTCTGCGGATAGCGTGTCCTCAGTTGTTTCTTCTTCGTCGATCACTTCCGGCGACGGTTCAGGGTCACTCCACGCGGCGTAAGCACTGCTAGTGACGTAGGCCGCCAGCTCATTGGTGCTGGTGGTGTTTGCGATGGCCGCTTCCTTTTCGTCACTCTTGGCGCGGATCGCTGCACGTTGAGCCAATACTTCATCAGAGGCTGGTTTACCGCCGGGCTCAGCGCTACGGGTGATCATCCAATCCGTTGGTGCCAACAGCGTGCCTGCAGTGGTTTTGGTTTGACCCACCCACTGCTCTACTAGCTGGGTGTGATCTTTCGGCAGATCTGGGTTCCAGTAAAAGCGTTGATCGTATGGTTCGGGATCAGGTGCTTCGGTGATGCCGATTGCCTCGCGTTCAGCGGGGCTAGCAAGACGGAGCCAGTTAGCGGGATATTGAACGCCGTTGTGGGTAAAGGCTCTGTCGAGCGCTAGTGGTTTGGAGTCAAGGATGAACATGGCTCGCTAGGTGGTGTGGTTACCTGGCACGAGCCAGGGAGAAAGGCTGTTCAGCGAAACTTGCATAAATGTATGTACCAGCACTTGCATTTACGCCAACATTTGCAGAACGAAGCTTGAATCCATTGCTTAAAATATCAGCAAGGTCTGTGGTGCCTTCTATATCAGAAAGATTGGCATACAATGGGTCATTATCAACATTATAGCCTTGTCTTTCAGTATCAATAATTGTCCAGTTGCTTGTGGTATCTGTGCGCTTAATTAATACCCACCTCGGGTGGAAATTGGTGAACACGAACGGACCATCCACGCTGCCGTTGCCGGTGTAGCTGCCGAAGGCGCTGTAGCCTTCGACTGGGGCGAAGCAGTAGGCCACGTAGTTATCAGAATTACCTGTAGCAGTAGAATTACCGACAGAAAACACTGTAGTAGTTGGATCTGTATTGCTCCACCTACCACTAGCAGTTACAGCTTGGTCTGTAGTGTTAAGCTTGAGGTACTTAGTGCCTCCCAAGGCGGAATGGTAGACGGCCCAATCAAAACTAGTAGTTCTATTCTTTACAAGAAGAAGTTCAGGTGTAATCCCGAGGCCATGACCCACAGTGGCATTAGCATCCGTTCCCGTATAAGTAACAACCGAGAACCCCGCACTAGGATTCGCCCTTACTTGAGAAGTTATGGTGCCATCTGTGTTCGACACGGTTGAAGAACCGGCGTCCCAAGTCCAGGCTACATGGTTATTACCGTTAGCACCTGTACCGTTTACATTAGGTACAGTAAATCCAGTAGGATTAAAACTTGTAAATGAGTTGTAGTTGTTTTCAGCAGAAGTAAGATTAGGTAACAACGCTGAGTTAACACCTCTAATCGTGTCAAACAGTTGATGATTAAAAGTATTACCTCTATCTTTAATCCAAACCAAATCAGGACTCATGTTTGGTGTAGACACAACTGCACCACTGGATGTACCAGTGTAAAGCGCAACGTCCATCGCCGTGCTTCCATCAGCAATCGTTGGTGTTGGCAAGTTAGTGCTGCACAACGACTTGTAGCCAGCCGGAGCTGGGTAGTCGAAGGGATGTTGACCGAAGTTAACGGTTGCGGCTTGGCCGGTGCTACTGCTATCAGATTCAACACACGGAATAAATGTACCACTCAAACCAGTAGCCAGTACCCCAAGACTTGTTCCGTTCTTGTAGATTTCAAGCTCGCCAGCATCAAGGTCCAATGCTAAACCAATAGCATCACCAATTGCTGCGCTAGTTGCGAATGAACTAAACGTACCGTTGACACTCTTGTACCCTTCCCTGTAACTGTAACCGTAGAAACCACTTCCAGCTGTACGGACCATGGGATTAGCAAAGACACCATCCCAAATATCTAGACTGACAAAACCAGCTTGATAGACTGGGTTACCGCTACCATAAGCGTTATTAGTAGCAATAGATTCGTAATACCATTTACCTGAGGACACAGCCATTGTGCCGTTAATGGCGTTAGGACTACCGCCAGAACTTAAATACTCAAAGTTTCCATTAGTAGAACCACCGTTGGTAGCTTTATCTAGCGGGTTCAACGTACAATAGTTACCCCGTACCAAATCACCAGAACCGTAGTTAGTCGGTGAATCCAACATCGCATCACTGCCGGCAACTGGCTCAAACGGACTTTCGGTGGTTGTAACTGCGTTACCGTAGGCGGTTACAGGGTGGTCACCAGTAAGGTCTTCAAGGGTATTGCCTTGAAGAATAAGTAAGGTAGTGTCTGGATCAGTTGGATCGAAGTCTTCGGTAGGAGGTGTGAAGTTGGAGGTGTAACGGGCGAGACCTTTGGAGATACGGACGTTGGAAAGGTATCCGGTATATTCACCAACTCCGTTAGGTTGAGATCCAATAGTTATCGCATTAGCAGATATGCTGTTAGCATAAGTTCCAGATCCAACTGATGTTCCATTCAAATAAAGGTTAACCGTACTACTTGATCTAACAGCAGCAATGTGGTTCCAACCACTCAAAGACGCAGAAGCCTGTTCAATGTCGTTTTGCCCATTACTTCTAAACAACAGTTTATTAGTTGCAACCATCATTAGCCAAGTATCTATCTGGTTAACAGTGCCACTTGCTAAAACTGTATCTCCAGAACCCCAAGCAGCAGTAGGTTTTGCCCAAAATTCAATGGTAAAGTCACCTGTTCCTAAAGCAAAATCAGAACTACTAGCAACAGTCAAATAATCACCCGTCCCGTCAAAACTACCCGCTCCACTGGTCACAAATGGTGCCACAGTAGAAGGAGCAGCATCACCATTAACAGTGATCGTATGTGCGCTAGGGGAGTTGTCTTGGATCTTGTACGACTGACAAGTCAGCAGCTTAACGTTAGAAGCTATTGCACCTTGGGAAGTAGTGGTAAGGTCTTCTGTGCTGGGTAGGAAGTTGCCGGTGTAGAGCGCTTGACCGTTAGTAACACGGAGGTTTGAGATCTTACCAGTCAACTCACGAGGAGAGTAGGTTTTCTGGGTGCCAATATATGCACAATCAAAAGAACCAGTAATGCTTGTGGTACTGCCACCGGCTTTACCATTAAGATATATCGTTGTTGTTCCAGAGCTTCTTACAACAGCAACATGTCCCCATGTATTTGCCGCCAAGGAAGACGATGCATCTATAAGCTGTGAATATCCTGAACCAGTGTCTGTTGAGCTTCCGATTACTGCTTCAGCTGCACCAGTATCTGAAATTAGAACAGAGGATGCACCAGACGCCCACCAAACCGATGGTGTCCTGGTTGCTGCCAAATTTACCCAATACTCAACAGTAAAATCACCTGTACCAACTGCAACTCCACTAGCGTTAGCAATATTAAGGTAATCCCCAGTACCGTCAAACGTCACCGAATACTTGTCGGTGTGAGGGTTAACCGAGATAGTACTGGCGTCATTAGCAGCCGTAATGGTGTGAGCACTAGGACTGTTGTCAATAAACGTGCTGTTTTGACACGTCAGAAGCTTGACGTTAGACGCAGTAGCACCTTGGCTTGTGGTGGTTAAATCTTCGGTAGGAGGTGTGAAGTTGGAGGTATAGAGAGCTTGACCTTTGATAGCACGAAGGTTAGAAATCTTACCGTCAACTCCATTACCTATTCTAGGTGCTCCAGCCGAACCGGCATTGGTAATATCGACAGTGCTCCAGTCTGCTGAATTTCTTTGTACGCCGTCAACAAAAACTCGCGCTGTGCCACCAGAATCCCTAGTAGCTGCTAGATGATGCCATTGATTGTTGTTGACGTAGGCACCACTATTTATGGTCGGCTGCCCGCTGTTAAAGAATAATATGAATAAGTTGTTCTTAGTTCTTAAACTTAGTTGATTGGTAGCCGCCGAAACATTTGTATGAAAAATCTCTTGGTTAGAACCAGCACTAGCAGTAGGACTGTAATACCAACACTCAACAGTAAACTCACCAGTTCCGAAATTAAAATCAGCACTGCTTGTTACATCAAGGTAATCAGCAGAACCGTCGAACTCACCTGAGTACCCGTTAAACGGTCCTTGGTTAACGATAGCTACATCACCAGATGCGGCAACATCAAGACCGATGTTGCTGTTATCACGGACTGTAGCGTTTTGACAGGTAAGCAGAACAGTGTCGTCAGTAGCAGTTAAAGCAGTTGTAGGCGGGGTAAAGGCAGCGGTATACAGTGCACGATCTTTGATGACACGGACGTTGGAGATTTTGCCGTTAAAGAAATAACTTAAAGCTCTATTGGCTCCTATATTAAAAGATCCATAATCCCAGTCCGTTGAGTCGGTAAATGTCCCTAGTTGAACGCCGTCAAGAAATAGATAGTTCGAACTACCTTGCCGTGTCCAAGCTACATGATGCCAGACATTATGGGTATAAGTGGTTGTAGGGGTGAAAAGGTCACGGATTGAAATCTTATTATTTGATGCTTCAAACTGCCAATCATTTCCACCAGATCCATCATTTAGGCTAATAATAGTAGCGTACGTGCTTTGAGTTCCGTTTGAATAAATCCAAGCTTCAATAGTAAAATCACCAGTCCCAAAACCCACATTAGTGTTAGATGGAGTGGTTAGGTAATCCCCATTCCCGTCAAACACCGTACTAAAGCCATTATCCGTGTAAGGCGGTCCAGCGACAAGATTATGAGGAGTCCAGTCGTTGTTATTACCGCTTACATCGTAACCAAGTGCAGTAGCAGACGAGGTGTCAGCAAAGTCTAGGTGGAAACCGTTAGTACCGTATGAACCAGTGTAGGCTTTAGGTTGCCACACGCCGTTATCGTCGAACTCACCGAAGCTGGTGGGGCCTAGAGCTTGGCCGTCGATACTATACACGTCAGCAATGTATAGATCTCCATACTGGCTATTGCTATTTGAATTGATCTGGTGAGCAAGTGCGGCGTTCCAGTTAGTATCTAGGTTCTGTGTAATAGTAGTGTTTGTTGTCCAGGTCGTTATTTCGGTTCCATTCACATAAATGCGGGCTCGATTCTGGGCTGTAGCATTTGTGGTATCGACAGCCAGTAATATGTGATACCACGCGGAACAGTCTCTAAATACTTGAGTAGTTACGCGAACAAGTCCTCCTTGCCAGAAGGCCAAACTATCGTCTGAAAGAAAAAGTAGAATTGTATCGTTGTTGGAACTTGTAAATGACTGTATGGTTCCTAGCTTGCAGCGTTTTAGCCATAAACTTATTGTCCACGTCTTCCTATTGCTCGCTGATGCCGGGGTGCGGGACAAATAAGCCGAATCTGCGGAGTTGAAACGCACTGAGTGCTCAATTTCGTAATCAGTAGGCTCTGCGGCGGCAGAAGCTAAAAGCAGAGGATTAGCGCTTCCGGGAATCATCAGCTCAAATCGGTGATTAATGTAGCAGTAATATTGGTGCTACTCTGTACCGCATATGCTAAACAATCAACACCGCTAGCGGTAGTAGTCAACGTAGGTGCTGTACCTCCAGTAAAATTCCAATAACTTCCGTACGCTAAAGTTCGTGAGCCTGTGCCATCTTGAAGAATCCAAATACAACCAGATTGACCAGAAGTAAGATTAGTGGGATTAGCTAAGGTTCGGTTTCCGCTTATAAGAACACTGAAATTATTCCCTGCCGCAAAATCAGGCGTGATTGTCGCACCATCTGTCAGTGTGACAATACTTCCTCTCTGAGCTGCAGTAAAAGTTTGAACAATATCAGTTTTTGCTGTGTCAGCAT
>Ga0255751_10001239_pt1 | contig 24340 bp, 9 predicted proteins | sample 071ome_20_FD_179951 | JGI IMG/M metagenome (GOLD analysis project Ga0255751, IMG submission 179951) | Coastal salt marsh microbial communities from the Groves Creek Marsh, Skidaway Island, Georgia - 071412BT metaG (version 2) | ecosystem: Environmental > Aquatic > Marine > Intertidal zone > Salt... | reverse complement strand
TAAGCAGCTCGGGTCCGGCCAAAAAAGCTTACACGCCGTCCTCATCAACTCGGGTAGGTCCCCCCACGCCCCTCCGCCGTCAGAACCAAAATATAACGGCCTTTTTCGATTACTCTCAAATCACAAATCTAAAACAAGAAGAAGAAGAAGAAGAAGAAAGATGACGGGAGAAGGCGCGAAAAGATCGTCATCTTCGGGAGGAAGAGGAAGAGGAGCACGACGACAGAAACAACGTAATAATCGCAGTTATCCTCGCCTTGATCTTGTTCTCGAGATGAGAAAACGAGCCGAGAATTATTTCCTCGGAATGCAGAAAAGGACGACGGGATTCCTCCAAACGAACACTTTAATTAACGACAACAACAACAACAACAACAACGACAACAAAAATACCCCCGACGCGCTCGGCGATGAAACGAAAAAGATGGAGAGGATGAAGACGAATGAAAACAATAACGAGAAGAGAATGAATGGAACGAGGAGGAAACCGATGCGAGCGATCTTGACGGCGTCCATCTCTTCGCAGCAACAACAACGACAAAATAAAAGTAATAACGAGAACAAGAAGTCAACTTCTTCTTCGGAGATGACGACGACGACGACGACTCCTACTGGTGATGGTGATAATGACGACGAAAACGAAAACCTTCCGGATCCAAACTCTTACGGATTTAAAGCCTTACAAAGGCGATTCAACGATTTATCTTCGAATAAAGTTGAAATAACCGGCGAAGATATCCGCGTCGCGTTGGAGAAGTTAAAGTTTCCTGCCTCGCGAGACTCCGTCTTGTCTTTTATGAACAAAATAACAAAGAAGCGAAAGGAACGTTTTGAAGATTGTCCAACGCTCACGTTTCGCGAGTTTCAAGTCTACGCGATCAAGCGGGAACGGGAGCTGCTGCAAACGTTTCGACAGTTTGATAAGCAGAATTTGGGATATCTGACTCCGTGGCAGTTGAAACGAGTGCTCTTCGCGCTCGGACGATGGAACGCGACAAATAAAGAGGTGGATTCAATGGTAGAACGCATTAAACGAGGCGAAGGGGCGTTTAGTAAAGGGAAAGGGTTATTTTCTCCGGAATCTTTACGGAAAAGTTCAGACGGGAAAGGTGGTTTCGTTTCCATGGGGAAAGCGATCGATTTCGCCGAGTTTCGAGATTTTCTTTTACTCTCTTCGGCGGCGGATTTGGGAGACGTCGTCGAGGTGTGGGGACGAAGCGTGACAGATTTGAATCACTCGTTCGTGACCGTCCCAAAAGGTGCTTCTGAAACCGATAAGAGGAAAGCGCAAGCAAAAGCGGTATCTTTGCACTTGCTCGTCGGAGCAATCTCCGGCGGCGTATCGCGCACCGTCGTCGCTCCGTTGGAACGCGTTAAGATTGAGTACATGCTCGATTCCTCGAAAATTGCCACAGATGGTGGCGTTCTGGGTTCATTAAAACGTATCGTCAGAACGGAGGGTGCACCGGCACTCTTTCGCGGTAATTCTCTGAACGTTTTGAGGATCGCGCCGACCAAAGCGGTTGAGTTTTTCGTCTACGACACGTACAAAGCGAGACGGTTGAAAACGAGACAAAAAGATCAAACTGGCAACGAGAAATACGATGATACTAACACCAAACCTGCTGCGGGAGATTTGAGCGGTAGCGAGCGCATGATCGGTGGTTCTGTAGCGTCCATGTGTGGAACTGCGCTGACACATCCAATCGATACGCTTCGTTCGCGTGTCTCTGGGACCGGCATGCGCCTCGAAGTGGCTTGGTCGGAGCTCATAAAAAACGAAGGCCCAAAAGCGTTGTGGAAAGGTTTAGGAGCGAATATGATTCGAGTCGCTCCTTACGGAGCCATCAACTTCTTCGTCTACGATTATTGCAAGCAACAGTATAAAAAGTTTCGCGTGCGATTTCTCGACGAAGACGAGTCGACTTTATCGCAATCCTCAAATCCTTTACCGACGTTGTGTTTTGGCGCGCTCGCGGGAGCAGCCGCGCAAACCGGCGTTTACCCGATCGAGCTCGTACAGCGTCGAATGCAAGTTCAAGGCATGAAAACGCTTGCCCAAGGCGCCAAAAACGCGAAGCAGTACAAAAACGTCGTCCATGGTATCATACAAATCGCGCGAGCCGAAGGTATTCCCGCTCTTTACGCCGGATTGATTCCAAACTATACGAAAATCTTCCCCTCCGCCGCGGTTTCGTTTTACGTGTATGAACTTTTGAAAGAGTTGTGGGGCTTGCAGTGAAATTACTAGAACGCTGAGACACTCCGGTGCCATCGGTACTAACCAGACGATTGTAATAATGAGTAAAATTTTGTACTGGTACCAACAACATACGGACAGGTTTGAACATGTAAGAATACAGCGCGTGCTTTTTTACAAACTCACAAATCTAGTCTGCGCAAAATACTACTAATCAATCGCACACATCGAAAAGCTTCCTGTGCAGTTTGTCCTCAGAGGGAAATGCCGCGTTTTCGACGTGTCGTAAAAAATCTGCATACCCGGGGCATTTGTGCTTGACCATGTACACCATGCAACTGATATAGTTGCCCTTGGCGTACGGCACTTTGGGTTGACCGCGTTGATATCGATGTTTATTCTCTCTGTCCAATCGCCGCATTTTATCAAACGCGGCGCGCAAGCAGCGGAAATCACACTTTGCACGCTTTTTCTCGTGGACCAGGTATCGTATAGCACCGCGGTGACCTAGCGCGGCAGCCTCTTGACACGTCTCGAATTTTCGATCGCACGAGCTATCGTCTACCGGGCACTTGTTCTCTACGCAATACTTTAAAATTTCCATCGATAAACGTTGCCTGTTCTCTTCTTCGCCATCGCTGTCGTCGCTGTCAATATCTTCCTCCGTTGTGATATTGATGGTGTTATTCGTCCCCGAGCTGCTATTCATCACGTCACCGTGGATCGCGGCGATCACTGTTTTCCCGTTCCATGGCGCTTTACAGACTTCGCGCAAAAATTTCACGCACTCGAGCTGCCCGTTACGAGCGGCGACGTTGAGCGCGAGTAATTTTCTATCTTCGTTGAGATCTTCCATAATTTTCTCGAACAAATATTTGAGCACCTCGACGCGCCCTTCTTTCGCCGCACGCTTTGTCGCTTCTAAAACGCTCCATTCGATTTTCGCGACTTTATCCAAGTATTGAAGGCATTCCAAGCCACCGACCGCTACCGCCTCGTAGAAAATGTGACCCGCCTCGGCGGGAGCGCTGCCGACGCCTCCAAAGTCTTCGTCCTCGCCGTCGACGTAAGGACATTTGTTCGTCAAACAATACTCGAGCATTTCCACGTTGTTAAATTGAGCCGCTATCGTTGCCATCCCTTCGTCCCATTCGCATTTTTTCTCCTCTCTCGCCCATTTCAACAGCTCGAGTTTGTTCGTTTGAGCGACTCGACGACAGAAATATTTCTCCTTATTCTTTTTTTCTTCCTCTTTTTCCTCCTCCTCTTCTTCTTCGTCTTCTTCTTCGTCTTCTTCCTCTTCCCAGTCGTCTGGCCACGACGATTTGTTCTCCCAAGCAAACTCTAAAGTCGATATCGACGACATCTCTTTGACTTTGAACGTTTTTGCCAGTCTAATCCCCACCGCTGCTGCCGCTCTTTTAATCATCGCTCTCGTCTGAGAGTTCGCGTCGTACAAGAATTTGATATCAGTCTGATTCAATTTCGGTAAAATGTGCTCGAAAGTCACGGCGTCGAAATCGACGATCACGTCCCACAAACGCGCACAGCGACAGAACTTGGGTTTAGAGTTATTTTCGTCCGCCGCCCCGACGACATCATCGTCGTCATCGTCGTCGTCATCGTCGTCGTCATCATCGACGATGACCTTTTGTTTTTTTCTCTCTCTTTGCTTCATTTTTTTTTTTCTTTTTTTAGAGTGAGATTCGTTGTGTGTCTGTCTCTTTTTTTGACACTTTTTACGTACGACAAAGACGAAAAGAAAATGAAGAGAAGAGTTTTGCTGCTGCCAAACTGGCTGCGGGGGGGAAGGGAAAAGCACAAAAAAATAATTTGTACGCATGCGTATAAAAGGACGAGCACAAATTTACTCACTCACACAACACAATTTTTGCGATGGTTCTTCGCGAGTCGGCGCGAATACGCGCCAAAGCGGAACAAAAAGCGTCCGTGAAGCTCCAAAATTCGAGACTTGGTAGGTTTCACGCGTTTCAAGGGTACAACTACATTTTTGCGTGCTCTGTGCTCGCGTATCTCGCGCTGGGTGGTGGCGGAACGCGTTCGTTGAATTCGCCTTTGCGATACCTGGAGGGGGTGTACGAAACTTACGTGACGCCGGCGGATTTTACGGGACGGATGGAGCGGATGCTGCTCGCCATGTACTGGCTCTCGCCGTTTACCGTGGGCATAACGTACATTGTGGGAAGGAACGACGTCTCTACTGTCTACGCGACGTTTTTGACCATGCTTTTAGCGTTGGTCATGCAAATTCGCATCTTCTTCAGTCCAATTGCGTTCATTTTGTCCATTGTGACGCCGGTCGATCTCGGCGGACTCGTGTACAAAACGATGCTGTTGCTCGATGACAAGAAAGGAACTCTCATTTCTATGAAAGAGCGAAAATTCTTATGGAACGTTCGCGCTCTTCCCGAAAGAAACACGTTTCAAAAGTGGCAAGAAGTGCAGTGTTACGTCTTCGCGTCAACGTTTATCGCATCCTCATATATGAGCCCTCGGTATTCATTTCCGGAATTTATCCCGACCTCGGGTTACGCATCGTCGCTCTGGCAGATGTGGCTTTTCGTCCAAGGTGTGACGTGGGTAGGTACTATCGCGGGCGTAAGGAAAGGAAGGAAAAATGCGTTGTTAGGAGCGTGCGTGAACAGAGTAATTGTGTGTTACTTCATGACTGCGGGGATTTCAGAAGGTATTTTTCCGAACGCTTTTGGTGTCAGTTTCGTTTGGCCATACGCGGTCACTCTTGTATTGGATCTCTCGATCTATTTATTGTATTAAAACGTTCGCATGAAATTATGTACATAAATAAAATAAACCTTATCTTCGCTTCTTCGCTTCTGTACCGGCGCCGAAATCTTCTCTTCGTAACTTCGCCACAGTCCAGAAAAAATGGCAAAGCACGCCAAATGCCACGAATTTGTGATAAAAGTAGGAGGCGTAGAGAAGGTAGTCCAAAACTTTAAAATTGGAACCTGAGGTGTACTTGCCGAGATCGATCCAGGAGACGTTAAATCTTCCAGTTGTTCCCATGAACCATTGAACTTTAGTAACAATTGAATAAACGTAAAGGGAAGGGATCCAAACGTTTTGGAGGCGCTCTGTAACGCGTAAAGCTTCTTTGCTTTTATCGAACAGATCTTCGAGCTCACGAATCACAAAGGCAAGAATGAGCGTCATCGTACCATTCAACAACTCGTGCTGATGATGTTTTTTCGCAGTCTTGTAATCCAAGTTCAAAGGTGGCCAAATATAATGCATAGATTTAAGCGGCGCTGGAATCCCCGCCTGAACCAAATACATCCATAAACCGCTGAGCATCATGTACGAAATGCCAGCACGAATAAAACGGGTGTAAATATCTTGGAATGGTTTTTTCGAACTTCGACTTATCTTATCTCGATGACTGCCAGTGTATTTCCACATAAAAAACGTCGCGATCGGTGGTGTGGCAACCGCAAAGTTGAACGTTCCAACCCAATATAACAAATCCAATGGTACAATACCTGAATATAGCTGCGATCTTCTGCCATCTCCAAGATCAGGACTGCGGTTAATCCACGTCGGGTGAGCCCATACAGCACCATCAATCGCGATGTGAAGAGCTTGGACGACGAAGAAGACGTATAAGTTCGCGCTAACTTGAAAGGTTGCAATTTTCGCGGGAAGAAATCCTTTTTCATCAAAAATAGAGCAAACCTTACCCGCAACCAATGTGAACGTGAGATCGATAAATCCTCCTCTGTGTAATTCAGCGATATTAGACGAGATCCCTTTCACCACAGGTTTGATCAAAAATCGTTCTCCTCCCAAGAAAGACAAAGGATTCGGAACGCCACACAACCCGACGATGGCCCACAACCCGTTAAGAAAATATCCAACGTTCCCGTGCCAAAGAAAAGTTCGAACGACTTGATCTCGGAACTGTTGCTTCTCTTCCGTGTTTCTTAACGTTTTCGTATTCGTCCAGAGGCATTCGAAAGGAGCAAACGTGCGTATGACGATGATTGCTTGCGTAAAATTTGTCGCCGAATACAACAAATGCGAGAGCCAATAAACAACCGTAAAGGTTGGCGTTCCTCTCGCTGCTTTTTTCACCCATCTTCGAGCTTCCCAACTCGGTGTAAAATCTGAAGACCAACCCATGTTTGTCATGGTCATTTGGCACGACACGAGCAAATACGTCCCAAGCGGCAGCGCGTACGACAATAGCCAAACGGTTTTCGAGCTCACGTTTGCCTTCAAAAGCATCTCCAAACTTATCGAGCACGCAAAAATATGAAGCGCCATCAGTGCCGCGCTGCTGTGCTGTCTTGCGGCGAGTTGTTTATTTGGCACCGTCATTTTCGCGTCATCTTGCAAGCCGAAGTGCGCTCCGGTCCCGGAGAAAACCATCCAAAGCGTTTGAAACAAAATCACCCCCAACGCACAGCAATACAGCCAATATTTCGTTCGTGACGCCTCTTCTTTCGTCACTTCCCTCCCCCCGAGAAACTTTCTTTTGCAGTACTTCACGAACGCGAGGTGGTACGTCGAGCATCCGACCACGATCGCCAAGGCGAACGGAACATCAAAATCGTTGCTGACGTTGAAAACCATTTTTTTCGTTGTTGTCAATTTTGTTGTTGTTGTTGTTGTTGGCGTCCTCGTCGTATTAGCGGTTGTGGTGTGTGATGATAAAATTCGCAGCAGCAATAGTAACAGTGGTAAGTAAGACTACCAGTCGTTAAAAAGTTGTCGTCGTCGCGCTGTTGTTCACTTTTATCGCGCGTTATTAATTTCTTTCGAATACGCGTCCGTCTTCGAAAAAAGAAAATATCTTTGCGAGTGTGCGGCTCTTTTTCCGTACTTTTTTGACAAAAAAAATAAAAATATCGTCTCGCGCCCAAATAAAATTCAACAACGATGGCGTGTCCCGTGCGACACTTTCTGGGCCATTTTTACTGGTTTGTCGCGTTCGCAGGCGCACTCGCCGCGATGCTATTCGGAATGAAAGACGCGCGGAGGGTGGTGGTCGCCGAGACCGAGAAGAAAAGGTGACTAAATAAAAAAAAACAAGGAAAAGCTTTCAAGGCGGAAACCAAATCAGTCAGTCAGTCAGTCAGTCTAGTCTATGCATAGCCATATGCTTTTTTTGCAATCTTACGTGTACGAGTACGTACTATATGATAAAAATATCTCACGAAAAAGCGCGACAGCGCGACAAAACAAACTTCGAAACAATTTACTCACAACCATCTCCTGCCCTTCTCGCGCGGCCGGAAATTTTAAATAAACAACGCGCATCATAACTACTAACGCGTGGTATGAAAAAGAAAGGCTATCTTGAACAGTTCGAGACAGACAGACACACAAGACAGGCAGAGAAAGCAGGGGGGAGCATGAAGGACGACGACGCCTCGGCGAAAAGAGCGGCGGACGTGGAGCTCAACGAACACGAGGGGCAAAAAAACGACAAACGAAAGGAAGGGGGAGTGCGCTGGACAATTCTGGAAGAAGCGTCGACGCGTGTGTTCTTTCGGACTTTCAAAACCATCGGAAGCGTGAACGGGAGATACCCGTGGCAAGTTCTTTGCATCGCGGCGACGGTACTCGTTGGACTCGCAGTCGGATACCCGACGCTTCTTTGGTCGCAATACGAAGCCGATTTAGGCAATCTATGGGGGCCAGTGGGAAGCAGAGCAGAGAAGAATCGAGACGATTTCGAAGCGCGATATGGGGAAATGTTTCGTTTCGCTAATGTTCTGTGGTCTAATGAAAACAACGCCCTTACAGATGACATTTTAACGAACTTACTGGATTTGGAGAGCCAGATTCTTGACATCGAGGTAGAAAGAAACGGAGTGACGTACAAATACACGGATTTGTGCAACGCATATTGGACTGGCGGACCATGCATGTTCTACTCGCCATTGGACTTCTGGCAGCGAGATTCGACTAAATTAGCGGCTGATATTAACGCTAATAAAATAAGAGAAACCGTAAATCAACCAACGGCGACCAATGAATACGGGATACCAGTATTGCAATCAAACATTATTGGAAGTTTGACGTATGATTCGGAGGCAAACATAGTTTCAGGAAAAGGTTTACTCACCAACTTTCTGTTATCCTCGAACGAAACGATGGTTGATATCGTCAAGGATTGGGAAGAAAAGTTTCGTTCTCTTGTGGAAGAGTACGCAAAAGACCACGAAACGATTAGTTACGCCACCACTGAGAGCTTTCCATTGGAAAATAAGAAGGGAGATTTACCCGCATTTATTCTTGGCGTTGTGGGTGTTACTATTATCGTCGGTCTCATCATGATTTTACTGCACCATCAGGATCCAATTATGGGAAGAAAATTTATTGGAGCGGTTGGTATTACTTTCGTGACAGTTGCCGTATTCGCGGGCCTTGGGTTTGCGCTTTATATTGGCCATAAGATCACTCCAATTTCACTTGTCGCTCTCTTCATCATTCTAGGTGTTGGAGTGGACAGCATATTACTAATGCTTTCTTTCTGGGACAAGTTTCCTGCTGGAATACCGCTCGAGCTTAAAAACAAACTCTGTTTGGGGGAAGCTGGCGCTTACGTGTCCGTTACAACGATAACCACGGTCCTTGCATTCGCAATCGGTACATTATCAGTACAGCCGGCAGTGAGTTACTTTTGCTTTGCCGCTGCATTCGGAATCATATTTAATTTTCTCGGCTTGATTTTTGTCTTTAATCCGCTCATGGTATTGGATGCCCGGAGACAAGAAGCAGGGCGTGCAGATCTAACGTTTAAGAAGATCAATGTCGCAGAAAAAGACAAGCAAGCGAAGCAAATGAAGCAAGACGTCATGTACAAGGTGCAATTCAGATCTATTCTCGTGGAATTGGTCACTCCTCTTATGAATTCACATGTCTACCGAATCTTCGTCATCTTGTTCTTTGTCGCCATAACAGGTCTCTTTGGTTATTTATTTTCAACTGTGAAGGATGGTAACAGACTTCAAGATGTGTTCCTAGACACCAGCTATCTTTCGCAGTACATGACAGTCTCGGAACAAAAGTTCCCAGCAGCTGGCGCTCTGGCTGAAGTTGTTATAAATAGTGTTGATTGGGCAGATAACACCGTCGCGGCCAATCTAAACGAAATGGCAACACGCTTAGACAACGATTCATACATTGTCACCGGATCAGTGCTTTCTGTTTGGACTTATTTCACCGGATGGAAGGCAACTCAGGTAATTGGCGCTTCAGACACTGTACACTCTCTAATGAGTTCATTTCTTGAGAGCTATCCCATTTTCACAAATGACGTAAAGTTTAACAGTGCAAGTGAGATTGAATCTATTCGCATGCATATGCGACATTTCAGTTCTTCAGAAGCGACCACGCTCATGGATAGTCTGGAGAATGCTCGTAATATCATAGATTCATATGGATACGATGCATACCCTTACGCTATTGAATATATCATGTGGGAGTCGTACTTTATCACGCGAACTGAAACGATTATGTCGATGATTTATTCAGGTATTTGTGTTTTTGGAGTGCTCTTGCTAACTGCGCATCCTTTAAACGCTGTGATTGTCACAGTCATGATCGTGATGATCGATGTAGTTCTTTTAGGTTGGCTGAAGGTCGTCAATCTCACATTCAGTGCTATCGCAGAAGTGTGTTTGATATTGTGCGTTGGTCTCGTTGTTGATTTTGCAGCTCACGTAGCGCACGCTTATACGGAATCTTCTGCGCACACTCGCATCGAAAAGTCTATCGAAGCAACGGTGTTAATGGCGAGCAATTTGCTTCTCGGAGCTATCTCCACATTCTTGGCCGTGGCTCCCCTCGGATTTTCAGTTGTTGCGGCCCACACCTATTTATTTCGAATAATGGTCGGAGTTGTTCTCTTTGGATGGAGTTTTGGTGTAATCTTTCTCCCTGTTGTGTTATCTTACATTGGACCGTTACCAGAACACGACGAACACGGTGATTCTGCTTCGACTGCTCTGCAACAAGAATTTCAACAGGCTCTTCAAGATCTCAAGCCAAAAAAGTTATCGCCAAAGTTCCCAAAACCCACATTATCGGAAGATCAAGGCATCAACGTGGTCTTTGAAGGGGCAGGCTCAAAATGCTTAGCATATATCGGAGTCGTGAAAGCTATGGAAGAAAATGGAACGCTGAAATATGTAAAGAAAGTTGCGGCCACCGGTTTTGCAAGTTTTTATGCACTTCTGGTTTCGCTTGGGTTAAACGATGAGCAAATGAAGACGATCATGTGGGACATCGATTTGAAATTCCTTCTCGAAGAGAATGAATCGAGCAATTACATTTCTGCTGCGAAAACCATCATTGGGTTGAGAAAGTATTTTGGAATCAGTTCTGGTCAAACGATTGTAGAGTCTACTAAATATATTCTTGACAGAGTACTTGGACGAGAAGATGTGACATTCGCCGAGCTTCAAAAGATTACGGGCAGAGAATTATGTGTAATTGCAATGAACGTGAGTAATCGTTGTGAAGAGTATTTTCACGTGAAGACAACTCCCACAATGAAGGTCTGCGATGCAATTTCAATGGCTTGTGCTTATCCTCTCCTTGTTGCGCCTAAAAATAAAGGCGCAGATATGTACATCGATGCAGGATATATTGCCAACTATCCACTGAGCGTCTTTGATGGTTGGTTCTTATCCCTCGATCCTGAAAATGCATTTCTTGGTAAGATAGGGTTGGAAGAAGACGATGATACCGGAAGATTTGAAGGTAAAGATTTTAAAACGATTGGTTTCTGTTTTCATGCTGGGGTTGACTATGATGTTGTTCGTCCTCCCACTCTGCTGGCATCGAAATTTGCTGAGGTCGAAGAAATTCATGCGCAGGATCAAAAGAAACAAGACGAGATGCGCATTGCCTTTCTCAACTTTATGAAAGTTGCTGCTAAGCATGATAGTAATTCTGATGGTTCGTTATCGAGCAAAGAGTTTTTGAGCATGATGAATGACCCAGCGATGACATCGAACCTCACGGAAAAGCTTTTCGGCACCGCTGATATCGACGAGATCTTTACCTCTCTCGATCTAGACGAGGATGGCGAAATCTCCTCCGCTGAGTTGGTCTTGAAGGCAGAGTCACACAATGTTTCTCTATTGAAGCCAACTAATGCGACGATTGTTTCAAAGAAATTCAAGACGGCAAGAGAGTATATTTCGGCTATTCGTGATACCATGATCAAGAGAATTGATAGTTCTTTTGTAGAAGATTCACGTACGTGCAAAATCCTTGAGGATTACATCGGTTCTTTCGACTCGCTCGAAGAAGAAGATAAGTTGTACCTCGTAAGATGCGGCTACCTTGCGGCTTCTGGTAGATTTTCTTCTTCAAGCAAGAAGTGGTTTTAAGAGGAGAGAGCAAAAGATCAATGCGTTCTTGTCGCTCTCTGTAGACTGTGCTCATGAAATTTGCGTGCTACTTTATGACCGCGAGGATTTCGGGAGGTAGTTTCAATGCTTTTGGTACAACTAGTTCAAGTTCATTTGGCCATACGCGGTCATTCTTGTATTGAATCTCGTGATATATATCTTTATTGTATTAAAACGTTCGCATGAAATTATGTACATAAATAAAATAAACCTTATCTTCGCTTCTTCGCTTCTGTACCGGCGCCGAAATCTTCTCTTCGTAACTTCGCCGCAGTCCAGAAAAAATGGCAAAGCACGTCAAATGCCATGATTTTGTGGAAAAAGTAGGAAGCATAGAGAAGATTGTTCACCAACAAAACATAAAAAATTTTAAACTTTATACGCCGATGTTTGTTGGCACATGACTTGGGTGCATGTAAGGGTAGGGCTTCGATAACCATTTGTTTCGTTCTTCGATTTTCGAGGCCATAGCATCCAAGTCGCGATGAAATGCTCCCAATGCTGCGCGTTCTTTTTCTCCGCTCAACATATCTGTGATATATCTTCCAACATACACCTCTTCTTTCGAAAATTGAGATAACGTCCAACCTGTGGCCATAGTCTGTGTACACTGTGCCACATTTGGAAGCGCATCGATGACATCTTGTTCCGTAACTTTAACTTTTGTTTTCGGGGCGGGCTTTCTCATCAGAAGAGGTCTATTTGGTACGCAACTGTAATAATCCCACTGAGAAAAATTCACCGCTGCGTGCATAAATGAGCACTGATACATCACAGAGGTGCAAACATCAACGAGCTGAGCAAGTGAGTCGATCGAGGAAGGAACTCCGTGTTGTTCTTTCGTTTTACCCTGATAACCATGCATTTGCATTTCGCCAATCATGGCTTGCACATACGAATCTGCTTTTACGGATGCATCGTTAGGATAGTGCAGTTCCAGGATTCTGAGAATATACTTTTTGAGAATTCTCCAGCCTTCCATGGCATCGTCACGGTAGTAATAATTATTTAAGACTCTTCTATCATCTACCCCACGCTTTTTGAAGTCGTTCGGGATGTGTAAGTGTTCGAATTTGAACTCCTGATAGGCCTTACTCATGAGATCCATATGTCCGCCTTGACCAACTGCAACAACGCGATCAGTAACGCCTCCAGGAGAAATAAGCATAGATCTACCGAGAGTATTAATGGCGATAACGTATATCAAATGTGGACGCATAAGTCTGTATACGACGTGGTTTCTTGGAATATTTCTTTCCAAACACACAGCCCAAGGTTCCATGAGCAAGTGAGTTTTGAGTAAGTGAGAAATCATTTGGTGGACATTTCCATCCGAGCAAATCAAGTGCAAACGCGCCAATTGCCACTCAAACTCTCCGTCCTTCGGAGTCCAAATGGGTCCACTTCCGTCTTGAAAGTGTTGAATAGCAATTGGTCGCAGAGGGTGACTTTCGTCCGCAAAGAAAAGTCCCATTGAGTTTTCAACAAAATAGCCTTGGCCACGCTTGATTCCTTCAAGAATCTTAAAATCGACCATGAAGATGTGTCCTGCTGCAAGTTCGCCCTGCAAGGTCCTTCCACGAGGTAAGATACCGGTAACATCTGCTTCGGTGACCTTAAACTTCGATGGAAGAACACTTATGCGGTGGATTTGCACTGGGTGAGTCCCGTTAAGAAACTGACGACCACATTCCTCATCCGAGCGCCAGTCCTTGACAACTTCAACCGGCTTCAGGCTTCTATAAAGCCTAACATAGTCATCAAGAGACTTTATGTCCGCATCTGGAATTCTGTCCGCAAACCCTTTATTCTTGAATCCCATGAAGGTATCATAAAAGAAATCTTTGTATTTCGTGGAACTGAATTGCTCAGTTAGTGGTAATTTACCGTGTTCATCGTGGGTAGTGTGGTTTGGTAAATATTCTCCAGAGCTCCAGTCAAACGACTCTCGCATGTGCTGCAAATAGAGTTCCGTAGCATACTCTACTAACTTTCGACATTCTAGGGTCACAGACGCAGTATCCACAACGCGAGGCACAATAAATGACGTATTTGCATGAATTATGCTCCAAACATTGAAGCAGACCTTTTGCACGGTACCATCCTGAGAGCGCATGCGAATATCAACTCGTCCACAGTTCCACGCTGTTTTATCACAATGCGTGATGATTAGGTAAGCGGGTTCGCCAACGTCTTCATCGAGCGCTTTGAAGGTTGATGTGACCCCCGTTCCGAATTCAGACTCGGAAACTTCAAACTTCATATTCTGCGTCGCATGGCGGGTACCAACAATCATCATACTAATATCCGTATCGACTCCTGCTTTGGCAATTGATGATGTTTGTATGCTGATAGTGTATCGAGCTGGCTGAAGAATGCGTTGTTTTTTGCGCCTAGTAAATACGCGGCGTAAACCAGCAGATATTTTATACACCGAAGACCGAGTGTAATTCAAGGAATTGTAATCTTCTGGGCACTTTGCGGGAAGGAGCGAGAGGCACTTCGGCGTGCGCGCCATCGCAAAAGAACAATTCTCGATGAAAGAATCTGGCACGGGTGAATGAAGTGAAATTACACCAATATCGTGAAACTCTGTACCCCACGACCGATTTGGATTGAACACTTCATCCGTATCCGTCGACTTAGCTTCGTACAGTTGAATCTGCAAGCGATATTTCGTGGAAGATGAAGAACCAACACGCTCCATAAACTCTTTTCGTAGATAATTGGTCGGACGTTTCTCTGCATCACTTCTCCGGCATTTCATCATATGAGTTGTAGTTATCACGTGCTGATCTTCACGGGTCGGTTTTGAAGGTTCTTCCTCGACTTCTGTTCCAGGACCGCCACCATAGGGAACGAGCCGAAATTTGCAGTATCGCTTTTTTCCATCAAGAGCGTTGAACTCTCGGCACGTCTGGCTGTAATAATGTAAATCACAGTACGATTTTGGAGCCCGACGAACTCCTTCAATGACCGCCTTCACACTCGAAGGGTATTTTGTGGCAAAGGACTTATATAGCGCTTCATTGAACGTTGCACTTTGGTAAACAAACTCTAAAAATGAAGGGAGATTAAAGAAACCGGCGAGTTCTCCAGTGTTGAGATGCAAGTCAAAATCACTTGCATCAGGCTGGCATGAAAACTTAATTGAACATCCACGAATTTCCAATGCAGCGTCGTCAAACTCGTTTTTATCTTCAAGTTTAACTCCAACTGCGTTCGAATGTCGTAATATAATCGAATATTTCTTTGACTTGGAAAAAAATGAGTTTTTCGGAATTTTTGGATTGTCGATTACTTGAAAATCTCCGATTGCGCCGACACCAACTGGATGCGTAGATCTTCGCCTATTCATCAACGCCCCGAAAATAAACATCATAGCAGCTTTTGCTTTCGCCTTCATTAATCCGAAATAATTTTCATCTGGCATTGGAATTGGAAATTCAGACAAGATGTTTTTCTCTAAATTTTCCGCTCCAAAATGCTGCTGGTAACATTCGCGCCAAAAATTCATCCATCTCTCAGCCGTCTTCTTCATCGAGTTTGATTTCTCCAGTTTGATTGCGTCAGTCTTCTTTGATTTATTAGACGCTGATAACGTCTTTGACATGAGCGATTCGCGAATCTCTGCTTCAGAACGCCTAAATCCAATAGCTTTCAACGCCACGCACTTGCTACGAAGAATCGGCTTGTTGTAGTTTTTAGAAACATCCAAGATGTACAACTGGATCAAATTTACCAAAAGAATGTAAAACAGGCGAAGCGCAAAAGTTATCACGAAAACGTCATCGTGAGTCTTTGGATTCGTTCCAAAGACTGAAAATAAATTATAGCGAGTCTTGCACAAAGTACGCGACATCACTACGTACGTGTTGATTGCAGCATTCAAATTTATGTATTTTTTCATCCGTTTCAATTGCGATCTGAAAGCAAAACCACCTTGCGTTGGATGTATTAGCTTTCCCAGGAAAATACCACTGAATAGTATGTTGAGCATCTCGTATTGGTCCCTAATCATATCGTTCATGCTCATCGACAAAGACTCCGCTTCTCCATTTTGCTTCAACAACAGACGGCACGTAGTAAATACGCACGAAGCACTCGAGAGTGCACCAAAAAGAAACCCATTCAACATTACGATAGTTTTTGCCGAATGGACGACAGACAAATGAGAATCTTCCTTACCTTTTCGACTCATCAAGTGCGAGCTTACTTTCGCGTGAAAAGCAAGTGACAGAACAGACAGGATGGCGAACGTTATGGCTTCACATTCGATAGCCGACAGTCTTTTTTGGCTCTTCAAAAATAAGCTCGAAAATGCGTGTGCCAATACGTCACATTTGCCACGAGAAACAAGCTTCAAGACCTGTGCGCAAAAAATAAGCCAAGAGAAACAGACACTGAGTCGTCCAAAAACATTTCCACGTAAGGCCGTGAACCAATCACTCGAAACGACGGCTAATTTCGTCACAGCAAGGATTGTTAGTAAAGTCATCGTATTATCCGTGCCCTGAGTGTCGATTGGCTTCAAGATATATATGTTCTCATCGCTATCAGCGAAAGGGTTTGGAAGTCCAGTCCTCTCAACCGCACGAAAACAAATGATTGCCAAAAGCAAAGTAAGTCCATGCAAACACCAAAATCTCTCAGTTTGCTTTCTTTTTTTACAAAGCAAAAGAATCTTGTCCTTGAAGAGACCTTTTTTCCACGAACTTGATGATTTTGGAACCGAAGTGCTCGCAACAAACGGGTAGATGTAACCGACTGCTTGATACAGCGTATACAAAGCAATGACCATACTCATACATATAGTCATGAAAGTTCCAGACATTTGCGGCGAGTATCTTAAAGTACTCTCAGAGTTAGTCAAGTAATTACCGTGAACAGAGTGGGAGATGTAATGCCTGTCGGACATTATGTACATATAACTTGCCATGATGACGAAGAAAACAATTCTACCCAGTCCTTTTGTTTTGTAATCTGAAATCGAAGCTGCTCGACTAACATTCAGTACGAGAACGCCTGCCACATACATCGCGAGTACAAAAAAGAGGTACGAGCTTTGAACTAAGCTTGAATCGCCTTCGGCGATTTTGCTGGCCTCTTCAACTTTTATCCAGGGAAATCTTTTAGGATTGAGCAGAACGAGCAAAGGATTCATAGAACCGAAACTGGTGGCAATCCAATACATCCCATCATAAACGGAGCCTAACAAAGGCATTCTCAAAAAGCCACGTATATCAATCAAAGTAAATGAAATTTTTGGCCACGCGATTTTGAACATCACGCAATAACGCCACACTTCTGTGAGAAAAATGGCGTCCAATATGAAAATAATTCCGATGGATTCGATATTACCCGTAAAATCCCGGGCTCTCGTTGACTGTCCCTTGCTAAAATCGAGTATCGAAAATGCGTCGCCAAAGGCATATTTCGTGAAAGTAAGAATGTAACAGCAAACGCCATAAATACCGAGTGGACCACAGATCAAAGTGATAAACCAAAGCGGCAAATCCTCGCCGTAAAAAGATAGGATAAATCGTAGCACCAAATGCGACCAAATGAGGAAGTAAACCACAGAGGATTTCCCTTGTTGTATTGCAGTGATGGTAGAGTGTGAAATCATCCCGGTGAGAAATAAACACGTGGAAATCAACCCAAGGGCGTTCTTATCTTCCAGATCTGTCGCCTTGAAGAAATCTAACTTATATTCTGGTAAGATAATAAACGCCGATCCAACGTAAAATATTGTCAGCAGATACGCGACATATTCATGAACTGTAAATTGAACGGATCGATTTTCCGGCCTCACCACGCCTAAATACATCACTCGTTCCTTCTGAGGCACGTCATACTCCCCGTAACCGGGTTTATTCAACGCGTGCCACTTAAATAAAGCTCCAGTACCACAAAAAAGCGCTAGCGAGGTACCAATTGTATTGTCAGGCATAAATCGCGAAATAAACAAACCAAACGCAGTCATCGCGAACAACTGAATCGTGCTGCTCCACTGGCTCCTTGCGTCGCAGGAGACGAAAAACGAGTACCCGATGAAATGCACGCAAGCAAAGACGTATATGATCAAACATCTGTTATCTTCGCCGGATCCGTCGTAGAAAAGACGCGCGAAGATCCTTTGCAGCGCACCCTCCAATTCAGTCTGTTCTTTCGACCAACGTTCCAGGAGCCAACCAACTCTCGCGCCGTAAAACCCGAACAACGTTGCCGTCGCGCCTTGCAAAGCGTGCAAACGAGACACGCTCAGTCTGTTTGGATTCACTTCTTCGCTCGACTGAGACATGGTAACCCTTCTTCTTCTCTATCTCTCGGCGGCGACGGGAGCGAACCTTTTTTGCAGACGCGTGGAATTAATTCCGGTACAATTTTCAAAAAGCGCACTCAACTGTGTGTGACATTTTTTGATGAAAAAAAAAGATATTTTTTTATTTATTTACCAGTTTACAGTCCACGTCATCACTGTTCGACCAACCGAGTCGAATGAACGTAGCAGAGAAGAGAGAAAAAAAGAGAGAGAAGAGCTCCTTCTCTTTAGATGATGAAAATATTTTACAAAAGTACAAAAAGAAAAGCTACTCCTCTTTTTCGCGCGCGCGCGCGGGCGGCTCATTCTGCTCGTCTCTACTTTTTGCGGTGGCGGAACCGCCGATTCTCCTCGTTATCCAAACAACTCGCAACGTACGCGAGCGTTCTCCGTCCGGCGTCTTTGCTCACGACTTCCTCGTAATCTAGGTTGAAGTCTCCATCGATGTCAAGCGAGGCGAAGAATTCATCCACGTCTTCCTTTCCTAAACCCCATGTGTTGAGAAGTTGTTCTTCTACCTCTTCCTTTTGCAGACGATGGTCTTTTGTCAAGTCCATTGTGTCGAATGCGTCTCGCAGTGTGTGTCGCTTTTTTCGCTGACTTGCGAGTGAAGGTTGGACTTCCTCAAAGTCCAGAGCGAGCCTTTGGCTTTTGGTAGGTGTTCCCCAGTATTGTCTCTCCTTGCCCAGCTTTTCGTCGCTCTTCTCGATGTTCGCATACAACAATAATAATAACGTGAGGCAAAAGGAACCGAAAAATCCATACGTGGTAGCAACTACGAGTTGCGCCGCCAAGAGAGTCCCAAATGTATATCCGTGTTCTCGCACTCCATCTACTTTTGACAACGCTACCACGAACACTCTCGAATATGCGAACCCTTGCGCGAGCACGAGCTGGTCGATGAGCGTCGGAATAAAGTCAATCTTCGGCGCTGATTTTACCACAGCGTGAGAATATCCTTCTGAAGCCAAAACGCGAGCAGAAGCTACCACTTTCAGGAGTACTTGAATCGCTTGCTTCGCTCGCGTGCAATTGATGAAGTGCAAGACTGGTCTTACCAACTTTGGCGTCCCGAACGCGCTCGTGATTTGAGGAACACTCGTCACAAACTGTGCGAGCGCTGAGAGTGCACACAGGATCCCCATAAACGTGATTTTATGATCGTTTCTCTCGTCGCACGACGTGAAAAGCACCGCCGCGCCGAAACTCGATTCCACGGCGCCCAACAGAATGTGAGCGAACATGCGTCGTCTCGTTTTCGCGCTCGCGTGAAACTTCGGATGCAACGGCCTCCGCACGAAGTTCGCGACGAGTAAAGCGTAAGAAGCGTATCCGATGAATAGCATCGTGATTTTCTGCGTGCGCGCGATTTGGGCTTCGTTGACGAGCGCGCTTTCGGTGCCGTTCTTCCAAATCACGTTCGTTACCAACGAACCGACGGAGGAGCACGAGGAGGAGGAGCACGAGGAGGAGGACGTCGTGGTGGCACTTCTTTGGTTGAAGTCTAAAGCGTATGCTTCCCACCAACGCATTTTATCGCGGTGATTTGTGTCGTGTGGTGCGTCCGTCCTTCTTCTTCTTCTTCTTCTTCTTCTTCTTCCTCTTCCTCTTTCCTCGAGAGTGAGGGAGAGAAGAAAAGAGAAAAGAAAAAAATCATCACACTGATCGAGCAAAAACATCAAAATCGAAAAACGAGAAAAAAACACAAAACATCCCAAAAACTCCTCAACACAAATACTAAAATGGGACTGTTTGGGAACAAGAACAAGAAGAGAGACGACGAGTCGATGTCGACGTCTCAACAACAAAAACAAAAACAAAAACAAAAAGAAGAATCGTCGGTGGTGGTCGGCCGTTACTACGAGAACGGCGAAGAGGACGAGGAGTTGTTGAAGCAACAAGAGTTGAAACGTTTGACGAAAGGCTGCGCGATCGACGTGAATTCATCATCATCGTCGGTAACGATAAACGCGGAAAATGATTTGGCGGCTTCCGAAGATAATCAACTGGAAGCGTCACCAATTACGGTGTACGCGACGGAGTATCAAGAGTCAAACGCGATGAAGATAGCCGCGAACGAGACGTTCTGTTGCTACGGGATTAGGAACGGGTTAGTCAGAGTTTTGAGTCAAGTGAGTCAATCGCGGTCCCTCCTCAGAGGACACGAGACGCCGATCGCGAGCATGAGCTTTTTACCGTCCACGAAAGAGGAGGAGAATATTTTGGCAACCTTGAGCGAAGACGGAACGTTGTTTGTGAGAAGGCTTCACGAGGACGAGAGTTCGGAAACGATCAGCGACTCGACGCTGTTGAAGTTGGACGTATCGAGCGAAGCAGACAACGCGAGCGGGACGACCAATTTATCAGTCACGAATGATTCTTTAATAGTTCCAAGCTTTTGCTGGTTTCCTAGAAAATCGTCCGATGAAAGTAAAGCGCACTTTGTGATCGCGTACGGTAACGCGTTCTTCAAATCCTCCGTAGATTTGAATGAAGATGCCGGCGGACAATCGCCGATTCCGTTCGAAGAGAGAGTTGACCTGGACGGCCCTATCACTTCGATCGACGCGATTAACCAGCGACAAGTCGTCGCGACTACTGAAGAGGAAGTATCAGTTTACGAGTTAGAACCGCAAGGTTTAGGATTGACGAAGATGGCTGCATATAAATATACTTCGCTCGAAAGAAAAGTAACTTGCGCGGCGCGATGGATGAACGAAAGCACGTTGGCCGTAGCCACCGCGAGTATCGATCGAGATACCAATACGAAGAGTCACATCGAATGCTTCCATTACGACGGAAAAGCAGCTCTCGATAAGACGCAATCGATTGGAATTGAAGACTCTTCCGAGTGGTTCTGGAATTCGTTTCAATTTACGAGCGTCGGGTACAAAGGTAAGCAGTGCTTTTTGTTTGCGGATTCCAAGAGAAACGTCGTATACGCGCTTTCCGTGAATGAACACGAGAGCAAGTTTAACTACATTTCGCAATTTAGCGTTTCGCAACCTATTTTGTCGCTCGTAGCACTCGACGTTTCGGATGAAGATGACGATGTTCATAGCGCGCAGTTTGGTCTTTTCTGCATGCAAACGGGCGCGATTCAGCAATTGCGTTTACCGATGTTAGATTGCGTGCGATTGTTGCCAAAGGGTGATAAAGGCTCTTCTTCGAATGCCGCGGATCATGCGCAACAGGACATCGCTTCTTCTATCGCAGCCAATGATCCTCCCCAACGAGCTGCCTCGCCGACTGTTTCGGGACTCTTGACACCGGACATGTTCAAAAAATCTTTGTCGCAATCGGCGAGCGCGGAGGATCTCTCCCCGAGCTCTCCATCGATGAGCGATAAGCCTCCGCCTCCAATCGCTCAGCAACAGACGAGTAAACCAGCATCTGCGTTTGTTGCTCCGACTCCTGTTGTTGCTGCTGCAGCTACTACTACTGCTGCTACTACTGTTGCTACAAGTAGCAGTAGCGGGGTTGATAAAGAAGTTGCAAAGTTATTAAGAGAATTAAAGAATGAACTCAAACAAGATCGAGACAAGTTACGAAAGGAACGCGACCAACGAGACAGCGCGGAGCGCGAACGACAAAAGCAATTAATCGCGCTCATGTCGCAAGCAACCACAAAAGATTTACCAACCGCGATATCTCAAATAGTTTCGGAGCAGTTGGGTGAAAATGCCGCCGCAGTGCAAGCTGCTCTGGCGACGAACGCAGCTGCTTCTCAACGGGCCGCCGTCGCTGCCGCGAAGGAAGCGGTTCAAACGACCCTTCAATCCGAAATCCGACAAGCTATGCAACAAGTTATGATTCCAGCGTTTGAGCGATCGACGCAAAACATGTTCAGCCAAATTGCGAACACGTTCGAGCGATCGATAGGTGAACTTAACAACGAGCTGATGCAAATTAAAGATCAATCGGTTCAAGCCAACGCGATGCCTCTCGTCCAAGAGTTGCAAAGATCGGTGAATGACTTGAGAAATTTGCCGCAGTCCTTGGATTCTGCGCTCAAATCTTCCGTTTCAAACGCATTCAGAGGTATGCAACAACAACCTGGTCCACCGCAAGGAATGTTTCAGCAACACATGCCACCACAAGGTGGTGGTGGTGGTGGAGGAGGCGTGCGTTCATTGGCAGACCTGGAGCAACAGAAACCGCCGCCGCAAGCGCCGGCGGATCCAACTGTAGAGATTAAGAGATTGTTGGATACCGGCAATCTCGATGCCGCATTTTCACAGGCGTTAGGTACTTCAAATCTCGGAATTGTTTCGTGGTTGTGTTCGCAAGTCGCTCCTGAGCGCGTGTTTGGACAACACCCGTGTCCGTTGTCGCCGTTTGTGTTACTTTCGCTCGCGCAACAGCTCTCGTCAGATTTGACGACGAACGACGCGGAGAGAAAACTCGATTGGATTCGAGATACGTGCTTAGCCATTGATCCCCAAGATCCTGCTTTAAAGTTACACGTACGACCGGTATTAACGGCCGTTTACGAGTCTTTGCGAAAACTAGGATCGAGTTCTCAGAACATCTCGCCCAGCGTAAAAGCCGCTGCCCGATTAGTCGTGCACGTTGTGAATAGCTTATTGAGCGCGTGTCCTTAGGAAGCCTCTGTTCATTTAAAAAAAATCTTCTACGGTACAATAACTACTTGTAATTGAACAGAATTCACTCTACTTCCTACTACTCTAAACGATTTCTCTAAGAATATCTCTTTTCCTATTTCTATACGCCCTCAACAGTCCGATGTCCGCTTCGTCCATGTGTGTTTCCTCGATCAATTGTTTAAAGATTCTTTCGACGTTCGCGTCGTTCTCAGACGCAAATCTCTGCGAAAGAATTTCTTCGGCTCTCACTCTCACGGCGGCTACAGCCATGTCGTTATCTCCGGATATTTCGTTGAGTACGAGTAACGTCGTGTTGTCGACTTTTGCGTTTGGACTGAGAATAAATCGACGCCGCTCTTCGTTAATATCGTCGATAAAATCTCCCTCGTCTTTCTTTTTGAGCAAACCGAGCGTTCGTTTGCATTTGTATTTCATCGCGTCCCATTTTGCGTCGTTTTCGTCCGCGCCGCAGAGGTTTTGATACCAGTTTAAGCACTCGTCGACGTCTTCCCACAGTACGACTGAGTTGCAAGGATTCGCAGACGGTAAAAATCCGTAAAACAACAAAAAGTGCTGATCATTTCTCTCGCCGTAGGACAAAATCAACTCTTCGTCTTTCCCGACGTCTCTCTTCGCCTCGACGATGAACGCGCTCAAATCTTCCGTAACTCTCCAAGTTACGTTTACTTCCTCTTCCACGGACGAGTGGTTCAACAAATCAACGATTGGAATCATCACTCTCCGCGGCGCCCTTCGACCTCTGACGTCTTCAATTCGAAACGTTCTGGAGAATACTTGACTCAACGCCCAGCCGTACTCGTCTTCCTCTTCTGCTTTTTCTTCCACGCGAGGACTTCGCGAGGAAGAAATTTGTTTGCGATACTTCATCAACTCTTCCTTCGCGTCGTGATCCCCCGTGGCCTCGAAAAACGCGCACACCAGTTCGTCAGCGCCGTCGTAAAAGCAACAGCACTTGTTCGCAATGCCAATGATCTCTTTTGGCAGCGCGTGCACGTACGCCGTCTTCAATTCTTCATCTTCATCTTCTTCGTCTGTTCCGCTCGTTCTCTTTTTCATCTTCTTCTTCTTCAATATCTGTTTGGCTAAACTCGCGGACCAGTCACCGCCTTTGAAGAAGGACGACGACGACGAATCATCGTCGTCGTCGTCGTCTTTATCGTCCGCGAAAACGCTCTCGTCTTCTTTTCGCAACGAAACGCGGAAGATTTCCGTTTCGTTTTTAATCTCTCTCGTCGCGAACAACCCTCGCACTCGAGTTTTTTTATCGTATCCGAGAGCGACTACGCCGTCGTTGGAACGAATCGTAACAAACTTTTCGAAAGCTTTATCGTCTTCGTCTTTGTCGTCGCAGATGCCGTTTTCGGTTCTTCTGGCGGCTGAAAAAGAACGGCGAGGGAACTCCACCCGATGGTGGCGTCGGAGGCGGCGGCGGCGAGAGAAGTGCGACGAGGAGGAGGAGGAGGAGGAGGAGGAGCAGGTTGCCGCCGTCCTCATCATCCGCTCCCTCTCTCTCTTTTGATACGCGATGTAAAAAGAGAGAAAAAAAAAGTGAGGAAAATACACACACACACACACACACGATCATTGACATTTGACATTATGACATATTTTTGTATACGTTTTTAATTAAAAGACGCGAGTGTTGACTTGCGCTCGATAGATGGAGACGTCGTCGTCTGGGCTAGCTTTTAACGCGATCTTCTCGTTAGCGTTGACGAAAACAACCGACCCTTTCTCAATCGCGACGTCGTCGTTGAGCGCGCCTTTGCCGTTTTTC
>Ga0255751_10001234_pt1 | contig 24396 bp, 30 predicted proteins | sample 071ome_20_FD_179951 | JGI IMG/M metagenome (GOLD analysis project Ga0255751, IMG submission 179951) | Coastal salt marsh microbial communities from the Groves Creek Marsh, Skidaway Island, Georgia - 071412BT metaG (version 2) | ecosystem: Environmental > Aquatic > Marine > Intertidal zone >... | reverse complement strand
AGCAATCAAGTGCTTCTTCTGGATCTGATTATAAATTTACTACACGTTTAGAAATACTAGATGGTGGTAATGGTGCTAACGAACCAAATGTACTTGAGACTTGGGAAATTTACGGATGTTACCTATCAAATGTAAACTACGGCGATATGAACTACAGTAGTTCAGAACCAGCAACTGTTTCATTGACACTACGTTATGACAATGCTGTTCAAACACCAATTGGTAATGGTGTTGGTGCTGAAGTTGGAAGAACATTAGGCGACAACGTTAACTAATAATCCGTTATGGGATTCGGTAGTTTCCTCAAGAAGGAGTTAAAGGAACAGTTAGGTAGTTGGGACAACTTCACAGATGGCTTTAAAGAAGGCTTCTTTGGTACTGACTACTTGCGAGACTACAAACACGCATCGAAAACATTCGTTGCAGATGGTCAAGCACTTGCCCCAACTAACAAGTTTCTTTTTCATGTATACTTTACATTAAACACTGCCGAAATACCAGGACTAGCACAAGCAGTAGGTGGAGCAGAAGGCAAATCACGCATTGGTATGCTTGTCAAAACTGCTCAACTACCAAGTTACACTTTTGATATTGATGAAATGCATCAATATAATCGCAAAAGATACGTACAAAAGAAAATAAACTATCAACCAGTAACACTCACACTACATGACGACGGTAGTGATGCTGTAAGATCTATGTGGGCAAACTACATGATGTATTATTACAACGATAGTGACTACGGATACGACGGACAAGGTAGTAATAATCCCGAATATAATTCAAGAGACATTTATAATGACTTGAGACGTGTAAACGATTGGGGTTATGACGGTACTGGGTTTGGAGATGGAACTAAACCTCCATTCTTCAAAGACATAAAAATATATGGATTAAACAGAAATAACTTTACGTCTTACACATTAATCAATCCCATTATACAAAGTTTCCAACACGACACATTTGATTACAGTGCTGGAAATGGAATTATGCAACACAGCATAACATTTAACTACGAAGCAGTTAAATACGGTAGAGGCAAAGTTGGTAGTGAAGTACGTGGATTTGGCGATCCAGCAATGTACGACACAACACCAAGTCCTTTGAGAGCAGGAACAAAAGCAACACTATTTGGACAAGGCGGCATATTAGATGCTGGTTCAAGTATATTAGATGATCTAGCAAGTGGCAATATCCTAGGTGCTATAAGAACAGGCGGATCATTGAGAAACACATTAAAAGGTAAAAATATTTCAAGTATCCTCGGCAAAGAATTAGTAAGCAGTGCTATCAGTGGTGGACTTAACTTTTTATCTAACAACGGTGCTAGAAGTAGCAGTCCTTTTTCGATACCGTCGTTTGGATCTAACTTTGGATTGAATTTGGGAAGTATATCTGGTAGTGCTACACTATTTGGTGGAACAAACTTTTCAAGTTTAAGTACAAGTCTAAGTACAAACTTTGGTTTTGGAAATATTACTAATACATTTACAAATGTTTCGCCTAGTATAAATTCACTAAAGAATCAGTTTGCTCCTGGTAGCGAACTAAACAGCGACTTCACAGGACTGTTTGCAAGTTTAAAATCATCTATAGAGCCCGGAGTAAACATATTAGAAAGTTCGCTAGAAGGTATAACAGAATCTATAAGTTCAATTGATGTTCCAAACATCAATGGATTAGTTGAAGATATACCAAGTGCAGACAGTTTAGTAAACTCAGCAACCGACACACTATCTAGTGTAGCAAAATCATTTGCACCAGTTGGAGAAGAGTTGTCTAATACATTTAGCACTGTTACAAATTCAAACGAATTTAATACATTTACAAATACTTTTAAAGACGTTGCAGGCGATGTGTTTAGCAACGGAAACAACATAACACAATAATGGCAGACCAGTTTAGTATAGAAAAGTTTTACAACGATCCATCGCTTAATATTAGTAGTGAGCAATATTCTGTTGTATTGGGATTTTTTAAAAAAGTAACAGACAGTGATAAATCTGCAGAAGCATTTGCTTTGGATTTATTTCGTGTAGCAAAAGCAACCAATGTAAACGTACTAACATTGTTAGAGTCAATGAATGACAAAGACAAAATAGGTGTCAACGAAGTAATGTGTTACTATCTAAATCAAATACGTTCACAGAGTGCTTTGTTGGGTGTATCAAATGTACTAACTGCTAATCAAAACGTTGCCAGGAACATAGTTCAATAATGTCATGGCTCTCAAATACAGCAAAGGACATTTTAAGCCACGCAATCCAAACAAATACGTAGGCAAAGGATCTATCATATATCGCAGTTCTTGGGAACTTGCTTTTATGAACTTTTGTGACAACAATCAAAACGTAATGGAATGGGCAAGTGAAGAAATAAAAATTCCATATCGTAATCCACTCACAGGAAAACAATCTATATATGTTCCTGATTTCTTAGTAATTTATCAAAACAAAAAAGGTCAACGTGTTGCTGAGTTAATTGAAATTAAACCAAAAAAGCAAAGTGTGTTAACAGAGAAGTTAAATACAAAAGAACGTGCCACTGTTGCTGTCAACTATGCCAAATGGGAAGCGGCAATACATTGGGCAAAACGTAATGGCATAAAGTTTAGAGTAATTACTGAAGAGCAGATATTTAAGAAATGACAAAGAAATTAGAAGAACTATTTGATTTACCAGAAACAGAACAGGATCAAGTAGACATAACACCCGTAGAAGAACCTATACAACACGCAGTTGAACTGACAACCATGGAAAAAGTTGAAGCGGCTCTAACGGCTGTGCGTGGTTTAGAAAACGATTCGGAAATGGATACTATTGCTCAACAGGCAGTAGACAGTTTTCAAGAACTAATGAATTTGGGTATGAATGTTGAAGCAAGACACAGTGCTGAAATATTTGCTGTTGCAGAACGTATGCTCAGTACGGCATTGAGTGCCAAAGACAAAAAAATAACTAAAAAACTAAAAATGCTTGACTTACAACTTAAAAAAGCAAAGTTGGATATGGAACAAGGTCAAGACGGTCCCAAAGGTAGTAGTGGAATGTTGATGGACAGAAACGAACTACTCAAACAACTCGCACAGGGTGTTGACTCAGTTATCGATGCAGAAGAAACTGACGAATAAACATAAATACAACAAAGTTTAACGTTAACGAGAAAGATTATGAAATCATTACATGAATATTTGATTGAATCAAAACAAACATACGAATACCGTATTAAAATCGCAGGCGAACTAACAAAAGAACAGCAAGAGCGTATTGAACGTGGCTGTGAAGCATTTGACTTAGTAAGTTTATCTGCACCAAAGAGACTTCCAGTACAAGAAAGTCCAATGGGATTCGAAGGTGTTAAAAATACAGAAGTACACATTATGGATGCCAAGTTTAATTATCCAGCATCTACAGAAGCATTTACAGAGATTTGCAGACAAGCAGGTATCTCAGGTAGTAATGTTATTGTACTTAACAAAGCATTTGAAGATTCAATGATGGATGAAGAAGGTCGTAAAGACGAAGGTGAAGAAGCACTATTAAACAGTGACTTACCAGAAGATCATCCAGCAGTTAAAGATGCTGTTAAAGAATACGGCACAGAAGGCAAAGACAAAGATGTTATTAAAAATGCGGCAAAGACAGAATATGAATTTGTTAGTAAAGAAATAGCACCTAAGGCTGAAACTACAAACGATTTACCACAAGGTACAGACGGTCCATTAACAAACGTTAAACTTCCCGAACTACCAAAGACAGGCAGAAGATAATGAACCTAGCAGAGAGCATCAGAAACGATTTATTAAAGTTTGAAGGCTTCAAACAAGTAGTTGAAGGCGAAGAAGATGTCATCTGCACAATGGATCACAATGGTAATGAATTAAAAATACACGTACACGATGGTGAGTACATTCTCAAAGTTAACGGAGAAGAACTCAACGAACGTGAAATGACTGACGCAGAAAAGAAAAAGCGTGAAGACATTGTCATGGGTATGAAAAAGAACAAAAAGGATTTACAAGCACGTTACGGCGATGATTGGGAATCTGTAATGTATGCCACTGCTACTAAACGAGCAATGGAAGACATTAATGAAGACTATGTTATTACAGAAGGTGCCGGATATACTAGAAATGTCAAACGTCAATACAATGATGAAGACAGTTTAGTAAGACAGTTTCAAACTGATAATGATGATGTAGTTGCCAGTTACACAGTTAATGGTCAAGAAAATGCTATAAACATTTTTGTTAGACGTAACTTAGATAACGGAAAATTAGTACAAACTCGTATTGAATACGATATGGATGGCGAAGGTAATGAAACATATGCTAATGCAGTATGTGATGCTATGCAAGATGCTATGGGTTTTGTACAAAGAATGAAATTTGCATTTGCGGATGCAGGTTTAAAAGTTTAGATGAAAATAGATAAAGATCCTAAAGTAGTTAGTGATCGATTTGGGCATCATTTACAAGATGCAAATGGCAGACTTGTTAGAACTTTTGCTAATAACAGAGAAGGTTTAAAACAAGCAAGAATGTCATTATATAGATTTTTTAAAGGGTTGGACACTCCACCAGAAGATCCAACACAACAAGAGGAAAAGAAAATGAGCGACTTAGAGAAAAAACTTGAAGAAGCACTAAATGAAACTATCACAGTAAACACAACAAGTGATAACAATCCAGATAGTCAGGATAGTGTAACTATTACAGCAAACGGCGAAGATGCGGCAGAACTAATGCAGATGTTGAAACTTGCTGGTATGAATCAAACAGCAGAAGAACAACCTGAAATGAGCGATCCCACAATGGCTGATATGATCCAAATCATTCCTCTTGATGATGCGGAAGAAGAAGTCGAAGAAGATTTAGCAAACACACCTAATGATGCTATGGATCTAGAAGGTGATGTTGACACAATGGTAAATGCAATTAGTGGTGGACTAAACAGAAAGAAAAACGCATATGCCAAAGCACAAGACGGCGACAATGCTATGGCTGTTAAAGAAGATGAAGAAGATTTATCAGAAACATACCTACGTGAATTTGATGAATTTAAAGTAACACAAACAGATGACGGCGTTGAAGTTGAGAAGAAAGGTGAATTCAGTGTAACAATTGGTGCTGATATGCCAGAAAAAGAATTCTCAGATGAAGAAAAAGCAATGGCCGACGAACTGTTTGACTTAGAACTAGAGCAACAAGAACTTGATAGTGAGAACTACGTAGATGAAGATGCACTAGATGAAAATGCTTTTAATATGGCGGCGGCAAAGGCGGCAGTGGCAGGCGAGAAAGAATTTGAATTTGGCGGTGAAATGCACAAAGTAACAATGGACAAAGAAACTGCACAAAAACTAATCGACGAAAGTGTCATGGAAGATGATGTAGAAGAAGGTTTACGTATTGTTAAGCATCCAAGAAAACCAAAAATCGATGATGAAACTAATGAAGATGAAGAAGATGCATTAGAAAAAGAAATGTCTGAAGAGTTAGAAGCAGACGAAGAAGTTGTCGCAGAAGGCGAAGAAGGATGTCCTTGTTGTGGTAGCGGCGAATGTAACTGCAAACCAGATTGTCCAGATTGCGATTGCAACAAAGAAGTAGACGAAGGTGCTGGATGCAGTTCTAAAAAGAAAATGAAAGAAGACAAACAACTAGCCGAAGGAAAAAGTTTATCACAGGAAATAGCAGATGCAGAAGATCGTGTTGAATATTGTCTTGAGCAACTTCAAGATGCCGAAGATGAACTCAAGAGGTTAAAAGAATTAGAAGAATTAGAAGAAGGCGAAGACCTAGACTCAATTAAAAAATTAGCAGGTATCTAAAATGCAAGAAGATCTCAAAAAGTATATGAATTTGTTTGAAGATACTAGAACAGTATCTTACCAACCAATTGACGAAGACCATGATTTACCAGCAAGTCCTCAAGAAGCAGAGATGGCTGGTGATCAAGCAGAGTTTATTAAATATGCTATTGGAGAGATCAAAGACAGTATTATGGCTGGAAACGATTTTCCAGAATGGTTCCAAAACAAACTAAGTGGTGTACACAACACTATGAAAACATTACACGCCTGGATGGAAGGCGACAAACGTAATGTCAGTGAGGGTTTTGACGATGAACCGTTAAAGTATGCTGGTAAGTTTCAAGTTGGTGATGTTATTCGTGGATACGATTTTAGACCAGCACCAGAAAAAAACAAAGATGAATACCCAGATAGATACATTCAAGGCAAAGTAATTGATACTAAAGAAATGCGTCAAGGTGCCGCTATGTATGTGATTGAAATTGACAACGACAGTGGCAAAACATCAGGTGGACGTGTAGGCGACACAGGATATATTCCACACGAAACACTTTTTGACTTTGATGGACGTGTTGTTAAGGTAGACAACACAAACGAATCAAAGGACGTTATCAGTGAAGATGTAGATGCAGACACACGTTACTACAACGACTTAGTATCACGTGAAAACCTATATCACACAGGTGCAGATTTGGCCTCACCATATGATGGAGAGCCAGACGAAGGTGAAAACAAAACATATCATGAAGATAAAGAAAGCAATCATTTAGAAGCAGGTGCGTTGGCATTTGCTATTGCTAACTATCACAGAGAGCAAGGTGACAATGCTGGGTACACACATTGGTCACGTTTAGGCAAAGCACACGACGACATTGCTGAAAAACATATGGAAAAAGCACAAGGATACAGTGATGCAGAGGAGCAACGTAAAGCAGATGAATACAATGCAAAACACGGTGAAAGAATTGCTCGTAATATGGATGCTCTTAATAAATTAAAGATTAAAAAAGAAAGTATCAAAGAAAGCAAAGAATTTGACTTAGACGATTTAAACAACGCAATAGATAATCTATAAGGACCTATTATGAGAGCAGAAGAATTTACATTTAAAGAAGACCAAAAGTTTAAAGTAACCAATCGTGCAGATTTACGTGACGAATTAATTCTTTTGTTACAACAAGCAATCGAAGATCCATTTAATGTTTCTCCGGAAATAAAAGCACGTATCGAAGAACTACGTTTGAAACTTGGAATGGAAACTGAACAAGAAAAGAACGAAGACATAGACTTAAAAAAAAAGTAAAGGAAACTGACGAAGACGACGATATAAACTGGTGGGAAAAATATGGTCAAGACTATATGGACGACGAGTTTATGCAGAGATACGGTGATAGATGGGAAGAAACAATGTCCCATTTAACTACTAATATGGATATTGATCCTGATTATCTTATGCAGTTTTACAAAGATAGAATCAAACCATACGAAAAGAAATGATAGCAGAGGAATTCGCATACAACCCAACTACAGTAGATAGAGCAATAGAAGAACACATTGCTCGTGGAGTTCCTATTAGCGAATGTTTATTCCGTCCTGGCAGTGAATCATTTTTAGACTTTTACAACAAAGTACGCACAATGACTGAGTCCATGGACTTGTCAGAAGATGATTTAGAATTACTAGAAACAGATATTGGTAAAACAGTTGTTGTTGAAGGTGAAAATGTAATGTTAGATGTTCCTTACGAAGAACTAGATGAAGCAGAATACCAAGGTAAAAAAGTAGATCTAAACAAACCCAAACGTGGCGGAAGTAAAAAATACTACGTGTATGTCAAAGATCCCAAAACAGGAAATGTCAAAAAAGTATCCTTCGGCGACACAACTGGATTGACTGCTAAGATAAATGATCCAGAAGCAGTAAAATCATTTGTTGCTAGACACAAATGTAAAGAGAAAAATGACAAAACCAAAGCAGGATATTGGGCTTGTCGTTTACCAAGATACGCAAAGAGTCTTGGATTAAAAGGTGGCGGCACTTGGTGGTAAAGTGAAACCCTACACTGAAATACAACAACACAACACAATCATTAGAACATTCTCACTTGACTTAAACGATGAAGAACTTGTATGGCACAGAGATCACAACGATCGTAATGTAAAAGTGTTAACAGGCGAAGGTTGGAAAGTTCAAATGGATAATCAACTTCCCAAAGAAATCAAACGTGGCGATGAGTTCTTTATACCCAAAGAAACATATCACAGGATCATCAAAGGCACTACAGATTTAGTAGTCAAAATAATAGAAGACTAAATATTAGTATGAGTTTCCAAGCAAATGACGATGCGTTAATTAAAAAACCGCACGTACAAACAGCATATACAAAAGACGAAGTTTTACAATTCGCCAAGACTGCTGACCGTAAAACAGGTCCACAGTTTTTTATGAAAAACTTTTTCTATATACAACATCCAACACGTGGAAAGATAAAGTATCAACCTTATCCATATCAAGATGTATTAATTGATTCATATCACGATTACAGATTTTCAATTAATATGCTGTCTAGACAAACAGGTAAAACAACTACAGCGGCAGGATATTTGTTATGGTATGCAATGTTTGTTCCTGATTCAACTATACTGGTTGCGGCACACAAATTTACTGGTGCTCAAGAGATTATGCAACGTGTAAGGTATGCATATGAATCGTGTCCAGATCATATACGTGCTGGTGTGACGTCATACAACAAAGGAAGTATAGAATTTGATAATGGGTCAAGAATAGTAGCACAAACAACTACTGAAACAACTGGACGTGGTATGTCTATTTCGCTATTGTACTGTGATGAGTTTGCGTATGTGAGGCCAAGTATTGCCAGTGAATTCTGGACTTCAATTTCACCTACACTGGCAACAGGTGGTCGTGCAATTATTACATCTACACCAAACAGTGACGAAGATGAGTTTGCTCTCATATGGAAAGGTGCTAACAAACGTGAAGATGAATACGGTAACGAAACAGAATTAGGTGTAAATGGATTTCATGCTTATCTAAGTATATGGAGTGATCATCCAGAAAGAGATGAGGCGTGGGCAGATGATGAACGTGGACGTATTGGAGATGAACGTTTTAGAAGAGAGCATTTGTGTGAATTTATTATCAATGATGAAACACTTATTAATGCATCTAAACTGTTTGATTTAGAAGGTGTGGAACCCCTATACAAACACGGACAAGTACGTTGGTACAAAAGGCCAGAAAAAGGACATATGTATGCAATAGCATTGGATCCAAGTTTGGGAACAGGTGGAGATCCTTCAGCAATTCAAGTATTTGAAGCCGACAGTTTAATACAAATAGCAGAATGGAGACATAATAAAACTCCTATTCCACAACAAATACGCATAATGCACGAGATAGCAACACACATCAATGATGAAATTGATGATCCACAAAGCATATATTTCACACTGGAAAACAACACATTGGGTGAAGCGGCACTATTAAGTCTAGCAGAATTTGGCGAAGAACAAATTCCAGGAATGTTGTTAACAGAATCTAAAAAAGCAGGATCAGGAAGACGTTATAGAAAAGGATTTACTACAACACACAAAACAAAACTAAGTGCTTGTGCTAAATTAAAAACACTCATAGAAACAGGTAAAATTACAATCAACAGCAAAGCATTAGTTACTGAATTAAAAGGATTTGTAGCACGTGGTAGCAGTTATGCGGCTAAACCTGGAATGACAGACGACTTGGTTATGTCTACTGTGTTAATTGTACGTATGCTACAAACACTACAAAACTACCATCCATCGCTGAGTTCTCAAATACAAGATTACAATGATTCAGTGATTGAACCAATGCCTTTCATACTGTTTTAACATAAATACAATACTATGCAACGCACTACAGAAAAAGAATTATATGACATCTTATTGAGTAAAGACTACGATGTCAACACATTAGATGCCACAGGCAAGTCAGTAACTGATGTAGACGAGGCTAACATCTTTAGTTTCGATTTCACACCACAAGGAAAAAACTACGGTACCGTTGTTGTGCTATTAGGCAACAACAATGACTTTGAAATTTACTTTGGTGACAACATTGGTAAGGGTTTAGAAAGAGATGCCAAAAATGCTTGGTATGATTTCTTGTATCAAATGCGTATGTTTGCCAAACGCAATATGTTGAGTTTTACACTTAAAAACATCAACAAACTAAAACATACAATGAAAGGCATGGCCGCAATCAAAGAAGGTTTATTTGAAGGATGGCGTGGAACATCTAAGTCTAGTTACAATGAAAACAAAGACAAAACTAGATTAATCATTAGACACAGTAAAAAGATTGGCGAAGGCGATCAACGTTTTAGAAACATTAGTAGTATTTTTATTGAAAACAAACAAGGTGAACGTTTCAAAGTTCCATTTAATAACATAGCAGGTGCTAGAGCAATGGCTAGACACGTTGCTGAAGGTGGTACACCGTATGATATATTTGGTGCTCACATAACTGAAACTGTAAACAATATCAATACAATAACTAAATTTTTACGTGTAAGAAATCTTGAGGAGAGTAGTGTTAACAACAAAATAGTAGAAGTATGTAAACACTATAAAAAGAAGTTTAAAGAGAATATTAAACAGATTAGTGGTATGCGTAGTTACAAGCAATATCAAGAGTCATGGTCTCCTACAACGATAGAGAAAAGTGACGCATTAATTGAAAAGATTAGTGAACACTTAGTGCCAGAAGGTAGTAACGATAGTAGAATTACTGATGTACTTCCGGTACTTGCTGGTTTGATTGGCGAACAACCAGTAGTTGAAAATAATGTAATGGAGAGTAATACTATGAAAGAAATAGCATTGTTTGAAGACTGGGCAACAACTTTAACAGAAGGTACTTGGGCAATACCCAATACTCCAGAAGCACAAGAACAACTCAAAATGATTATGGCAAATCCACTACCAGTTGGAGTTGAGGCCATGAACGCAACAGAAATATTGTACGACTTAATCGGCGATGATAAACTGTTTGACGAGTTAGGTGAACTGGCATCCGATGATCCAAATGCTGATGCTCGACCTATGATTGAGAAATGGTTAGAGACAGAAGGTCCATCATACGGAATCAATATAGACTTTGACAAATAATTTTACCTAAAACATTCTTTTAGGTTATTCAGAAAAAATTCTATAAAAAATAATCTCTATAATTATGATATGTTTTTTTCGAGAAACATTTGGAATACCATAAATAAAGTTGCTACAAAGTTAGCAACATTCAATACAAACCGTGAAGGCAGTATTGATTTAGGTATAATATAGGTATAACATAGGGAGAAATAATATGGCTTCATTAGCAGACATTCGTGCCAGACTACAGGCACAAGAAAACAAACCACAACAAAGTAATAATCAATCAGGTGGTTTAACTTATCCACATTGGAAAATCGACGAAGGACAACAATCAATTGTTCGTTTCCTACCAGACGCAAATCAAGACAACCCATTCTTTTGGGTAGAACGTGCTATGATTCGTCTAACGTTTCCAGGTATCAAAAACGGTGACCCTAAAGAGGTTTCAGTACAAGTGCCTTGTATGGAAATGTATGGTGAAGGCGAAGTATGTCCAGTTCTACAGGAAGTTCGTCCTTGGTTCAAAGATAAGAGTTTAGAAGATATGGGACGTAAGTATTGGAAGAAACGTACATATGTATTCCAAGGCTTGGTACATCAAGATCCACTCAACGAAGAAGATGCTCCAGAGAATCCTGTTCGTAAGTTTATGATCAGCCCACAAATCTTTACTATTATTAAGTCTAGTTTAATGGATCCAGATATGGAAGATTTACCAACAGATTACAATAATGGTTTAGATTTTCGTATTACTAAAACTAGTAAAGGTGGTTATGCTGACTATTCTACATCAAGTTGGGCACGTAAAGAAAGTGCTTTAACAGAAGAAGAGCGTAATGCTATTGACAGTTTTGGTCTTAACAATCTAAACGATTTCTTACCACCAAAACCAAATGAAGTAGAACTTAAAGTTATTAAAGAAATGTTTGAAGCATCAGTAGATGGTCAACAATATGATGTTGAGAAGTGGGGTAACTACTATCGTCCATACGGAGTAGACGCACCAGCATCAACAACTACAACAACTGAAAGTACTACAACAGCGGCAACTCCTGCTCCAACTCCAGCAGTTGAAACAGCACCAGCAGAGACAACAGCAACAGCACCGGCAACGGAAGCACCTGCTACTGAGTCTACTGGAGCAAGTAAGGCAGAAGACATCCTAGCCCAAATTAGAGCAAGGCAAAACGCATAATAGTTTGTTCTGACGTTTTCTCTATACCAGCCTTGACCTTTGTGTTTCTGGTATAGAGTCTTCGTTACACATTAGAGGAGATGTTATGTTTGGAATATTTGAAGTTTTTATTTTTAGCACAGTTGTGGGAATTGTGTCGGTACTATATTTTTTCAGTCAAGATACATAGTACATAACTAGTTAAAAAGTAAAGGAGTAATACAATGGCAAAACCATTTGACGTAAGTAAGTTCAGGAAGAATATTACTAAATCCATTGATGGACTTAGTATCGGTTTTAATGATCCAACTGATTGGGTTTCAACGGGCAACTATGCTCTCAACTACCTAATTAGTGGTGATTTCCATAAAGGTGTACCGTTAGGCAAAGTAACTGTTTTTGCCGGCGAATCAGGTGCAGGTAAATCATATTTTGCTAGTGCTAACATTGTAAAAGCGGCACAAGAGCAAGGTATATTTGTTGTGTTAATTGACTCAGAAAATGCGTTAGACGAGAAATGGTTACACGCATTAAACGTAGACACATCAGAAGATAAACTACTGAAACTATCAATGGCAATGATCGACGATGTTGCCAAAACAATCTCAGAGTTTATGAAAGATTACAAAGCATTACCAGATGAAGAAAGACCTAAAGTATTGTTTGTAATTGACTCATTAGGTATGTTACTAACACCAACTGACGTTGATCAGTTTGACAAGGGTGATCTAAAAGGTGATTTGGGACGTAAGCCAAAGGCACTTACAGCACTTGTACGTAACACAGTTAATATGATTGGTGCTTACAATGTAGGTATTGTTGCTACTAATCACACATACGCATCGCAAGATATGTTTGATCCAGATGATAAGATATCTGGTGGACAAGGATTTATCTATGCTTCATCTATTGTTGTAGCAATGCGTAAACTCAAATTAAAAGAAGACGAAGAAGGTAATAAGACTACAGAAGTAAAAGGTATCAGAGCCGCTTGTAAAGTAATGAAAACAAGATATGCTAAACCTTTTGAAGCAGTACAAGTTAAAATCCCATATGAGACTGGAATGAACCCATACAGTGGACTTGTAGACTTAGCAGAAAAACAAGGACTACTTAAAAAGTCTGGAAACAGATTGCAGTATGTAGTTAAATCAACAGGTGAAGAAATCCTACAATTCCGTAAGGCGTGGGAACGTAATGATGATGGATGTTTAGACATTGTTATGGAAGATATGTCTAATTACGAAGAACCGGCACCTGTTCAAGAAGAAGAAATTATCGAAGACATAAATAGCGACATCGTTGATAACGATATTAATGATGAAGTTATGGAGGAATTAGATGAGTCTTGATTTACATTTAGAAATCATGGAAGTAATGCTAGAGCATATTCCCGATCACAAAGATGCACTTGAGGATTTTGTTGCTAAGTTGGTAGAACACGGATATGATGCAGAAGAGATTGCAGATGCTACTACTAATGAAGAAATCAAAAAAGTGTGTACGGACTATTCAGATGAAGTTGAAGTAGACGAAGAAGAAGACGAATACGAGGAAGAATACGATTGGGATGAATAATGTTGTTAGTGTCGAACCAATAACAAGTGATTTTTTAATAACTTGGAATATTGGTAGACGTTGCAACTATGATTGTATGTACTGCCCAAGCGATGTTCATAGTACTAAAGAGTCACACAAAGATTTAAAAGAACTCAAAGCCATTTGGTATAATATATTAGATAAAACTAATAGAAATACATATAAAATATGTTTTACAGGCGGAGAAGTAACAAGCAATAAAAATTTCTTACCTTTTGTTAAGTGGCTCAAAACATCATTTAACAACAAAATAACATCAATTATATTAACAACCAACGGTAGTGCATCATATGAATACTATTTGGAATTATTTGATTATGTTGATAATATTTCGTTCAGTACACATTCGGAACATATTGTAGAAAAAAAGTTCTTTGACACAGTAATTCGTTTAAGTGAAAATATTGGCAATTCTAAATTTATTCATGTAAACATTATGGATGAATACTTCAATGAACAAAGAATTGATGATTATAAATCTTTACTAGACAAACATAACATAAGCAATATTATTAATAAAATAGATTACAATAAAAAACATCGCGACACTCCTGTCTTTAAAGGAAAACTCGATTATGAATTTAAGTGATCACAAATTCTATAACTGTAAAGTAACATTTGATAACAATAAGAGTTATTTAATGGATGCTAATTTTTTACATAATGAAAAATTAGATAGTTGGGAAGGCTACAACTGTTTTGCTGGTGTAGATAGAATATACGTTGATGCAGATAATAATGTATATTCTGGATTATGCGAAAACGATTTCTTAGGTAATATAGATAATTGGAATTTATTTGTAAAACCAACTATATGCAAAAAGAAAAACTGCACAGGCTGTACAGATGATTTGATAGTTAAAAAATATAAATGAGCAAAAACGAATTTCCAATAACAATACAACCTGCTTGTTCATTAAAATGGTCATGGTCAACCATTGCACTTAGGCAAAACAGAACTAATTCTTGTCATCGAGTAACTCCGGATTATTTAACTGTAGATACTTTTAAAAACTTTCATAATACGCCACAAAAAATTAAAGATCGAGAGATTATGTTATCAGGAAATTGGCCCAAAGGAAGAGGTTGCGAATATTGTGCTGACATTGAAAAAGTTGGTGGAGTAAGTGATAGGTTAATGATGAACAGCATTCCCAACTTGTATCCAGATGAATTGTTGGAAAATAGTTCTTTAACAAATGTTAATCCTACAATACTTGAAGTTTATTTCGACAATGTATGTAATATGGCTTGTACATATTGTATGGATGGATTAAGTAGCAGAATAGAAAACGAAAATAAAAAATTTGGAAGTTTTGACAGTAATGGAGTTGTAATAGAAAATTTAGACAAAAATAAAAAAGTAGACAATTACAATCTAGTTAAAAAAGAATTCTGGCAATGGATGGAAGAAAATTCGTTGTCTTTAAAACGTTTTCATTTTTTAGGAGGAGAACCATTTTTTCAAGATGACTTCGATGACGTTATTGATTTTTTTGAAAATAACCCCAATAAAAACTTAGAGTTTAATATTGTTAGCAACTTAAGTATTTTACCTAAAAAATTCAAACAACGGTTTGATAAAATTAAAGAACTCAAAGAGCAAGGTGCTATAAAAAGATTTGATTTAACTGCAAGTATTGATTGCTGGAATGAAGCACAAGTATATGCTAGGCACGGATTAAATCTAGAATGGTTTGAAGAAAATATAAATTATATTTTAGAACAAGACGATTGGGTAAGACTGAACATACATCATACAGTTAGTATATTAACAATTGTCGATATGCCAGATTTATATAAAAAAATTAATAACTGGAGAAAGAAAAAAGATGTATATACGTATATGTGCTTAGTATCTTATATTAGTCCACATTGCGAATATTTGCATCCTAACATTTTTGGTTATCAAACTTGGAAAGAATCATTCGAAGATGTTATAAAATTAGAATATCAAGCAAAAGAACTGTATGATAATAAATGGGATTTTGATAATGAGATAAATGCTATTAAAGGTTTTATGAAAGTGTTAGAAGTAAACAAAACAAACAATTTAGAAAAAATTAATAAAATGGAGGTCTATCTGAATGAACTAGATAGACGTCGAAATACAAACTGGAAAGAAATATTCCCTCATTTAGTAATCTAATATATGTGGTATAACAAAGTAACAAGTAGTTTAGGACAATTACCTAATTTCATAAGTTATTATGAGAAAGAACTTGCTAATGCAAGAACAGATGTTGTTGTTCACGGACACGTAGAAACTAATATCAAAGAACTACCGGGTGTAACAGAACATCGTTTCCATCAACTACAGGAAATAGAAGCAGTACTGGAATACTTAAATATAGAGTTACGTAGAATAAGACGTAAACACTTTAAATCATATTTAGAAAACTATCAGCGTAGTCTATCTAGTAGAGATGTAGAAAAATATGTCGATGGTGAAGATGAAGTTGTTGATATGGAAATATTGATCAATGAGGTAGCACTGTTACGTAATAAGTGGTTAGGTATTATGAAAGGATTAGATACTAAACAATGGCAACTTGGACACATTGTTAAATTACGTACTGCTGGTATGGAAGATATCACTTTGTAATGTCTTATAAAACAACTTGGTTTAAAACTTTAAAAGGTGTTGTTTTATATGAACTTTGGCCCAACGACAGAAATGATCTATTTAATAATAACTTTGAACAAGTTTTTAAAGATCAACTAGCACAATCCGAATTAGCATTGAACAAAGGCGATAAGTTAATTGTTAACTGTTGCAATGAAGGTTTAGGACCAAACGATCTCAAACAAACAATTGCTACATTTGAACAGTACGACTTTAGAGTACTTTTTAATGCTTATATAACAGTACCGTTATCATATAGATATGAAGTGTTTGTTGATCACTTTTCTGCACATTGTGGGTTTGTACAACACATTCAACGATTAGATGTAGATTGGGAAAATTTAATTCCTACTAAGAGTTTTATATCACTTAATCGTAGACCCAGCGAAGGTAGGTGCAGTCTAGCAAAAAAATTATTAGATACATTTGATCACAACACTTTCTTATTAAGTTGTGGAACACAACACGATCCTTACTTACAAGAAAAACAAAACCTACTAGATATCATGCATCCATATACACTGCCTATTTTGTTAGATGGCAAAACAGGCGGAATGGAAGAACAACACTATCATACTAATACAGACTGGTTTAGTTGTTTTATAAATGTAGTCACAGAAACAAGTAATCAAACAGACGACGATAGTTGGAATGAGATTTTTATTACTGAAAAATCGTTTAAAGCATTCTTGTACAGACAAATTCCTATATTTTGGGCAGTACCGGGAACAGTGCAATTGCTACGTGATATGGGGTTTGATGTATACGATGATATCATAGACCACAGTTACGACACAATACAAGATCCCAATGTAAGACTCAACACAGTTGTTGGCACATTAAAAGACTTTATAAGCAAACACACATTAAACGATATGAACAATTTGAGGAAACAATTGTGGTCACGTATAAATAAAAACGTTGATTTATTAGTAGAACTTAATATGCAACACCCACAAAAAATGAAAAATTATTTAATGGAATTATCACAATGAGTTTTTCAAACGCCGAAGACAGTCACCAACACAGTTTAGAAACTTTAAACTTACTAAACAACTATGAAGAGTTTATGGAAAGTATTGAGTCTATGGTGGATATGGGTTGTGGTAAACATGGTAAAGATGTTGTATGGTGGTCAAACGCACACTTGTTAGACGACAACGACAACAAAGTTTATTACAACATTGATTGTTATGGTGTTGATATTGAAGATAAGTTTTTACCACAAGGTGCAAAGAATATTACTTTTTTAAATCACAATTTTGAAAAAACATTTAGTAAAAGACAGTTTGATTTAGTATGGTGTCACGATGCATTTCAATATGCTATTAATCCAATGGAAACATTAAAAAACTGGTGGGGTCTAACAAACGAAAGTGGAATGATATCGATACAAGTTCCAACTACAGTTAATATCAAATATAACAGACTAAGTTGTTCACACCCAAGTTACACTTATTTTAATTATACTGTTGATACTCTTATTCATATGTTAGCAGTTAATGGGTTTGATTGTAAAGATGGGTACTTTAAAGAAGACAACGAATGGGTCAAAGCAATAGCATATAAAAGTGATATTGAACCAATGAACCCTAGAACAACTTCGTGGTACGATTTAGCAGAAAAAGATCTACTTCCGCAGAGTGTTACAGACAATGTTAATAAATATGGTTTTCCTAAACGCGAAGAATTAGTATTAACTTGGTTACAAGGAACTAAGCAAATTTTATTTTAATGAAAGCAATAATAGTAACAGGTGGGTTTGACCCATTACATTCAGGACATATAGCATACTTCAAAGCCGCAAAGGCATTAGGCGACGATGAAGAATCAATATTGATTGTTGGGCTCAATTCAGATGAATGGTTATCACGTAAAAAAGGTCGCCCATTTATGCCGTGGGAAGAACGAGCAAGTATTATCAGAGAACTAGAATGTGTTGATGATGTAATTGCGTTTGATGATTACGACGATTCAGCAGTTGATTGTATATACAAAGTAGGCGACAAATATCCCTATCATGACATAGTATTTGCCAATGGTGGTGACAGAGACCACCACAATATTCCTGAAGCAGATGCTACAACACAAGACGTTACATTTGCATTTGGTGTAGGTGGTAAACGTAAAGCAAATTCATCTAGTTGGATATTAGATAATTGGAAAGCACCTAAGACAAAAAGAGATTGGGGTTACTACAGAGTTATACACGAAGTTCAAGGTACTAAAGTAAAAGAACTTACTGTTGATCCAGGACAACGACTATCAATGCAGAAACACGCAAAACGTAACGAGTATTGGTTAGTAACAGAAGGTGCGTGTGAAGTGCTAAGTCAAACAGAAAGTGGATACCAAATGCCTGTTATAAGACTAGAAAAACACGATGAATACACTATTATTTGTGGTGACTGGCATCAACTATATAATCCTTATGACAGACCTTGTAGAATCGTAGAAATACAATATGGAGAACAGTGTGTGGAAGAGGATATTACACGCATTTAACATAAATACAATACAATATTTTAGGAGATAAAAAGAATGCCAACTAGAACTTTCAAATTAAATGGATTTATAACAGAAGGTACTGCTGATATCACAGTAACTTTTAATTCAACACAGGTTTTTACTGGCAGTGTAGATAACACTGAAAGATATGAACCTTTATTAACATTTACTGCAGATACATCAGTGAACGGAGATATTGCAACAACAGTAGTTGTTAATAGTGGAAGTACTGTGTTTATTGGGCCACTGACAGCAAATTATGTTGTATATGACGGACAAACATACACAGATGACAGTGATGTTGAACAAACATATTCATCTACTGATGTCACAGACAAATACGAACCAATGAACGGAGCAAAAGGCAATTCAATGAAATCGGTTCAAATCAACGGCGAAGAATCACCAATTAGTGGTACTGAATCAACAGGTTGGGTACCTGTTCCAGTGGAAGCAGGAGAAACCTTAACTTGTAGTATGGTTGTTGACGCAATTGCATCTGCATAACACAAACAACTAGACAAATATATAAAGGGCATTAATTTGCCCTTTTTTGTGAATTTTAGGTTGACCTTTGTGTGTTTGGTAGTATAATACGTATTAACAAAACAAAAACAAAGGACAAAATGGAAACAATTACTATCACACACGGCAAGTACCGTGGACAAACAGTCAAAAATCAAACATTTGAATTAGTTAAACCTGTCCAACAAGGTAAAAAAGGACACTTTGTTACTGTGAGACCAAATGACAAAGTTGGAGTAGGCAGAGATAAAATTCGAATTACTATTACACCAAACAATATCAAAACATCTAAAACTGCTAAACCAGTTGAGTCAGATCAAGATATCATGAATCGCATTGAGGCACGTTTTGGAATCCTAGATGAGATGACCAAGGCTTCGATCAACTCAGATGTAAAAGCAATGATTGTATCAGGTCCTCCTGGAGTTGGTAAGTCATATGGTGTTGAAAGAGAATTATCAAAAGCAAATATGTTTGATCAGATTGCACAGACTAGACCCAAGTACGAGGTTGTCAAAGGTGCAATGACTCCAATTGGATTATACAAAACACTTTACTACCATAGACTGAAAGGTCATGTATTAGTGTTTGATGATTGCGATGCAGTATTACAAGATGAGTTGAGTTTAAACTTGCTTAAGGCGGCACTTGATTCAGGCAAGAGAAGAAGGGTACATTGGAATGCAGACTCTCACTTGTTGAGAAGAGAAGGAATTCCAGAAGTATTCAACTTTGATGCATCTGCTATTTTTATTACAAACTTAAAATTTGAAAACATTCGCAGTAAGAAGTTACAAGATCATTTAGCGGCATTAAAGAGTAGATGTCACTACTTGGATTTGACTTTAGACACAATGCGAGATAAAGTTTTAAGAGTAAAACAAATTGCTAAGTCGGGAGAACTATTTAAGAACTACGACATTAGTGAAACAACTCAAAACGAAATACTTGACTTTATGGAAGAGCATAAAGACAATTTGAACGAGATGAGTCTCAGGATGGCACTCAAGATCGCAGATCTTGTTTTAGTTAATCCTGAGAAATGGAAATTCCTAGCGTTGAATACTTGTATGAAGTACGATCGCTAAGAATACGGAGACGTAGGTTTTAAGGGTAGTTTCCATACCCCTAAGTCCAAGAAGAAACCGATGTCTCCTCGATGCATAGGTTAATGCATCAACTAGAGCAACACCTATTTTTCCTTTTTTGTTTTGTTGGGTGTTGCTCACCTTTATTATAAGTAAGATTTATGTTAGCAAAGATTGTAGTAAGAGACGAAGTAAACTGTAGTTTAAAAGACTTGAGTTTAGATATGCGTAAGCAACTGGTTCGTCAATTCAAATATGATATACCCCACGCAAGATTTATGCCAGCCTACAAGTTGGGAAGATGGGATGGCACAGTATCATTTTTTAACTTGGGTGGAAGTACATACGTAAATCTACTTCCTGAGATTTTAGAAACACTTGTCAACGAAGGTTGGGACTTTGAGTTAGATGATCAAAGAGAATACAGAACCAACTTTGAACTAGAAGAAGTTTCAGAGAATTCATTCAAACACATTGCTTGGCCTGAAGGACATCCTGTAGCAGGGCAACCAATTGAACTAAGAGATTATCAAATACAAGTAATAAACGATTACTTGAGAAACCCACAGTGTTTACAAGAAGTGGCAACAGGTGCCGGCAAAACATTAATGACTGCCGCACTATCGGAACGTGTAGAACGTTACGGTAGATCAATTGTAATTGTTCCAAACAAATCGTTGGTTGTACAAACAGAAGAAGACTACATCAATATGCAATTAGATGTTGGTGTGTTCTTTGGTGATAGAAAAGAGTTTGGTAGAACACATACAATATGTACTTGGCAAAGTTTAAACACCCTGTTAAAGAACACCAAGGCTGGAATGGCAGACATAACAATAGGTGAATTCCTAGAAGACGTTGTTGCTGTTATTGTTGACGAAGTACACTCAGCAAAAGCAGATGCATTAAAAACTTTACTTACAGGTCCAATGGCAAAAGTTCCATTACGTTGGGGATTGACAGGTACAGTACCTAAAGATGATCATGAGTTTAAATCATTACAAGTAAGTATTGGTGATGTTATAAACAGAGTATCTGCAAAAGAATTACAAGACAAAGGTGTATTAGCAAACTGTCATGTAAACATAGTACAACTGATTGATCACGCAGAACACAGCAACTATCAATCAGAACTAAAGTATTTGTTGACCGATTCAGATCGTTTGGATGTCATGGCACAACTAATACTCAAAGCAAACGAAAGTGGCAACACATTAGTATTAGTAGACAGAGTACAGGCTGGTAAAGATTTAGTTGAACGTTTGGGAGATACTGCTGTGTTTGTATCTGGTGCTACCAAAGGTGCTGATAGAAAAGAACAGTACGACGAAGTTAAAACATCTGATGATAAAATAATTGTAGCGACTTATGGTGTTGCCGCAGTCGGTATTAACATTCCACGTATATTTAATTTGATGTTAATAGAACCAGGCAAGTCTTTTGTACGAGTAATACAATCGATTGGGCGTGGTGTACGTAAAGCAGAAGACAAAGACTTTGTACAAATATGGGATATCACATCAACTTGTAAGTTTGCCAAACGTCACTTAACAAAACGTAAAAAGTTTTATCGTGATGCCAATTATCCATTTTCGCTAGAAAAACTTGACTGGAAATAGCATTTAGGTTATTTTGCTCTTTTTATTTAGGTTAAAGTCTTATAAAATATAAGTAACTTTTTTATTAAGCCTAACATATGAGAATACATACTCTAGACGATAAATCATACGAACTCAACGAATTACCAGACGTAATAGATGACATACGTTTTGCGGTGTTTGATAATAGCAATCCCAAAGATGCTGATTACTTTTTTATTCCTCTAATTTTTTTAGAATCTTTTACATCACCTGCATTAGTATTAAATATTGGCGGTAATATGATTAAAATGCCAATTGATTGGCACTTGTTGATAGGCGAAGAAGAAACAGGTGATTTAGAAGCAATTCCGTTAACAAGTATTAATGATAGAAACTTTAAAGCATTCTCGTTTAACAGTTTGAGTGGATACAGTGCTGACTTTTTACCAGTTGAAGTAATGGATGTATACAACGAAGTACAGTGGTATAACCCTAAATTAAAAAATGGGCAGTATCTTGCAGTACCATTAAACGACAAAGAACAACCAGATGTTGTATACTTTATAAAAGATGTTTCACGCAATTCACAGGTAGTAGATTATAATCAAGCATGGTAGCACCTAAGAAATTAGATTTATTTAATCAAGTACTTCCGGCAATAGATCGCAAAGACTATGACTTTTATGATGGTTTAACAGATGAACAAAAGAAAGAAGTAAAAGGACAAGCATTGCTGTATTTACGTTGGGGTGCAAGTATAGACATCAATGATCCAATACTGTTACATTATTACCTAGCAAGTTTTAATCATCACGCAAACAAAAACTTTTTTAACACATACAAACATCCCAAACTACAGTGGTTAATGATTAGTGCTAGTAGTCCAAATTTAGGTAAATTTCGGAGAAAATGGTTAGGAAAGAAAAAAGCAAAGGATCCAAGAGACGATATTAAAAAAGAACTTGCTACAATATACCCAACCTACAAAGAAGAAGACATAGAAGTGCTGAGTAATTTTGTTACTAAAAAAGAATTAAAACAATATGTCAAAGACTCTGGTAACTGAACAAGTGTTTACTTGCAAATACTGTAAAAAAACATTCAAACGTGAAAGCACCTTGACTGCTCATGCCTGTGAAAAGAAAAGACGTTATCAACAGAAAGATGAGAAAGGTGTACGTATAGGATTTCAAGCATACTTGCGTTTTTATGAATACACACAAAATCACACCAAACAAAAGTCTGTATTCGACTTCATAGACAGCCCATATTACACCGCATTTGTGAGATTTGGAAGATACTGTATAGATATCAATGCTGTGAATATTCCTCGCTTTATTGACTATGTTATTACAAACAATAAAAAGTTAGACTACTGGGCGAAGGACAGTTTGTACGAGGAGTATTTAAATAATTTGCTGTTAACAGAAGATGGCACATATGCTTTACAACGTGCTATTGAATACAGTATCAAATGGGCAAAAGAAAACAATGCAGACAGTAAAGACATATTGCGTTATGGGAATCCAAACACAGTGTGCCATGCAATAACAACAGGTAAGATAAGTGCTTGGGTGTTGTATAATTGCGACAGTGGTAATAAGTTTTTAGAAAACTTAAATACAGAACAAGCAGAACTTATTTGGGATTATATTAACCCAGATGTTTGGCAAAGTAAAATACAATCAAACAAAGATGATGTTGATTATATACAGTCGATGTTACAACAAGCAGGATGGTAAATGTCTAAAATAAAAATACTATATGCAGAATCAATCGTTACACAAGTCTGTAATCTAGTATGTAAGGGTTGTTCAACTTATAGTGATTTACATCACAAAGGATACAAAACGTGGGAAGAAGGTTGTAAAGAAATTAAACCCTGGTTAGAACGTGTGGAGTTTGAACATTATGGATTGATGGGTGGCGAACCTTTAATTAATCCACGTATCAAAGATTGGTTATATGGCATAAGAGAATTAATGCCTGGCACTACAATACGGTTTCCTGTCAATGGAACACTGCTACACAAACACTATGATGTACTTGATGTATTACACGAAATAGGAAATGTGATATTTAAAATAACAGTACACAAGGAACACATACAAACTGAAAAAAACATAAGATATGTGTTTGATAAGTTTGAATGGAAAGCAATACGTGAATTTGGATTAGATAGATACGAAACGTCAAACGGATTTAAGTTTCAAATCAATAGACCTAAACAGTTTTTTATGACATTTCAAAATGATTATACAGATGCAAAACCATACAACAGTAATCCCGAAGATGCATTTAAAGTATGTCATCAAAAACAATGTCCACT
>Ga0255751_10001231_pt1 | contig 24449 bp, 29 predicted proteins | sample 071ome_20_FD_179951 | JGI IMG/M metagenome (GOLD analysis project Ga0255751, IMG submission 179951) | Coastal salt marsh microbial communities from the Groves Creek Marsh, Skidaway Island, Georgia - 071412BT metaG (version 2) | ecosystem: Environmental > Aquatic > Marine > Intertidal zone >... | reverse complement strand
ATCCATTATGAGGAAGATAGCCATAATGCTTTTCAGCATACGCTTGTTCATTAGCACGTTGTTCTTGTTGCTTTTCAGAAAGTTGGTCCCATCTAATTTTAGGATAAATGATTCCACCCTTCTTCGCCCTACCAAAGATAACCTTGGCACGACATTCTTGACAAACAACTTCTAACCAATCATTTTCATCTTTGTCAATTCTACATACATATTTTGTATGATCATGACCACACTTCCCACATTTATTATGGTCAAAAACTTCTTGGACTCTAGCGATTTGCTTAAAGATTTCAGCTTCGCTATCACCCTCTACTTCAAACGATACTTTACCGTCCGCACCAACAATAGCTTTCATAATAACGCTCCTTTAGAAAGAACTTTGCCAACTCGCATCATAACCTAAAAGTTCTTCTGGGATTGACTTTTCCCGTTGATAAGAAGTGATCTTATCCATTAGAACAGATGCTTCCAAGTTAGTCAATTGCTTTAAAGTCTTTGCATTATTATATACACTTTTCGTAACTTTTTCGACATTTAAATCGTGCTTTCTACATACAGCATTGATAGCCATAATCTGTTGATCATTAATATGGTCTTGTGCTGTAAGAACTTCTTCTTCACTAACTTGTGTTTGTGCTTCTTCAGCAGTCACAACTCGAAGTTTCAATGCACGACGAAGAGCTTTACCTTCTGCTCTAGTATCAGCAGTAGCAACAACGTGACGATTAAATGGGTGAGGAACACCACGATAATCCACATCAATACAAGCATCAACTTCAGCTAATGTTCCAGTCTTATATTTGCGAATCAATAAGGTATGTCTTACAGTACATCTCAAGCCATTACCATCGTGCTCTGTATCAATGACATCACTTTTAGATTTTACAATCTCACCATAGAACTTTTCAGTGAGTCTTCTTAAACCATCGGTAGTTGGATTACCTTGAACAAGTTCATTCTCGTATAGATTATCAATCAGGAAATCATACCAACCTTCATCAGTTGGTTCTGGTGCTGCCATAGCTTCTTCAGAAATGCCATACTCTTCTGCTTCACTAATCTCATCAATCATACCGATAAAATCTTCATTCTTCATAGTTCAAAATACCTTTCATTTTCAGGTGGGTAACTTTTCTCAATCCTATTTAGCAAGTCTAATAGATTATCTAGGGTATCCCTCATAACCTTTTGTGATAATCTTTTTACTTGTTTTACTCTAATCATAACCATTCCTTGTCGCAATACTAAACCATCTTTTTGCATATCAGAAAGTTGATTGCGAGCGAGATTCTCATGACCCCATACTGGTGCAAAATGTGAGGGTCCATCAACTTCAATAACAGTTTTTAAATCTGGAACATACAAGTCGATTTCTAACTCTGAATTCTGCAACCAATGTGTCTTATGAAATTCTACCCTGAAACCTTCACTAATCAGTTCATGAAGTAAATATTTTTCCATCTTTGATCCAGTTTTTGCAGCATGACGAATGGCATCTCCAGCCTTCTGCAAGAACATAGATTTTTCTTCTACTGTTTTCTTATTCCAAGATTCCTTACCAATCAAAGACCTTTGTAATCTTTCTTCATCAGATAGGTTATCCCATACCTTTGCTTGTGATTCACTAATCTTAAGTTTAGTTTTCTCAGACCTTTTCTTACCTTTAGTAGGATGAGATGCAACACCCTGTTTTAAAGCATTCTTTTGAGCAGTGCTTTTATCCTTCATCTCACATCCATTCTTGATGAGGATACGACGAATCTTATTAGGATAAGTATCAAACTCTTTAGCTATTTCATATGTACTTCTATTTTGATTTTCGTACATGTCTACGATCTTATTCTCATTCATTTGCTATCTGCCTCAAGACATTTATATCCCAGTTACTCATTATATACTTAACTTTTTTATCTGTCAACTCTTCTATGAGTTTTACCTGACTCACATCTTGAACAATCAAATCTATACTTGGATGTAGCAATGTATTTTTCATAATCGAATACGGTAACATTTGAGCATTCATCCATTCATAGTTTTGAATATAGTAATATCTTTTCTCACAATAACCAAGATGTGCTAGTTGCTGTGCTAGTCTAAAACTACCTGTAATGATTTTTCCATTAAAATGAAAAGCTTCATATTTCTGCATTACATTAGCTTTTACTCCGGGCATCAATGTTTCAGAAAACACCATGCAACGATTATCCACACTAATATTATTAATGCTATCAATAAGTGCTGGCTGATTACCATTATCTACTAAAAATCCTATCATTTAATAATCTCCTGAAGTTCTTGATTTAGTCTTTCTGCTTCCTGATTAAATCCTAGCTGCTTGATTATATTAATCGCATGAGCAAGATTGTTATTTGACTTATAGTTATTTTTGATCTCAGCCATACTACTACTCATAGATTCAGAGATACCATCTACTGGGATATTATCCATACATTCTGTTAATGATATTAGATTAGTGAATGACATTGTAGTTAGTTTATCTTTACTAAAACTAATCGGATATGTATCTAGTAGTATACTTGTTTGTGCATCGTCAGGATTAAAGACAATAGCCGCTTTTGATTTATTTAAAATCTCGTATTTTTCTACATTAGAAAGTTGCCCTAAATATCTTGGCGAATTAATCTTAATAGGACCATATGCTTTAACATTATAGTTTTGACATAAAAACTGTGTTATAAATACTCCTTGAGGACCATCACAAAATACAGATACATCTTTTTTATTTGCATTTTCTTTGAATGTCAAAATGTCTAAGTTTGGTTTTGGAGTATCTTGATAAATGGGTATAATAACATCTGCCTTACTTTGCTCTAATGGGACGTTAGCGAAGCATACAACCTTCATATTATTTTTATTTCGATATGCCTGAACTATACCATCTATATATTTATCCTCTATGATTAATAAATCTGGATTGTAATCATTTAAAGCTTTTGCTATTTGTTCCATATCACTAATCACAGCCATTGGACCGATTTTGCTAATAGCCCTATTCAGTTCTATTGCGGTAGGATAAGGCATATTTCCTTGTGCTAATACTTTCATTAAATAAACTCCTGTGCTTTTTGTAGATCTTTTGACGTATCTATATCCATTGTTTTTATATTGTTATCTTTAATACATTTGAACCTACCACCTTGATTTACTACTTCATTTATTATTTCAAAGCAAAACTTTTTCTCATTGTTTTTGTTAGAGATAATCTTTTTAAATAGTGTAAGCTCTTTACTTGTTAAGTACAATATGTGTCCCCATTTATTGGGTAGATCAAACATCATATATTCTAATAATCCCTTACCATTAATATTGCATCCCACCTCACCATCTTCCATATCATTAGAAATAATGATAGATGATTCATTTATATTTATCTTCTCAATAGATTTTTGATTAAATAATAGATCCCCAAAAATGATTAGTATATGATCGTTGTTTTTTGTAGCTCTCATACCAATAGAAATACTTCTAGTTACATTATTTTCATAATACTTTTCGTTTTCTATTTTAATAATATCATTTGGAGAGTTATGGATTAATCTATCTGAATCAAAACCAGTTATTAATATTATCTCGCTATGTGGAAATATAGTTTTAACATTTTTAATTTGTATATCTATAAGTTTTTCATTTTTAATCGTTAATAAAGATTTACATCCATATGATTTCATTCTTCGGCCTATGCCAGCAGAGGGTATAATCACATGAACTAATATATCTTCTATGTTTTCTCGTATAGTTTTAATATGTTTTTTCATAGTAAATTTTTATACTCTACCAGCAATGTATGTTCAGATCCATTTTTAATATTTTGTTCTAGAGTATTACCAGCATTACCACCAAATTTAAAATGAGCTACTTTATTTACAACCATATTATGTAGAGTATCTTCATCTTTGATTACTGAATATTGTAGCATTCCATCAATCACATTTTCGTGAATGCTTTTGTAAAAATCTAATGATATTTCTTTGTCTGATTCAAAAACAGCATAGAAAGAGAATCCTCTATGCTTGGTCTTATCTAATATAATATCAATAGCATCTCTATCCCGACTTTCTTCTGAAGATTGTATATGCCATACAACTTCCTTTTTGTTAAGATAGTCGATAATCCAATATACATCTAGCTCTTTATCGTCATTAACAATACCAACCCACGATGGAGGATTCTTTTGATTAAAGATTTCATTCAATCTTTTTTCAACCCTAGACATATTATTTTCATCTTCATCTCTTAATATCAGTATTGCACCCCATCTCATTTTGATTTCATCTTTAACTTCGCTAATCATTTCTTCCATAGGCTTATAATCATGGGGCCAGCCCTTAATACGCTGGTATAGGCAAAGATGATAGTTGATAACATAAAACTCTTTTTCATCATCCATAGCTTCTACTAGTTGATATACGGGATGGGTTTTTACTTTTTCTATGCGTCCAAGCTCACATCCAACTTGGGTACTCCCGTCATACTTTGCAAATAAACATTCTTTACAAGTCGTAGATAATGCACTGATCTTATTTTCCATTTGCAACCCCTATAAACTTATCTTCTACTATAGATAACTGACCCACTCTTAGCTTTTCAACCACTAACTGATTTTCTGCCCTAGACTTAAACTGCTGAAAAATATTTTCTCTATTAATAGGCTCTACAATACCGTGATCGACAATAGCACCAATATTTAAATCTCTTACTAACTTTGTAGCTTCATAGCCATAAGCGTTTTCTGGTTGTCTAAGCACTGCTGCGAATAGCCATTCTACAAACTGATTATTGTCTAAGTTAGGAGGAATACCCTGTGGCACTTCATGAATATTGGGTGGAGCATTCCAATGCCCTTGCAGTCCATGAGGTTTATATGTATCAATATAATCCATCCATACTTTAGCACAATCATCCCAGTCATATCTTTCAATGGTAGCCTGCCTAACTTCAGCACTCTTCTTAGCCTTTTCTTCGGGAGAAAGCATAAGATGATTGATCATGATTTCTACTAGATGATCATTATCTGGGAACACTCGCTCTGCATTTGTCTCAAGCTCACGATACATCTTTTGAATCTTGATTGGATAGCCCTTTGTCCATTGTAGAACATCTTCCATAGCACTATAGTTAGATGCTGCAATAGGAACACCACATGCAGTTGCTTCCACTTGAGGCATACCAAACCCTTCACAGATAGCATATTGTACATAAAGATCCATGGAGTTATAAATCTTAACAAGATCTGGCACCTCCAAACCCATTGATACAGAAGGCATAACTGAAGAAATAGCCTTACAATTTTCACAATAGTTTAATGAATCTCTGAAGAAATCTACTTTGTATTTCCTACAGTTTTTACAAATATATGTAGCCAATACCTTACCACCAACATGTTCTTCGCTAATATGATAGCCTAGATTCCACCCTTGTTTTTCTGGATAAGATGTATGTAGTAATAAATAAGTATTGTCTTTAATCTCTGGCGGTGCAACTTTAAGAAACTTAGAAAAGGCTTTAATCAGTTCTGGAAATAGCTTTCGCTTTTGATTTCTCATAACCGTACCTACGATGTTAATATTAGGATCTAAGCCTAACTCTTGGCGAATTTGTTTTTTATCATATGGCTTATAGATCTTAGGGTCAATACCGGGAGACGCACAGCCAACAACATTCAATAAATGTCCAGCGTCTTTTTCAAGGGTCTTGACCCCAAACTCTGAATAGCATAGAATAGCATCTGTCTTGGCGAATCCTTCAATCCAAGATTGCTTTTGAGGATCGGAGTCAACAGTTGGCATCCAAACCCAATGAAAATATGGAAGCAGAGGGCTTTTAGACACATACATATCCATCCATGGATCACGATATGTCAATACAATATCTGGCTTGAAATCTAGTAGTACTTTATCAAATCTCCATGCACCAAATTGATTATTTGGATTGCCATTATACATATCTTTATGTTCTTGCGAATCATCTTCGTCTGGTGCATTTGGATAAAACTTCCATGGAACCTGTTTTGCCAAAGAAGAGTTACAATAAATACCAAACTCTGCAACCTCATATTTATCACTAGCATAAAGTCTTTCTAAAAGATTCTTTGCATAGGTGCCAAACCCAGATGCTAATGTATGATTCTCTGCTACAACAAGAACTTTCTTTTTACTCATTTGTATCCCTCAGTTTCTCTACAGCACTCATAAAGAGTTTCTTAGTATAATGTCTTCCTCTGCCTATCTCTTTACATATCTCTGTAAAGTTGTGGCCCATACATCTTAGTTCTATAACTTTCTTTTCTTCGCTAGTTAATATATCAGGCATATATTCCCAAAAATCATCGTCACTACAGACCTCTAAGAAACCTATAATAATATTGTTCAGGTCTGCTTGATTGTTATATTTCTTTGCGTTATTAATTGTTTTAATTATTTCCCAGCGAATAGGGTTTCTGGCAAATGGACTGAACTTACAACCCCTATTTGGATCATATTTTTGCAGTGCTTTCCACAAACCTATGCGACCTGCCTGAATATATTCGTCTCTTTCTTCATCGCTTTTAGGATTAAATGAGTTGACGACCGACACAACTAATCCCATATTTTGTTCTATTTGATCTTCCATAAGTATCCTTATTATAGCTATAGTATCCAAACTAACTTCTTAGGGGTAAGACATTTTTTACTAAAAATCCCTTCTTTTCTTTTTGTCTCATACCCCGAAATAACATCACCGCTTTTTCCTGTAGTTTTTCCTTGTGTTTCTCATAATCTTCTGAGAACATAACTACATTGTCCAAGTTACAAGTAGAATCACTAAGGGTAATAAATGCCATCTTCTTACCTTTAGAGTCTCCCCTTTTAATAGTCCATTCCCTGATACTTTTGAGTTCTGCGGCAATAGCGATACCATTGGTAGATTGGAATCCATCTAGGAACTCTTTACAAGTGCAATTCGCGTGACTTGTATCATATTCATCTACTTTTGAGCAAGTAAGAGCGACCCCTAGATATTCTTGTTCATTTTTAGCTCTCCAAGCAGGACTATCTTCTAAATTATACCCCGGATTTTCTAAACTATCTATAAGTCCATCAATTATTTCTACCCTATCTTTTCTAAAAATAGGTCTTTTTTTATCTGACCAATCATTAGTCATTAACATTTTATTAAGAGTTTCCATAAGAGTATCTTCCATATTATCCCTAATCCATTCGAGTTCCCTCTTGCTCAACTCTTTGTACTGCTCATAGATATGTTTCATTTCTAATCTATTGATATAAAAACAATCACAAGCACCAGATAGAATAAGTGCCAACATAGAATCACTCTTGATACAATGACCGTATCTCATAAGACATTGATCAAAAGTCATTTCATCTACATTCTGTTGTCCCTGTTCTTTAATACAACTAAGAAGTTTATCATAAACAGATTTACCAACCTTCTTTACATTAGTCATTCCAAATGTTGGACATTCGCCAACTAACTGAAAATCTTTCTGTAACATCTTGATGTTTGGAGGTTGAACATAGATGTTCATCAAACGAGCATTATTTACTAACTCATTGATTTCTTCAAATGTATCTGGTTTTCCAATAGCATGTTTCAAATAAGAAGTAAAGAACTCATGTGGAAAATGTGCCTTGGCATAAGCAGTAAGATAACCATTAGTGGCATAAGCATAAGAGTGTGACTTATTGAATGAGTATCTTTGTGATGCTTCAATCCAAGAGAAGATTTCTGATGCTTCTTCTTCATTCACGATACCATGCTCAATCGCTTTACTAATAAACTCACCTTTGATTTTACCCATCAACTCTACATTCTTTTTACCAATAGCTTTACGCAGAACGTCTGCTTCCTGCAAAGAGAAACCAGCAAGTTCTTTAGCAATCGCCATCGCTTGCTCTTGATAAACAAGAATACCTTGAGTAGGAGCAAGAATAGGTTCAAGGGCGGGATGCAGATAATCTACATCTTCTCGCCCATGCTTCCTATCAATATAATGGTTGGTAAGATTTTTACCTTTAATAAATGACTCTGTACAACCGGGACGAATAATAGCAATTAAGTCAGATAGTTCATCAATGCTACGAGGTTGTACCTTCTCTGCATTAGACCCTTGGATTTCCAACTGGAACACACCTTTAGTATTACCCTCACAAATCAAGTCCCAAGTAGCAGAGCAGTCCTTTGGCAACTTCTCTACATCAGGGTCAAAGATAATACGACCATTACTATCAGTTTCAAATGTACATCCACAGGGAAAGGTCTTCATTTATCAACTCCATAATCATCACTAACTACATAGAACTCTTCCATTGTACACATCTCTTCATCAGGACTACCATTTCTCAATCCTGCTGCTAATACTTGTAAAGTTGGAGCACCAGTATCACCATCATAAACAGTTCCACACTCTGCAACTATTTCAACTTCGGTCCCTTTGTCAAACCAAGTTCCATTAGAAATAAACTTCATTACGCAAAACTTCCTTTAAACTTATCAACACTAACTTGACGACGAGCAAACTTCAAAAATCTAACCAAGATTTTAGCAGTATCAACAACATCAGAAATAGCACTATGAGCTTGACCATGAGATACTAGTCCAAAGAACTCTTTCAATGTATCCATCTTATAGTTTTCTGGTTCTGGCATATTCTCAAACCAGTAAGTAATATAATGAAGCAAGTCCATGTTACCCATCTTGGCGAATGGATAGTCCAACTTATGCCTATCACACATATTACGAATAATGATGTCATCAAATCCATCTACATTATAACCACTATATGCTGGTTCTGTAAAGTAGATTCTGCGGACTGGATCTTTTTCAATATGATACTTCTGCAAATAAGAACAGAAGTTTTTCATAGCAACCTTTTGTGATTTGCCTTTCTTCCAAGTACTTACAATGTCTTCAGAAGAACAACCTCTTGTAGAGGCGTGCCAATCAATAGTTTTTTGAACACCTGTTGTAAAGTAATCATCCTTATCAATACCGGGAGGTTTGACTGTAACCTCAAAGGTATCATCCATTTTGATTTCTAAAGTTCTAGGATTAACTGGAACCGCCGCAATCTCTACTGGATTAGCAGTAGTAGGATCAGGTCCATCAGTTTCCAAATCATAAACAATAATCCAACGATGATTCATTATTCAACTCCTAATAAAATATCTGCTACAGACATAACTTTATCCAACATTGTAATACCCAATACATCAATTTTCAATAGCCCAACTTCTTCACAACTTGGACCTTCAAATCCAGCAATGTAACCCTTATCGTTTGCATCAGTAGACCTAACCATAGGACAAGTCTCTGAAATCTTGTATGGAGAAACAACAACACCAGCGGCATGTTTAGATTGAATAATCTTTGTTCCTTCTAAACGAATCGCTTGTTTAAAAATCTCTGCCTTATCACCAACAAGTTCTCCATTCTCATCAATCTGAACCCAATCTTTAAATCTATTAGGATTGTTTTCAATGCACCATCTAATGATAGAAGAAGTTCCAAGTTCCTCTTTCATTTCTTGTAGTTCATCAGCAATCTTCGCTTCGTCTAAAATGTATTTAGTCATAGCGTTTTGTTCTGTAAATGAGATACCACCTACGGCGTGCATAACTCGCTTCAATGCAGAACGACCTTTTAGAGTTGTATAGGTAACGATTTGAGCAACATTATCTTCACCATACTTATCCCTAATATATTCAATAACTTTAGGTCTTGCTTCTTTTGGAACATCAATATCAATATCCGGCCAGCTAATTTTACCCGGAGAGTTACGACCTGCGTTATAAAATCTTTCAAAAAGTAGGTCTGCTGGGATAGGATCAATCTGTGTAATATCAATTAGATAAGAAACCATACAACCAGCAGCACTACCACGACCGGGACCAGTAATGTATCCATTCTTATGACAGAACTTAATGATGTCACGAACGATTAGGAAGTAACTACTCAAACCGCAAGATGTAAAAACTTCCAACTCATGATTAACTCTTTCGCCATAAATCTGGAACTGCTCTGGATCATTATCCATACTAATGTGAGCCATCTTCTTTTTCCAACCATCACGACATAATTTACGAAGATAATCTTCATCACTCATACCACCGGGACATGGAAACTGTGGAGGATTAGGAGCAGATAGAATACTATAGTTATCACACATTTCTGCAATCTTATTAGTATTTTCAATCTCTTCTACTGTATGCCAACTTTTCATTTCTTCAAAAGATGGAATATGGAAGTTATCTGATTCAAAGAAGCATTGTAATCCAACACTATTACCTTGCTTGATATCCATTTGGATTTGACCTAGAGTTTTCTTCAATGAAGTACATAAAAGAACTCTTTGATCAATAGCATCTTCTCTACGGGCATAATGTGCATCTGGAGTAGCAACACAAGGAATACCAGTAACTTTAGATACTTGACGTAAGCAGTTAGCAATAGTTTTAGCAAGTGGATTTCTTTGACTATCAATCATTTGGATTTCAATGAAGAAGTTACCTTTTCCATAAAGTTGTTCTAGATAAGTAGCCCATTCGCACCCTTTTTTTAGCCAATCATGGTGTAATCTTTCTTCGGTTTCATCCATCATTTTATATTGAAGAATAGAACCAAGATGACCACTAAATGTGACAAGATTCTGACCACTAATAGTAAACCCAACATCTTGCATAGAAACGCGAGGCTTATGATAGAATCTGTCTGGATGGTTTGAAAGAGCAACTAATCTCAAAATCTCTTTCCAACCCTCTAGATTTTTAGCAAGAATAACTTGATGTAATAGTTTCTTATTATCAGGATTCTTATCAGTTGATTCACCAAAGCAGAAATAAAACTCACAACCCAAGATAGGTTTAAGTCCATTATCTTTCATTGTTTTTACAAAATCAACAGCACCACTAACTGTGCCATGATCAGTCAAGGCACAAGCAGTAGAACCAATCTCTTTGATACGAGATGCGATTTGTGAAGTCTTGGAAAGTCCATCGAGCAAACTATATTCAGAATGGACATGCAATGGCGTATAACTCATTCGATACTCCCCGGAGCTTTGTAAGAGGCAAAGTTAAATTCTGGTGCATTGTAGTTTTGAACAACCCACTCAACACCTTTTTTCTTAATCATATATTTAATCTGTTCACACTTTGTCATATCTCTATTATACCTTACGTTTTTGATAGGTTCAATATGTGTTCCCTCAAAACTTGTCATTCCAGCGTGACACAACTTCCTACACTTCCAAGCTTGTGATGGATCAGTTTCTTTAATAAGTGTCGGCTGTTGAGTTGCCTTAATGAACTCAAACTTCTTTTGTATCATCTCTTTTGTCTTTGGCAAGTCTTTATCTTGAAAATGGACAGTAAAAGGACCACCATCATTGATAAAATAAATAGTAATAAGAAAAGTTTTTGCTTCTGGGAATCTATGTGACATAGCAAGATGATACATACGAAGCTGGGCATCACGCCAGAGTTTCTTCTGATCTTTAGTTTCTCCTGTGGCCCAATCTAAACGCTTTCCAGTCTTCCAGTCAATAATCTCATAGACACCATCTCCAAGGTCTGTAACGAGGTCTACGGTGCCTTTCATGGACAAATAACCGTCTAGTTTAGTTCCATCTGGAAGTTCATGTTCATACTTTGCCCAGTCTTCTTTTATTTCAAAATCAAAATGTGGTTCAGCAGCAACTACATTCATATTCCTTGGATCGAACATACCATTCTTAATGGTTAATGCTCTCCATGTCCAGTTTTTACAATCTTTTAAATCTGCACCAGTCCATTTATGATGACTAAATGCTTTCGTATAATAGTTATAAACTTTATCTACAAGTTCTTCTAAATACTCTTCCCTATAATCGGCAGTTTTAGTTTCACCCACTACATCATCAATAAAAGTCTTTTTACCATCTTGTGCTGCTTTTTTAGCAAGTGCTGCTATTTCTAGTACTTTATGAACAATAGTCCCCTTATCTGCCTTCTTATTACTTGGGCCTCTCCATCCAAGAAAGTATTCTACCAAATATTGTTGCGGACAGAATCTATGGCAGTTAAAAGAACTACTTCTAAAATAAACAATTGGGATACCCATTAAGCCACCTTTGTTCTAAAGGGATGAATTCTATTCTCTGTTATAATCTTATACAACGCTTTAGTTGTAGTTTCAATATCTCCTTCTGGTAATAAATAATCACATAGAGATAAATCTACTTGCTCACTACTATGTGTATCTTGACCATTTACAATATCTCTTGGTAGTCCAAATACAATACCGCCTTCGTCTTGAACACCTTTAATCTCATTAGGGAATCTTACATCAGAAATAAGTGCCAGTTCTGGATTATCTTTTCTAATCCTACGAATACAAGCATCGAACCAAATGTTCTCATACATCTTTCTACAGATGTCAGAACCAAAGTATTGTAGAACTTCTCTACCAGTCATTGGTCCGGGTTCATGGTATGTAACGCCAAATGCTTCACACCCAGCATCCAAATAACCATGAGAGAAAATATTTGTTGTAGTGATTCCCGGCATATTCTCCCACTGTAAATGAGTAGGAGAATTCTTTTCTTCATTAGTCCCATAAACTTGATGACGATCAAGCCCTAATACATCAACTGCAAACTCTTTCAATACATCTGCAAAAGCATAAATCTTACAAGGGCCAAAGCTTTCTAGAAGCTGAGAAATATCAACATATTCTTCTGTAAGAGGTATCCAATCAGCACCAGACACAGTTTCACCAAAAAGATCTGAAACTAATATATGACCTTCTTCACTCAGACTTGCATTTTTACATACTCCATACTCATGGAATTTAAGCATCTGTAAAAAGTTACAGCATGTATTTTTACCGCTTTGTTTTTTACCAGCAAATCCTATAATCTTTGTCATTTATAATAATCCTTTGCTTCTAAAACATGTGGCAAAATTAAACTGCGAATGTCATTCAAGTTCATTTCGCCAATATCATTTGTATTGATAACTGGTTTATAAATCCTGTATTGATTTGAACATGTATCAATGATTTTAGCGGCAGCATTCTCTCCTGCTTCATCATTATCCATAAGAATAATCAACGACATAGCACCAAGTCCATCTAATAAATCCTTTTGAGATTGATTAAGTGCTGTTCCAAATATCGCAACCGCATTATGAATACCTGCCTCTTCTAATCTCCAAACATTTCCCGGTGATTCTACAATAACAGCAACACCAGATTTTGAGATATGCTCTTTTGCATACCAATAATTATACAACCACTTTTCCTTCTGGAAACCTTTTGAGTGTCGCCACTTAGGAAAAAACTTACACCTTTCTTCTGGATCATGATAAAATTTACATTTTTTACATTGTCCAAAAATACTTCTACCACTAAAGCCTACGATATAATCCATGTTATGAGAATAAATAGGGACAATACAGCGATTATACATCTGCTTGCCCCTAGTTGAACAGAAACCAACATCGTACTTATCTAGTATCTCCGCAGAATATCCTCTATCTAAATAGTATTGTGCAGGGATTTCTGTCTTAGACCTATAAAAGTCTCTAGTGATGATAGTTTCTGGCTTATCCTCTTCTTCTCCAAACATAGTCCAAACCATAGTGTTGAACTGTTTCATCTCTAATACAGCATTACTTTTCTGTTTGATATCACCAAACTTTTGTCCAGTAATCTCAAGTAGAAAATCAACTGTTTCTTTAAATGTTGCTTCTCTATCGCCAGACTTCTCCCATTCATATCTGGCTCTAGATAGACACCCCTTAATAAAACCAATCATAGTTTTACCAAAATGGTCTTCGCAACTGTGAGTTCTGCATTTCCAGTGGACTACATGATCTCCAGCAGGATAAAAGTTACAAGCAACTGGATTATCACCACCATGAACTGGACAACATGATTTTATAAGTTGATCATTTCTATACTTGATATCAATATGAAAGAACTCATAGATGTTATCAATAAACTCTACGGCATCCCAACATAGTTGCTCAAGTTTTGCTTGATCATTGTAATCATCAGAATGGGACATCTTCTTTGTCACCTTGGAATTCTTCGTCATCATCGACATAGTTACCACCATCCTCTAATTCTTTAGCGGTAAGACCCTCTGTTAAATGAGCAAACTGCCCCTTCATCTTTACGTTAATATAATCTTTATCTTCTAGACCCTGACCATGACGGGCGATAATAGGAACCAACTTTCGATTCCCATGCTCTTCACCATCTTGTGCGATCTCTTCATCAGACTTAACCTTATAGATAGTAAAGTTAGAGCAAAGCCAAATGATTCTATCTGATCCAGAAGCTGCATCCGTACTCTCTTTTGTAATACCATCACGATTCAACTGTATAAATGATAATATAGGAACACCATATTTCAAGGCAAAATTATGAAGTGCCGTCATCATAAAACCAAGAGCCTGAAACTCCGCAACATCTTTAATATCTGCACTGTTCATTAACTTCAAGTAGTCATAAATAATAACACATTGTTTAGCAGTCCCGTCAGGATTAAGTCCTACATGTCTAGCCAACCATCTTCTCATGATTGCTAACTGATCCTCAAATGGCTTACCGCCAATATTAATATGATAATAAGGGACACCTTTTACTGCTTGTGTTTTATTATAAACTCTATTTTTGCATACTGCATCACTATCGAACTGGCCCGATTCAATAGCATTAATAGCAACTTGTGATTCAGAAGCGATAGCACGATTACGAAAATCATTAAACATCATTTCTGTATCAAGGTCTAATACAGGAACACCTTGTTTGGCAATATTCATCCCCATATTCTGGGCCAAGAGTGTTTTTCCAGTCTTTGGCCTCGCACCAATGACATTAACAGTGCCACGGCGAAGACCACCACCGATAGCAAAATCATAACGTGGAAATCCGGTAGGAACACCAACTTGTTCAACTTTATTTTCTGCCAGTTCATTTAAGTACTCATCAATATCTTCAAATAGTTGTTTAGGATTTTCATCACCACCATTTATCAATGACATAAAATCAAAAATAGATTCTTCAGCTATACCCAAGATGTGAGATAGTGGTTCATGACCTTTTAGATGTAAATACTTTTCTCTAGTAATCTCTAGTTGGTCATAAATCTTTTTAGAGATATTTAGTTTACCAACAATCTGTGCAAAACTTCTTAAGTTTGTTTTATCTACAGGAAACTTAATGATACTTGCTAAATGTTGCTGCTCTGATTTACTAGATAGAAATTCAGAAACACCAATAGCTTTTGCAGCGGATAAGATAGATGCTAGATCTACCGTAGTCTTTTCTTCTACTGTAAAAATATGTTGCAGGCATGAATAGATAATCTGATTGGAATCTAATGAGAAACTATTAGGCTCAACTAGATCTGCTACATCATAATATGCATCAATACCATACCTACAAACACCAGCAAGTATTGCTCTTTCTGCTGCTACATCTTGAAATGGCATACTAATCTCCAAAAAGGTAAAAGGGGGCGTAGATGTGCGTTTAAATCCACAAAAGGATGAGCAGTTAAATCTAGCCCCATATGTGTATAAGATACTCCTCTAAACCCACAAGAGGGTGCGATTTTAAATCTTATACATTAACAATATCCACAGTAGAGTGCTCTTGTAAACCCACAAGAGGGTGCGATGCTAAACTCTACTGATACATAAGTATACTATCTGTCTCCTCATATTGCAACTCATTTGTTCTCAGTTTTCCATAAATCATGTCTCTGTATGCCTGATAAATTATAAGACAATGATCTCTGAACTCTTTTTTCTTCGCTTGGAAGAAATCGCTTTCTTCTTGAGTAAACTCTCCGGGTTGTACATTTTTCAACTCGTCAGGCTTATCATGCTTAGGCACTTTTCTAGTAAAATCTAAGCCTACTGCCTTACCTTCTTTTCTCAACCAAGGCTTAAAAACCCAATGCCAAAGGTTACTTCTTGCTACCCCACCTTTATGATGGTTTGGACCAAACACGAACACATGTTTTCTGGAGAAGTTCCATGTAGGCACACCCTCAGTAAGTTCATTTTGTGTCACCTTTCCAGACTCTGGGCACAGCATTGGAGCTACCAATGTACATAGTAATCTGAAATGTATTTGACCGTCATTCCAAGGAAGAGCATTAATGTCAACGGTTTTCTTTAAAACTCCATATTTTGTTAAAGTCTCTAGCTGACTGTAACCCCTTAGACTAACCCGATCTTTTATTATTGCCCTATCAGTTTTCCCACTTGACTCTAAAAATGCAATAATCTTTAGATAAGTTTCTGACGGTTGCTTTTTTGCATATTTCGATCTTAACGTATCCAAATAGTTTTCTTCTAGCTCATAGGACGTTATTTCTTTAGTTTTTCTATCAGCTTCAGTCATATCTAGATAGCTTACTGTAGATTCTGGTAGTCTATCAAGCAGGGCATCAATGTTTTCTCTAACTAAAGTACTAATAAAATCATCTGTATACGGAGGATCTACCCCTCGACAATAGTTTAGTCTTGCATTACATAGTTTTCTCAATGCCCAACCAACCACATATTCTTGGCTAGGTTCAAAAGACTCTGATGGATTTTGCAATCCCTTAAATCTTTTAGGATGATCCTTGAGCCACAAGTAAATAGCTTTAGGATCGTTTTCATCGCTTTTGCTTAATCCTGTATATGCTAAAATACTGGGGGTCATTTTTTCAGGCCAAATCTTGAATATAATATTCTTTTCTTTACATAAGGCTTGAAATCTGAATAGCTCTTGTTCTGTTAGCGGTTGTGACCTAGAAAGCGATTTTCTTGGTGTGTTAAAGCTAGCCTTTTCTCCAATAAAAATAGATCCGGGTTCCAATCTACCAATTAAATCTTCAACAGTAGTGAACTTAAATGATTCTGTAGTATCTGTTTTAGAATCATATAGCCACAGCTTGCCCATACCAACATCACCAACATACACTCTACTTGTTAAAAACCTTTGCTCTAAATCCATCAATACTATCCTAAATAAAAAAAGTAAGAAAGAAGGGGGATGAGAGGTTAAACCCACAAGAGGGTGCTCATCTAAACCCCCACTTCTAAGTTTTGGGATGCCAGTGTAAACCCACAAAAGGGTGCTGATTTAAATCCCACTATATGAAGGGAAGAATATATATGGCTTTAAACCCACACAAGGGTGCCCGGCTAAATATATTCTATCCCGGCGAACACGAACATTTATTACACTTATAACGAAAACCATCTTCGTCTTTGTGAACAAGTGCTGGGGAGACTTTCTCTGTCTTGCCACAACTCCTGCACCTAACCTCAATCCTACCAGAGGGTCTACGCTTTGTCAACCTATCTCTTTGAAGATGTACGTTATTTTTTTTATCGGACTTAGATGCCTGTGCAAGCTCTTTTTGTTCAGCAGCACTAAGACCTAACTCATTAACATCAAAACCATTACCAGTAATCTTTTTTTCTGTTTGTTTCCTACGACGATATTTTTGTTTCTTTTCTGATTTATGCTCATGTTTAGAAGTCATTTTGTCTAGCTTTTCTTCAATGATTTCTTCTACTAAACCGCTTAACATGTTTTTTAATTCATTTAAATCTGATTTATCCATTGTTAGCCACCTTTGCTCTTTGAAGGTTAATGAATAGATCACTCATATTCTTAGTTGAAGTTGCTAAGTATGTTAATCTATCAATACGTTGTTGACAATATTTTTGTATCTCATGAAGTTTTCTACTGGCATCATTATCCAAAGTTGCCTGCATATCTTGATTGCCCCAAGCACCAGTGTATTGTGCTGATTTCTTACAGATAATCTCCTTAATAGTTGATTTTGCCCAGTTTAATCTAGCGGTTTCTCTATTAATTGATCTTTGCAGATGAAAGGATAAACTACCCAGAATGTATGCTGCTTCAGCACAACCCTCAATATCCATCTTCTCAATCTGATCCCTAGACATATTCATATATGCATAAGCAGTGTTAGAGTTAGGGAACTCACTTTGATAAGTACCAAGACCAATACTACCTTCATATTCATCAAGAATAGTATCAATCCTATCCATCTTATCTATTAACGCATGTTTATTTTGTTGATCCATTCTTGTGGTTTCTCATCATAACGGAGTTCGATATAAGTAAGATTATTCAACTCACACCATTCTTTTAAATCGGCATCTCGCTTCTTCTGCTTGATAAAATCTTGTGCAGAAGCATGAAACATTGGAGTAAATTTATAGTGTTGTTGACCATGTACTTCAACTACTATTCTAAACTGGCTAATGAAGAAGTCAAGCGAAATATTTTTGCCTCTTCGTAAAGTTACTGGAACTTCTTCTAATACTTGAGCAGTTGGAAATAGTTGTTTAAGAATACCTCTTGCAGTCAAATGATAAGTAGATCTTGGTCTAGTTTCATCTGCCTTAACAACACGCCCTTTTAGATTAAGCTTATACTCATTGAAATCTAAATCTTTTACTTTCATCTTTCCATACCTACAGTGTCAAAGATCTCTTTTTCTAACTCAATACAGCGGACTGGATTCTCTTCAAGATATTGTGCAAAGTTAGGCATACCTTGAAACTTTTCTGTATCAGATAAAGTAATCCAAGCACCCTTCTTTTGAGCAATACCAAAATCACAAGCTAGTTCTGCGATTTCAAACTCTCTCCAAACCCCTCTGCCATACTTAATTATACTCTGAACTTTTTGACCGGGAGGACCGATTGCTGAAGTTACAACTTTCCAATGGATTTTTTGACCAATCTGTGTATCGCCTTGCATAACTGCTTCAGAATGGCTTGCTTCAAGCTTTACATCTACTTGATATTTTAAAGATGTTCCACTCTTTTCAGTTTTAGTTTTTCTACTTCCAAAAGATGATACATTCGCCATCATATGAGTAATACCAACAACAGTTACATTATTGATTGGTAGAACATTACCAATACGACGACACCACTTTGCTTGTGTCTTCTGAATACTCATAACCTGAATATCCTTAAGCTCACCAGCAAGTTCTGCTTCAGCAGCAAGAGCAGAGAATGAATCTACAACTGCAACTGATTTAGGATGACCATGAACTACCTTATCAAAGATAGCAAGGTAATCTTCTCCAGAAAGAATATTTCCTTCAGAACTACCAACCATCTGGAACTGATCTGGTCCAAGTTGTAGTTCTCTAATTCCTTCTAAATCTCTTTTCTTCAATCGACCTTCAATGTTACCATAATAGACAAACCTTTCCTGTGCCTGTGCATTAGCACAAAAAGATAATGCCGTAACGGTCTTACCAATCTTTTCAGGTCCAGTCATAATAAATAACGAACCTTCAGGAACACCACCACCAAGAGCAAGATCAATCTTTGGTGACACAGAAATAATCTGTTTTGGTTGTTCTGTAATAAATGCAGCATCATGCAATGCATCGCCAAACTGTTTTACTAAATCTTTATATAACGGATTCTCTGCCACTGTCATACAATCTCCTAATCAAATTTGTCATATAAGCTCTTCTTCTTAACTCTATCAGTACTCCAAGTAGGGTTCTCATTATACTTAACTGGAGTATCATCTGTATCAGGTTTAACAACTTTAGGAATCTGATACTGGTCCAACTTGTCTTTAACCCATTTAGCAGTTAAAGAATAGATGTTCCTATTGCTTCTTATAAACTGTAATACTTTTTCATCACCGTATTGGTCGATCAATCTATATGCAGTATATACTTGGCGTTTGAGATAAGGTTGCCACTTTTGATAGGATTCTTTATCTTTATGCTTTTCGATCCAGAACCTTCGCGGCAATTCCTTATTCTCATCTGCCTGTGCTTTTCTTTCACACATCAACTCAGCTATCCATTGTCCCAGCGTAACTTTTTTACCGGGATTATGCCTAGACTGATATTTGCTTTCATATTTTTTTGTCATCGGATTTTATGTGTATATCCTTGATTTTTAGCTGTATGAACACCTCTACCCTGACGTTTCGCATCAGATTTTTCTGATGCTACAGATGTCATAGCTACAATACCCTTATTACCTTTTGCCGTTTTATTGATAGTATGTTGAGTAGGATGTTGAACTGGAACCTCTTGCATTTCAACTGGTTTCTCTTCTGGTTTATTGTCTTCAATGAAACCTTCTACTAATTCTACTTCACGATCAAGATACTTAGCGATATCTTCTGCTGTATTATCTTCAAGTAACATGCCTTGGATAATAAATTTTTCTTGCTTACTAAGTCCTTTTGTATTTCCAAATTTTGCCATTAGATAATCTCCCTTTCCGCATTCTTCAAGAATACTTCATTCTTAGTCTTTAAAAAAGTAACATACTGATCAAAGTTTGCCTTTGTAGTGTTAATAAACTTCCAAGTTGGCCTTCCCACCCTTTGCTTAGTTTCCATTCCTTCGCTAAATGGACCATATGGATTGAACAGTTTTCCATTTTCTCCCAGCTTAACCAAGAAACGACTATTGTGCTTAATAGCATGGACATATGGATTACTCTTAGCTTGTTCTACTGGCTGGAAATTAATTTGATATCTCCCATCCTGATCTACAAAGTCATGTCTTCCTTTGATTGTATACAAGATAGTATTGTGATTAGAAGTATCTTGTACGTCATCAGTATAGAACCCTTCTCTATCTTTGTCTTGCCTGATTACATGTTCACTCATTTTGCCCTACCTTTCTTCTTCCAATCTGCTTTTGTATAGTTATCTGTCATATCACTGGCAGAATTAATCCTTGTCATACCTTTAGGTAACTCTTTCATACCTTCTTTACGCTTGGTCTTATGCTCTTCCCGCATTTTTGCAGTAAGCTCTTTACCGTATTTCTTTTCGTTTGCTTCGGCAAGCTGCATCATAGTCTTGATTTCTTTTACAGAACAATAAGTATTATCGTCTTCATAAGACCTTACAACTTTTTTACTATTACATTCTGGACACTTATATTTGGCAAGCGATTGATCATATTCAGAAATGGATGAAACCATCTCAGAATATTCTCCACACTTCTCACATAGAAATGTATATCTAGGCATCTTCGTCTCCTATATAATCCTTGGGATTCAAACATTTAGAACAATATACTTTCATTGCCCTAGTAGTAAGAGAATATTTAGATAACTTTAGATGCATGGTATCTTCTTCAGAAGTTTTAGTTGATGCTTCTACATTTGGTATGATGACCGTAACCTTATCTTTATGGTCTATTTTCCTACGACAGTTATCACAAACGTCTTTTCTCTTCATTAATTATACCTTAGAAACTCTTCCCATTCTGGAAGTTTTTTAAAACCCCAGAAGTTGTAAGCGTTTGGTTCATATGGTTTGTTTATGAGTGGCATACCCGCTTGTGAGGGGGTTCTGCCACCCTTTTTAATATTGCACGATTTACAAGCGATTACCACATTTTCCCAGATGTGACAATCAGCTTTTCTATTATACATTCTTTTAGGAACAACGTGGTCGATAGTTGAGATACTATCAGATAGTTTTTCGTAACAATATTGACATCTACCCTTATCCCTTACCATAAGATTATGTTTAGTTAGAGGTATAGTTCTACTAATATTTATATACCTATTAGTCATACCAACTGCTGGGATTTGAACAGTTAAACCACCAGCAGATGTTACATAATCATCATAGTATTTTAGTACTGTAATACCTTCTTCTGGTATCTCTTTTCCTAGAATGTCAAGACAAATCGCTCTTTTCCAACTAATAACCCTTAATGGAATCCCGTCTGTGTTCAAGACCAGTGCGGGCTGGTGATTCATATTAAACTCCCAAGAATCGTGCCACTAATGTTGTGACTAAACCGACAGTAACAAGGCCACTATAAATAGCCCACCAAAGATTAGATGTTGGAACTTCTTTATCTGGGGGAATCTGTCTTTCGATATCATCTATGTTTTTTCTAACTCTATACAATGCCTTTTCAACATCTTTGTCAGTCAATAATAGATGGATCTTTTCTTTACCTAAAAATACTCTAACGTGATGATAGGTTTCATCAGCGTTAAAATGTGCATTGCAATTTTCAATAGTAGTCATTCTACCAACATCTGGGACTTCTTTCATAAACATACTTCACCTCATAGGCTCAAATCATCAAAATCTAAATCATCTAAATCGTTTTTAGATGCACCAATTTTATAGGATGTGATTTCACTTTCTTGGGGGGCAACTTGAACTGCTTCACTATTCATAAATGCATCTGACCAACCCTTAATAGGATTTTTCTTTGCATTATAAATCTTTGGAAACCCAAGTGTATCAAGACGCGAATCAACTAACCACTCAATATAACCGTGTAGAGTAGTCTCATTCAAACCAATCAATGATCCATCCTTAAATAGGTATGATGCCCAGTCCTTTTCTTCATTTGCTGCTCGTTCAAACATAGCGATTGCATCATCGTGGCATCTCTTCACTACTTCTTGAAATCCTTCAGATTTCTCATCACGAAGAATGTTCAAAATAGTTTGAGTGTTGTATAGATGAACCGCTTCGTCCCTCTTGATTAGGCGAATAATATCTGCATTACCAATCATCTTTTTATTCTTTGCGAAAGAAAAAGAACAAATAAATGAAACATAAAAGCGAACCGCTTCTAAAATGTTAATACTAATAAGGGTCATATAAAGCTGTTCTTTAACGTCCTTATAAGTTCCATATCCTAACTTATTATAATCCTCAATAGCACTCTCTGCCCTCTTCAGGATTTCCTTATCTTCTAATGTAGAATCAAATACAGCACTAGGATCTGCATAAACATTCTTAATAATGTAACTGTATGATGTGCTATGGATCTGCTCAAAGAATCCCCATACATTCAAGCACGCTTCCAGTTCGGGATTGCTAACGTATTCAAGTAGCGTAGGAACACCACGACAAATAACACTATCAAGCATCGTCTGATACTTTAAGTTAGAAGTAAAAATAAACTTCTCATTATCTGTAAGTGTTTGGAAATCTGCTCTATCTTTTTTAAGTTCAATCTCTTCGGGTCGCCAGAAGAACTCTATTTGTTTATTATAAAGTTCCCAGAAGATAGGATATTTAAATCTATCATATCTTTGCAAACCTAAAGGCTCACCTAAAAATAAAGGTTGAGTTGTAGTATCTACGTTTTTCTTATTTAATACAGTCATCATATCGAACAACCTCCACCTTCGCAACCACTAGTTGCATCTACATCACCATCTGGACTATTAGCGTAATACAAAGTTTTCACTCCTACCTTGTATGCATAAACTAAATCTTTAATAATAACACTCAATGGAATACTACCACCTTCATGATGAGAATAGTTGTAATAACTATTAGTCGAAATAGACATATCAATCCACTTCTGTAAAGTTGCAATCATATCCATCAAAGGTTTATTGTTCTGGAAATCAAACGCCAGATCATAGTATTTTCTATTTTTATGGAATGAAGGGACTAACTGCTTCAACATTCCATTCTTTGCCTTTTTATATGTCAATAATCTTCTAACTGGCTCAACTCCATTAGTACTGTTCTGAATAACACTTGAGGATTCACAAGGCATTATAGCACTAACTGTAGAGTTTTTCAACCCATGCTCCTTGATTCTTTTCTTTAAACCCTTCCAGTCCATAGAGGGTTTTCTTTTTACAATCTTTTTTGCATTATCATTTGCCCAATCATAAGGACATAATCCTTTTGCATATTTTGTTTCATCAAACTTTGGACAAGCACCACTCTCTTCTGCCATCTTACAAGAAGCGTCAAGTAAATAATACTGTATCTTCTCCATCCATTCATCTACAACTTCTAAACTTTCTGGAGAATAGTAAGATAGTTTATTTTTTGCCAAAAATCCTGCAAGATTAGTAATACCAACACCCAATGAACGACGATTAAGCGTAAAGGTTTCTCCTGCCTTTATAGGATAATCCTGATAATCAATAAGTGCATTTAACAATCTAATCGTAATCTCACAAGCCTTTTGTAGCTCTTCATCATTATTGATTTCAATCAAGTTAATAGCAGACAAGATACAAATGCCAATCTCTGCTTCTGGATCATCAATGTGATTCAACGGTTTAGTTGGATGAGTAATCTCTACACAAAGATTTGTCATCTTAACATCTACATCCCAACTACCATTCTGATTACAATGATCTACATTCATTGCATAGATACGACCAGTTTCTAATCGTTCTCTTGCAAAGAGTTCTGCGAGTTTTCTTGCCTTGATTTTCTTACTAAACTGTAGATTGCTACGAGACTCGTATTGTAAATATAAATCATCAAATTCTTTATGACCGAAAGCATCATACAAACCTTCACATTCTGCTGGAGACAGCAAAGTAATCTCTTCATCCTTAATAAGTCGTTCATAAAATACCTTGGAAAACTGAATACAATAATCAAGTTTCCTAACTCTA
>Ga0255751_10001227_pt1 | contig 24482 bp, 38 predicted proteins | sample 071ome_20_FD_179951 | JGI IMG/M metagenome (GOLD analysis project Ga0255751, IMG submission 179951) | Coastal salt marsh microbial communities from the Groves Creek Marsh, Skidaway Island, Georgia - 071412BT metaG (version 2) | ecosystem: Environmental > Aquatic > Marine > Intertidal zone >... | reverse complement strand
AATAGCAATGTCATTGATGGGAGCGAAGCAAGGAGGTGCGCTTTCGTTTTGGATAGATAGCGTAGTGCGGTCGGTATCTCCCCACCAACTACTACAATAGATATCTCCCCAACTGATTAGATTACTCATCTTTTGCTTCTTCCTTTAGAAATAACTTTAGTTTACGGATATTTTGCATCTTGGGCTTGTAGGTGCGTTTAGAGTACCCAGCCTGATCTTTGCACATCCCTATCGGGGTAGATGTCTTCGTTAACATTCGTATTGTATTCGGGGTAGTTGCTTTGGTGAAAGCTCATATAGTCCACAAAGCGTTGAACATAGTATTCAGCCGTCTTCCTGGACTTCTCAACAAGGTAATCCACCTCTCCTTTTTCTACACTCGTAGAGTTTTCACTGTTATGCTTGAACACTCCTCCGTTGGCAATCGTGTACGCTGCAAAGGGCAAGTATTCCATCATAGCGAAATGGATCAACATCGGTTGAACATAGTCGTTGACCAATGACAAGTAATCACCCGAAAGCGTTCCCGCAAGGATATCCGCAGAAATCTTGTCATATAACTTCGTACCCAAGTAGTTTTGGATATGGATTTGTTGAGCAATTTTGATGAACTGAATGAATTTATCAGTATCCACATTCCCGCCTAATGCGGTGTTGCGTACAATATCCTCTCGCTTAATAAATAGAGCCGTTGCCATTAGTTACGGGGTTTTAAGAATCCTTCATTGGGCATATCTACGGGGCGAGTTGCTACCTTCTTGTCGTTGACCTCCAATTCAGCACCCTCTTTCTTGGCTTTGTTTACGCTGATCTCGGCATTTGGGTTCTTGGCATCTACGCCTACTGCGCCCTCTTTAGCCATAAAGACCTTGCGCATCCAAAAATGATGGCATCGTGCGCCTCCCTTATACAACCAAATGTCGTAGGTGTCTGCACCCTCTGGGCCAAAACCCGCATTCACGGCTTTATTGCCCATCTCAAGGATGTCCTCCTTGCGGTAGACCTTCTTTGCGCTGATCATCTTCTTGCAGAACTCTCTTGAGTTGCTTCCCGCTTTTTCGGGGGCGTAGCCATAACGCACCTTATAGGGTCTGCCTTCGGGCGTAACGCCATCTTGCTTACTCTTGGCGTTGGGGAATGCCGTTCCCGTAGAAGCGAAGGCAAAAAACTTCTCCATCTGCGCTTCCGCTTCGTAGTCTACGGGGGCTTCCTCTACCAATTCCCATTCATCCTCGTTGATGACCTCACCAAATGCCTCTAACTCATCAAAGATTTGGTCAAGATGCTTGTCATCGGGTTCTTGGCTTGATAGTTTGACTCCCGTTTCTTCTTCCATTGTTTCCTGATCTACAACAACACCCTCCTGGAACTCCAAAGGCTGAAGGGTCTTGAAGTAAAGGTTCAATGAAATATCGTTGTAGGCAAGAATTTTGTCAACACCATCCAAGATGGTTTCTTGCATAGGACGGATGACAGTATTGTCAAACAAGGTAGAGGCGGTCTTCAACTCCTCTGCGTTGTTACCCAAGCCACTTTGATCCTTGATGCCCAAAAGCATCGGAGAAGTGACTCGGTGAGCAACCATCAACTTACGCATTGATTCGTCCGCCAGGAATTGGTATTGGTCAGAGGCATCGGAGAGTTGTACGGGCGTAATGTCCGCAGCCATCTCCTTATTGTCGTTGAAGGCAAGGATGAACTTACCCGCATTGCTCGTTCCGCTAAACTTGTCGCTGATCTTGCTCTCAATCATATAACGCTCTTCTTCCGTTGGAACTCCGTTATTGAAGTTGATCAACATTGAAGGACTCATTCCGTTCTTGATGTTGTTGAGGTGGTAGTTTGCTACCTCTTCTTCCAACTCGGCATAGGGCAATCCTCCTTGATAGTCAACGGGTGAGTAGTAGTAGAATCCAGCACGATAGGGGCGGATGTACAAAATCTCAATGCCCTCGTTGCTAAATCCGAATGCGGGGATGCGAATAGGGGTTTCTTTTTTGTTTGCTACCGCATCCCAATCCTTTGCGTAGTAGTATGCCTCAATATCGCCTTCATCGTTACATTTCTCCGCTCGTAATGACTCAACGGGCATATGATATACTTCCGTGATTTGGTTGTGGTCTTTGGAGTAGATGACTTGGAAGGCTGCTTGACCCATCATCTTGAAATCAGCCGTGACCTTACGCATACAATCCTTTGAGAACAAGGACTTCATTTTAGCATATTGATCGGGCTTTTTAGATGAGTCGGTAGCATCCAAGCCTTTTCCGTAGATCAGTTCGGCAATGCCGTTAATAATGGCGTTGTTTGTTGCACTACCATTGTACCTATCAATGAGGTATTGGAAGTAGTCGTTGCTATCGCCATAGGAAACCCATTCCTTGCCTCGTTGCTCCTTGACAACGGGGGTGGTGTAGGATGATAGGTTTACAAATCGGATGTTGCTCATAATACGATAAATTCGTTGTTGTAGGAGGTTTCCTCCGTGTAGACACTTTGGTTGACTGTGTACTTGTCAAATTCCGTTTGTGAAGTTACGAAGACCCTATCCCGATAGATCAGATTAGAGCCTTTGAAAATCTTCAAACCATAGAATGTACCACTCGCAAGAGAGAACTCCGCAGAGAGGCTCATATAGCCGTTAGATTCGGTGATACTTGGGTTGATGGTAGCCGTAGTGTTGGTATTCTCGTTTGTAAGATACAAATTGATACCATCCAAGTCGTTTAAGGCTTGTTGCACACAAGCGGTTGATTCCAATGTTCCCCCATCAAGCAAGACACGCTCAAAGTACAAATCCAAGTCCTCCGATGAGAATACATAATCTCTCGGAATGATGGTAATGGTTTGTGAGGTAGATACGGGTTGTAAAATGTGCATCGTACCTAAATAACCAAAAAGCGAAAGTTTATTCCAAAAAGAAAGCCACCCGAAGGTGGCCTCTTGCTAATCGTTTAATTTGATTACAAACGATTTTGAAGTTTTTGGACTAATGAAATAGAGTTCTCATAATCGTCATACCAACGAGAAAACATTTTTTCAAAGCGTTCAAATTCGGAAGTGTCAATACCCAAGTCTTTTGAAACGGCAATAGCCTTTCTTGCTTTAGACAATCCTTGATTAGCAACTGTTTTAGCAGTAGCAAGACCTTTAATGACACTATCTAAACCATCTCCAGCTCTCATTGAAGCAGTTGCAGCAGAATTAGCCAAATCTTTAAGTTCGCTAATTGCGGACAACTGAACCTCCATTGGTTCTTCGGAGGACAACTCTACCTTTTGTACTTCGTTGTATTTGGCGAGTTTATTTAGGATTTGTTGTGGTTTCATTTTATCGCTTCATTTTTTTGTATGCCATCTCGGTCATTGAACGCTCATTTTCCAAGTCACGAACGCTAATTCCCGAAAATGCGGATTCTACGCCAAGTTCTTTTGCTTTATCACGGGCTTGTTTGGCACGAATAATCAATTTGTCTGACTCTTGAAGTGTTCGTACAACCTTGTCTTCTTCTGAAGCAAATTTTGCAAACAATTTAGAAATCATACTACGATGCTCCTTCAATTCACTCATCAACCGATTGTAGTTTGATTCAAGGTCTTGTAGTTCGCCCAACTCAACCTTCATCGGCTTTTGCTCCTTCGCAAGGATATTGAAAATCTTTTGTTGCTTGTTCATCTTGTGAAAGTGTTAGAAGGGGGCATAAGCCCCCCTCCGTTCAACACACTATTAAGGATTGATTTGCGTTGCGCTCACTTGAACTCCCGCAGTTGCCAAGTCGGCATCCAGGAAGTTAGCGGGTACTTGCTCTTGGGCAGTCAAAGTAAGGGTATAACCGCTCAAGTCACCCATTGCTGCTCCCGTCACAATCGTACCGCCCGTGACCTCTGCTCCGTGAAGCAATCCCATCACAAAGATATTGCTGTTGTAGTCCTCTACAAAGACGTGAGGACGGCCATAAGCCATCAATTTTAATTCTTTGTGCGTAGCCTTGTCCAACTTGGTGAAAGTCAAGTTCAAAGTCTGCTCAAAGAAAGTCGTTCCATTCTCACGAGATGAGGTGATTGTCTGCTCAAAAGAGGAGTTTCCCTTCACATCATACTGATAAGCCGTAGGAGTGCCACTGAAAGAATCAATAGCATCGGTGTTGGTGGCATCATAGCCAATAGTACCCAAGTCACCGTAGTTCGCAAAGTAAACGGCTTTGATACCGCCTACTACATCTTTACAAGGGACTGTACGTCCCGTACTCAAATCACAAGCCATTGTATTTAAAATAAAAAAGGAGAGCGAGGGTATGCCCCAAGCCCTCCTTTGGGTTAGTCAATTTCGGTTAATTAGGCGTAGTAAACGATATCTGCACCAACTCCGTGCTGGACACCAGCCGTGAATCGCATTACAACACGAATGTTGTCAGAGCCGTCCAAGTCAGCCATATCAAGAACCTTCACCTCGTTACGATCAGAAGCCAAGCCTGAACCGAAGAACAAGTTAGAAGATTGGGCAGCAACCATCTTGTTAGATGCCAAGCCATTTACCATAGCGACACGGATGCCGTCAAAGTACAAAGGCTGATCGCCATACCACATAGTGCCTTTGTTCTCAATACCAGCAGCACCCAAACCTGAAGCACCGAAGCCACCCAAAGCACGAACATAAGCCTTCGCAACATTTTGGGGAACATAGATGGTCAAGTCTTCCTTACCATACAAAGCAGCGGGGATAGCATCAACTACCTTACCCATCTCGGTGATAACATTCGCAGCGGTAACAGTCGTACCTACTACATCAACAACATCACCATCAGCAGCCAACAAAGCCTGGAAGCCATCAAACTCACCAGCGGTAGCGTTAACACCTTGCCAAATGTTGGTTTCAATCTTTTGAGCTACTTTACCTGCAACGTGAGCAATCAAGAAGTCAGAGAAATCAGCGGGAAGGTTGTCATAAACGGAGTAGCCCATTTGCGCACCCTGCCAAGTAGACAAGAAGTCCTTACGGCAAAGTTGCAAGTTTACTTGGAACTCCTCAACAGTCAATACACGCTCGGAGAGAGTCAAGGTAGAGGTAGGAGTGAAGTCGCAAGTAGCATCCTTAACGATATCGTCCGTACCAACCTTTTGAATCACTTGCTTGTAGTGAACATTGGGCATAATCTCAACAAGACCCTTGTCAAGAGTGTCTGCGCTCAAAAGAGCAGCAGCGATGTACTTACTGGCAAATTCACCTGCGTAAGTAGTCGTGATAGAAGTGGTCGTAGCCATTTTTTATTTTGATTTATTATTTGTTCAATTTTGAAAGAACTCGGTTCATAGCGGTTTGGGGTTTGCGTGTTGCAAACTTAACCTCCGCCTTTGGCGCAACTTCGGGGTTGTGCTTAATGGGTTTTGCAGCGGATTGAGCAGACAATTCCGTTTTGAGTTCGTTGTTTTCTGCTTCTACTGCGCTCATCTTCTCTTTAGCATAGCCCATCTCCTCACGAATAGCGGAGAGTTCGGCTTTTACTTCTTCAATGATGGGCATAACGATTGCCTTGATCTTTTCCTCCATAGGAGCTTCTTCGGCAAAATGTGTTTCAGTCGTGTGGGACTCAACAATCTTCTTGGGGTTGGCGGGTTCTTCGGCTTCCAACTCGGCAACGGGTTCAGCAGCCACTTCGGCTACTTCTTCCTCTACCTCTGCTTCGGCTGATTTAATCTCACCAATAACACCTTCTTCGGAAACATACAAAACATTGCCATCGGCAAGGGCGTACTCACCTACGGGAAGGGCGATGCGGTCTTCTTCGTTGACGATGAATACCTCATTACCTGCTTCAAAGGCTTCTGCCTCAAGAACGGTTCCGTTCTCAAGATTCATTTGGGCGAACTTGACCTCTACAACGGCCTCCTCCTTAACGGAAGAAAGCTCGGTCATAATGCGCTTCAATACTTCAGTTGCTTTCATACTAATTAAATAATTGACTTTGATTTTGAAATTACATTTTTAGGGGGTTTGTGTAATGCTTCCGATGCCCTGCGCTCGTAGTGAGCCATCGCAACATTTTTTTGAGTAGGTGTTCTTGTCCCAACATAGACATCCTCGTTTAGAGCCTTTGGGAGATGAACGAGAAGGTATTCTTACATCGCCTTTCATAACTGATCTAATTCTTTGAGTTTGCTTTCTGCCCAACGCTTACCAGCCAAACCACCCCACAAGAGATAGGATATTGTACCACACGCTTTCGTGTCACCCTCGTTATAGTATTCCTCCGCTCTTGAAAGATAGGAATGCATACGCTTGATGGTTTCTACGCTGATGGGTTTGCCTTGTGCGAGTTGTTGCGCTCTAATTTTACCGACATCCGTAGCGCATTTGTTGTTTACCTCTTTGTTGAGGTCAATGCCTCGTTGGGCGTTGTTTTTTACTGCATCGGGATAGTCTGAATAGGACTCAAGAGCTACCTCTGCGAGGTTTTCCTCCTTGATGATAGAGTCAATTTGAGAGAGGATCAATTTTGCCTCTTGTTCTTCAATGGATTCTAACTCTTGCTTGGAGAAGTTCACCTTGTCTACGAAATAGCCCTCAATAGAGAATCCCTTGACCTTGCCCGTCTTGACATAGTTGTTCCAAATGTCATCGTTGTTGACCTTCATAGATACCATCCAAGTGCCTACGGGCATCTCTAATCCGTAGATTCGGGATTTGTCTTTTTGCTCATCCTCTACAATCCAGGACTCCACTACGCTCAACCCTTGCAATTCGGCTTGGTGTTCCAATGTAGATTGGTTTTGGTTGCCATTTTGGAAGAACATCTCACTCGCTCTACGGATGGTGTCCTTTGTGAAGTACACATAGAACTCCTCCTCTCCGTTGTTGCGATAGATGGGCTTGTTGGGGATCAGGGCAGCACCCAAAAGGATACGCTTCTCCTCATCTTGCTTGGCGAATTGTACCTCTTGGGCATTGAAGGCTACAAAGTTCTCCTCAATGGCGGGATTCTCAACGATGCTGATGGCCTGGATACCCATCAAATCTTGCATCTCGTCTAATATGAGTTCAATTATTTTCATCCGAATGTTGCGGTTTTGATTCTCTTGCGTTCTAATTCTTGTGAGGAGGTCACATCGCTTCCTACGACATAGGCTCTCATCGGTTGTTGGTTTTGTTTGCTAATGCTTTCGGCAAGTTGGTTAATCCCACTTTGTCCTACAACATTAAATTGCGCTGCTTGACTTGGAGTTTGTAGGTTGTTAGAGATAGAGGGCGCACTAATGCTTGGTTCATTGGGTACTTCTACCGCAGTAATTTGTCTTGCATTGGCAATGCCTTGAGCAATAATACCCGCTGCGCCTACATATCCAAAAATACCTCCTTGAGCCAATGCCTTTGTTGCTCCCGTATAGGTATCAATAGCCACTTGAGCGAGAGCGAGAGCTTTACCCGCAGCCGTTTGTTCTCCCACCAAAGAAGCGATGCTTGAGAGGGCTTGTTGGATGGTAGCAACCTTTGCATCTTGGAGGGTCTTCTCAAGGACAAGTCTACGAGAGGCGTTTTCCGCTTCAAGAATAGCAAGTTCGTTCTCTGCATCGGTTCTCGCTTGAGTACCTTCCGCATAAAGTTCAATTTGCTCTTGTAAAAATTGCTTTTTCTTATCAAAGACATTTTGAGCAATCTCAATTTCCTTTTGCGCTCTTGCTACCTCATTGTCCAAGAGTTCAACACTTGCCTCCTCTTGAATTTGATATATCTCTTGAGCCGTTTCCGCTTGACTGCGTTGCAAATCAAGTTGCTCACGCATCAATGAGTTTTGGTTGGTGAGTGCTTCTGATCGTTGTCCCTCTAATCGCTCGGAAAGGTCAATCAATTCAAGTTCCGCTTGGCGTAGGGCTACAAGATTCTCGGTTGTCTTGTTCTTCTCGTATTCAGCACGGGCAAATGCTACTTGGATTTGCATCTGCTCCCGTTCCTTTTGGGCTTGTTCCTCTAATAGGGCAAGGAGGTCAGCGTTAGCCTTGACACGCTCTTGAATGCTTTTGGTGTCATCATCTCGGATTTGGCGTAGTTGCTCCTCCCTGCGTTGGTATTCCAACTGTATCTTTTGGCGTTCTACCGCAGCGAGTTGTGCAGCCTTCTCAAGCTCTACGAGGGCTTTACCTTCAGCTACTGCCTCCTTGACTTTTTCGGGGATGCCTTTGGCGTAGTCAAGTGCCGTTTTAGCAACATTCTTGACAACCTCAATACCACCCTCCTCAACGCCTACGAGAGCATCAACGGCATCAGCACCAGCCAACTTAACTTCTTCCAATGCTCCCGCAAAATCTCCCGTAAAGAGGTTTGCAAGGGCTGATCCCAAATGCCCTACCGATGATAGTATTTGGTCAAAGAAGTTTAGCACATAGTCTTGAACCGCACTACCAAAATCCTTGATAGATTGGATGGGATCGCTAAAGATTGCATTTAAGAGGTTGGATACGGGAGGGAGTACCGCCTCTGCGAAGTCATTGAAAAGGATTTTAAGGGCATTGAGGGCGGTGTTGAAGATGTCCATCACCTTTTGGTTGCCACTAAATACCTCCTTGAGCTGATCAAAGGCTGCAATGAACACACCAATACCGATAGCCTTGAGGCTTCCTCCAATAGCGGAGATGCCCTTTCCAAGCCCCTTACTACTTTCTCCTAAACTTTTGACTCCTTTGTTGGTGTCTTGGAGTTGACCTTCCAGGTCTTCTACTCGCTTGTTGAGTTCCTTTAGCGCATCAATGAGTTGGGAAGCATCACCCTCAATCTTAATGTTCTCAATTACTGCCATTACTTACGCTTTAGAAACTCTGTCCAAGTTTTAGGTATTCGGTATCTGCCTTTCGCTATATCAATGTTGGGGCTTACGCCCTTCCATTTGTCCGCTTGGAGCAATTCAATTAAGTAACTTAAATAACTCGTCTTCATACATCATTGAGTAATTCCAATCGTGTCTTGCCCGTTGTCATATTGATACTTGCGCTATTGACAATCCACTTTTGATTGTTCCAAATAATCTTGTTTTTGAGGTCAAAGGTGATAACCTTCCCGATAGGTAATTGAGCATCTACTTCTACAACCCTGCGTTTGGTATTGTATAGATCAGAGATATAGTCCTCCCAATAAGTTTGGTAAAGGCTCTTGCCTACGGGAGTGAGATAGAATGGGTCGGTATCCGCTCCCCAACAAAGAGAGTAAGCCAATCCCGTTCCAATGCTTGTGCTTGATACATTGGCGTACCAAACCTCATTTACTTGCGTTTCCATATTGGCCTCATCTACGAACGAGATGGGGTTTGCGCTAATATCAACTGAAAACTCCCCGTAAATTAAAATAGGCGCACCCACATAGGTTTGGAAGCGGTTCTCAAAGTCCGTATCAAACTCCCGTGTTTGGGATTTGTATACGAGAATGTTGGTCAATGTTCCGTTGTCAATATCCGTTAGGCGTTCAAACAAAGGGCATTCAAATGGAAGCTCTACTTCTAACTCCTCCCCATCAAAGGTGAAGTCTGCACGAAGATCACCGAAGCCCGTTGTATTGGTGCGCTGGTATTCAAAGCCAAGTATTTGTTCCGTTTCTTGGTAAGAGTAGGAAATCCTACGATACAATTCGGGGCGGTTGATACTTGTTTCCGTGATGTCTAAATAATCCTGGAAGTCTTTATCCACTCCATCGGCATACCAATCGTTTAGCGTTTGGAGGTTGAACTCCGTAGTGCTATTGGGAGTGATTACAAGGTTGTGCATCTTGATGATTCCAGCCAAGAAGTCCGATACCTTTATTTCGGGCATAAGGGGACTCATTGCAAGTTCAAATGCATAAGATGCGGGTAGGCTTTGGTCTACCTCAAAGCGTTGCGTAGTGGTAGAGTCATCGTAAGCCGTGTAATCAGTTACTTGGTAGTTGAATGAGGTTGCCGTTTGAGGGCGAATCTTGATTTGCACCTCATCCCCTGCATCAAAGCCGTAACCCTCAAAGGTGATAAGAACGCTTGAGGCGGGGTGGGCATCCTCTTGAGCCACGCCTATCTGATTGCCGTTTTGGAACAATCCTACCTCATAGGCTGCACTTGCGTTTTGGATAGTAACACGAAGTTCATATAGATCAGTATCTACAACAGTCCAAGTTTCAGTAGATAAGTCAAACTCTACGCCTCCACCCGTATTGCGATTGAAGTTGATTAGTTGCCACTCAATAGCCGTTGATGAGTCATACAAGTACCCTTCGTAGCGATGCGCCCACAAGAACAATTTATTGAATTGGGTGTCGCTCAAAAAATCACCCGTGAAGGTGATGCCGTACTTGGTTTCAATAGCCTCCAGGATTTTGACTACTTTGATTGCGGGTTTGAGTTCGTAGTAATGGACTCCGTGATGGTGTCCCGTGTGTCCCGTTACAAATTGAATATCATCCTCGTGTCTTGGGTCGCTTGAGTTGGCTACATTGTATACCCAATTTCGGACGGGACTCATTAAGGGGTAAAACACATCGCCTCCGTGCAAAGCATTTTGGTCAAAGCCTTGTTGGATTGTTGCTCCATCGTAGGCGTGATCAAATGAACTCAAATCAAGGTCATAGAGGTAATCCTCACCGAATAGATCAGTAAGGTTCACAAGCTCCCCGTAGAAAGTCAATGAATACGAATATGGACTCGTTCCCTTAACCAATACATTCTCCATTTGAACGACTCCCGTTCGGAAGGTTAGAGAGTTGATTTCTATCCTTGCCGTTTGGCGTACACGCCCATCAAACCCTCCCGACAAATCCGTGCGGTAGTAGTGCGATAGGATTTGGTTGTTGGTGTTGGATGCTGGTACAGTAAACGACTGCGTGAAGTCCGTGAAGACCTTACTCAAATCTTGAATGTTCTGCACCGATAGGTTGATGCTGATCTCCTCGTCTTGGAATAGGTCAAGCCGTTGGTTATTGATATAGATGTCTACCTTGTTCATCGGATGAGGTTGCGCTCATCGTGAGCATAGTCAAAGGTGATGGTGTAGTTGATTAGTTTTTGATTCACTTCCTTTTGGTAGTCAATCGTTCCTCGTTGAGGATTTACGCTTCGGTAGTTGCCTCCTTCGTAAATACGCACATCTTCGCTCATTAGCATATCCTCAATAACATCCTTGTAGGCTTCTTCTACCCAACCCGTGTTTAGAGTAAAGGTGTTGCGTGAGTTGATATTGAAGTCTTGGTATTGAGCCGTCTTGAAATCGGGTTCAGTAAATGCATCAGCGTAGATGCTACGCTTGTACTGATCGTTAATAAATGTGCCTTGCTCCGTGCTTACCTTAAAGAAGGTGATGTAGTCACTCACTCCGTAGCGGTTCACATACTGAACTATTTCGGGGGTGTATTTAGGTTCGCAAATAACCTCGTAGTTATGGGCAATCTTGTCGTGTCCTCCAAGCGCATCAATAGCATCCATTAGGCAAGACCAAGCCTCCACAGTTCCCCCATCGGCTTCTACCCGTGCTTTGTAATCAGCCCCTTCGGAGTTGGTGATGAGGTTGATGGTATAGGTGCTTGTTGGTTCAACGCCTACAAAGTCCAATACGCTCTGCACCCCGCTCGGAATGTAGATGACTTTGTTCTGCGTTTCGTTTGAGTTGTTTGCAAAGCCCAATTCATCCTCAAGGATATACCAATACTCCGTTCCGTTAATCTCGTAAGAGAGGGCATTTAAGCCGTTAGAGGCGAGGTATAACGCAGCCAATGACTCTCGGTTGGCCGAATACACTTGATGTGTGCGGTCAATCGTTAAACGAGCATCCGTTTGTTGGCGGTTTTGAGCATCGCCCCGCTTTGTCCAACCATCCGTTGCAAGGAACGCATAGGTAGTACCCGTACCCCAAGTGGCGGTTGTGGGGGCTGCACCATTGTCTGAATAAGTCCAATCTCCAGCAATAGCCACCCATAACACTTCACCTACATCCGAAGCCGAAGGAGCGGAGATGTTGAACTTGCCCATAGGGTGCAAAAACTCATCACGAATAAGGTTGCTGATCTCAAAGTTGATCACCTCGTCAATAGAGATGGTCTTGCTTAAAGAATAGTTGTTTGAGGTGGGAGGGCTTGTCTTTGCTCCCGTGTATAGTTTCACGCTAACGGACATTGCGTTTAGTTCATCGTTAGCAAGAGCGTTGTTTTTGCCCGTAACGAAGATTGGACTTCGGGACATCCTTACGCTTGAGGGAGAGCCTAATGTTGGTGTACTCATTTTCTTGTAAATGCTTGTAGGTCTTCTTGTGATAATGCGAATGCTTCCACGATATCGGGAGGAAGTTGTTTGAATGCTAAACCAAAGGGGCGAGAGAAAAATTCACTCGGCTTGATACCCGTTTGGTAGATGGAACGAGAGATTAGAAAAGCCGTAGACTCATAGCTCATAAACTTACCCGTCTTCTTATCTCGGAATTGGAATCTCCTAGCTCGTACCCATTGAGGGATTGATTCTCGCAACCCTCCCTTTTTACCCGTTCCTGATCCAAAGCGATAGGGGCTATTAGGGGCTTTTGCCGATGAGGACTTACCCTTGACACCCTTATCTTGGAACTCACCATAGTCAGCCATCTTAAAAGCAAGTGAAAAGGATGCACCCGACTCGGATACCTTGAGGTCGTAGGAAATAGAGTTGTACAATTCCTTGCTTACATTCTTGTTCTTCTTGGAAAGGTTAGAACGAGCTTGTTGCACGACATATTTGCCGAACTTATTTAATACCGCTTCTATGTTTTCCTTACGGGGCATTAGCAAGAACTGATTTCGGTGTTCGGGAGCAATACATCAAAGGTTGCAGTCCATCCAGCGAGAAGGTTTTCAAAACGCTCGGAGAAGGGAAGGCAAGTAGGGTTTCCGTCCAACTGATACAAGTCCGTGTACAATGTCCCCTTGCGCAGTTTGGTCACAAGGTCATTGATGACTGCGAGTTGGGTGTTGAGGATATCTTGCTCGTTGTTCGTTCCGTAGAAGGGTTCGTTCTGATCTCTTGGGTCTTCTTTCGTTTCATCTACCACATCCATACACATCACGCTCACATTGACACGAACCACTTGCCCTTCAAAAGAGGCTTGGTTGATCATTAGGTGAGAAAGGGGGAATATGGTCTGCTTATTCAAGTCCACATCAAAGATGTCCCCGAAGGTGACTACATTCACCTGGCTATGTGCCTCAAGGGTGTCTTTAATGGTCTTGGTGATGTTGTAGAACTGCCTCATTTCAACTTGCTTTTGAGTATTTTGTTTTCAGTTTCTTGCTTGTGCTTTTCAAAGGAAAGGAAGGTAAGGCATTGGTAAAGGGGAAGCCTTCCAACTGCATCAAATCGTCTAACATCACCTTGAGCGAGTGAATAGAAGGTTGTGTACCATCCCCATCGTTTGTTGAATTGGGATTGGCTTGAGTAGTCATCTTCATTGCTCCCACCTCCAAAGAGGTCAGAGTAGCCATCAAGAGTTCTTTTCCTAAAGTCCAAAAAAAAAGTATCGCACCTATTACCACATCCATAGGAGCATCCTTCATTAGGTCGCAGTATTTGGTAGCTGATTCGTAGGGTTCAATGTCGTATCGCTTCCCAGCCTTTTGAATAACGGGGCGATACAATACCGCCATTGTCTTATGTAGGTTCTTGGTGTCCGTTAGGTAGGAATCAAGGTCTACAAACTCCCCGTAGGTGATATCTTCCAACGAAGGGATGAATCCGAACTCTTGCCCGTTAAGCGTGAATCTCTGCGTGAGTGATGGCTTATCATTCATCATCGCATTGATGTGCTTAAAAACGCTTGAAACATCCTTAAAACGGACATTGGGTAGTTTCTCAAACGGAACATTGCAGAATATCTCTAACATCTTCTTTGTTAGAAACTCCTCGTCACCCTCCAAACGAGCAAAACGCTGGTATTGCTCAAGGGTAATCTCCGATAGCGAGGTGGGTACAATGACTTTTAGTTCCATCGCTTAAATAACTTTTAAATGTTAGCGTATCGCATACCGCCCGTAGTTCGGACGGCTCAACCTATTAAAGGTAGCATAGCGTGTAGCATCTATGGCGTGATTGAATGCATCAATGGGTCTATTGAGTAGATTCCCGTTCTTGTCCTCTTGCCATTTGTAGTTCTGAAACTCTCGGATGGCGTTATGGCTTTCTTTGATCAGGAATATCTTGTGGCGTTTGAGGATGTCTATTCCCGCCATTACACTATCCGCTCCCTTTGCCGTTGGCTTGATGTTCCATCCCATCCGATGCAACTCCTCAATGCTCTTGGGTTCTGCGCTATCTGCCCATATCTCATCAAACCTTGTAAGACCAAGTTGGGATAGTTTGTCGCTGATATCCTGGTTGGTGAGGTTGGTGTGGTACAGTAACTCTTGGATGTATAGATTCTCGCCATCCTTGAACACCTTTACAAGGGCGGTCGGATCGTTGGTGAATCCAAAGTCAAGTCCTAATGAGATCAGTTGACCTTTCGGTTCTTCCGCTACTTGGAATTGGAAGATGGTAGCTCTTGACATACCACGCTCACCCAAGCCGTAGATTCTCCAATAGTCCTCATCCGTTCCTCGTAGCCTCTCAATCTCCTCTACAATCGTTCTATCAAGGAAGGGGTTGTCCTTGTAGGTGGATTGGATGTAGGTGACATCATCACGGGTTAAGAGGCGGTCATAAATCCAATGGAACGAATCAGAGGGGTTGTAGTCAATGTAGATTTTGTCCGTTGTACGAACGAGCAACTGAAAGAAGTCTTCCCAAGTGAGTTCGTTCGCCTCATTGCAAAACAGTATGTCACGCCTTGCTCCCCGTTTCTTTTGTGGCTGATCTAATGAGATGAACTCAAAGAGGTTTCCGTTGAGGTTGTAGGTGTAGTCGCTCTTGTTGTGGTTCTTCTCGTCATAGATTCCCAACTTGTTTAGAATCTCAAAGAAATCCCGATAGGCGGTCATTTTAAGCGATGGTAGGGACTTTCTCACTATGGAGTAGACCTTCCCTTTAGATTGATGGGCTTTGACGATCAGGAGTTGTAAGAGCGAGTAGGTCTTACCGCTACGAGTACCTCCTTGATTGATGACAATCTTGGTATCTGCCTCCCAATTCCTTTGGAAGACTACGCTATAATCAATCGTTAGGCTTGACAAAGTTCAATTTGATTTCGGTGATGCCGTCTTCCGCTTCCAGCTTGTTCTCTACCCTTGCGAGTTTAGGCGTAGTGTATTCTCCTAACTTGGTGATGATATCTAATGCAGCCTTTGGGTCATCCTCTGCCACATCTGATAACCAAATGGTCATATTCTCCAAATTGTCTTCAATGAGTTTTTGAAAAGCCTCACGAATCTTGTTGGTTGTTTTGTTTGGAGTGCCTTTAGGTCGGCCTCCTTTATGTCCTTCTACGAACTTTCCCGTGCTATCTCTATCAGCCATTTTTATCCATTGTTTATGGAAATAACCTTTTGTTATGGATTTCTTGAAGCCACTCCTTATGATGTTTCACATCTCCGTACCTGGTGTGGCAATCTCTACATAGAGCCATTAGGTTTTCTATTGTATCTCGCTCTCCTGATCCACCCATCCCTCTTGCTTCAATATGGTGGATGTCTACGGCTTGTTTGTTGCATACCTCGCAGGGAATCCAATCGGTGATATCGTATCCCATCCCTTGTAGGTAAACCTTTGTGTGTTTCTTCATAATCCGCAGTATCCGCTATCGCATTCGTTGAAGTCATCGTCAAATAGTTGGAATTGGAGGCGATGCTTCTTGATGCTTTCGTAAGACATTTCTTTTTTGAATCTTGCTTTGTCCGTTTCTTGCTTTGCGAACCAATTAAACTTGTTGGGTTCTTTCTCGGACATATGTTTGAGTAGTATCTCGCTTCTATGAAAGCACCCTACGCAATTGTTCATATATGCAAATCTAACGGGCTTACCCAGCCAATACGCTTCTATTTGGTCTTTGTAGATGTTGTCATTGATCAGAGGAAAGGTTGCTTTTCGGTATTTGAGTTCTTTCCATTTGTTCCTTCCTCCTTCGCTTTGCCCTACAATGAACTTATCATATTGGAATCCATCTTCACGATGGCGATCAAGCATTGAGTTGGCTCTCTTTACTTCGTTTGCTCTAAAACCTATGCGCATCTCTACGGGTAGCTCCGTGTTCTCGTAGCACCATTGTTTGATGGGATTGATTTTCATCTCGGTGGTACAAAAGCGTTGGGTGACATTAGGTAGGTAGATATACTCTTGTCCGTTTTCTTTAGTGCCTCTTATGATTACCTCGTCAAAAGGTTTTCCCGTTATCCAAGTGATTTTTCTTCCTATGTATTGCTCAAGGTCAAGCATTGTATAGATGATTGCATCTTGCTCAAGCGTTCCGATAAACTCTTGGCCTATCTTATCAGATACTTCCTGGCGAATCTTTGGATCAGGGAATAAACAATCCTTATCGGTAGTTCGTACCAATGAGAACAACTCTACATCGGCTGGATAGTTAGCAGCGATGTAAGAGGAAGTTTTGCCTCCCGATAAAGAGTTGACTGTTGTCATAAGTGCAATCCGTTCTTGCTAACAATACTAATTCCCCACCATAGCCATCCGATGCTAATGCATCCGTCACAAATTAAGGAATCATATGTGATAGAGATGTGAGGGAGCAAATGTACGCTACCTACATATTTGAATGTTTCAATAGTCATAACTCATAAACTTTTACATTGGCGGTGTAAGCACTATGCTCACAATCCCGTGCGAAGGTGATTGCTTCCTTCTTTTCCTTGAATGTCTTTCGGGCGTTGAGTAGCCAAGTGCTATCCTCAACGAACTTATCATAAACTACTACATATCCCATCTTTATTTGCTATTAAAGGTTTATTCTTTAATAAACGCAACCCAATGGGTTTGCATCTTCTTTCCACTCTTGTGGCCATATAATGGCTTGACATCGGTTAATTCTAACACATCTTTAATTGGGAAACGCACCTCATTCCATTTAAAGATGAGTGTGCCGTTGGGCTTTAGAACTCGGAAACATTCTTTGAATCCTTGTCGTATCATCTCTTTCCAATCTCCTTGAAGTGAGCCATATTTTTTTGTTATCTGACTTTCTGAAGTTTGTGCAATGTGAGGTGGGTCAAATACAATATGCCAAAAAGAATTATCGGGTTGCTTTATATCAGTAAAATCGCCAATAATATCGGGGTCAATTATATTTGTCTTTGTTCCACAAGGATAAGTGTCTATATGAGTTTCTCTCCTCTTGTCAAGATACAACGCCCTTTCATCGTGCTTATCAAACCACATACCTCTTGGGCCACAACAAACATCTAATACTTTCTTTTCCATTTCTCTTTGGTGTTAAAGATTTCTTCAAAGTATTCTTCAGCAGTCCATCTTGATTCAACCGCTCCGTGTTGTGCATCACTAAAGGTGTTACAGATGGTTTCCTTCTCTTTCTCAAGCATTGATTCTGCCAACGCAATTATCTTATCATTGTACATAAAAGGCATTGCCTCATCATCTTCTTGACGCTTCTTGATTATCTCAATCAGCTCTTGCATTGCTGTTTTCATTTCTCTTTGGTGTTAAAGGTTATTGCGTATTGCGATTTGAGATATTGTCACACTTTTAGTTTGTTTTTGTGACGGTTGTGGCTCATCATTTGACACTTTGTGGTGTTTTTATCTTACACTTTGAGAAGGTTTGGAGGGGGTAGCAGAAAAACCAAAACCAAATAACAAAAACCCCCTCCTCCCCTAATTACTGCGCCATTTGGCGATCAAGCCATCTGCGGTACATATTCGCTGCAACCGCTAATCGTTGTGGGTAGTAGGCATAGTGCTTCTTGAGCCGTGCCATTGCTATCCTCATAAACTGATCTTTCATTCTAAAGTTCCTTGAATAGTGTAGGAGTCCAAATCGTTGTGTAAGACAAAAAAGTCTTTATAGTCTTTCAGAGCATCTTTCACCTTCTTGTATCCCTTGTTGATGAATGACTCTGCAACATCAAAGACACCGATGTCCAATGACCCCTTGTCAATGGCGATGAATTTGAAGTTGTCCGTAGGTACATTAAATAACTGCGTGTAGATGAAGGCTTGAATATCGTAGCCGTATTTCTCGGCACTCCATTGGAAGGCTCTTACATCTTGGGTTGTTTTTAGATCAGCGACATAACTGTACTTGGGGTCGTAGATGTCGGCTTTTGCTCTAAAGGCAAACCCCTCTAACATTTGGATTGCGGGTACTTCAAACTCGCATCCTCCAATCATCGTAAGCACATACTCGTTGCGGAGGGCTGCATCTACGATTCTCATATTCTCATCGTACTCCTTTGCCGTGAGGACTATTTTATTGCTTTTCGCTTTTCCTTCTTTGAAGGCTTTTGCTACACGGCTCTGAACATCTACGATGTGGAAGCGGTCATCAAAGAGATGAGGTTCCAGGATCATCGTGTGGATGAATGTTCCTATTTGTAGAGCGGAGGAGTTTTGCTCTTGTCCGTAGGTGGTGATGAACTTGTAGTGCTTGGGGCTTTTGGTGAGTAGCTTGATGTTTGAACTGCTCATCGCATTCTTACCCAAGTAGCCATAGTAGAACTCATCATCGGTCATTTTAGCGAGGAGGGCATCTTTCTCCCAAGTATCGCCATTGAGTAGTGTAATCATTTGAATAGGGGTTTGCATTGTTCTGCTACGGCTTGTACCACATCTACTGTTACTGCGTTTCCGCATTGTTTGTAGCGTTGGGTGTTGCTCATTGGTTTCTTCTGATCGTCATAGATTCCAAAAGCGGTATGATTGTCGGGGAAGCCTTGAAGTCTTTCACATTCAATAGGGGTCAATCTGCGGATGCGGTAGTTGTTTTTAATAATCAAATCACTCTTGCCTTGATTAAGTGCGGGGACAAGTCCATCCGCATCATACACTCGGTCTTGTTGATAGGGTTGAGTTCCTCCGTTAGAGTCAAGTTTAGTTCCTATTTGCTTGACTTTGACTAATTGCATTCCTGCGTGTCCCTCTTGTCCTCTTGCAGTAAGGCACTTTGTAACGGCTTTTCCTGCGCATTCCAATTCGCTATTTGATTGATTGCCTTCTCCGATAGGAAAAACTCCTCTCCAATTTCGCTTGGTGGTTGTAGAATATCCGACAAGGTATATCCGCTCTCTATTTTGGGGTAGAAACCACGATGTATTAAGCAGTTGCCATTCAAGTCTATAACCCCCAATGTTGGCAAAGGCTTGGAGGATTGCCGTAAAGTCTTCGCCATTGTTTGAGGAGAAAGTTCCTTTAACATTTTCCCAGACAAAAACTCTTGGTCGGCATTCCCCAATGAGGCGAATTGCTTCAAGGATAAGGCTTGATCGTTCTCCTTCCATCCCCTTACGCTTTCCAGCAAGGCTAAAGTCTTGGCAAGGACTTCCAAAGGTGATAAGGTCAATTCTTGGGAGTTCTGATCCCCGAACATCTGTAACTGAACCGACATAGGTAGAATTTGGAAATTGATGTTTGTAAACTGCGATAGCGTGTTTGTCTATCTCTGAAAAGAAAGAGGTGACTTTGTATCCCGCTCTTTCAAAGCCAAGATGAAAGCCACCTATTCCACTAAATAAATCAAGTTGATTGATTTTCATCGGTCAAGGTCATTATAGTCCTCGTAGTCACAGTCATCACAAATGCCGTGATAGTTCAATACGGCTGAACAATACTCGCAACGCTCGGGAGCATCGTATGGGTCAATCGCTCCAAATTCAGAACACATAGGTCAAGACTTTAAGGATTGCGAATGGAGCGAGGAACAATAAGGTTACAAGCGTAAACCCGAAGGCGTAGGCTTTGTAATCTTCAATAGTTTGAGGCTTTTTCATCTGTGGAGAAGACTATTGTTTAAGAATACTTTTTCATTGCCGTTCTCTAAAAACAAGATACCGCCATTTTCTACGAGGTACTCGCCATTACCCTTGATATCTACCAATTTGCATTTGGTAAAAACAGGATAGCAATTAGCATCAAGCCCCTCCATATAGAAGGTTGCTCCGACTTGCATTTGGGATAAGATTAAATCTTCTTTCATACTCTTGATTTGTTAATTGGTTTCAACAAATATAGTTGAAAAGATTAAACCACCAAATTTATTTGCAAAAAAAAAGAGGGGTCATTCGCCCCTCCATTGTGTGTAGCATACGGCTACTCTTTGCTCCCGATCAGGGAACTCGGATTTTAGTTCCTCCATACAACGAGCCATAAACTCTTGTTGGGATTCTCCTTTGGGTGTAGGTAGAGGCATTACTTTATCTTTTTTCCGTTATTGATATTTAAATAACCCACCTTCTTAATAATCTTTTCGTTGTTGGAAAAGTCGGTGGTGCGTGGCATCTCTCTTTCTTCCCATTGTATCTCCTGGTCATCCAAGTAGAATGCCCATATCCCGATGGGGGTGGAGTTGATGTATACGGGTCTTGTTTGGAACTTGATAGCTCTTTGCATTAGAGCATCATATTTAATCCATTCAATCAAAAGGTTATCGTAGTGCGCCCTTCTGCATTTGAGTTCAATGTCCATCTTGTACAATTCCGAATAGCAATCATACTTGGAGAACTTATACTCCGACATCTTTAAATCTCGGAGCATTGTCTTGACGAACTCAAATAGTTGGCGTTCCGTCATAAGCGTTGTATACCGCCTTCAGCTCAACAATTCTTCCCTTTAGGCAAGAACCGCAAGTGGTTGGCTGGACATTATCCTTGAAGATGCGGTTGTATATTTTATTGATTTCCGTTTGTTCTACGGCTTTGATGACGGGTTTGTTTATCACACCACCCAAATACTCGTATTCGTCCTTTGTGAGGCATTCAGGCTTCTTGTAGCGGAACAACTTATTGAGTTTCTCCTTACGGGCATCGCACCCACAATCTATTCCCGTAGCTTCAGAGAAGGCATCAACAACGGCTTTGATCCCCGTAGCGGTAGTAATCTTCTCAATAGTATCGCCTAACCCCTCACTTCTTTTGCGAGGTCTTCCACGCTTCGTAGGCTTCTTTGCGATTGGCTTGGATTCTTTTTCTTCCATTGTCTAATGTATTCCAAATTGAACGCTCACTTATTTTTGTTTCTTCACTGATCCTCTTGATGGTCATATCCGTGTTGTGGTACAGTTTAAATAACTTGGTATCGTACCAATGCCACGATTCAACCTCCTCCCACAACTCATCTAAAAGGCGATTGTAGGCGTTTTCATAGTCGTAGTTGGGTTCTTCCATCTCTCCATCAATATCTTCTAACTGATCAAAGGACATTGACTTTTGGGAGGATATGAAAAGGTTTCTTAAAACAACAAAGACGAAGTAAGTATTTACCTCGTCCTCGTTATACATAATCCGTTCGGGATTCTCTACATACTTGTACATCCGTAGGTACATATCCTGCACAAGGTCTTGAGCCGAATCTCGGTCAGCCCCGAAGGACATCGCCATCCGAATCCACTCATCGTGCCGTTTGGATAGTATCTCAAGTATCACGATATGATTTGTACAATAAACACGCCAATGGCGATTTGAATTTCATAGCGGTGTCCTATTTCCTCATATCCATCCTCACCCCAATCAAGGTAGTTGATTCCGAACATAATCCCGACAAGGGGTGAGATGCGAAAGGTCATATCAACTCTTTTAGTTTAAAAAACTTTTCCTTGTAAATATAAAGGCTCTCCACCTCTTTTTCTTTTTCAGAGAGCTTGACCTTTAGTTTGTTGATGGTGTTGAGCATATCCCCGATGGTGAGTTGCTGATCTATCTCATCACCCAAGATATTCTCACGCACCGATTCGGCTTGTTTGAATAGTTTCTTGTAGTCATCGTACATCATATTGCCCTTGTGGGTCTTTTTGTAGTGTACTACGCTTGAGTGATCACGCCCAAGAACACTTGCGATATCTACAACCTTGAAGTGCTTGTTAAAAGCGTTTGCAAAAGCTGCTCTCGCCAGGACATTCTTGCGCTCGTTGTTGAGGGAGTTGTTTCCCTGAAAGAAGGTATCGGCAGCGATAACAAGTTTTCCTATTTCCATTGTCCTCTGATATATGTTACTTCATCAATCTCGTTATTGACAAATTTAGTATTTATTTCTTTTAGGCTCATCTCCCAAACACCTCGTTGGCTTTTGATGGTGAGCATTGTTTTCTCTTGGAACTGATCGCAAGGAGTACCGCAAGTACATCCCTTGCAAAAGACTGTTAGGCGTTCCGTGATTTCAAAGACCTCTCCCTTTTTGGTGCGGATGTGGTCGTTGGGTTGGAAGTTTCTAAAGGTTCTCGGCTGCATTGTCAAGTGCTTTTTGGAGTTTCTCAATGGTTTGCTTCATCTCTTGGTTCTCGTATTTGAGTTTGGCGTTCTCCAATCGGGCTTCGTTGAGGAAGCGATTCACGCTACGCTCATAATCTATGAAGTAGTTCAATACTCTATCAACCTCTACAAGGTCAATAATCTTGTTGATGATATCATTTTGCTCGTTATGGCTTTCTGCATATTGAGCGCAATCATTCAACCAAATGAGGATAGCCCCAAGAAGCATTTGCTTCTCTCGGATGTGTAGCTCGTTGAAGGTAGGATCAGAAGGGAACATCCTCTTGGTGTTTAGGTTCGGGTAAGGTAATCAAATTTTTGTAACCGATGATGTAACCGACATTGTACTTGATGGATTGTATCCTGATCGGCTGGTCTAAAGGAGTTGGTCTACCTCCCGTTTCAAGTTCCTTGACCTTGCGGATGTGAATATCCGTAAATATCCAATCCGTTTCGTGTTGGGTGTAGCGATGCACTACCATAAACTCATCCGCTCGGTTTACAAACTTACCACCGCCCTCAACATCACTCGCCATTGGGGGAATTGGATGCCCTTCGTATGGATGACCCTTGAAATGCACCTTGCGGAGGGCTTCGGTGGCGGGGTGAGTGTTGAGGATTAAGGTGGCGTTGAACTTCTTGCAGAATACTCGTATATGGCTTGTCGCTTCGTAGTGGTATTCGTGAGAGGATACCTTACCCAAACGCTTTTGGTTTATCGTAAGGGAGTTGTATGGGTCTATCAAGACACCCTCAAAGGGGAACTCATCGTAAATCTCCTCCATTGTTTCCAGGAGTCCGAAGACATCGTACAGTTGTTCGGGATCAATAAAGGCAAAATGCCCTTGAACAAAGTCGTATTTCCTTGCAAACTGCACATCATCAATGTAGTTGATTTGCTTCCCACACAAGAACTCAATCAATTTGCGTTGGATGCTCTTGACATCGTTCTCTGATGAGTATACCAGCCACTTCGTTCCGTTGTTAAGGGTATGAAGGAGCATTAGGTAGAGCATCGTGTGGGTCTTGCCGACATTGGCGTGACCCGTGACCACGATAAAGTTCCCTCGCTTGAAGCGCAAATAGTCATCTATCTCCGAATGACCAAACTTGGAGGCTTCGGGGATTTGACCTTTACGGGCTTTTTGGAGATAGTCAAAGACATCTCCGTTCTTTATGAGGGAGGGGTGAGTCATAGAAACAAAGGAAAGAAAAAAACCCCACCGAAGTGGGGCTTGATTTTAGAATGGTGAACTTTCTTGGAAGTGGGTGGCGTAGGATGCACCCTGCGCTTGTGCGCCCGTGACTACGGGAAGGTACTTGTCCACAAAAGAGGGGATATCCGTTACTTGGAGTTTGCCACTTGCAACGAGGTCAATAGCTCCTTTGAACACTACGCTACGAGCGATTTGTTCTGAATTGTCTTGCTTCACCTTTGGAGTGTAGTTAGAGGTTGATGAATTGGAAAAGTTGCTCTGATCACGCTGAATCTTGATACCGCCACGCTCATTCTTGGTGTACTGTACCTCATCACCCACCTTGTAGGAGGGAGAGGTTGATTTGGCGAGAACATCACCGCTATCGTTGTTATCAAAAGCGATGTTTAGGATGTGAAATTCCTTCCACATACGCCCCGTGTCTTGTAGGCTTACTATTTTAGGCATTTTTAAGGGATTGGGTTAAATTATTTAAAAAGGCGATGTTGTTGAGAATGTGTTGTTCGTAGGTCTTTTTGGCTTCTGCTAATTCGCATTCCAAGCGAACCACTCGTTCCTCAAGCCAACTAATGTAGGCATTGTCGCTAATATACGCTTTGTCGTTCATCGTAACAATTTGTTAAAGATGAAGTCTTGCGTTTCTAACTCCGCTTTCAATACGGGATTGCTTACTGCCTCAAGGGCATCAATGCGCTTTTGCATTGCTTCAATACGAGCCTCTTGCATCTCAATGATGGACTCGTAGGATTGGGGGGAGAGATTGTAAATCATAGTGTGTTGATTTGATTCTTCAACGAAACTATGTTGAAATTTTTAATCTAGCAAATCTCCCGTGAAAAAAATTTTTGAGGTGTTCTTCTCAAGTTCGGGATTGTAGATGATGGTGAGCTTGGGGAAGTAGACCTTCGTGTCATCCTTTACCCCTCCCCATTCCTTGAGGGCATCC